>WNFD01005201.1_pt1 | contig 13045 bp, 16 predicted proteins | sample 5400491 | NCBI WGS metagenome assembly WNFD01 (sample SAMN13153343, study PRJNA577476) | soil metagenome | isolation source: 120 cm saprolite under Douglas fir tree site 2 hole 2 replicate 2 | place: USA:California | collected 2015-04-18 | reverse complement strand
ACCAGGTATTCACCGCACTTGGAGACGCCGTCAACGTGGCCGCGCGCCTGCAGGACATGACGAAGGGCCTCGAATGCGAGGTAATTCTGTCAGAGGAGGTTTACAAGACAGCGGGTCTACCGGTTAACTTGTTGCCAGAGCAAGAACTGGCGATCCGCGGACGCGCCGAGCCCATGATTGTCCGCGTTGTTGCAAATGCAAAGATGTTGTCCTCACCGAGAATCGCCATCGTTGCCTAGGAACTTCGCTGCAGGCATTCTCGGGACTAAATCATTCCAAGAAATAGTTTCGCGCTTTCGGAATCGGAACACCAGCCGTCCCTGCAGACCGTTCGTTTGCGATCGCGACTGTTTTGCGCAAAACCTTTATCGAGCAAGGCTGCCGTGCGTGCTGCTATTTACGATTGAACCGGGATTCTGGGTTGGCGGCCACGTACCGGCGGCAGCCGAATCGTCATCGGCTTTTAAAAAAATACTGGTCAATGCGGCGCCATCCATACAGCGGCCTTTCGGACTTCTGAGGCTCGATCAGAGGCGCCAATTCGAGAGAGCGACAATTTTGTGAGCGCAGAACTTTACCAATAAAGTGCCGCTCAGAGAAATCGACCGAACAGTGGCGAAATCTCGACGGGCTCGCTCTCTCGGTTCGGAACTCTGCCGAATACCGCAGCCACGGGCGCGCGCGTCAATGAAATCACCCAGCTCACGCTGGCGAATATTCGGCCTCTCGCAGACTATGTTCTAATTCCTCAATTAGCTTCGCAAGCCTTATAGAAGTCGTAGGATCAGATGCTATCCCCGACAGTCGGCGGCACTGTTCGAGCTTCCTTTCGAGTTGTTCTCGGTCGCGCTGTTGATCCATGACGGCACACTCCTTACTATGAGACGACGAAACCGCCCGATTACAGAGACCACCTGCCGTCCAAATATATTCCCGAGGTTGTTGCCATCGGTGAATAGCAATAGCATCAGAGATGCGACAATGATCGCACTTTTGGCTGCAGCGTTATTAAGAACGATCAGCCATCTGCGACACCGATCTCGCTATAGATTCCGAATGCGCTGAACATCGTTTTGAAGCTCTTGCTCCAGCGTCTCAAAGAGAGATGTTGTTTGTTAATGCCTGCTTTTGCTCGCGGAGCTGTTTGGACTGCGCCTGGATATCCGAAAGTTCATCGGCAAGCCCCGCCGTTGCGGCGGCGAAAACCGCCGCCGCAGATATAGAAGTCCTTTTTTCACCAGCTTTCCCCAAAGAGACGCCGCTCAACTATCCGCGACTCCACCAAGATCACGGAGCTCGGATTGTGACCCCTGATAGTGAGACTCGCGTTCGCATTCGGAAATTCCCGATTGGGTAAATATTTTTTATTCATCTCGCGAAAGCGAGACGACGCCTTTCGCCACCAGATGACACGTCTCATCGACGCACTGCTCGAACTTTTTCGATGGCGTCGGAATTGATCACACGGAAACACTCGTACATCGAACACCTACACGTCATCCTTGTTGCCTGCCGGTAACAGGATTTCGTCGCCCTGCTTGTTAGGGACCCAATGCGCACGAGCTTATTTCAAGCGAAATTTCGCGAGTGCGTGTCGAAGTCGGCAGCATCAACATCAAACGAGGAAACAAATGAGACTCAGTAAAACGCTAATCGCGACAGTGAGCGTCGCAGCGGCGGCCTGGACGCCAGCGCACGCATATGAAGCCGGAGCGGCAGGTTGGGCGCAAAAACCCGGTATTACTCTCGGCGGATCAAGTCGAACCTTGCCGGGCCTGGCAATAATGTCCTCAACCCGCACGGCACCACGACCGGAGTGCCGGCTGCAGTTGCAGCCACCGCCTTCGTCTGGGCTCCTGGCTGGACCTTTCTCGGTGCAACTTACAACGCGTCCTGGTCGATACCGGTGAGCATGTTCGCTGCCGGCAGTCCAGTGAATGTCGAGGCGTCGGGCATGATCAACACCTTTATCGCGCCTGTAGAGTTGAGCTGGAAGCTCGGGGCCAGCGGGTTTCATGTGAAGACGGGTCTTGGGATGTACGTGCCCGACGGCACCGTCACCGGCGTTAACGGCCTTGGTAACGTCGGTAATGCCTGGTGGACCTTCATGCCCGAGTTCGTCGTTTCATATTTAAAGGATGGCTGGAACCTCACGGCGAACATTTATGACGAAATCAATACCAAGAGCACGGTCACCCAGTATCGCAGTGGTGACATCCTCCACGCGGAATTTACCGCGACCAAGACCATCGGCAAATGGACGTTTGGACCAGTGGCTTATTATGCGGGCCAGGTTAGCGACGATAGGTCCAGTGCATTTTATGGCGGAGCCATCAATGTCAACAGATACGATATCTGGGCGAGCTCTCATCGGGAGTTGGTTCAAATGAATTCCTTGTTGGGATTCGTTGCCGTCATCGGCAGCGCGACTGGGCAGGCTCTTGGCTACTTAGAGCGTCACCTGGCGCACTCCGTTGTGGGTCAATCGCGTCATTCTGACCGGGTGCCGATGACTTCCGGTCTTCCCACATAAGCAGACCTTTTCAGGTGCCGTCGGCTTAGCGCGGTTCACATGACCGCTGGCCATAATGCCCTCCGCGGATCAGGTCCCGGTCAACAACCCGCATTCGACAATGCGTTGGCACAAGTGGGTTTCCTGATCGCCGGATCGACCGGCTCTGCATTACGTGCTGTTCGCCCTCCCAACCTTCACATCACGCCGGATGTCCGGCGCGATCCCGTTTACGCCGCAAGCGCGGCAGGTTGCTTGTAGCGCTCGCCCTTGGCCATCATGGCCCCGGCCATCCGCGCAATCTTGTTCGCAAGTGCGATGGCGGCAACTTTGGTCGGGCGCCGCCCTAACAACGCCGTGAGCCAGGGCCGATCCGCGTTGCCATGGATCTTGGCATAGCGGATGACCGCGAGTGCGCCGGCCACGAACAGGCTGCGCAGATAGCGGTCACCCTGTTTACTGATGCTGCCGAGCCGCTCTTTGCTCCCACTTGAGTGCTGCTGTGATGCGCGGGCCGCACCGCCGCAATCTGTGCGGCTTGCCGGCGACGAAAAAGTCAACAATCAGGGTGTCAATCCAGGAGCATATCGGCCGGCCAGTCATCTTTATCCGTATTAGCTGACGGACGACGCGCATAGCCGGTCGCGCCGAATGCTTTTGCTGTCGGAACATGACTCGCGACCGTCTTTTTCTCGTACGAAAGACAGCCATTTTCGAAATGCCGCATCGGCCTTGCGAACGCGCACGTGCTACCGAGTAGGCTAAATGCAAGGCCCAGCGTTATCAACTTGTGACTGATGTTCATGTGTCGTCCTCCAGACCCACTCAACCAGCCACTACGGCCGACGACCGGGTCATTTGTCCCGCTTCGCGTTGAGGTTTGTTCAATGCCCTGAGGAGGAGACCGAACCAGCAACAGCTTTATTCCCAGGAGCAAGACGTCTGATTACCCTCGACAAAGCTGGTGCTACGAACTGATCTAGCTCGCGGGCGTATCGCACCAATAAATAGCGTTTTAGGATTGCTCGCATTGTCGTGATCGGGGCAGACCACCCCTGTTATCGCTGCCACCCGATTCTGCTAGTCGCGCGTTCGCGATCATGTTGCAAATTTTGCTGGTTGCGCCGGCGTCCGTCACTGGCAGCAAGCATCGTCGCGATTGGGAGAACGGACGTGGGTAGTACGACCCAAACTGTTGCGCGGATCGAATGTTATGGACCCCCCCACCCACACATTTAACCTACATCTAAGCGCATCATACCATGGCGAGCGTTCGGTCCGCACGTAGGTGCTGCGCTCAGAGACCAGCTTCAAATCCGGATCGGCAACGAGGGGCTGGGGCATGCGCCAGCCCTCGCTAGGTAGCGGGTTTTCTTTTTACCTACGAACCCCGGACGCGGGAATCGTGGGGCTGCCTCGGCACACGGATCGGAGCAAAGGTGTTCGCGAAAGCGTTGCCGACAGTAGGGACGCTAGGCTGAGGCGCTGCGGGGCCAGTGTTCCTCCACGTGGGGACTACAATTGTCGAACCAACCGTAGTTCGGTATGAACCCACTGAAGGCGCCACTACTGATCCGTACCCACCCGTGCCGTCGGCTTGCTTTAAGAAAATTCCACTACCTACTGGAGAGCAAGAATCAACTCAGCTCACGCCCGCGTAGCTTGTTAGCTCGGTGCGGGACGCACTCAAAACTGTTAAGAATGCGCAACAATATTGGTTCCCGTTGTCCCCGCGGCAGGCGGCGCGTATGGCTCGCGCGAAAGATGCCAGACTGCATAGCCTTCGGGTTGCCGTCGTCGAGCAAAACCAACCCGCTCACCGCATCCGAGGGTCGGCGCGAGATTTGTGTTGGAACCCCGATCCCCCTCCGGTTGCCGGGTCGCTACTTGCTCACCTTGGGCGTCAACCATCCTCGGCGCGTTCGAGCAAGCCCAGAGCGAGCTTATCGGTAAGGCCGTGATTCTCACCGATGGAAAGGCCGGGACAGTGGAGCAGGTTTGACTGGACCAGCATCACGGTCTGCGAATCTCGATCAGGGGCCACTATGGCAAGTGGCCCGTCTCTACCATCAAGTTCGCGCAGACGGGCTGAAAGGAAATGAATATGGCATCGAGCCGTGAGATAGAAAGGGGTTCCGGCGGCAGGACTTCCAGCTAGATGAAGAATACGGCGCGCTGCTCAAGGCCGATTATCATCGTCGGGATGCACCTACGCGTACCGCGCTACTTCGCGCTCTTCCATAGCTTGATCATGTGCACGGGCGGCGCGTAACCGGCTTGTGTACTACTTATATTCATTGCAGGCCGCCGCACCTCGCCAGAGGCTAGAAATGGCGGCGCCTGCCGTACCAGCAATCCCAATCTCGGCGGCTGTCCCAGCCACCATTAGCTCGCCAAGCAGTCCATGTCTGGTAATCGTACCGCTCGCTGTAGGGATTTCCCGGATCCCTGTTCTGGCAAAAGGCCTTCTGAGAGTAATGGCCGGGGTCTGATATCAAATGCTGAGCCGTTGCGGATCCTGCCAGCATAGAACAAAGAACTACGGCGGCGTCGAAAAGTCTGAGTTTCGTCATGGTTCATAAAACTCCATCTCTCGTGGAGCTGACATTAGGGTCGCATTTCACGAACACCACTAAATTGCATTTTAGAAAGTGGTGGAATGCGAAGTGTGGATGCGTGCGCCGTGGGAGGAAGCGGGTCACCTACTGCGATAGGGTGAATACCACTATGCAGTGCGGTCGGATGTACCCTGAGCGGACACGAGGGCCTCGGAGCAATCCGGGGGGCCCTTATTTTTTGTGACCGGAACCAGGCTGCGGAAAAAAGGTACCGATTGCGGGTTTTTGGCAGGTTCGACGGGATCAAGATGGGTTCTTGCCAAGATCATCCTTGGTGAGGCACCGCTTCCCCGTCTTCATCATGGTGTGGCCGCCAGTAGCTTCGGGATTCGCACGAGGCTGTAGGCTGCGGCAAGCGTGAACATGAAGCCAACACGCGCTGTTCCGCGGTGCCTTGTCTTGCGCAGGACCGGCACCACTGTCTTGATGTAGCCGAAGCCCTCTCATCGATGCGCTTTCGGATGCGTTGACTGATCGTGTTACCGGGATGGCGCGTGGTGCGGCCGTCGATCTTGCATGTTTTGCCGGTCTTGGTGAGATGCGCATCGACGGCGATATGCGGAGTCACGTTACGTTCCCTGAGCTTTTGCCGACAAAATCCGTCACATCAAAGCCCTTGTCGCCGCCAAGCGTGATGCGCCTGGTGCCGGGAGAATGCCGACAGGACTCCCAACGCCGGTGCGGCGGTCATTTTTGCTTGACGCGACTACGCGCGAAGTCCTCACCCCTCATCGTACTCTTCAGTAAACCAGGCCGGCGCCGGGTGGTTTTTCGAGTGCCGCAGCCAGCGAGCGGTATTCCTCGCTGTTCGTGCCGGTGAGAGCGGCGATCCGATTCAGGTGATATTGCGCCTGATCGCGGTTGCCCTGTTCGACCTGCCACAGCCCGTAATACTGCCAGGTCTTGACGTGGTCCGGGTCGGCCTTCAGCGCGCGCTCGTACCAGATCTGCGAGACCTTGTAGTCGCCGAGCTTGCGGTAGGAGTAGCCAATCAGATTGGCGACGGCGGCGCTGTCGTCGTGGCCGAGCGCCTTGAGCTGCTCGATCGCGGCGGCATAATCGTTGCGGTCGTAGATCGTGGCGTAGGCCGCGCGATAACCCATGGTGAATGCCGCATCCTCGATCCTGGGCTGGTTTTCACTGGTCTTCTTCTTGGCCTTGGACTTGGTTACGGGCGGCGGCGGCGGCGCGTCGGTGTCGGGCGCGGCACAGGCTCTGGTGGCAAAGGGGGCGGCGAGCACCGCCACCGAGAACATTGCCAGCGTCACAATCTTGATCAAGAATTTGCTCATCCATCTCTCCCGTTTTCCAAACATAGCACTAGGTCGACTTAAACATACCAAGTTAATTGAGACGCTGCCGCCCTCATCTGACGTCGTTGAGCTTTGCTCAACCGCAAACTTCGACTCGTCGAACTCGCCAGCCGTAGCGTGTATGCACGCGGCGGCGTACAACGTAGCAACCGCCGTCATCGTAGTAGTCGTCATTGTATGTATAGGGATAGTATCCGTCATAGTAGCCGTCGGATCCGAGGCCGAATGCTACAAACGCACGTCGGTGAAATCCGCCTCGGTGAAATCCTCCGCCGTGGAAGCTACCGCCCGCGAAACCTCCATGAAAGCCGCCACCGCGGAAGCCTCCTCCACCTAAACCAGCGCCGTGGAAACCAGCGCTGCCATGGAAGCCACCGCCGCCACCTCCGTGACCACCACCACCACCACCGCCGCTGCCACGAGCGAATGCCGCAGTTGGCTGAGCCAAGCCGACCGCTGCCAGTGCGAACAGGGCTATAGTCGTTTTCCGCATCATGCTCCCTCCCTTGGACGAAATCGCTCCCAAGGATAGGACACTATCGCAGCGGGATTTATTCGGCGGTCGAAGAACGCTCGCAGTAAACTGACCGTGAGTATTGGGAACCTCATTGTCCCAATGAACCCAGATGCGCGCCTTCGCATCCCCACCACATGGCCGCCACAAGCCAAAGAAAAACTGCCGGGCGCGAACCGGCCGTCGTCACAGCCCATTTTTCAATCCCGAAGCCCGCGGGTGATCGTGTCGCCCGTGGTTGTCGATCCATCGTCATAAAGCTTGGCATTCAGTGGTGAAACGCCCAACGAAAATCACCCTCCGGGAAATGCGGTCCTCAGGCGTTCGCGGCTTATTGGTGTATTTCTCAGACTACAAGTGCTGTCATTCAGCGAAAATCAGCGCGGATTGATGGCCGGTTCAAATCCCGCGCGGTAAATTGATCTTGATCAACGTTGTCGGGTTCCGACACAAGCTGCCTCAGCCAACCCCCAGAGCTGCGGCCGTTTTTTGGACTGCGGAATCGCGTTCGGATATTGTCAGCCACCAGCTGCGCGTCGCGCGCCACTAAGCCCGCATTGATCGCTGCCATCTGCGAAATGGTCGGCGGTGGTGGTGGATGGCTGCAGCGCGCGGCGGGCATTGGTGATCAGTGCGACGTCGGCGGCTTGCGCCGCGCCGCGCCGAGGAACGCCTTGCGAACCTTTGCGAGGACTTCCGAGTCGAGCGGCCTGCCGTCCAATTTGCCATGGTCGAGCAATTCGTAAATTCTTGCTCGAAAGATTCAATCGGTCGGCAACTTCATGGATTGAACGCATTGTTCCTTTCCTCCATCACTCGCGGTTCATCCAGCCTCTGCGCGGGCCGACCCAATTCGCAGTCTCGTATTGCTGAATGAAGCGCGGCGGATGGCGCGCCTGCTGATAGGCTTCGTGATAGACCTGATGCTCTGCTGATGGCTCGACTTGCCTGGCATTTGGTGGCGTTGAACCGGTTTCTGGTTCGATCTGCCCAGGCCTTGCGACCGAGTATTCGAGTCCGACCGTGATATAGCGTGGCAACGCCTTCCGCATCGCGAGGCAACCAACCCAGCAATCCAAAACTTCGTTGCGCTCGCGGATCTTGACCCAGACACTGTAGGACTGACCGAGGCGCTTGCGTTGTTGTTTCCTTTCAGAATTTAATTGCTCGAAATATTCCGGATCGAAATTTTCAGCGATCGGAAAATGGATAAATCCGGGCTTGCTGAACCCAGGCTCGGTTGGCGGATCGATTCGGAGCGCGGCATAAATTGCATCCTTCGCAGTGTCGACGCCGATCGCGAAGAACGGGTCGCCACTATGCGCCTTGGAAGTGCGGCCCGGCCAGATTGGTCGAACACCGGCTACACCTTTGCACGCGAATATTCTTCGACCACGACGCGCGCGGCAGTAATCCAAAACAAAACTGCCGAGATTCCCGCCCCAATCGATGCCGAATGCCGCGACTCGCAGTGTTCGCCCGGTAACGGTTGTGAATTTACTTGCGAGAAGCGCGTCTAGTTCTCGCCACGCCTGTGGTTGAGCCGGATCTTGGTGAATTATATGGTATGAAATAGCCCACGCTTCCGAGTCACGGCCCCACCCCCACGAACTGTACCTCCAACCGATCGCCTTGAACGTCGCAGAAACCGGTCACGATTTGCACTACTTCCGGCAGAGCGTCGGGGCTGTAAACTTCCGCGCGAAGCATCAACGCGTTGACATCGAACGTCGCCGCATATTGCTGCGTCCACAATTCCGCTAACGCCGTGTTCGTAAATTTCCTCATCAACTCTTGATCGCCTTTCGCTTCCAGAAACTCCCGAACAATCTCGGGCAGCCGATGCCGCTTTGAGTATAACTTGCTGGCATGAAACCCGGCGTGTCCGTCATACGGCGCGGGCTGCTCGCAGCTCGGACAAACCGAACGACCGCGATCATCCCAGGTCGTCGGCGTATGCGTCTCGCCGCAACAATTAAATGATCGAGTTTGGCGCCAACCATATCCGGGCGCATCTTTCAAGGCATCGAGCGCGTTGATCCTGTCGCGCTCGGTCCAGATCACACCGCATTCCTCACAACAGATCGCGGCAGTATCCGGCAGGTGGCCATTCGATTCATCACGGTCCCAGTGGACATGCGCCCAGGTCAAAACCTGATCGTGATCACAATAGGCGCATCGCACGTAGCAACGGCGCTGGTCGCTGGCTGCATACTCACGGCCGATACGCGAGAATCCCTCCACGGTCGGGCTGCAGGTTCGGACAAACTTGGCACGACCGACCGCGGCCCAGGTAGACGCGCGTTCCTCGCTAAGTTTTAAAGGATCACCTTCTGCGCCGGCCGACACGGGCCACTTATCAATTTCGTCGCAAAGTATGATTCGTTTTGGTCTTGACGATAGGTCGGTCGGACTATTCGCCCCGACGAAGTCGATCGAACCGCCTGTATAGCCCTGGTGCGCGATCGTGTTTTCAGAATCCCGGTATTTCGGCAATTTGATCTGCGCCCGCAATGCCGGCGTCGCCTCAACGGTCGGCATAAACCGTTCCTTGCTGAATGATGCCGCCGCCCCTTGTGTTGGTTGTACCAGCAAGATCGGCGACGGATCTTGATGGATGAAATAACCTGCACAATTCAGGAGCAATTCCGTTTTCAGGATCTGTGTACCCGCCATGATGGAAATTTTGTGAGTATCTGGATCGGTCACCGCATCCATCGGTCCGAACGCGATCGGTTGGGACACTGTTTTCCAACGACCGGGTGAGGCTGAAGTCTTGGCGGCAACACGGCGGTAGCGATCGGCCCACGCAATCAAGGATAATTTCGGCGGCGGCTTGTAGACGACCAGGCCATTGTCGTATGCGATCATCGCCCGCAACAGGGGTGGATCAAGCGTCTTCGTCTTCGTCTTCGTCTTCATCGCCGTCCTTCTTTCGAGCCGCGACAGCCGCGTCATGAAGATCGCCAAGGCCGGCGTCGACACGCGCCGCGCGGCGCATGAGGGAGTTTGCATCGCTAAGTTCTAACAGAGCTTCGCGGCATTTGGAATCGACGAGGGCGGCGCCTTCAACGCCAAGATCACCTTGCAGTTCAGGACCGAGTGATAGAAGTTTCTCGCGAACAACGGAACGTTCGACGTTGTGTAGTATCACCAGCCTATCGACGTCGACCAACTTGCCGGCGCCAGCTTGGTCCTTTCTCTCAGTGATATTCGCCACAGCCCGCGCATGCCGCGTCCTCTCTTCAGTTAGGCCAGGTGCATTATCGCCGCGGCGATGAATCTCAGCGCGTAAAGTCTTGAACGCAATTTCCCTGATCACGTCTAGATCATAACCGCCACGCGTCTTCGCGCGTTCGAAGGTTCCAGCGTTGACCTGTTGATGGAATCGACTCTCCGAGACGAAAATATGTTTTGCTGCTGCTGCTGTGGCCACGTTTTATTCTCTCCCGTAGCTAGCTAATCATTACTTATAACACAAGATCTCGAAAATGCGTGACATGCCCGGAAGGTCGGACCGCGCGAGCTACCGTCGATGCCTGGAGGGCCTTCCTAGGACCCTAGCGAATGTTTAGGCATTCCTTTTATCTTCATTTTAGTTTGAAGCTGATCGGTTTGATTGATGGTTTGCATCCGTAACGTTCCTTGCACGCTGGCCCTCGATCAAACACGATCGAGGGTCGCGCGCAGAACATCAGGCCGATCGCTTCACTACAGTCTTAGTGCTTGCTGATCGGCGCGACTTGGCTTTCTTCCCTGTCTTCTTAGCCTTGGCAACTTTCTTCGGCTTCATAATTTAGTCTCCGTTGTTATCGGCAGCCGGGCGCCTCCAATGGTGCACGACATCAGCGACACCATACCATGAAACTGCCGGGAATCGGCGATGTCTTGCCTCCTCAAAGGCTGCGCCATTGTTTTGAGCGTGCCTCCTTCGGGCCAAACCAGCCTTTTGATTCTTCATTGCGATGCCATTCCATTTGATCCCACACATGCACGGCAGGCACACAACCGGGAATGACACCACGTTCACGGGTCGTAACACGAACCACCGCCTTCCTTAGATCAGCAGGATGGCTAACAACTAGCTCGGCTGTCTCCATTTTGCTTTCCTCCATTGCTCTGATGTGTCTTCGCCACCAATTCGCGAGCGTAGTGGTGACCAGCACCACGACAATCGCTGCATCAACCGATAGCCGACCACAGATCCTGCAACAGCGCGGATCTCTCGTAGCGGGTGTTGTCGACGTTCCTGACTACGATCAACATTGCCGCTTGTACCAGCGCGTCCCGACCGTGGCGTCGGTAAAGCTTCTCGCCTTCACGCGCTATCGATATCCTGACTGCTTTGGTGGTGGTTGGTGAGCGATGCCCGGCGAGCAACTGTCCAAGACCGCGGTCGATACGGTCGACGGCGGATTCAATGTCGGTTGTGAATTCGGTGGTTGTCATGGCGACGATCGCCGTTGAAGGTGCCTAAAGTTTCAATCGTCGAAATGATAACAATCGGGTTCGTCCACGACCGAATAAAGACAATCGAGCAATTGAGTTGGATAGACATTGCCGTCTTGGTCAATCGCAAAGATGCTCCCGCGCTTGCTCGAATCCAACGCCGCCCGCGCCGATACAAAACTGCGACCATGGCTTCGCATGATGGCGCAGGTAAACGGATCTCCGTGTTGGTGATACCGCAACTCATCTTTCGCTAGAGTGATCACGTCATCCGGGAAAATCGGCCTTGCTGGTTTTGTCATTCGATTCTCCGTTTTGATTTTACGAAGCTCGCGCCGCTTTCACCCCGTCAAGATTCCACACTCGTCGCAGGATGCGGCGCCGTTGGTGATCACCACCATTGCGGTCGGTAATCTCGTCGACAACACGGGTCAGGAAATTCCGGCCACCGAGGCGCGCCAGGACTCGGCCAGCCTTTACCAAGCGAAGCTCGGCGCCAACCGTGAACGGCACGACACCAATTCGGTCATAACCGGTGCCGGAGCGCGCGGCCTGCGCCTCGCAACGAGCCCCCATGAGCAGCACGAGATCGAGGTCGACGTCGACGGCACTCAAGATCTGCGCAAGCTGGTCCATCGGTTTGGTCCGGCGGCGCCTAGCGCCACGGGTTCTTTCCTGTGTGACCCCAATATCACACTCAACGGTAGGGTTCCAGGGAAGTTCCGGCGCCGGGCCGGCCCGGACAGGTACCCTCTACTTAAACCTAATGAGAGACCAAATAAGATACACAATAAGAGACATAAGAGAGACAGCGCACGTACCCGCGGTTTCGTCACCAGAATCGGGAAATCTGGTGACGAAACAGCACATCACTGATCTGCGGTTTCGTCACCACAGATCGGCGCCAGATAGGCTGTTTCGTCACCACAGGGTTAGGGCCAGATAGGCTGTTTCGTCACCAGTTGCGCGGCAGGATCACGGCAATCTGGACGATTTTTTCGGCCGTCTCTTCACCCGGATCAGGCCGAGTTTTTCTAGCTCTAGGATTGCCGAAACCTTCCTACGGTGGCCGACACCGCGAGCCGCGGCCTCCGCATCTGACACAACAATAGGCCGGCCCATCGCCTTCCACCGCAGCTGCAATAACAGCAGCGCGATCTTGAAGGCGCCAACACTAGAGTCCTTCATCTTGAGAGACCATGACCTCGGGAATTTATCGAACAAGGCTTCGTCGGCCGGCGTCACGCGCCGCTTCCCATGCGTCACGCGTCGAGTAACCCGCCCTGGTGCCGGCGCGGCCAGGTCGTCGACGTTCTGCTTATCCCAAAGGCTATCGTCCGGACGATTGCCGTGGATCACGCTGGGAAGGTCATGTTTCCACGAACCATAACTCGGTTGGAGATTCTGGATTTTCACGAGGCGCCAGCGGACCAATTCCTGCGCGAATTTATTGAGGAGATTGCAGATAGGCTTCCAAAAACCAGTAGCGCCGCCTTAGTCAGTACACTCTTTCGCAGATCACTCGCATCAAGCCCACCCGCGCTTGAGGAGAGTGTGCGCCGTCTCCGTAACCGCCTCGCTCCTGGATTTCTGGCGCCTGCTCCTTCCGGGAGTGACGGTGACGATAGAGAGGACGTCA
>WNFD01005200.1_pt1 | contig 13045 bp, 12 predicted proteins | sample 5400491 | NCBI WGS metagenome assembly WNFD01 (sample SAMN13153343, study PRJNA577476) | soil metagenome | isolation source: 120 cm saprolite under Douglas fir tree site 2 hole 2 replicate 2 | place: USA:California | collected 2015-04-18 | reverse complement strand
GGGACGCTGGCCTGGCGCAGCTTCACGCGCGCGCCGGCTTCGTCGATCAGGTCGATGGCTTTGTCCGGAAGGAAACGGTCGGGGATGTAGCGGTTCGAAAGATAGACGGAGTAGCGGAGCGCCTCGTCCGTGTAGCTGACGGCGTGGAATTTTTCGTAGCGCTCGCGGACACCCAGGATCACCTGCACGGCTTGCTCTTCGTCCGGCGCGGGAACCTTCACGGACTGGAAGCGGCGCTCCAGCGAGCGGTCTTTCTCCACCGATTTGCGGTATTCGCCCGGCGTCGTGGCGCCAATGCACTGAATCTCTCCGCGTGAGAGCGCAGGTTTCAAAATGTTGGCGGCGTCCAGCGAGCCTTCCGCGGAACCGGCGCCCACGAGCGTGTGCAGCTCGTCGATGAACACGATGGAGTTCTGGCTCTCCATCAATTCCTTCATGATGGTCTTGAGCCGCTCCTCAAACTGGCCTCGATACTTCGTGCCCGCCACGATCAGAGAAAGATCGAGGGACAGGATGCGCTTGTCCGCCAGGAACGGCGGAACATCTCCATCGGAAATGCGCTGCGCCAGGCCTTCGACGATGGCGGTCTTGCCCACGCCGGGCTCGCCGATCAAAACCGGATTGTTCTTGGTGCGACGGCACAGAATCTGAATGACGCGCTCGACTTCGCCTTCGCGTCCAACGAGAGGGTCGAGAGCGCCTTCCGAAGCCGCTTGCGTCAGGTCGCGGCTGAATTCCGCGAGCAAAGACGTTTCCTTGGGCCGCGCCGTCGCCGTTTTTTCGCCGGAAGTGCGCGCCAGTTCTTCCCGCAGCGTGGAAAGGCGCAGGCCGCGCTCCATCAAAATCTCCGAGCCGAAGCATTTCTCTTCGCGCAGGATGCCGAGGAGCAGATGCTCGGTGCCGACGTGCTTGTGACCGAGGCGCTCCGCTTCTTCCGCCGCCATATTCAAGATGCGCTTGCATTCCGCGCTGAGCGGCACTTCGACGGAAGTGGAGATGCGCTCGCGGATGGTGATGCGAGCCTCGATCTCCTTGCGAATCGATTCGATCGAGCCTTGCTGGCGCAGGAAACGGTTGGCCAGGGCTTTGTCCTCGCGCATCAAACCGAGCAGCAGATGCTCGGTCTCGATGTACGGGCTGCCATACTGGCTGGCTTCGTACCTCGCAAAAAAGATGACGCGTCGCGCTTTCTCGGTATAACGTTCGAACACGTTAGCTCGCTTCTCCCCCTAGGGTCCCGCTCGCGGAGGCCGCAGCCTCGCGAGTTCGCAGAACGCCATGCTCCAGCGCCAAGATCCGGTCACACCGCGCTGCCAGCGCCAGGTTGTGCGTGGCGATCAGCGACGTCAACTTGTGCGTGCGGTGCAGCCGTTCCAGTAACTCGAACACGGCCCAAGCATTCTGCTCGTCCAGATCTCCGGTAGGCTCATCTGCCAGCAGCACCGACGGCCCGGTGACGAGCGCCCGGGCAATCGCGACGCGCTGCTGTTCCCCTCCGGAGAGTTCCCCGGCGCGGTGATCGGCCCGACTTTCCAGGGCCACCTCCGCGAGCCACTTCCGCGCCAACCCCAGCGCAGTTGTGAAATCCTCGCCGCGCACCAGCAGCGGCATGGCTACGTTTTCCGCAGCCGTAAAATCCGGCAGCAACTGGTGGCGTTGCCACAAAAATCCGATGGCACGATTCCGGAATTCCGCCAGCGCCGCGTCATGAATCGATTCAATGGCTTTCGTTGCGAAGTATACTGTACCGCTCGTCGGTGTGTCTAGCGCGGCCAGCAGGTGCAGCAAAGTACTTTTGCCGGCTCCCGATGGTGCAACGATCGCAACCATCTCTCCTTGCCGCAAACTCAAGTTTGCATCCGTCAGCACGCAGATGCTTTTCTCGCCGCTGCCGTAAGTTTTCTTCAGGCCCCGCGATTCCAGAACAACTACCCCGCCGCACGCATCTTCCGCCGCTACCCCGCTCGCGAGTTGTGTGTGCTGGGTCATTCCACCTTGCCTTTCGGCCTCCTCACGCGCGCTCCTGCTGCTTACTTAGATGCTTCTGCTGCAATCCGCGTGCCGCGCGGCTTGCACCAGACACTTTGCTAACAGTCAACCCAAAGTGTTTCCCATTTCCGCCAGTCCCTTGCCTGCCGAAAAGAGGTCATTTCTGCGCCAAACTTGAACACCTATAATCTTTCTGTTTTCAACAGCTTGCGGCGGGCTTTTACGGCAACCAGGGTTTGAGGGATGCGCCCCGGCCTCACCCACCTCCCTTTTACGCAGATAGGAGCAAATCTCGCGCCAAATGGACTCCAGAATATGCTTATTCCTTGTCCAATCTTGGTCGTCATTCGTACCGTAAAATTTCCACTGGAAGGAGCCGCACCGCGGCGCGCGTCGGCAAAATCGTGGCCGCGATGGAAATCCCCATCGCTACGGCCGTGATCCACACACCGTCGAATACATTCGAATGGAAAGGCACGTAGGGAACGGCGTACACCAGCGGATCGAGTGGAATCAAGTGGTAGTTCCCCGCCACCAACGAAAACGTGTAGCCAATGAACAGGCCAATCACTGTGCCTGTCGCTCCGATGCTGATTCCCTGCCAAAGGAAAATCGTTCGAATCTGCTCGCGGCGCGCTCCCATGGACCGCAGCACGGCGATGTCGCGCGCCTTGTCAGTGACTGTCATGGTAAGAACCACCAGAATGTTGAGGCCGGCGACGAATGTAATCAGGCCGATGAAGATCGCCGTGACCAGTTTTTCCAGTCGCAGCGCCCGGAACAGCGCGCGATTCTCTTCCATCCAGGTTGTCGTCGAAAAACCCTGCCCGGCGGCTCGCCGAACCTGTTCCGCAATTTCGCCCGCGCGTTCCGGACGATTCAGGCGAAACTCGAGAACGTTGACAACGTCGCCCGCGCCGGAAAGCCCCTGCGCCGCCGCCAGCGTCATGAAACACCAGTTCTCGTCGTAATCGTAAAAGCCCGAATCGAATACTCCCGTAATACGAAACCGCCGCGTGCGGGGCATCAATCCGAAGGGCGTCAATCTTCCCTGCGGACTTGTGAGCGTCACGTAATCGCCTGGAGAGACTTTCCACTCTTCCGCAAGCTGTTTTCCAATGAGCAGCGCGTCAATGCCATCCGCGTCAGGAGAAAAATTCAGGCTTCCGGCGACGATGCGCTGCAGCGCTTCGTCGCTCTTTCGCTCCCGCTCGGGATCGATGCCTTTCGTAACCACGCCTCGCGCTTGCCCAGCGAAGGATAGCAGCACCGTCTGGTAGACTGCCGGCGTCACGGAACGCGCGCCCGTCGCCTCGGCGAGCTTTGTGGCCATTTCCCCGTAGTTCTTGATTCCGTTGGTGCCTGGTTTCGTCAGAGAAACATGGGCTGTCACGCCGAGCAACCGGTCTTGCAGCGTTTCGCGGAAACCCGTGTTCATGGAGAGCGCGATTACCAGCGTTGCCACGCCTGCAGCCACCCCGATCATGGAAAACAACGTGACCAGCCGCAGGACCGCGGGCCGGTACGGCGACCGCAGGTACCGCTGCGCCACGAACCATTCAAATCGCATCGTGGTTGGAAGAATACGTCATGCCCCGTGCGCTTCGGAAGTGGAAGATGATTCGCCGCCTTCCGGGCGTAGCAAGGGAAAGAGGATGACGTCGCGAATCGAGGGCGAATCTGTCAGTAGCATCGTCAGACGGTCGATGCCAATGCCTTCGCCGGCTGTCGGGGGCATGCCGTGGCACAGCGCGCGGATATAATCCACATCGAGCTGCTTCGGCATTTCCTCCCCGCCCTGTGCGATCTGCGCAAGAAAGCGCCGCTCCTGTTCGACGGGATCGTTCAATTCGGAGAAGCCATTCGCCACTTCCATTCCCGCGACGTAAATCTCGAATCGTTCCGTGAGAGAAGGATCTTCCGGCTTCTGTTTCGAAAGCGGCGAGAGTTCCGTCGGAAAATCGTAAAGGATGGTGGGCTGCACGAGTTTATCCTCGGCCATCGTCTCGAAAAGCAGCCCGGTCCACTCTCCGTCAGTCGGCATACCCTTGGCCAATACCTGCGCCGCTCCCTTGTGCTTGGCCCAGAAGTTGTACATACCCACCACCGTGCCCGGACCGCCTGTCGCAGCCAGCAGTTCCACTGTTGGCCTTGGCCCTTCAAGATCCGCCGGCCAATACTTGACGATCGCTTCACGCATCGAAAGGCGTTGCATTTTCGAAAAATCCAATTCGGCTTCGCCATACTTCACCGTCGTGGCCCCAGTGATGTTTTTCGCCAGCAACGCGAACAGTTGCTCGTTCATGTCCATCAAATCGCGATAATTGCTGTAAGCCTCGTAGAACTCCAGCATCGTGAATTCCGGATTGTGCTGCGTGGAAATGCCTTCGTTCCGGAAATTGCGGTTGATCTCGTACACGCGATCGAATCCCCCGACCGTCAATCTCTTCAGATAAAGCTCCGGCGCGATGCGCAGATAGAGATCAATATCCAGCGTGTTGTGGTGCGTCTTGAAAGGCCTCGCCGCCGCGCCCCCGGGGATGGGATGCATCATTGGCGTTTCGACTTCGATATAACCGCGCGCATCAAAAAACTTTCGCAGCTCCTGGATGACCCGGGCGCGGGTCACAAACACCTGCCGTGATTTTTCATTGGCGATCAAATCGAGATATCTCTGCCGGTAGCGCAACTCAACATCCGTCAGGCCGTGCCATTTTTCCGGCAACGGCAGCAACGCTTTCGAAAGGAAGAAAATCTCCTCGACCCAAATGGACAGCTCATTGGTCTTGGTTCGAAACAAGTGCCCGCGCACGCCAATCGAGTCGCCCAGATCCAGCAGGTGAAACAATTGAAATCCCTGCTCTCCGACAACATCTTTCTTTACATAGATCTGAGTGCGCTTTCCGCCTCCTTGCAGGTGCGCAAAACCCGCTTTCCCCATCAGCCGGAAAGACACGATGCGGCCGGCGACACGCACTTCCTTATTCCTTCTCGCCTCCAATTCCGCGGCGGGAGTCTCACCGTATTTCTCCACCAGCGCTGCGGGCGTATCCGTCCAGCGAAATTCGCGGGGATACGGTTCGTGCCCCAGTGCCTGGATCTGCTCGAGTTTCTTCTGGCGCTGTTCAAACTGGTCGCGAGGTTCAAATTGCAAAGCGGAAATCCTTTCGGAAGTAATGGCGTTCGAGTATAACGGCGCGCGTCATCCCTGAGCAAGGAACACGCTCCTGGTTGCACGCTGCGAGCACGTGACGCATGGCAGCCATTCAGATCGCTCATTCTGGCTTCACCTTCAGAAGAAGCCTGGACAATCCACCGTTACCGCCGAAGAATGCTGTGGCTTGTAATCAATTTTTGCTATACTCCCCACGCTGCCCCGACGGAGACCCCCGTGAACGACTTTGTCCGCCCCCCTTCAGCCCGCGGCAAGTCTGTCAAAGACGATTGGCGTGCTTGGCTTCCAGAAGCAAAAGCCCAGGTTTTCAAGAAACAGGTCCACGAACTCGAATCCAGCTATGGGATGCTGAGCGTGTTACTCGATGAGGCTATCGAGCTTCGGGAACTGGGATACCCCGCTAAATCGTCGCAAGCCGTGGGCATCACTTCGGGTCTCTGCAAGCTGCTGACTGAGATGCTCGCGGGCTTGCTTCGAGCTTTGTCTGAGCACGCCAAGCATTACGGGACCATTCCCAACGCCGCGCCTCTCGATCCCGCTAATTTTCAGGGACAAAAGGGCCAGCGTTCGGCGCGCATGAGCAGCCTTCTCAATCACGTGCTGCTTTCCCAAAGGCTCCAGTTCCTCCAGAAAGTTAGCACCCTGGAAGAGATGGTCGAGGATCTGGGCAAGGATTTCCGCGATGCCGTTGATGACCTCGCCGAAGGATTTTCTTTGGATCCCGGGAAAATGTGGGATGACGTGGACACCGATCACTACGACTTGAATACCTGCTTGAGAGAATCCATTGTCGTGTTCAAGTCTTTCTTGATTGCCCTTCCCGAGAACCAACTCGGGATTTTTCAAAATACCGTTCACCAGCAATCTCAGCTTCAGGAAACCGTCGTTCCTTTTCCCCAGGGTATAATCCGCCATAGACGAACGGCCACAATCGCGGGAAAATGACCTAGCCTGCTCGCCTGCAGGGATCCGGGAAGCTCAGCCGGGAAATAAGCGCCCTTTTGGGGGGTATCTGTTTCGGATATGCGGGCTTCTGTCAGGACAACTCAAGGAGGCATTCGGCGCATCCGAAGTGGTGGATGCGCCGCTGTTGGACCGTTGGCCCGAAACCGACCAAGCGATCCCGATGCGTCGACCTCTCGGCAGTCCACCAAACCGGTGACTGAAGCGGAGGCCATTCGTCTGGCACAGGCCGGCGACACTGCGGCTTTTGAGTTTCTGTACCACTTGCATAGCCGCCGCGTCTACGCTTTGTGCCTGCGCATGGTGAATAACCCGTCCGACGCGGAAGACCTCATGCAGGAAGCTTTTCTGCAACTCTTCCGCAAGATTGGGACGTTCCGCGGAGAGTCCGCTTTTTCGACTTGGTTGCACCGGATGACGGTCAACGTGGTGCTGATGCGGCTGCGCAAGAAGTCGCTCCCTGTGGCTTCGCTCGAAGAAACGACGGATCCCGACGATGAAACGGGCGGCCCCAGGAAGGACATCGGCGCACCGGATTTGCGCTTAAGCGGCGCCGTCGACCGGGTCAATCTGGAACGTTCGGTTGAAAAGCTACCGCCGGGTTACCGGACCGTGTTCGTGTTGCATGACGTCCAGGGCTACGAGCACAACGAGATTGCGGACATTATGGGATGCTCGGTGGGAAATTCGAAGTCGCAATTGCACAAAGCGCGCACCCGTCTGCGGGACCTGCTAAAGGAAGAGTTGCGCCAGCAGGCGCGGCAGGAACGCCATGCGGCAAAAACCCAGACGGCGCATGACGATTGAGCTACAATGAGCGCAATTCAACGGTGTGCAAGCGACTTCACGCGGACATCCGGAATTTGCGCCGGAACGAATGGAGAGAAGTCGAACGGGGCAGGCATCCAGCGCCGGCTCTGACGGAGTGAAGGGTCATGCAATGTAAGGACGTGGAAATTGTAGTCGAACAGGAAGGTCTCGCGCTGCTGCCGGAAGCAGCAAGGGCGCACGTGGCCACTTGCAGCTATTGCCGGGAATTTGTCGCTGATTTCGCAACCATTGTTTCAGCCGCGAATGAATTGCCCGCCGAACTCGACCCGCCCGCCCGCGTGTGGATTTCCCTCCGGGCTCAACTGGAACTGGAAGGTATTATCAAGACTCCCCTAGTTTCTGCTCACCGTGAGCGCTCGCCCTGGTGGCACGGCTTCCATGATCTGTTTCGTAGCCGCGCTTTGGCCACTGCCACCGTGGGCTTGCTGATCGTCGCTGCTGGAGTTCTGCAATTGCGGCAACCGCCCGATCCCTCCTCCGAGACGCGTGCGAGTGTTGCTGGCCCCGCTTGGCAAATTCCCTTCGCCCAAACCGCCAAAGTTCTGAATGAACAAGAGATCGATCTGAGAAACATGCAGCTTGCCAGCACTTCTGCCGTGGACGACTCTTTCCGGCAGAACCTGCAGCAAGTGAATGATTTTATTGCCGACTGCGAGCGCCGCTTAAACGCTGAGCCGCAGGACGAACTGGCGCGTGAATATCTGTCCAACGCCTATCAGCAAAAGGCCGAACTATTGTCCGCCATGATGGATCGCGGGGGGAGTGTCGATTAACATGGGAATTGGAATGATGGAGTTGGCCGCTGTGCGGCCACACTTGAATTTGGCTGCTTTGCGGTCACACATGAATTTGGCTGCTTTGCGGTCGGATTTGAAATGTAGCATCCTGCCGTTACTCGGCGTCGCAGCTTTTCTCTGCCCGGGACCGCTCGCCGCAGCCGCGGGTCAGCATCTCGAAAAGCATTTCGCGGTAAACGCCCGCCCGGTCGTTGTGATCCACAACGTCGCCAATGGCCGCATCGAAGTGAAGTCCTGGAAAAATAAGGAAGTCGACGTCCTTGCTAGCCAGACCTCCGACAAGATTGGCTTTGACGTGGAACAAGCCGGCGACCGCATCGACGTCACGGCCAATATTCTGGACGCCTCGGCGCAACCCCGCGAGCTGGAAGCCAGTCTGCAGCTTACCGTGCCGGAGGAAACGGAATTGCAGCTCAAGACGGAAACAGGACTTATTTACGTCGAGCAGGTCATGGGTGACATGACCTTGGAAAGCGTCGCCGGCGATGTTCACCTTAAAGAAGTCTCCGGCTACATCATTGTCCGCACCACGGAAGGTTCGCTTGTCTGTACGCAGTGCGCCGGCAAGCTGGATTTCAAGTCCATCAGCGGAAGCGCGCAGGTTCTCCAGCCGGCACTCACCAATGTCAGCCTCTTCACCACTTCGGGAAATATTCTCTTTGACGGCGATTTCGTCCGCACCGGGCTCTACACCATGAAGAGCGGCAGGGGCCTCGTCGAAGTTCGCTTCTCGGGCAACGATTCCTTTGACCTCAAGGCAGAAACACACTTGGGCACCGTCGACAATCAAGCCTCCGCGTATTTGAGGCCCGATTCACACGGCATCATGCACCGGGCATCGAAGTTCACGAAGGGACTTTTTGGCACCGTCGGCCAAGGCCTCGCTAAAGTCGAACTCTCCTCCTACAGTGGTACAATTCGCATTCTGAAGCGCGACTAGTGCCGTTCCAATTTTTTGTGAGTAAACTCCGCGCAAATCGTTTTCAGCGAATTGGCAGTTTCAGCAGTTTGTTTCCTTTAGTTGGAATGGCACTAGTTTTTCGCGCCACGATCGCGTGACGACTACACCATTTTTGCGCAGCCCGCACCCCCGTGTCCCGATTCTGTGTCTCGCCGGCTTCATGGGTTCCGGCAAAACCACCATTGGTACGCTCTTGGCGCGGCAGCTCGCCTGGCGCTTTGTCGATCTCGATGACCGCATCGAAGAATCCGCCGGCCTTGCGATTCCCCAAATGTTCGAACGCCTCGGCGAACCGGCTTTCCGCCAAATCGAAGCAGATCAGCTTCGCGCCGCCCTCGGCCGCGCCACGGAGCTGAAGGAAAGCACCGTTCTCGCACTCGGCGGCGGCACTTACGCGCAGCCGGGCTGCTCCGATTTTTTGCGTGCCGCGGACATTCCTGTTTTGTGGCTCGATTCCCCCATCGAAGTTCTGCTTTCGCGTTGCATGACTATGACCGGCCGCCCGCTTTTTCGCGACGAAGCCAGCTTCCGCGCGCTCTACGCCCAGCGCCTCCCTTCCTATCAACTTGCTGATTACCGCGTGGACAGCTCCGGCGAACCAGCCCAGGTCGTCGCGGAAATTCTGCGCCGCGGCATTGTTGCATCCGCTGGAAACACCGCGCATCTGGTGGTTGAGAAACCCCTTCCCTGAGAGAGAATGGACACGGGGGTAAGAGGCGCCGTGAAATTCAGAACAGTATCGGTTGCATTGACACTTGGAATTGTGGCGTGCGCCATGTTGACTTTCGCGGCTCAGAAAAAAGGCGCAGCAACAGCCGGTCCCGTTGTCTTGGCTCAGGATAAGGGCAAGCTCACCATCAAACTCGGCGGACAGACTGTCGGCCACGAAGAGTTTGAAATCGCGCCGTCCGGCGGCGGCTGGCTCGCCAAAGGCACGGCGGAGATCAAGCCGCCCGAGGGTAGCGCCAGCAAAGTCTCCGGCTCACTGACGCTGCAGGCCGATGGCGCGCCGATTAGGTATGAATGGACCGCTCAGGCGGAAAAAACGAACGGCGCGCACATCCTCTTCGCCAACGGCGTGGCCAGCATCACCCTGGAGATGCAAGGCGCACGCCCGTTCCAGCAGGATCTCACGTTTAATTCCCCGCTCATCGCGGTTTTGGATAACAACCTGTACCACCAGTACGCGGTCCTTGCGCGCGTCTATGATTGGTCAAAGCGCGGCGTGCAGACTTTTCCCGTGCTCATTCCTCAGGAATTGACGCCCGGCTCAATCACCGTGCAATCCACCGGATCCGCCAGCGCCGACGGCAAAACCTACGAAGGCCTGAAAGTCACCACCTCGGACCTCGAGATTCTTCTTTTGCTGGACGGCAATCACCGCTTGATGCGGCTGGAAGTTCCTGACGCGAAAGTCTCCGTCATCCGCGAGTAGCAGCTTCGAAGAAATCTTGTGCGGCCACGGTCACAGAAAATCATCCATGGAGTTCTTGCAGGGTTGTTTCTCGCCGCTGGCCTTTGGACCGCGAATCTCTGTGCCTATCAATACTTTGCTGCGGACTTTCCTGCTGATCCAAATCGCCATTGGCACGCCGCATGGGGCAACCGTTTCTTTTTTTTGGCCCTGCTTTTCTTCGCGGGATTTTCTTACTCACTCTGGCGTGTGAGGAAAATAAAAAGCGCGGTGTGATCTGAGCGATCACACCGCGCCAATTGTGCTCTGCCTAAAAAACCTATCGCGCCAAAGGCCGTTGAAAAACAGGCTTGCCCTGAGTCCCGAAGGGCGCGCCCGGACGCCGCAGCGGATAGCCCTGCGGATTGCCATGGGCGTGCGAGTGCGCAAGCCCACTCGAATGGCCGATGCCGATGTGGCCGTTGGCATGGCCATTCCCCGACGCGGGCTGCGGCAGCCGCGCCGGATTACCGATAGGGCGGAGATTGCTCGGCGCTGCATGAACGTGGTCGCTGATGGCTTGCAGCCTCTTCAATATGGACTGCCACTGTTCCCAATCCAGTTGCCGAAGGAACGGCCGCAATCCCTGGATGAACGGATCTTCCAGCAGCGCTTCGCCGTCGGATTCGGGGATGAAGAACCGGTTCAAGCCGACGTTGAGGGCCTCGGAGATCTTCTCCAGTGTGCCGAGGCTGGGCGTCATCTGTCCGCTTTCGATGCGCGACAAATAGGAGCGCGAGACCTTGGAGCGCGACTGCAGCTGGCTCTGGGTCATCGCGCGCGATTCGCGCAACTGGCGAATGCGCTGGCCGATATTCTCGACCGTCTCCTGGTTGACGAATTTTTCCGTGGCTGGTTCAGCGGCTGCTTCCTCCGCAGGTGCCGGTGGAGGAATCAGGAACTCCAGACGCTGGGGCAAAGCGCGCACGCAACGGCGGCAATTTCCCGTGCGCGTCCGGTACTGGACGAGACCACAAGTCTTACAGCGAATGACTTCCCGATCCAACTCTAACGAGCTCATCTCTTTTTCTAATTGTACGGACACCGGTACTCCTCGCTGACTGTTTGTCCGGCGTGCGGATAGGGGAGGAACGCTGGAACATTCACTGGAAGGCAGTGACTGGCGCAACGGGAGTATCGTTTGAATCGCCAAATTCTGTCAAGAGTATTCTTGAACTATTTTTGCCGTAGCTCACCGCGTTTCGCCGTTCTACGCCCGGTTTTCGCCTGTCCACTCGGGCAGTCGGACGAACTCGCTCCGCGATTTCCGCGAACTGTTGTGTAGTCTGTTGGCTCCTACCACACCAGTTGTGGTGTGCTCCCTGTGGTTTTCCACAGCGTGTGCCTCGGAGACCTTTTCTCTTCTGGCACAGCTATTCCTGCCTGCTGTGCGCCTTTCGTATCCTTGCTTCGCCGATCGGCAATCCAATCTACTTAATGATCGGAAAACGGGCGTGCCGGTGGCGTACACACGCCGAAATCCTAGTGGGACGACTTCATCTGCGTCTCAAGAAAGGCCAGTACATCGTTTCCCCAGACATCGGTTGCAGAAGAACAAAATCCCCAGTGTCCGTCGTGATGGTTGCTGCCGAAAGCCGGATAGATCTTTGATTGAAAGTCCTTCTTCGTTTTGTTTGCTTCCTTGCTCAAAGTCCGGCTCGGAGCCAGGCTGTAATCGTTCTCTGCCTGGATCAGAAAGACTGGCGCCTTCGCGAGATCCACTGCACGCACCAAGCGATCTTGAAGCGGCACATTTTGCTCCCACGACATTGCACCGGGAGCGAACGGTACCAGCGCCTTTACACCCAGGTCGCGTTCACCAATGAGCAGAGTCTGGATGCCACCGTAAGAGCACCCTGAAATGACGATGCGGGCAGGGTCAACGAAGGGCTGAGACCTCAGAAAATTCAGGCCGGCAATCACATCGTCAACTTCGGCTTGCTGAAGCTCAACCATGCGCCGAGCACGATCGCCCGGCGGCGCCTCGGCGACCAGATCCTGAATGTAATCACCCGGGGAGCGGCCTTGTCCTCGGCGATGCGGCATAAAGAAGACGTAAGAATGTGCGGTGTAAAACTTAGCCAAGGCTGGCTGAGAGCCGGGCAGTTTCTCGCTGCCATGATTCCATACGATTGCCGGAAACGGGCCAGCACCCTCGGGCTTCCAAAGAAATCCATGCAACTCCCGTCCGCCGCTCGGAAAGACAACTTCCTCAGGCTTGGATTGGGCCATAGATGTGACCTGAGCTAATGCGAATAGCAACAATCCGCAGAGGAGTCTCTCCGTTTTCAGCGCAAGAGGCGACAAGAGAATGACTCTGGTGCTCGTCGAATTTGGCGTCATCTTGCTTGCCCTCACAAAGCGAAGAGCATAACTTAGGCAACCACGAAAGGACATTCGAGACGCCACGAATGGGAGAGAACGGCGACACGGCGAAGGCGAGATGCAGTTCAGGGCCAGGAGTTCATTAGAGATGCTCCGGGAAATGGTTGATGCCCTGAGCAGTTTGGAAGCCCTCAAAATTGCGGAGCAACGCGAGCTGGTGATCACCGGCTTGCTCCTGGATGCGACCAGTGGCAGTGTGACGGTTGCAACGGATGGATGGAACGACGGGATTAGCGACTTGTAGTTTCATTTTGGTTCTCCATGAAGGGGGAAGGTACCCCCACCCCCGTGTTTTGGGGCAAAGAGTGCAAGTTGGCTTCAAGATCTTCGTTTGATTCCAATCCCCAGGCTCCCGGCGCGCTTCCCAATCTTTTTCAATGTCGTTTCAAGAGCTCGCAACTCTTTCGGGTTCGCATCGGCAAAGACCTTTCTAATTTCGGCGGCGTGTTTGCGAAAGATCGGCGCGATCAATTCTTTACCTTTTGGAGTGA
>WNFD01005199.1_pt1 | contig 13047 bp, 12 predicted proteins | sample 5400491 | NCBI WGS metagenome assembly WNFD01 (sample SAMN13153343, study PRJNA577476) | soil metagenome | isolation source: 120 cm saprolite under Douglas fir tree site 2 hole 2 replicate 2 | place: USA:California | collected 2015-04-18 | reverse complement strand
CTTCAGCATGCTGCACCACCGGTAGGTTCAGTTCGGCCCCCAGCCGCAGCGCCGCGCGCATGATTTCATCATCAAGGATGGGCTTGCCGTCATCGGTGACAGCCACTGCTCCAGCGCGCTGCAGCGCGGCAAAGTCGGTGAGCGACGCACCGCGCGAGCTGCGCGTAGCGGCGGCAATTGGAAACACGTTGACCACAGCCCCGCGCTCGGGATGCCGCAACCATGTGACCCACTCGTCCGTGTCGACCACGGGCGCCGTGTTGGGCATGGTGCATACAGACGTGAAACCTCCGGCGGCTGCGGCGGCGGTGCCGCTCGCGATTGTCTCTTTGTAGCCTTGTCCCGGCTCGCGCAGATGAACATGCAGGTCAATGAATCCCGGGGCAACGATCAGGCCGCGCGCATCGAACTTCTCATCGGCTCCCCCGCGCACCTTGTTGGGCAGAGCGATTTCGGCGACGCGGCCATCGCGCAGCAGGACATCCATCGGCGCATTGATCTTCGCAACCGGGTCGATCAAATGGCCGCCTTTTATCAACAAGCTTGCGGTTGCTCGTTTCGGGTTTTTGGTGCTCAGCATTCAGTGATGCGCCCTTACGCCTTGGTGAACACATGCGTGTTGATCCGCGAAGCGTCCGTGGCTCATTTCGCTTTTCCCAGCGCGCGCGTCAAAATCGCCATGCGCATGGGAACACCGTTGTGAACCTCATCCATGATCGCCGATTGCGGGCCGTCGGCCACCTCAGCGGTAAGTTCAAGGCCGCGAATGATCGGTCCGGGGTGCATGACAATCGCATCGCGCCTGGCCAGCTTCAGTCGCGACGCAGTCATTTGGTATCGCGCAATGTAGTCCTGCAGGCGAATCTTCTGGCCCGCGAGGCGTTCCTTTTGCAGCCGCAACAGCATGATCACATCCGCTCCGCGTAACGCTTCTTCAATATGACGAGTGACGCGCAAACCGGGAGCCAGAGTCGCCGCCACTTCGGGCACGAACTCGGGCGGACCGCAGAGCGTAATCTTCACCCCGAACCGGGTCAGCAAATGGCAGTTAGAGCGGGTCACGCGGCTATGCAGGATGTCTCCGATAATCGCCACCTGCAGGCCCTTGAACGATTTCTTGTGTTTCAGAATGGTGAAGGCATCGAGCAAAGCTTGGGAGGGATGTTCGTGCATGCCATCGCCGGCATTGATCACGGGAATATCGAGGTGCTGCGCCATCAGGTGAGGCGCTCCGGCGGCGGGATGACGAATGACGATCGCGTCCGCGCCCACCGCCCGCAAAGTGTAACCGGTGTCGAGTAGCGATTCCCCTTTCTCGATGCTCGATCCCGAGGATTGCACCAGCGTGGTAATGGCGCCCAGAGACTTGGCGGCGATTTCGAACGAAGACCTCGTGCGCGTGGAAGCTTCGTAAAACAGCAGCACGATGCGCTTGTTGCGCAACAGCGGACGCGCTTTGAGAGGGTTCATGCGCCGGGCCAGCTTCAGCAGACCCAGTATTTCCTTATCCTCCATGTGCTCGATCCCGAGTAGTGAACCGCGTGCAGGTTTGTTCATCGCGTAAGAATGCAAACGGTGCATCATACGCGGCCAGCGCGGGGCTGGGCAAGGGCTTCTGGGTGTTCGTGCGAAAACAGCCTACAGTCGGTTTCGCCGGCTGAGAATGACGCCGGTCAAAGCTCCGGCAATGCTGCTTGCGGCAATAGACATCAAGAAAAAACCTACTATGCCCAGGATCAACTTCGCCATGCCTTCTGGCGTTTTTAGCAAGTCGAGGGTAGCTTGCACTTGCGGGTCGTTGGATCGAGATGCGAGTTGCTGAAGTCGATCCATCATCTCCTGCCGAATCTCTCCGCCGGCTTGCATCACCGCCATAAAAATCGCAAAAAACACGGCGGATATTCCAGAGGAGATAAGACCGGTGGCGGCGCCGAGTTGCGCTCCCGTACGCGCATTGAGTCTCGGTCCCGGGTTGCGACGATAGTAAAAAGTGACGGCTAGAATTCCGGCCCCCGACAAGGCCAGCAACGGCGCGATCAGGCGAAAAGACATTACGGCGATTGAAATCAGCGAAGCCATCGCGCAGGCGCGGATCCCCGGCGACCACGCGACTCCACTGCGTAGTGTCGGAGTACGCAGAGGGCTTGCGCTGGGCGGATCCATCGAGAAGACAGGTGGACTGCTGGATGAGACACTCTCCGTCCCCAGGGGCACAGCAGGCTCGGGAGTCGCCACGCGAATCTGAGGCGCACCGCACTGCGAGCAGAAGGCTTTGCCGTCCTCAATACTGTGGCCGCACTTATGGCAGGGATGGTCCATGGAAGCTGAGAGAAGAACTACCTTGAAAGTAACGCACGGTGCGAGACCGGCGCAAGGAGGCGAGGACGTTGTCGAATTGCCGATCGTAAGTTGTGGTCAGATGTCGCCTTGCTTGCCGCGCGTGTGAACGTAAACCAGAGCGAAGGTTGAGCCGCTATGGCCGTCATTTGGTTCGATGGCAACAACGTGCTGGTTGTCTTCCGTGCCCACTTTCAACTCTGTGACCGGGCCCGTATTATCGCCTTCGCATTTCAACTCTTTGGATTTCTGAGAATCCTTATCATCGGTGTCTACGTCAACGTCGTCGCCAGCATGCTTGCGGGAATGGCATTCGAGAACCTTTCCGTACTTTTTCAGTTTATCGCGGTAGAAGTCGATGACTTTGGCGGGAGCATCGTCGGATGCGTAACTGGCAACCACAAGCCTGAAGCCGAAGGCCTCCGTGAGAATGCCGAGATTGACCTTGTTCTGGTTCTCGTCGTCAGACTTAAGGCGCGCACCCGGATAGAGTGGCAGTCCAGTTTTCCGCGCGTCTGCATCGTCTCCGATGTGCAGATCCCCCAGGGAACTACGTACGTCGAGTTTCTTGTCCTGGCTGCTGTCTGGCTTTCGGTCTTGGGCAGCGACGCTGGGAATTGCAACAGCGGCCGCGCACGCTACTACTGCTACAAGAATCGAACGGGATGCGATTGATCGAAGCATCACTTCCTCCATCTGGCGGTCATCGTGTCTTTAGCGCTTCACTTCCTTAAATATCGGCATCCTTGCCGTGAGTGCGCACGTAGACCAGCGAAAAGCGCGATCCCTTGCCTTCCGACTGGACGGCCACGATGTGCTGATCGTTCTTCCTACCCGCCTTGAGTTCGACGTTGTTGCCACGGTCGCCCTCGCAGCTTAGTTCATTCGAAGCATCCTTGGATCCGTGCGATCCGATTTTCACGTCCGAGTTGAAATTGAAGTGGCCGGAGGTGTGGCATTCGAGAACATTGCCATACTTCTTCAACTGATCTTTGTAAAAGGATAGAACCTTGGCGGGCGCATCGTCCGATTGATACTCCAGAGCGACAACTTTAATACCAAGGCCGAACCCCGAGATATTGACGTTGGCACTCTTGTCGCTGCCGTCGGAATCTTTTTCCTTCAGGTGCGCGCCCGGATAAATTGTGAGGCCCACGTCGGAGACATCCGCCTGTTTGCTGACGTGTATTCCTCCTACAAGGGTATTGATATCGACCTGCTTGTCCTGGCCGTTGGGCTCCTTTTTCACGTTCACACTGCACCCGGCGAGGAGCACGAACGCAACCGTGATCGCTCCGGCCAAAAAGATTCTTAAAACCTTATTCTTGCCCATGTTCAGAACCTCCATTGGCAACTTGGATGGGCCGCTGCAGGCCGGCGCCCCGCTGAGCAATGTTGGGAATGCTCACCGGAAGATGCCCGCGAATGGGGATTTCACCAAACAGCGCTTTGACTCCGCCAATCTCCGAAACGGTCGCGTTGGAAAACGTGCACATATAATTCTCGACCTTCGGGAAATCCGACGCAAGGTACGGATTGCCCATGGCCACGACCGCGGTTTTTGCCGCCGCTCGATCCAGCAGTTGCTGCAACAGCCTGCCGGTGGCGTCTCCCATGGCGACCGTGTTTCCCATCTTGCCCGCGTTCGGAACCACATAAACAGCGGCGACAACCGTCCTGGCTTCGTCCACTGCCTTCAGCACTGCATCGCTCATCCCGGCTGCGAAGCGCGGATCCAGGTACATCACGCGCGCGTCAGGGATTCGCGCCAGAAATTCGCGTGCGAAAGCGCGGCCGGATTCAGTCCGCACGTCATCTGAGAAGACCACCGCCAACACCTGGTTGTGTGTCTCCTCTTGTGTTGTATACGGAAGTCCCGCCTTGGCGGTTCCCTTCGATTTAAGCGGCAAAACCTTGCCATTGTCGCGTACCAGGGTGACCGCAGCGTCGGCCGCTTGCTGGCCGAAAGCCAGGTTTCCCGGCTTGCCGACGAGAGTCGCGAGTGTCCTTACATCCGTTAAGCGGGCCTGCTGTAAACCCAAAGACGCCTTTGCCTTCAGGATTTTAAGCACGGAGCGGTCGAGCCGTTCCCGAGAAAACTCGCCCGACTGCGCAGCCTGGAGCATGGCGTTGTACGAGGCGGGAAAATCCGCAGGAATGAGCAATAAGTCGTTGCCCGCCTTGAACGCCTCGACCGCGGCACGGCCGATGTCGTTGGAAAAGAGATGAGTCAAACCGGCCATATCGAGCGCGTCGGTGACGATGATCCCTGTGAAACCAAGCTGTTTTTCCAGCAGGTCGGAAACGATCGCTGGCGAAATGGTGGCCACGTGATTGGGATCGGGATCGAGCGCAGGTACCGTCACGTGCGCCACCATCACCGAATCGACTCCCGCCGCGATGGCTTGGCGAAACGGTGGCAGCTCAATCGAGTCGAGGTGAGCGCGGTCCACGTTGACGCTGGCGACGCCGAGATGAGAATCGGTCGCCGTATCTCCGTGGCCGGGAAAATGTTTGACGGTGGTCAGCATGCCGCCTTCATGCGCGCCTTTGATATAGGCTGCGACCAAATCGCCCACCTGCTTAGGATCTTCCCCGAACGAGCGCGTGTTGATAATGGGATTAACTGGGTTCGAGTTAACGTCGGCGTCAGGAAAAAAATTCCATTGAATGCCGATGGCGCGCGCTTCTTCCGCGGTGATGCGGCCGAAAGCCTGCGCATCTTCAGGCTTGCCATCCCCGCCGAATGCCATGGCATGGGGGAAGGCGGTGGTTCCCATCAGCCGAATCGAGACGCCGCGTTCAAAATCGGCGGCAAACAACAAAGGAAGTTTGGATTCGCTCTGCAGGCGGTTGAGAAGCTCGGCAGCTTCGTAGGGTTCGCTGCGCAGCAGATATGGTCCGTCCACATGCACCGTCATGGCGAACGAGCCCACGTGATACTTCTGCATAGCTTCGCGCAGTTGCAGGTATTCCGGATTTTCCACGTTGAGAAAGCTGGCGCGGCACCAGATCATGAACACCTGGCCGATCTTCTCTTCCGTTGACAGCTTGCGTAGAGTTTTCTCCGCCCATTTATCGCCAGAATGCGTCTGATGAATGGGTCCAGGGCGCTGATATTTATCTTTGGCAGATGCCGCGGTTGTGAGCAACAGAGCAAACACCAGGAGGCTGATTATGCGATGCATGCACAGAACGATAGCAGAAGGGCTGGTCTTGGGTGTTAGGTCTTAGGCCTTAGGTTGCGAATCAAAACTCTGTCTTTACCTAAGCTACCCAACGTCCGAGCCCAAGACCTAAGACCTAAGCTCCGAGACCCAAACTGTCGCCGCCTCCTGAATCTGCGCATCGTCACCAAAGCCCCGTAGCCACTGGACCTCCGGCTCACGGCGAAACCATGTCATCTGGCGCTTGGCGTAGTTGCGGTGGGCTTGCTGAGCTGCCTGCAGCGCCTGCTCACGCGTGATATCTCCATTAAGGAACTGCATCGCCTGCTTGTAACCGAGAGAAGACAGCGGGACGGCCGCGACGCCGTATTTCTCAAGCAGACGCTGCGTCTCTTCGACTAACCCAGCTTCGAACATCTGTTGCGCGCGCTGGTTGATCCGGACGTAAAGAGCTTGGCGATCGGGATCGAGGCCCAGGCGCAAGATCCGGAAGCCGCGCAACGAATCGCGCCCGTGTTGCTGCCAGAGGTCCGTCATCTTCTGGCGTGAGGCCAAACAAACCTCGATGGCGCGGATGAGCTTCGGCGTGTCGTTGGCATGAATCTTTTCCGCCGCCGCGCGGTCGAGACGGCGAAGGATGCGATGAACGTAGTTGGATCCGCGGCTGTCGACAAGTCCGCGCAATCGCTCGCGTAGTTGTTCCGATCGTTGTGGGCCGGGGAAGAGCCCTTCGAGCACGGCGCGAAGGTAGAGTCCCGTACCGCCGACAAGTATCGGCAAATGTCCCCGCATTATAATCTCTTCGAGCACTTGCCGCGCCTGGCGGGCATACTCGCCGGCCGTCATGGGGCCGGCAGGCGCGACGCAATCGAGCAGATGATGCGGGACGCGAGAGCGTTCCGCAGGCGTAGGTTTCGCTGTCCCAATGTCAAACTCGCGGTACATGGCGACGGAATCGCAGTTCACGATTTCGCCCTTAAAGCGCCCGGCAAGTGCGAGAGATAGCGCCGTCTTTCCGCTGGCCGTTGGCCCCAGCACAACCACCAGCAGCGGCTCAGGCCGCGGGGCAGGTCCTTTCAGCGCACGCTCCAGTGAATGGCGTGCCAGTAGCGGACCAGGGTGAGGGCCAGTAATAGAAAGGCGATCAGCAGCAGGCCGGATGTTTCCGTGGCATAAACCGCATGCCGCGGATGCTTGTGGGCAGGGTCGTTTTGGCGTTGGACATTAGCCACGAACGTATTGTACTCCGCGCCGAAACTTGAGCGAGATGGCAACAGGGGTATGCATCGGGCGCCACCTCCCTGGTGCTACACTACGCCCGTCGCCGGTAACATCTGATGCCTGATTTCAAAGAGAAAACCTCCGGCAGAATCGCGCGGTTCGGGATCTTTGAGCTCGACCTCTTCGCCGGCGAATTGCGTAAGAACGGCGCGAAGCTGCGCTTGCAGGAGCAGCCGTTCCGCGTGCTGGCTTTTTTGCTGGAGCGGCCGGGCGACGTGGTCACGCGCGAAGAACTGCGCCAGAAATTATGGCCGGCCGATACTTTCGTGGACTTCGATCACAGCCTGAACACCGCCGTGAACAAATTGCGGGAAACTTTGGGCGATTCGGCGTCCAGTCCACGGTACATTGAGACGCTGGCGCGGCGCGGCTACCGCTTCATTGCGCCGGTGCAGACCGGTGTGGAGCCGAACATTGGGGGGACGGGCGCATTCGCGAGCCCGACCCGAGCGAAATCGACGGGGCCAGTCGAGCAGAGCTCGACCGGGCCAACATCCCCGCAGGATTCTCCGAACGCGCTGCATCCCGAGCTCGAAGTCCCGATGCCGCGTCGCGCTCTGACCCGCGGATTGTTTGCGCTGGCCCAGCTAATGTACTTGATCTTCTACCTTGCCGCGCTCTTTCGTTTGCACGCTGTGCAGGGAATCGCGGAATCGCTCCTGTCGGGATGGAAAGCGACCGTTCTGGTAGCCACGGTGATGGTGACCGCGGGCGTGGGAATTCCTTTGCGCTGTTACCTGCTTTCGGCGGTTGGATTCGACTACCTGCGATTGGGCGAGAAGTTCCAGCGGATGTTTCCATTCATTCTGGCTCTGGATCAGCTCTGGGCCGTGGCTCCATTTCTGCTGACGCAGAACATCGGGCTGGGCGCCGCTTTCGCGGCCAGCGCCGGGCTGCTCTACGTGCCGTTCTCCGAAAGAACTCTTATTCGCATGGCGTACGTGGAGCGACAGGTCCGGGAGTAGCTTGGAGCGGCGAATCATGCCAACGCGCATCTCCATGTGTGATCGTTAAAACATGTGCGATCGTTAAAAGATGACCCTCGCATGCTGCCAAGGGACTATACTCGGTGCGCCAGAGAGGTTGCCATGAACCAGACTCGTCGGGAAATGTTGGAGAAATGCGTTGCTCTGGGGGCAGTGACCCTTGCGACGTCAGCTTCCCTGTCAGCCATCGCAAGAGCCTGGGATGCCGCTGAGACCAAGCGGCAGCCTACTCCATTCTGTGAACTCGGTCCGTTCTACAAGCGCGACGCGCCGCACGTTTCAACATTGCGCGCGCCCGGCGATGCCGGCATGCCTCTATCAGTTGCCGGAATGGTGTACAGCGCGAACGGAGAAATCCTTCCATCCGCGAAGCTTGAAATCTGGCAAACCGACCACTTCGGCCACTATGACAACGCAGGCTACCACTTCCGCACGACGATTCAGCCGGACCCAAAAAGCAACTACGGCTTCGAGAGTGTTCTGCCCGGTCACTATCCCGACCGGGTGTGCCAGCACGTGCATTACCTGGTGACGGCGCCCGGACACAAGCCTCTCACCACACAGCTTTATTTCGCGAGCGATCCGGTATTCGAAGGCGATCCTGACAAGAACTTTTCTCGTGACCCGCTGATCACCAGCCGCGAGCTGGTGCGCCCGGTTATGCTCAAGGGCGATCCGCAACAGGTGGTGGCCGCGGTGATGTTCGATATCGTTCTAGAGAAATCCTGATGCCCTCTAAAATGATTCTGCCTGCCACGATACTGCTCCTCTTGGCGTCCTTTGCTTCCTCCGCTGCGAGCTCGGGGATGAAGCACGCCGCCACGGTTCCCTTGCCTTGTGAGACCTACTCGCAGATAATTTCGCCCACCGGCGAGCAGGTCGCATTGCGCTGCAAGGATCACACTCTGCGCTTGGTGAATGTTGGTTCGGGGGCGACGCAACATACTTTCGCCGGCGAACCACAGGTCGATGCTTACAACTATTCCCACGACGGTCGCTGGTTTGCGGTGGGCCTGTGGGACGGCACAGTGGAAGTGGTTCCGACCTCGGGCACAAGCGGGAGCAGACGCTGGAAAAGCGATAGCCATCGCATTGAAACCCTCGAGTTCTTTCCCGACGCCAGGGGGATTGTTGTGGGTGCGCTCGACCGCCCCGCGCAGGTGTGGGATCTTCGTGGAACGCCGAAACAACTCGCAACCTTGCACTCCGATTTTGCCGGTTTGCTCACGTGCAGCTTCAGCCCGGACGGGAGACTGCTGGCGACCTCCGATGGAGATACAGTGGTTCGCTTCTACGACACGGCGACCTGGCAGATGCTGCATGAGTACCGCGGCTTGCAGCTTGAGACCTTTGCTGTCGCGTTTACAACCGACGGAAAGCGCGCAGTGATTGGCGGTCCCGATGATCGCATCACGGTGCTCGACCCCGCAACCGGCGCCGAAATTCAAAAATTTCCCAAGGATGCCGATGTGATTCAACAACTATTTCCCTTCGGAAACGATGGTCAGGCGGTAATTCTCTATACCGATGGCGATGGCAAAAAGCCGCCGCACCAGGCGATCTGGAACGTGAACACCGCGAAATCCGTTCCCCTGACGGCCGAACGGCCACTCACCGGCGGGGGCGTTGTCGGTGGCAAGCTATGGGTAAGCAGCCCAAAAGGAAACGTTCTGGATATCTGGGTGTACGAATAGGTCTCTCGGTAACTAAGTTGTGGACGGTCGTGCTCCGAGCCCAACTTTTACCTGGAACCAATCTAACGAATCGCGCGTAATCACGTCTAAGAGGCTGGGCGGGAGTGTGTTTGCCCGGCGGAGGATTCTTATGAAGAACATGAGGTTCAAACGCTGGAAGTTCGTAGGATTGATGCTTGCAGGTTTTGTTTCTTCATGGGCGGCGCTCCCGGCGCAGGGTGACGATTGGTCGAAAACTTACACTCTCACCGGAAAGCCCGACTTGCGGGTAGAAACGTCCGACGCCAACATTCACGTTTCCACCTGGGACCAGAACACCATCGAAGCGAAGGTGACGACCACGCGCTACAAGATCGGCGGCGATGGCATCCGGATTGAAGAACACCAGACGGGGGATTTGGTTGAGATTGATGTGCGCTTTCCGCACCTGCACTTTGGCATCAATATCAGCGGCGCCACGCATCGCGTCGACATTGAGATTCACATGCCGCGCGAGGGCCGTGTGAACCTGCACACCGGCGACGGCAAGATCGAACTGGGAAACTTCAAAGGCGAAATGCAGTTGCGCAGCGGCGACGGTTCCCAGGAAATTGAGAGCGTCGACGGCAAATTGCGAGCGACGACCGGGGATGGCCACATTCGCGCCAGTGGCCGTTTTGACGAACTCGAACTCAAGACCGGGGATGGGCGGGTGGACGCGCGGGCGGCGGCGGGGTCAGCTCTGGGGACGGGGTGGAGGCTGGAAAGCGGCGATGGCACGGTCACGCTGGAAGTTCCAGAGAACCTTGCCGCAGACGTGGATCTGCACACCGGCGACGGCCACATCGATCTCGATATGCCGGTAACGACCGAAGGCAAGATTCGCGAAAACGAGGTTCGCGGCAAACTCAACGGGGGCGGAAACCTGCTGCTGATTCATACTGGGGATGGATCGATCCGGCTGCGGAAAAGTTAGCAAACCTCGGTTCCCCGCTCCCCGTTTCCGAAGGTTTGTTCGATGCTCGGGCCGAACGGCACTTGACGCCAAGTCTTATAATCCTTCGTTCCAAGGTTTCGATTCCAACAGAAGAGGCCTTTCATGCGAATTCCAAGCAGATATGTAATGGCATTCATGACTGCATCCCTCCTCTCCTCAGTCAGCGCACAACAGTCCGCTACTCCAGCGCCCCAGCATGAGCCGGCGCTGGATGTGACCTCGATGGATCGCAGCATTGATCCTTGCGTCGACTTTTTCAAATATTCCTGCGGCGGATGGATGAAGAACAATCCCATTCCTCCCGATCAGTCTTCGTGGGATACGTACTCGAAGATGCAGGACGAGAACCTGGGACGGCTGCGGGGGATTCTGGAGGCCGCCTCGGCGCCCGATCCCAAGCGCAACGCTGCCACTCAGAAAATTGGCGACTACTATGCTTCCTGCACGGACGAGAAGGCGATCGAAAGCAAGGGCGCAGAGCCGCTTAAGCCGGAACTGGAACGTATCGCCAGACTGGGATCGAAGGCGGACTTTGCCGACGTAGCTGCGGCTATGATCCAGGAGAATGTTCTTTTTCGCTTCGGCTCGATCCAGGACTATAGAGATGCGAGCCAAATGATTGCAGAAGCGGACCAGGGAGGTCTGGGACTGCCCGACCGTGATTACTACGTGAAGGACGATCCCAAGTCAGTCGATCTGCGGAAAGCCTACGTGGCCCACGTTCAGAAGATGTTCGAACTGCTGGGTGACAAGCCGGACGCAGCTGCCGCCGAGGCGCAGAACGTAATGCGCATCGAAACCGCACTGGCGAAAGGATCGATGACGCGAGTCGAACGGCGCGATCCTAAAAACCTGGATCACAAGATGACCACCGGCGACCTGGAAAAGATTAGTCCTGATTTTCAGTGGCAAGTTTATTTCACCAAAGTAGGCCTGCCTTCCCTGGCTTCACTGAATGTGGCGTCTCCCGGCTTTTTCAAAGCCCTGAATGAGGAACTCGACAAAGAAAGCCTGGCCGACTGGAAGACCTACATGCGCTGGCATCTGGTTCACGCGGACGCGCCATTTCTCTCCGCTTCATTTCTGAACGAGAACTTCGACTTTTATGGCAAGACTTTGCAGGGCAAGAAAGAACTGCGGCCGCGATGGAAGCGCTGCACGGATGAAGTGGATGGCGGCCTGGGAGAGGCATTGGGTCAGGTATATGTAGAGAAATATTTCGGCCCGGAAGCCAAACAGCAGGCCTTGAAGATGGTGAAGGAAATCGACTCGGCGATGGAGCAGGATATCAACGCGTTACCCTGGATGTCCGCTGCCACCAAGCAGCAGGCGCTGATCAAATTGCATGGCATGGCGAATAAGGTCGGGTATCCCGACAAGTGGCGCGACTACAGCAAGCTCGACATCGAGCGCGGGGATGAGTTGGAAAATGTAGAGCGGGCGCGTAAATTTGAATTTGACCGGCAGTTGGCCAAAATCGGCAAGCCGTTGGACCGGGGCGAGTGGGATATGACTCCTCCCACCGTCAATGCATACTACAACTCGCAAATGAATGACATTAACTTTCCGGCAGGCGTGTTACAACCGCCGGCGTTCGATCCTACTTCGGATGCGGCTCCGAATTACGGCGACACCGGCGGCACCATCGGACACGAACTCACCCACGGCTTCGATGACGAAGGCCGCCAGTTCGACGCGCAAGGCAATCTTCGGGACTGGTGGACTGAAGATGATGGCAAAGAGTTCGTGAAACGCGCCAGCTGCATTTCTGACCAATATTCGACTTACACCATCATCGATGACATTAAAATTAACGGCAAGCTGACTCTGGGCGAGGACGTCGCCGATCTCGGTGGACTCATCCTGGCGTACAAAGCGTGGAAGGATGACACCAAAGGAGAGAAGTTACACGCGCTCGACGATCTTACCCCCGAGCAGAGATTTTTCGTGGGTTACGGGCAAAGCTGGTGCGGCGAATCCCGTGACGAAACAAAGCGATTACGCGCGACAGTCGACCCACATTCTCCAGAGAAATACCGCACCAACGGCGTGATCTCGAACATGCCGGAATTTCAAGAGGCATTTCACTGCAAGGCAGAATCGCCGATGGTGAATCAGAACCGCTGCAGCGTGTGGTAGATGGAAGTATCGAAGCTAGAAAAACTATTCCAGATCCTCTTTGGAGGGGTTGTAGAAAAACGTAAAGCGCAGCGCCAGATATTGCCCTCCGAATTCGCTGGGCAGCGGAGGGAATGGATCCGACGCTGTAATACCCGCCCAAGCTGCGCGATCGAGGGGGATGTCCCCAGAACCGGCCACCAGCTTCATGCCCGCGACTTTTCCATCCTTGAAAATTGCAAACTCGATGGATAGTTTTCCCTTTTTCATCTGCGCGGATTCCGGGATTGCGTTGTACCAATTCTGCTTTACGTCGTGAAGCACACGCTGAAGATATGGGCCGAAATCGACACCCATAGTATCGCTGAGCACATCAAGGTTGCCCATTTGGCGGCCGTGCGCTCCGGTGCCTAGTCCGAAGTCTCCGCCAGTGCCCTGCTGCCCGCCACCACGCTTGGCCGCCGCTGCCCGAGTGGCTTCCTGAATCG
>WNFD01005803.1_pt1 | contig 13048 bp, 13 predicted proteins | sample 5400491 | NCBI WGS metagenome assembly WNFD01 (sample SAMN13153343, study PRJNA577476) | soil metagenome | isolation source: 120 cm saprolite under Douglas fir tree site 2 hole 2 replicate 2 | place: USA:California | collected 2015-04-18 | reverse complement strand
ACAAAGCCCCCAAATGCGCGAGCGCCTTGCGGTGCCGGCCGAGCACGAGGCACCCCGAAGTGTCGCGGTCGAGCCGATGCGCCAGCGCCGGAGCGCGCGGCAGGCCGAACCGCAACTCGTCGAAGCCATCCTCGAGGCTCGCGCCGCCCTTCGGGCCGCGGTGCACCGCCATTCCGGCCGGCTTGTCGATCACGATCATGAGCGCATCGCGATAGAGCACGCGACACTCGATCCCTTCCGGTGTCATGGCGAAACCGCTATCACCTCGCGGCCATGACCGACAGCTCGCGGCGGCTCATTGCTGGCCACATACTCCGTTCACCTCCCTCGCTTGCGGGGGAAAGTAAGAGCGAGCCGCAGTCTGCTCCCTCCCCCCTTGTGGGGGAGGGATGGAGAGGGGGGTGTTTTGATCATGAGGCGCTCGTTACCCCCCTCCCGGCTCGCGCGCTGCGCGCGCGACATAGCGATGCTCCGCATCGCGTTCTTTCAACAACGGCGGCCGAAGGCCGCCTATGCCTCCCCCACAAGGGGGGAGGTAACCGGAGCAACTTGCCCGACATAAGGGACGTGGCCCCGGCGGGAGCGGCGGCGTGAACGAGCCGAAAACACCGTGGTTGGCGCGGCTGAGCGCGGGCCTCAGGCGCACGGCCTCGGCGCTGGGCGGCGCCATCTCGGATCTCGTCACCAAGCGCCCGCTCGATGCCGCGACCATCTCGCGGCCGCGGTCGCGGAGGGCCGCTATGACAAGACGGTCGAGCCGGACGAGGTCAAACGCATCCTCGCCGGCGAGGTTGAAAAAGTTCTGAGCCCGGTGGCGAAGCCTTTGGAGATCGCGCCGCAAGAGAAGCCGTTCGTCATCCTGGTGGTGGGCGTCAACGGCTCCGGCAAGACCACTACGATCGGCAAGCTCGCGGCAAAATTTTTTCACGAGGGAAAGAGCGTGATGCTGGCCGCGGGCGACACGTTCCGGGCCGCGGCGATCGATCAGCTCAAGATCTGGGGCGAGCGCACGCGCGCCCGCGTCGTGGCCCGCGAGCCCGGCGTGGATTCCGCGGGGGTCGCCTACGAAGCGCTGGAGGCCGCGCGCGCTGCGCGAATCGACGTGCTGATGGTCGACACCGCCGGCCGGCTGCAGAACAAGGCGGCGCTGATGGGGGAGCTCGAAAAAATCGTGCGGGCGATGAAGAAGATCGATGCTTCGGCGCCGCATGCGGTGCTGCTCGTGCTCGACGCCACCGTCGGCCAGAATGCGCTCTCCCAGGTCGAGGAATTCGCGAAAACCGCCGGCGTGACCGGGCTCATGATGACCAAGCTCGACGGCACGGCGCGCGGCGGCATTCTGGTGGCGATCGCGGAAAAGTTTCGGCTGCCGGTGCATTGCATCGGAATCGGCGAGGGGATCGACGATCTCGAGCCGTTCGTGGCGCGCGATTTCGCCGCCGCCATCGCCGGCGTGGAGCGGTGAGATGGGCGAGGAGACGATGTCGAGCCATTCCGTGCAGGCGTCGGCCAGACCGCCCATCCATCCGCTGCTCAAGCTCGGGCTCGACCTCGGCCCGCTGATCCTGTTCTTCGTCGCCAATTCGCGCTGGGGCATTTTTGCCGCTACCGCAGCGTTCATGGCGGCCGCGATCGTGGCGTTCGCGGTTTCCTATTGGCTGACCCGGCGCGTGCCGCTGATGGCGCTGATGTCGACCGTCGTCGTCGTCGTGTTCGGCGGCCTCACCCTCGTGCTGCACGATGCGCTGTTCATCAAGCTCAAGCCGACGATCATCTACACGCTGTTCGGGGCGATTCTCCTGGGCGGGCTTGCGGCCGGCAAGCCGCTGCTCGCCGTCTTGTTCGGAGAGATGTTCCATCTCACGCAGGAGGGCTGGCGCAGGCTCACCTTGCGCTGGGCGCTGTTCTTCTTCGCGCTCGCGATCGCCAACGAGATCGTCTGGCGCACGCAATCCACCGATTTCTGGGTGGCCTTCAAGGTGTTCGGGGTGATGCCGCTGACGCTCGCGTTCGCAGCGCTGCAATATCCGCTGCTGACGAGATACGAGGCGCGGGCTGAGGCTTCAACGTCGAGCAGAAACCCTTGAATCGTGTCCCGGGCGCAGCGTGCCACACCGGAACTCGGGTGTTCCCGAGTTCCGGCATGTTTAAGATTGCCGCAAGTCGGAAACATCCGACTTGCGGTGTGGTGCGCTGCTGAACCGGGACCCAGGATTTGTGAGACCGGACCCCGGATCTGCGACGCACGTTACACGCTGCGCCGTGTCCGGGGAACGGCCGAGTCACGATCCGCCCAGCGCCTTCGCGAGCTCGGGCAAGAGCACGCGCTCGAAATTCTCGGCATTGATCGGGCCGACGAGCTTGTAGGCGATGCGGCCGTCGCGGCCGACGACGAACGTCTCCGGCACGCCGTAGACGCCCCATTCGATCGCGGCGCGGCCGTTCGCGTCGGCCCCCGAGGCCGCGAACGGATTGCCGTAGCGGTTGAGAAACCGCCGGGCGTTGTCGGGCTGATCCTTGTAATCGATGCTGACGAGGCGGATGCGCGGATCCTGCGCCAGCTGCTGCAGGAACGCCACTTCGTCGTGACACGGCACGCACCAGGAAGCCCAGACGTTGACCAGGCTGACCCGGCCCTGGAACTCGGCCGGATCGAGCCCGGGCAGCGGCTTGCCGTCGCGCTCGAGGCCGGGCACCGGCGGCAAGCTCGTCATCGGCGCCGGCCGCCCGATCAGGGCGGACGGAATGCGGTTGGGATCGCCCGAGCCGAGCCGCACCAGGAACAGCGCCGCGAGCGCCAGAAAAAAAATCAGCGGCAACAGCAGCACCAGGCGGTTGCGGCGGGGCGCTTCGGTTTTTTGCGGCATTTGCGACATGAGAAAAAATCCTAGCGCGGCGGCTCGGACCGGCGCGTCACGCCGCGCGCTTCGAGGTCGGCGAGGAGCTTTCGCTGCACGCGATAGTCGAGGAGCACCCACAGGATCAACGCGACCACGACCGCGGTCGTGAGCGAATAGGCGGCGAGGATGAAGGCCGCGTAAGGCCCGAGATTCATGTCAGGCCCCTTGTGCCGTCTGGACCTGCAGCAGGCGCAGGGTGCGCACCCGCCGGCGCAGGATCTCGTTGCGCATGGCCGAGACATGGAGCGTCGCGAACAGCAGCGCGAACGCCAGCGCCATGACCAGCAGCGGCGCGAGGATCGCAGGGTGGATGGTCGAGCCGCCGACTCGGAACACGGATGCGGGTTGGTGCAGCGTGCTCCACCAATCGACCGAGAATTTGATGATCGGCAGGTTGACGGCGCCCACGAGCGTGAGCACGGCCGCGGCGCGTGCCGCCCGCGCGGGATCCTCGATGGCGCGCCAGAGCGCGATGAGGCCGAGATACATCAGGAACAGCACCAGCACCGAAGTAAGCCGCGCGTCCCATACCCAGTAGGTGCCCCACATCGGCCGGCCCCACAGCGCGCCGGTGACGAGGCACACGAACGTGAAGGCCGCGCCGATCGGCGCCGCGGTCTTGAGCGCGACGTCGGCGAGCGGGTGCCGCCACACCAAAGTGCCGAGCGCCGCGACGCTCATGATCGCCCAGCCCAGCATGCCGAGCCAGGCGCCCGGAACATGGATGAACATGATGCGCACGGTCGCGCCCTGCTGATAATCCTCCGGCGCGACGAAGAACGCCGCGTAGAGCCCGGCCGCGAAGGCGAGCGCGGTCGCGGCCGCGAGCCCGGGCAGCAGCCGTTCGGCCAGCGCCAGGAACCGCGACGGATTGGCAAGCGCGATCCATTCCATGGGAGCCTCATATCCGAGCGCGAACAACCGGCGCAATGCGGCCGAGCGCCATGGTCCCGGGCTTTAGTCCAGGCCGTGGCGGAGCACCGCCGCCGCCGCGACCGGGCCGATGACGACGCTCGTCAGGGTGAGCGCGATGAGAATGAGGAACGGGGCCCCGAACGGCGCCGCGTTGAGGATCGCGGCATCGCCCGCCGCGATGCCGAAGATGAGCACGGGCACCGTGAGCGGCAGCACCAGGACGGGCAGCAGCAAGCCGCCGCGCTGCAAGGCGACCGCGAGCGCCGCGCCGATCAATCCGATGAAGGTCAGCGCCGGCGTGCCCACCAGCAGCGTGAGCGCCACGATGCCGATGGCCGACCCATCGATGTTGAGGAAAATCCCGAAGAGCGGTGCCGCGATCACCAACGGCAGCCCGGTGGTCAACCAATGGGCCAGCGCCTTGGCGGCGACCGCGAGCTCGAGTGGCGCATGGCCCATGAGGATGAGGTCGAGCGAACCGTCGTCGTGATCGGCCGCGAGCAGCCGGTCGAGACCCAGCAAGGTGGCGAGCAGCGCGCCGATCCACAGGATCGCCGGGCCGATGCGGGCGAGCAGCTTGAGATCCGGGCCGACCCCGAACGGCACCATGGTGACGACCAGCAGGAAGAACAGCACGCCCATCAGCGCGCCGCCGCCGACCCGCACGGCGAGCCGCGTGTCGCGGAGAAGCAGCGCGGCGAGCGCGGTCATGGGCGAGGACTCCGCTCGCCGAATTTGGCCGAGCGCGTGCCACACCCGCCTCCCTCCCCCCTTGTGGGGGAGGGATGGGGAGGGGGGTGCCTGTTTGATTCTGCGGATCTGATACCCCCCTCCCGGCTCGCGCGCTCAGCGCGCGAGCCGACCTCCCCCACAAGGGGGGAGGTAACCGGAGCAAGCCGATAGTCACGCGCGATCACGGCACCGCCCCCAAGCGCAGCTCCCGGGCGGGATCGAGCCCGAGCGGAGCATGGGTTGCGGCCAGGATCAGGCCGTCCGCGGCGAGGTGCCGGCGCATCACCTCGCCGAGCAGCGCCTGCCCGTCGGCATCGAGGGCGCTCGCCGGTTCGTCGAGCAGCCAGATCGGCCGCTCGACCGCCACGAGCCGCGCGATCGAGAGCCGCCGCCGCTGCCCGGCCGAGAGATAGCCGGCCGGCAGGTCGCCGACCCGCTCGAGCCCGACCACCCGGAGTGCTTCGTCCGGCCCCTCGCCGCGACCGCCCCCGAGAAAGCGCGTCCAGAACCGCAGATTTTCGCCGACGCTGAGCGAGGATTTCAGCGGATCGAGATGCCCGAGATAATGCGCCTGCTCGGCGAGGCTGCGGTCACAATCCGCGCCCGCAAGCTCGAGGCTTCCTGCCGCGGGCCGCAGCAACCCGGCGACCATGCGCAGCAGCGAGGATTTGCCCGCCCCGTTCGGGCCCAGCAGCAGCAACGCTTCGCCGGCCCCCACCGCAAAGCCGATGTTGGCGAACACGCGTTTTCCGCCCCGGACGCATTCGAGCTCGGACCCGGAAAGTCGCATCAATTCAGTACCTTACCGACAGACTGCCGGCCGGCGTGCCGGACACACGAGCAGGCCGTGCTGCGCGATCATGTCAAAAACGTGCTCCCCCATAACGCAAGAAGTTCTATAAACCGCCCAGTTGGCCGCGCATCCGGTCAGGGCGCGTGCGCTCGCCACCTCGTCTTCGCGCCACCATCCCCGGTGTGCGCCCGATCGGATGGAACCGGAATCATGAGCTCGCTCGACAGCTTTCAATCCCGCAAGACCTTGAAGGTCGGCAGCAGGACCTACGTCTATTACAGTCTCCCGGCCGCCGAGAAGCGGGGGCTCAGGGGTATTTCCCGGCTGCCGTTCTGCATGAAGGTGCTGCTGGAGAATCTGCTGCGCAACGAGGATGGCCGCTCGGTCACCAAGGATGACATCAAGGCGGTCGCGGCCTGGCTGAAAAAGCGCAGCTCCGAGCACGAGATCGCGTTCCGTCCGGCGCGGGTGCTGATGCAGGATTTCACCGGCGTGCCGGCGGTCGTCGATCTGGCCGCCATGCGCGACGCCATGCGCCATCTCGGCGGCGATCCCAACAAGATCAATCCGATGGTTCCGGTCGACCTCGTCATCGATCACTCGGTGATCGTCAATTTCTTCGGCTCGCCTGCGGCGTTCAAGAAGAACGTGGAGGAGGAATACAAGCAGAATCAGGAACGCTACCGATTCCTGAAATGGGCGCAGCGCTCGTTCGAGAATTTCCGGGTGGTGCCGCCGGGCACCGGCATCTGCCACCAGGTCAATCTCGAATATCTGTCGCGCACCGTCTTTACCCGCAAGCAGAAGCTGAAGATCGACGGCCGCGCCGCCACCGTGGAAGTGGCCTATCCGGACACGGTGATCGGCACCGATTCCCACACCACCATGGTCAACGGCCTGAGCGTGCTGGGCTGGGGCGTCGGCGGCATCGAGGCCGAGGCCGCCATGCTCGGCCAGCCGATGTCGATGCTGCTGCCCGAAGTGATCGGGTTCCGGGTCACCGGCAAGCTCAAGGAGGGCGTGACCGCGACCGACCTCGTGCTGACCGTGACGCAGATGCTGCGCAAGCACGGCGTGGTCGGCAAGTTCGTCGAGTTCTGCGGGCCGGGGCTCGATCATCTCTCGGTCGAGGACCGCGCCACGATCGGCAACATGTCGCCCGAATACGGCGCGACCTGCGGGTTCTTTCCGATCGACGAGGATACGCTGCGCTATCTGGAGAATACCGGCCGTCCGGCCGCAACCGTGGGTCTGGTGAAGGCCTACGCCAAGGCGCAGGGGCTGCTGCGCCAGAAGGGCACGTCGGATCCGGTCTTCACCGAGATGCTCAAGCTCGATCTCGCCACCGTCCAGCCCTCGCTCGCCGGTCCCAAGCGGCCGCAGGATCGCGTGCTCCTCAAGGAGGTGAAGGCGGGATTCGCGCAGGCCATGGACAAGGAGTTCGGCAAGGCGGGCGAATTGGGCAAGCGCGTGCCGGTCGAGCGACGCGACCACGACCTCGGGCACGGCGACGTCGTCATTGCGGCGATCACCTCGTGCACCAACACGTCCAATCCGAGCGTGATGGTCGGCGCCGGGCTGTTGGCCAGGAACGCCAACCAGAAAGGGCTCAAGCCCAAGCCCTGGGTCAAGACTTCGCTCGCGCCCGGCTCGCAGGTCGTCGCCGAATATCTCGCCAAATCCGGCTTGCAGAAAGAGCTCGACCAGCTCGGCTTCAACCTGGTCGGCTTCGGCTGCACCACCTGCATCGGCAATTCGGGGCCGCTGCCGCCGGAGATCTCCAAGGCGGTCAACGATCAGGATCTCGTCGCCGCCGCCGTGCTGTCCGGCAACCGCAATTTCGAGGGGCGCGTCAATGCCGACGTGCGGGCGAACTATCTCGCCTCTCCGCCGCTCGTGGTCGCCTATGGGCTCGCCGGCTCCATGCAGCTCGATCTGCTGAAATCGCCGCTCGGCAGCGATGCCAAGGGCAAGCCGGTGTTCCTCAAGGACATCTGGCCGTCGAGCCGCGAAATCACGGCGGTGATCCGGAAAATCATCAACAAGGGCATGTTCACCCGCAAATATGCCGACGTGTTCAAGGGCGATGCCAATTGGCGCCGGATCGGAATCACGGGCGGGGTCACCTACGCGTGGGATCCCAAGTCCACCTACGTGCAGAACCCGCCGTATTTTTCCGGCATGGGCCGCGGCCCGGTGCCGCTCACCGATATCGTCGACGCGCGCATTCTCGGCCTGTTCCTCGATTCGATCACGACCGACCACATCTCGCCGGCCGGATCGATCAAGCCGGACTCGCCGGCCGGAAAATATCTGATGGCCCACAACGTCAAGCCGCTCGACTTCAATCAATACGGCACGCGGCGCGGCAATCACGAGGTCATGATGCGCGGCACGTTCGCCAATATCCGCATCAAGAACCAGATGGTGCGCGGGGTGGAAGGCGGCGTAACGGTGCACTACCCCTCGAAACAGCAGATGCCGATCTACGACGCGGCGATGCGCTACAAGCAGGAAAAGGTGCCGCTGGTGGTCTTCGCCGGCAGAGAATACGGCACCGGCTCCTCGCGCGACTGGGCCGCCAAAGGCACGGCGCTGCTCGGCATCCGCGCGGTCATCGCCCAATCGTTCGAGCGCATTCACCGCTCGAATCTGGTCGGCATGGGGGTGCTGCCGCTGGTATTCGAGGAGGGCTCCTCGTGGCAATCGCTCGGCATCAGGGGCGACGAGACGGTGACGATCCGGGGCATCACCGGCGAGCTCAAACCGCATCAGCGCCTGATCGCGGAAATCGTCGGGGCCGACGGCTCGCTCAAGCGCGTGCCGCTGATCGCGCGCATCGATACGCTGGAAGAGCTCGATTATTTCAAGAACGGCGGCATCCTGCACTACGTGCTCCGGCGTCTCGCCGCATGAGCCTCCGCCGCGAGTGGAATCGATGCGGCCTCACCGCCCGCTCACCGCGAATTGAGTGGCTTCGCTGGCGCTCGGCACCTTAAGTGTTCGGCTGGGGCCTCGGGGCAGGCCGAATCGGGTGAGCGGAGAAGTCGGATGCAGCGCCGCGTCGCATTCCCGGCCGCATTGGCGATCGCCGTCTCGGCTGCGATCGTTTGTGCGCACGCCGAGCCCCGCGCGGTGGTCGAGCTCTTCACCAGCCAGGGCTGCTCCTCGTGTCCGCCCGCCGATCGCCTGCTGGGCGAATTGGCGCGCGATCCCGCGATCGTGGCCCTGAGCCTGCCCATCGATTACTGGGATTACCTCGGCTGGAAGGACACGCTCGCCAACCCGGACCACACCGCCCGCCAGCGCGGCTACGCCCGGGTCCGGGGCGATCGCGAAGTCTACACGCCGCAGGCCGTGATCAACGGTGCGGTGCATGTGCTGGGCAGCGACAAGGCCGCGATCGATGCGGCGATCCTCGCGACGCAGGCCGATTCGTCGACCCTCTCCGTACCGGTGAAGCTCGCGGTTTCCGCAGATCGGTTCGATGTGACGGTCGCGCCCGGTGCCAACGCACCCGCCGGCGGCGAAGTCTGGCTGTGCGAACTCGCTAAGGCAGTTCCGGTTGCGATCGGTCGCGGCGAGAACGGCGGGCACACCATCGTCTATCACAACGTGGTCCGCCGCTGGTTGCGGCTGGGCGAATGGAACGGTGCCGAGCATTCCTTCAGCGTGCCGACCGCGGGATTGGCCGAAAACGGCATCGATGCGCTCGCGGTGATCGTGCAGACCGGCACGCTCGATCATCCCAGCAAGATGCTCGGCGCCGCGATCCAATCGATCCGGTGAACCCGTCCTGTCATTCCGGCATCTCTGATCTCTGTCATGGCCCGCGCGTGCGGCCCACCCTAAGGTCCCAGGCGCGCACGTGGGCGAAGTTCAGGTGCACGATGCGGGTGCGTCATCCGAGCCCGGCTGCTCGCGCGATCAGAAACAACCCTGCCCCGACGACGACGGCCCCGATGGCTTGCGCGGCGCGCTCACCGGCCGGTGCGAGACGTTCGACGGTGATGGCTGCCGCCACGACGGCCATCGCGCGAAGGTCCATGACCCCGATGACCAGGAGGATCGCCATCAGACCGGCACAGCAGTGGCTGCAGTGGAGGCCGAGGCGCAGGCCGTGTCGCCAGGCCGTACCGGCGTCAGCCGGCAGCGTACGGCCGCGCCCGGGTGCCTCCCGGTAGCAGGCAAGGTGACGCGCCTTCCACGCGGTGAGCTGGAGGGAGCCGGCGATCAGGACGACCACACCGACCACGATCGGTACGGCGCGCGCCAGCGCCGGCTGTTGCATCTCGATCGCCGCCAGCGCGGCGCCCAGCGGAAAAGCGGCCATTCCGAACACGGTCCAGACGAAGAAGTAACCCACGCCCACGAGCGCGGTCAGCCGAGCGAGCCGCGTCTCGCCTGTCCCGCCGACGGCCTGGCGGTAGCGCCACAGCATCGGGACCAAGGACGGCAGCATCATCGCCACCATCATCACGACCCACATGCCGAGGAACGACGCCGCGGCGCCGGGCCACGTCTGCCCGGGCATTCGCATCCACGCCACCGACATCGTCCAGCCGCCGGGCATCGGCATCTCGCCCATCCCCGACATGGACGCGCACCAGAGGATCGTTACCGCCGCGCTGGCGGCGAAGAGCAGCGCCGAGACGCCGAAGAAGGCTCGCTTCGAAGCTCGCTCGGAAACCATGGGTTGTGAGATCCCGCTCCCCGATTGCGCCAACGATACCCACGACCAGACTCAAAAGACTTGGCTCAGCGCTTGTCGTACTTGTCGTGGTGGCGCCACCAGGGGCCTGTCTCGTTGCGCCCCTTGGGGGCGCGATCGAGCCACTGGTACATGCCCCAGAGGCCGTCCAATCCGCGCGCATAGGTTGAATAGGTGTGGTAGACGACGCCGTCCTCGAGCACGAAGGCGCTCATGCCCGGCCTCTCGCGCATGAACGCGGCCGCGTCGGTTCCGGTCATGGCCGCGATCTCGGCCACGGGCCCCTCGGCGGCGGTTTCCGGCTTGGCGTCCAGCGCGTGGCCACTGCGCTCGTAGTTGTATTCGACGCCGCCCTCGCGCTGTTGCTGCTCGGTGACCGAGACGTTGAAGTCGAAGTTGAAGTCGCCGCCGAGCGAGGACGCCCAGGGAAACGTCCACCCCATCCGCCGCTTGAACGCCTGCAGCTTCGCGAGCGGCGCCAGCGACACCGCCGACAGCGCGACATCGTGGTTCGCCAGATGGACGGCGATGCCGTTGAACCCGTCCGCGATCGCCGAGCAGGACGGACACCCGGCTTTGTAGTCGGGCCCGAACATGAAGTGGTAGACGAGGAGCTGCGAGCGCCCTCGGAAGAGGTCTGCCAATGAGGCGCTCCCTTCATCGGTCTCGAATCGATATTCCTTGTCGACCCGGACCCACGGCAGCTCCTGCCGCCGCCGCGCCAGCTGGTCGCTGCGCCGCGTTAATTCCTTCTCTGCCTCGAGCAAGCTGAGCCGGGCTGCCAGCCATTCTTCACGTGTTCCGGTCATGTGTTTCGTCATCGTTCTTCTCCGTCCTTCGTCGTTCATAGCGTTCGCGATACGACTTGCTGGTTGGTGGTCGTGAGATAGATTAGGACCGGGTATCGCAGGGGTGGGAGTTACAAGTGTGGCGGGATTCCGATGGACTCGCTGATCACGGCCGCGGCGCGTGCACTCGCAGCGGGTGATCCCCTCGGCGCATTGAAGCGGGTCGCCCTGCGCGACGATGCGCCTGCTCTCGCGCTTCGAGGCGTTGCGATGGCGCAGCTCGGCGACCTCGTTCGAGCGAAGGCTCTCCTGCGAAGTGCGGCGCGCGCCTTCGGTCCGAAAGAGGCGGTAGCCCGCGCGAGGTGCGTCGTCGCCGAGGCCGAGATCGCACTCGTCTCGCGCGACCTGGGCTGGCCTGCGAAGGCGCTCGACGCGGCGCGGGCGATGCTCGAAGAGCACGGCGACCGGGTGAACGCCGCGCATGCGCGGTATCTCGAGGTCCGGCGCCTCCTGCTGATCGGGCGCCTCGACGAGGCCGAGCGTAGGCTCGCCGAGCTCGACCCCGCGCCCTTCCTGCCCGCGTCGAGGGCCGCCCACGAGCTGGTCGTCGCGGGGATCGCGATGCGACGCCTCCGAACGAAGACGGCGCGCGCCGCGCTGGCTCGGGCCGAGCGTGCCGCGCACCACGCAGGTATCCCTGCGCTGACGGCGGAGGTCGAAAGCGCATCCCTCGTCCTCAATACGCCTGCTGCGCGCCTGATTGCGCGTGGCGAGGAGCGGCTCCTCCTGCTCGAGGAGGTCGAAGAATTGCTGGCGTCGAAAGTATTCATCGTGGACGCGTGCCGGCATGTCGTGCGTGACGCACGCACGGTGGTCTCGCTTGCAAGGCGTCCGGTGTTGTTCGCGCTCGCACGCGCTCTGGGCGAAGCCTGGCCGGGAGACGTGCCGAGGGGCACGCTGCTCGCGCGTGCATTCGGAGCGAAGCACGCCGATGAATCGCATCGCGCACGGTTGCGCGTCGAAATCGGGCGGCTCCGCACGGTGCTTCGGACGCTGGCCGGCGTGAGCGCGACGAAGCGAGGGTTTGCGCTGGTGCCGCGCCGCGCACGCGAGGTCGTCGTGCTGGCGCGGCCCGTCGAAGAGCAGCATGCGGCGGTGCTCGCTTTCCTCGCCGACGGCGAGTCGTGGTCGAGCTCGGCCCTGGCGCTCGCGCTCGGAGCCAGCCAGCGCACCGTGCAGCGCTCACTCGACCAGCTGGCGGCAGCAGCCAAGGTGCAGTCGTTTGGTCGCGGGCGAGCTCGCCGCTGGATGACCCCGTCGGTGCCGGGATTCACGACGACCTTGTTACTCCCGGCTCCACTACCGAGTGACTAGGATGGAAGCATGAATCGATCAGAGGCCGAGATCGTCCGTGAGTATGGACCGTTTCCGGGTGTCGACCGGGTGAATGGGGTCACGTATGACGGCCAGCACGTCTGGTTTGCGTCCGGAGACAAGCTGAACGCCTTCGATCCTGCGAGCGGGAAAATGCTGCGCTCGATCGATGTCGCCGGGCATGCAGGAACGGCCTTCGACGGCAAGCACCTGTTTCAGCTCGCCGAGGATCGAATCCAGAAGATCGATCCGAAGACCGGCCGTGTGCTCGCCACGATCCCGGCGCCCGGCGGCGGCGGTGACTCGGGCCTCGCGTGGGCCGAAGGGACGCTCTGGGTGGGGCAGTATCGGGGCCGGAAGATCCATCAAATCGATCCCCAAACCGGGGCGATTCTTCGCACCATCGAGTCCAACCGCTTCGTCACCGGGGTCACCTGGATCGACGGCGAGCTCTGGCACGGCACCTGGGAAGGTGACGAGAGCGATTTGAGGCGGGTCGATCCTCGAACGGGAGAGGTCCTGGAGAAGCTCGAGATGCCGCCTGGAGTGGGCGTGTCGGGGCTCGAGTCCGATGGCGGCGATCAATTCTTCTGCGGAGGCGGAAGCAGCGGGAAGGTGAGAACCGTCCGCCCGCCCAGGCGAGGCTCCGCGATGGGCAGCAGCTCCGAGATCCCCGTCGACTCCACGAGCAAATAATCGGCGGCAAGGAATCGTTCCACGCATACTAGTACCCGGAATCACTGGTGGGCGATACGGGGTTTCAGGCGCTTTTGATGGACCTTGGCTTTGGTCCAGACGAACGGTTTGGCATTTTCATTGTATTCGGCAATGAAGG
>WNFD01007002.1_pt1 | contig 13049 bp, 17 predicted proteins | sample 5400491 | NCBI WGS metagenome assembly WNFD01 (sample SAMN13153343, study PRJNA577476) | soil metagenome | isolation source: 120 cm saprolite under Douglas fir tree site 2 hole 2 replicate 2 | place: USA:California | collected 2015-04-18 | reverse complement strand
TACGAGGAAGCCCTCGCCTATCAACAACAGGCTCTGGGCCTCCAGGAGGCACTGCACGATACCCGAGGGATCAGCGAATCACACTTTTGCATCGGCCTGGTGTATCAGTTTTGGCAGCAGCATAAGTTGGCGCGGGAACACTTTACCAGGGCCATCCAGGTTGCCAAGCAATATGGGTACGTGCTGGAACAGGCCGAACCCAATCGCCACCTGACTGTTGACGCCTTATTCAAAGGAGACCTGGAGACTGCGCTCACCCACGCACTGCGAGCGCTCTCCTTCCGTGAAGCAGGTGGCTTCAGACCCTACCAGCCATTAGATCACCTCTCGCTCTGGGACATCTACCAGAAGATTGGGGACACGGCCAAAGCGCAGTTCCACATGCAGCAGGCGTCTACCATAGCTTCAGAGATGGGATTGTCAACGCTTGTGTCTTCCGTGATCAACGCTACAAATCATCTGGGAGTTCAAAAAGAGGAGGCGTAAGCGTGAGCCACATACACTCTCGTCAGAGCGAGCTGAAGGCTGGCCTCATCATGCTTTGGACAAGCTTTCTCTCCAGACTTTTGAACCTCTCTCAACCACGTGCCCGATGTGTGGCAAAGTTGCTCATATTGCTTATCATACGCAACGCACGGTTACCACTCTTGCTGGACGGTGTTGTCTATGCTTAGCGGTACGTCGATGTATGTATCCACAATGTCCACGCTATCACCAGCCATATCGGCCAGAGGCTGAGGGGTGTATTGGCTACATTGGTCATCCGTTCAGATACTCGCCTCCGGAAGAACGGCCTATCATGCCTCCACTGATTGCAGATGCAGAGGAAGTCAGGATACCATCAGAAGTGGTGAGTATGTGCTTCCACTACCACATACACATCAATTCATCTTCGAGAAGGAGAAACTCGTTTTGTGAATCTGGCTCTTCCTCATCTCAAGCGGCTGTTTCGGTCCGGCTTGTGAGCATCGGATCCTAATTTGGAGAGCAGCTTATTGAAGGAGATACCCGCCGAGGCCGTTAAGCCCGTTTCCTCTCTGATTCGCTCTTTGATGGCGCGGGCCAGTTGCACCGCCTCCGGGAAGTCGCTCACATTTGAGGTGATATCAAGATATGCTTCATCGAGGCTGAGCGGCTCCACAAGAGATGTGATGCTTTTGAAGATCGTCATGATCTGCGCGGAGACGGCACGATACACGTCAAAGCGCGGTGGGAGAAAGATGGCCTGCGGGCAGAGCCGGTAGGCCGTCTTGGCGGGCATGGCACTTCTGACCCCGAAGGCACGGGCCTCGTAGGAGCATGTGGCAACCACGCCTCTGCTCTGGGGCGAACCGCCGACCACGACCGGCTTGCCGCGCAGCTCAGGATGATCGCGCTGTTCGATTGAGGCGTAATAGGCATCGAGGTCGACATGCAAGACGATGCACTGTTTTCGCTGGGTCTCTTCCATGCTTTATTTCACCGCTCACGCCTGGCCGCTTCTTCCGCATCGTATCAGAGCAATGGGCCAGGAGGCAACTCTGGCAGGCACAGCGGAACCGAGGATGGGTCAGCTCTGCCCTCTTGCTGACGAAGAACAGCGGGTAGCCGGAGAGATAGCCGAGTTCGACGAGTTCGGTCCGCGGCACGCTGCGCGCCATCGCCTCGCGAATCGGCGCGATCCGGGTCGGCACAGAGAAGCCCGGCAGCCAGTCGTCGTGATGAGCCAGAATCACGCGGCGTGGCCGCAGCAGATCGGCCTGCCGCGCCACAAACTGGGCAAGCGTGCCCTGGATGGGTTCGCCATCGATGGTGCCGCGACCAGCCGCAGCCAGGATGGCCACATCCGGGAGACGAAGCTCCCGCCATCGCCACGTACCCCCTGCGCACTCACCTGCAAGTGCGAGAGCACCTCCGGCCCCAGACTTGCCAGCCCCTGCATCACCTCTTGCAAGCGTGCCATCCGCTCCTGGTAGGTCACCCCCAGGTCGCCCAGGCAGACCTCATCGGGCTGGTACATTCCTCCCTTCGGTGTCCACACACAGGAATGCAGACTCGGATAGACCGCGACGGTCACTTCAGAAGAGAGGCGAATGCACTCCCCACCGCCGACGGGGAGCAGTTGTGCCAGCGGCACGCCTTCCTGTTCCATGATCCGCACCGTCTCATGCGAACCGATGATGGTGGCCCCGGTTCGCTTAGCGATGCGCTCGGCTCCCCAGAGGTGGTCAAAGTGGGAGTGGCCGACCACGATCCAATCGGCCCGCTCAATGTCATCCGCTCCTGATACTCCCCGCCATACATGAACGGGGGTTCTGGCTTTGCTTGCACTCTCACCATCCTGCGATGGAGCCTCGTGCAAGGTCTCCCAGACTGACGAGTCGACGGACTCTGGCCCTCATACAAATCTGGGCTTCGGAGGCAGATGCCTCTTCTTTCGTCCGTTCAAAGGTCTCTCTCTCACGGCTCACGCCCGCATCCAGACGTTGTCGGGTTTGCACCCAACTGAGAGAGCGTCGTGGCATCTACCAAGTTGGGACAACTATAGCACACGCGTTCTCAGGCGGCAACTTGCCAAATAGCCAGGTAGAGAGGATGCTTCCCTAGTCTTTTGGCTAGGTAGTATTCCACCTGCGGGCGGCGGGCTTTTCATCCCCCGTATGAATAACGGGGGCTTTCAAGCCCGATCTCTGTAAGAGCAGCCGCGTCAACAGAAACGGCGCCAGGTAATTGACAGCAAAGCGCAACTCGTAGCCATCCTCGCTCTCCTGGCGTGCGCCACCTCCCGGTAGAGTGGTCCCGATGCCGGCATTATTGACCAGTACATCAATGCGTTCCTGTTCGCGAGCCAGCCGTTCGGCCAGCGCCCGCACCTGCGAAAGCAGGGAAAAGTCCGCGCGATACCACCGCAGGCGGGTGTTGCCTGTCTGTGCGCGGATCTCCTCCAACGTGCGCTCTCCCCTGGCCTCATCGCGCCCATGCAGCAAGAGTGTGGCTCCGGTACGCGCAAGCCGCATCGCGACCGCTTTTCCCAGTCCATCGGTCGCTCCGGTAATCAAGATGACGTGTTCGGTCAGTGGTCTCATCTGGTCCTTCCTGTCTCTAGAAAATCACTCTTCAGTCGGAGGCGAAGCTGGAGCAGCCGCCGCTTATTTCCTGCCCTGGCTTTGGTACAGTTCGATCAGTTCCTGGACCGTCGTCGCATCCTCCGGCTGCTTGTCTCGCTCCCGGAAGGAGACGAGCCGCGGAAAGCGCAGCGCATAGCCCGGCTCTGCCCCGACTTTGCCAGCCGTATGAGTGGGCGAGCGTGTGATCTCGTCGGCCAGCACCTCGAGGACCAGCTGCGGTTCGACCCACACGCTCGGCTCGATGAGCGAGGAGACACGGGCGGGCCGGTGATCGACTTCTAGCCCTTTGGTGCGCTCCCGGATACTGCGCCATTGTTCATCGCTGAGCCCCGTGCCGATCTTGGTCACGGTCACGAACTGGTCCTGCACAGGATCATACAGCCCCAGCAGTAGGGAACCCGCCCCGAGCGCCGCGCGCTTGCCACGGCCATAAAGATAGCCCAGCAGGACGCCGTCGATGGTGTCGTTCAGGGCCCCGGCCGAGTGGCGCTTGAGCTTCACCCAGGTGAAATTCCGCGCGCCCGCTTCGTAGCGGCTCTCCTGCTTTTTCACCACCAGGCCTTCCAGTCCCTTACTGATCGCCTCATCAAAGAGCAGCGTGAGCGTGTGGGCATCGCTCACGGTGTGGCTCGCGGTGCGCATGAGGATATCGTCAGCTTGAAGAGTCTCTTCAAGGATCTTGAGGCGGTCCACGAGCGGGACATCCAGCAGCGATGCTCCGTCTTTATAGAGAATGTCAAAGACGAAGGCTTTCAGCGGGAGTTGTTCGGCCAGGGCCTCGATCCCGTGTTTGCGCCGCCTGCGAGTCGTTTCCTGAAAGGGCAGGAATTCCTCCGAGGTGGTGTTGTACGCCAGGGCCTCGGCGTCCAGGATGACGCGCTCCGCCCGGACCTGCCCCAGGGTTCCCTCGATGAGTTCGGGGAACATGTGCGACTGGTCTTCCAGGTTCCGTGAGAAGATCGTTACCTGCTGGCCGTCCTTGTGGATCTGCGCGCGCAGGCCGTCGTATTTATACTGCGCCACGACCACACCCATCTTGGCGATAATGGCCTCGGCGCTGGGGAGCCGCTCGGCGAGCTGCGAGTGGACCGGCTTGCCGACCTGAATATCCAGCGCTGCCACCGCGCGCTCGGCCTCTTCCTCATCGGGATGCTCAAAGATGGTCCTGGCGATGAGTCCCAGGTCCGAGGTCTTGTGGTAGGCTCCCTCGAGCAGTTTGCGCTTCTTGGCATCGTTCCACCTGGCCTTCGCTAAGGCATCGAGCACCGTTGCGTCGCCGATACCCAGCCGCAAGTTCCCCAGCAGAATGCGCACCACGTATTTGGCGGACACGCTGTCAACGCGCGTGAGCAAGTCGGCCAGCTGCGTACTCTTTTGTTCGATTGCTCCTTTGCCGGCCGTCTGCGCGATGGATCTCAAGCCAAGAAACACCTCGTCGACACTCAGCGCAGTGGGGACACTCCCTGCTACGCGATTCACCTGCCCTGCCACCAGTCCCAGATCACCGAGCGTCGCATAGAGCGCCTCAACGTGCTCTGGCGTGGTGTGAGAGACCAGAGCTATAGACCTGGCCACGCTTTTCTCCGCCATCCCCATCTCCAGCGCCACAAAAAACGGCGCGACTCTCCCCTGGACCAGGTAGCAGACCTGTTCGATCTCCTCTGGACGTTCGATCGAGCGAAACAGCTGCGTGAGCAGCTCGATCAACGTCAGGCGGGAGCTGGTCCCTTCGAGTTCCTCAAAGGTGTGCGCAAGGCGAGAAAATTCCACGAGATGTCCTCCTTCTTCCTGATCGAGTTGAGCAAGAGCTTCGTTCGCCCGGCCAGTGTGCTTCCGCTTCCATTCAGGAATCCTCACATTGGCTTGGGCGGTTCCCATCGGCACCCTGATGCTCTCATCCAACCTGTCGTAATATTATAGCGTGCGAAAGGCGAAGAGACACATCAACACGGAGAACGTCGGGCGACCTTTTGCTGCGAACGCATGAGCGTTCTTCACGAAAGGGGGGACAGATGCCGGAGGCACCAGGGAACCGATCACACGAGAGCACAACGTGCGCGTTCTGTCGCATCATCCGCGGGGAGGAACAAGCCTCTCTGGTCTTTGAAGACAGCCTCTCCCTGGCCTTTTTGGATCACAGGCCGCTTTTCCCCGGCCACTGCCTGCTCGTGCCCAAGGCGCATTACGAGACGCTCGCCGATCTTCCCTCTCCCCTGGTCGGGCCCTTGTTCCAAAATGCACAACTGCTGGAACGGGCCATTGAAGAGGGCTTAGCCGCCGATGGAACGTTTGTGGCCATCAACAACCGCGTCAGTCAAAGCGTTCCCCATGTGCATATCCACCTCGTGCCTCGCCATCGCAAAGATGGCCTCAAAGGCTTCTTTTGGCCCAGACAACGGTACCCGGATGATGCTGCCCTCCGACAGGTGCAGGAAACGCTTCTCGCTGCCATTGCCAGGCTTCGATCTCCCTGACATTCCGCGCGGGCGGTCCGCGAGCAAACAGGATGCCTCGGGTTGCCGTTTCTCATGTTGCCCCAGCAGCAAGGGTCGACAGCGTCAATGGTACAATAGGATGGGTGGAATGTGCAAGCCTGTGAGCGAGCGCTTTGACTTCCCAATGTAGAACAGTCAAATCCGTCATAGCACGAACAAAAGGGAGAAGGATGCCCGAATGAACGCCTCTTCAGAAACGTGGCAACTTGGAAACCAGAGCGTCCAGGTCACGCACCTGGAGAAAGTGTACTGGCCGCAGGCAGGGTTCACCAAGGGAGAGGTGCTCCACTACGACCGGCAGATCGCGCCGGTCGCGCTCCCTTATCTCAAGGATCGCCCGGTAACACTGCGCGTGTACCCGCAAGGGATAGAGGGAGCTTCCTACTACCTGCGTGACTGTCCAGAGGATGCACCCGATTGGCTCCGGCGGGCGTCATACCAGCCCAAGACGGTGAGCCACCCGGTTCCTTTGCCACTGCTCGACACGACGGCGGGCCTGCTCTGGTTCGCCAACCAGGGGGCCATTGAATTCCACCTGTGGGGTTCCCATCTGCCGGACCTCACACAGCCCGACCTAGCTATTTTTGACCTGGATCCCGGTGAGACAGCGTCTTCCGATACCCTGCGGGAAGCGGCCCTGCGGCTCCATGACGCACTCGAACAAGAAGGAGTCAGAGGATATCCCAAGACGAGCGCGTTCGCACCTGGGACAAAGCCGTGGGGCAGCGGCTCGCGTCGAGCTACCCCGACCTGATCGACCTCGCGCACGGCGCGACGCACCGAGGAGGCCGCGTCACGATCGACTACGCGCAGAATAGCATCGGGCGCAACACGGCGGCCCCCTACACGTTGCGTGCTCACCCGGCCCACCCAACGGTCTCCACGCCGCTCACCTGGGCAGAGCTGGATGCCGGCACTATCCACCCGGCCGACCTGACACCGCAGGCGGTACTCAACCGTGTTGGGCGACTGGGCGATCTTTTCGGGCCAGTACTGCAAGGAAATCAGCACATCGCCTAGCTGTTCGGTATCCCTAAGAGCTGGTGGGAGCGCCTCTGATGAACTTGGAGAAAAATGTGCCAGAGAAACAACTCCATGAAATGTGTCCTTCTCATCGTCTATTGTTCAGACATGCTCTTCAGGCCCTCTCGTACTAGAACCCAGTATCTAGTATTACAACGAGACTTTGTGGTAGATTGAAGGGGAGCCTGTTTGCTTGGAGAAGACCACCTCGTCGGCTGGGGAAAGAGAAGCACACGTGTTGGTGCCTCTCGCCAGATCAACGATTCTCTCGATGAGAACCCATGTCAACCAGCAGCGACAGCCAGAGAAGACGATCAAAGGATCATTGCTTTTTGCGTGAACAGCAGTCTTTCGATCCAGCTGTGGAAAGGTCATCAGTGTGCTATGAAAGATGAGTGGGAGAACCCAGATTTCGCGATTCAATGGGATCAAACGGCCCTCCAGATCAATCCGACGAGAGCTGAGGAATTGGACTTGTTGGTCCGGCTGCTTGAAGAGATGTATCAAGAGGGAGCAACTATTCTTGATTTGGGAATCAGCTCAGGATTAGTTGAAGCGCTCCTGTTTGCGCGCCTGCCACACGCCTGGGTCGTCGGGGTCGACTCCTCATCCGTTATGCTGGGCTTAGCGGCACAGCGTCTCGCGGCGTTTGAAAAGCGTTGCACCCTTCTTGCCCATGATTTTACGGACATAGAGAGCCTGGTTGTACCAAAAAGGAGGTATCAGATTGTGATCAGCGTGCAGTCCCTGCACCACGTGCCTCACCACAAAAAACAAGCCATTTTCCAGTTTGTTGCTGATCTGCTTGCGCCTGCTGGCCTCTTTCTGCTGATCGATCGGATCGCTCTGGATGGCACTCACTTCGCGGATATGTATCGAGCCATGTGGAAGCGCCTGGAGGAGGGAAGTGAAAGCGAGAGTGGCACAAGCTCCGATGACTTCCTGCTGCGATTGCAGGACAAAGAAGATCATCCGGCCTCCCTTGAAGAGCATCTGGGCTGGCTGAGGCTTGCGGGCTTGTCCGCCACGTGTTTGCACCTGCACCTCCACCGTGCGCTGATCGCAGGTAAAAAAAAGTCAGACGAAGCCGTTGTGTCAGGGGAGAGGCTTTGAACCAGTGCTCATTTCTTTGAGCCACGTGCAGGGAAAGAATCCGTTCCTGGAGGTAGAGCCCAATGTCTCTTGTGTTCGATGTCACCGCCGAGCAGTCGTCTTCTGCGGGCCGCCAGGCGGTGCAGGAAGTGGCCCCGGAAGAGATAACTTCTCTAGCCGAAGCATTGGTGGCCTATCACCAGCACTTTGCGCCGTTGTTCTCCCGCGTGAGCAGCGCGAGTGGGTGGAGATCTATCTGAGACTCCCGGTTTCGTTTCAGATGATCCTGTCTTGCCAATGAGAAAGATTGTCCTGGATGTGTTTCAACGCACGTACAAACTCGCTCTTGTTACTGCCCCCACCCGTAGATCAGGGCGAGATTGACTACAAAGACCAGCGCGAATACCACACCCAGGACGCGCTGGGAAGCGGCAAAGAGGGCTACAGCGGCTGAGCCGAAGAAGACCACTCGCAAGATCAAGAACCAGGGACCCTGCAGCCGCCACGCTGCTTGCGGCGAGCCGAAGAGGGCCCATACCACCACAGCCACCGCCGGAATACCAATGCCGAGCCCGATCCTGGCGAGCGTTCCCTGTCCAGTAGAGAAGCCCCAATATCCAAGCGCAGCCAGGACAGCCAGTTCCAGGAAAAAGGCCAATGCCAGGTTTGCGTTTTTGAGCACTGTGAGAAACATCCCTATGCATTCCTTTCAAGTCCGGTGATAAACAGGTTCATAAGCCAGTGGAAACTGGCGTCGAGATTTACTGGCATGCGGAAGCCGGAAGCCTCTTCCAGTAAGATGAAGCCGTGGACGATGCTACGCAGGCCGCGAATAGCATGGATGGCGTCTTCTTCGCTTAGATGGTAAGGCGCGAGGATGGCCCGAGCGACATCGACGAGCTGGTTTGCCAGCATATGCACTTCCTGGTCGTCAGGATCGGGTGCCAGAGTGAGGGCGTAGCGCCCAGGTGTCTCTCGCGCATAGGACAGGTAGGTACTGGCGAAAGCGAAGATGGCCTCTGCCCGTGATTTCCCGATGGCTGCGCGTGTGACGCGGTCATAGACGTCGTGCAGGCAGTAAAGTGCCAGGTCGTGTTTGAGTCCGGGGAGTCCGGCTACGTGGTTGTACAAGGAGGGGGTGCGAACGCCTAAACGCTCGGCAAGGCGGCCAAGCGTGAGTTGTTCGATTCCCTCCTCATCTACCAGCCTTGCCGCAGCCTCCACGACGGTTGACCTGTCCAGTCCCGCTCTATGCGACATGCGGCTTTTTCCCTTCTTCATTCGCCAGCGAGCGTTCCATGACATGGATGGCGCGCTCCATCGCAGGCTGTGGATTGCTGACCACACGCCCATGTCCTACCGCCAGCAGCGAAGGCTGGAGCGCCAGCAATTTGCGTGCGCTCTCCAGAGCCAACCCTTTATGCCAGGTAGCGAGCGCCGGCAGGGGGAAGAGCCATTCGAACGTTCCCGAAACGGCAACGCCGCCCTGCGTCTGGAAGGCATCGCCTGCGATCACCGCGCGATCCCTGGTATCGAGAAAAGCGATATGGCCTGGTGTATGTCCTGGCGTGGCAATCACTTCGAGTGAGCCGATGTGATCTCCTTCGTGCAGTAGGAGCGCCGGCTTCGTCTTGCAGACGGGATAGCCTCCGCGCAGGCGTACCTGCGGCTCAGAAGGATCAAGGCTCTTATCACCGGACAGAAAACGCGCGTCTCGCTCGCTGATAGCAACCTGGGCATTCGGCAAGGCGTCATGGAGCGCGTCGAGAGAGCCAACATGATCGACGTGGGCATGCGTCAGCAGGATATGTACAATCGGGAGACCCAGCTTGCTGGCCTCCTGCACGATCGTCTGAGCCTGGCCGCTCATGTTGGTGTCGATTAACGTAAAGCCATCGTCCTCGCGTATCAGGTAGCAATTGAAGGCAACTAAGCGGGTCAATTGGAAAAGGTTCTTGCTGGAAGCCGTGACTTTCATGGTTTGCTGTCTCCTTTTTACTAATATACATAGCCTTATTACTAATTTATTATTATCATAAGCTAATATATTTAGTTTGTCAAGGGGAGAAGGTGCTGAAATCCACTCATAACTCGTGAGGCGGTCCCCAATTGTGTAGGAAAGCAGCGATCTGAGGTGGGAGGCCGTGATGGGTGGTTTCATACTGGGAAAGCACGGCTTGAGTGACCAGCATGTCGAGTAAGCGGCTCAGTCCACGTTGCAGCGTGATTTTGCCTGGGTGGCGATCTTTATGCGGCTCCCAGCTTCCCAATTTGGCCAGCAGTTGCACCTCAGCCCAGTCCCAACTGACGCCGAGCCCATAGAGGAAGCCAGCTGCGACCCAGCCCAGACACGTTTTCAAAAACTTGAAGCTGTCCTCGACTCCCCAGCGTTGGCGATACATGGTGAAAATGCGTGCAGCACTCTGCTCATCGGTGACGGGCCAATCGGTGAGGAGCAGCCAAGGGTCCTGATCGGTGCCCACAATGTGGACTTCTACCAGCCACACCTCACGGGTCACCTGCTCTCCTGCCCCTTGACGCCGCACGCCGGTGGAGTAAGTCACGCGCACGGGACAGGCGGCTACCTCCACTTCGACCGGTTGCTTCTTGGCGCGAGGTTGCTTGCCGCGTTTGGCCACGAGTGTCGTCTGGACACGCGAAAGTTTCCGCATCTGTCCGCGGGCTTGTCCCAGATTGCCCGCCTGTCACTGTCCTTGCCGATCCTGAAAGCTGACGAGCCGTTCCACATGATAGACCCGACAGACCAGGTGCTCCTGCGCCTGCCAGATCGTGCGCCACACGGCCACATCATCAAAGCCACTATCGAGCAGCCAGGTGATCGTCTTGCGCTCTTTGAGAGGGGTCAGGGTCTGGCTGACCGTCGAGAGCGCCTCCTGGACTTCAGCCGGTTCGCTCACAAAATCGGGTGCCTGACTACTAAAGAGGTGATGATACAGCAGACCTCTTCTGCCAGGAGTCACGCCAACCACATTGATGGTGCGGTAGCCGGGCACCAACTCTCCCGCCAGGTCGGGAACCTCCATCAGATAGGGCATCATCTCCGCATAGGGTTTGCGCAGGTCTGAACTATCGGCGATCAGCCACACCTCCTCTTCGGGTGCCTGCTCCAGTTGCTCCACCGCCACCTCACGTAATCGCGCCGTCAGGTGCCAGTCATCCAACTCCGAGCGCTGGGTACTTTCTCCTATTGCCAGTCGAATCACCCGCTGGGCTCCTTTTGTGCCTTGGCTGAGCACTGGCGACTGTCCCGCGATTTGTTGACAAATCAGGCTGCCTGCCCCAATGATGCCGCGGACGGTTTCTCCAAACGTCTTGCGTGTTCTCTGATCCCCGATCAGCTTATCAAAAGAGGCGACATAGCTCGTCAGGGGATCATTCCAGGTGGTCTTCCACTCCATCTCTCTTCTCTCCTCCACATCGTTAGTTGGTTCTTTCTTCTTTTACGTTTGGGGAAGCTGCGAGTTATGAGTGGATTTCAGGAGAAGGTGACCTCGACCTGATCCGCGTGGAGTGAGAGCATAAGAGCACAAACAGGAGGCATACCTCATTCTCACAACCGGCCGCAGCCTGTTGAAAAAGTCCGAAAATGGTGGTAGAAATGAGGAAGGAAGGCGAGTCATGAAAGGGAAAGACATGCCAGGAAAATTTCTTGTAGCGGTCTCAGCCATCATTGAGCGCGAGGGCAAGATTCTGGTGCTCCAAAGAAGTCCATTCATAAATCATGGAGCAGGGGAATGGGAATTTGTCAGCGGACGGGTTGAGCCAGGCGAATCGGCAGAAGAGGCCATCAAGAGAGAGATTCAGGAAGAAACATCATTGCAGGTAGAAGTTCTTTTTCCTTTTGATACCTTTTACTTTCTTCGTGGAAAAGAACGGGAAGAGTATATCGGTGGAGTGAACCCAAATGACCAGACCGCACATCAAGTCAAAAATGTGGTATACTTGAAAAAGAGTATGCCGAAGGAGAAAACTGATGAGCGGAAGAGTTCACAGCAGAGAATTGAAGCTGACGATTGTACGACAGTTGGCAAGCGGAGAAAAGCGTCCAGCTCAGATTTGCCGCGAGCATAACTTGGCACCCAGTGTGGTCTCGCGCTGGCGAAATGAATATGATCAGCGTGGCGAAGAGGCCTTTCTGCCTCCAGCCACGAGCGCGCCCCCAACAGCCGAGGTAAAAATTGCTGAATTGGAGCGCTTTTGCGGGCAACTCGCCTTGGAGAACACACTGCTAAAAAAAGCGTTGGGCAGGCTCCCCTTCAACAGCGACATGCGGTAATCGAGCACGCATGTGAGGAGAAGCTGCCCCTTTCCGTCCGTCATCTCTGCGAGCTGTTGCAGGTCAATCGGGCCTGGTACTATGCCAGACAACACGTCATCGTCGAGCCAGCCAAGCTGGCCGAAGCGGTAGCGTTGCGTGATGCCATTGAACAGATCATGCTGGACTTTGCAGGCTATGGCTATCGGCGGGTGACCCATGCTCTGCAGCGGGCTGGATGGACGGTGAACCATAAGCGGGTGCTTCGGATCATGCGGGAGGAGTCGGGGCACGGCCATCTCAAACGGCATTTTGTGCAGACCACCGATTCGCATCATCCCTATCCGGTCTATCCCAATCTGGTCAATGGCCGCACGCCTGATGCTCCCGATGGGATCTGGGTCGCTGATCTTACGTATATCCGAATGCCTCGCGAGTTTGTGTACTTGGCGACGATCCTGGACGCGTATTCGCGTAGATGTGTGGGATGGAATTTGTCCACCCGCATGGATACCAATTTGACTCTGGGCGCACTAGAAGAGGCGTTAGCGACACGTGAGGTGAAGCCAGGGCTCATTCACCACTCGGATCGAGGCGTGCAATATGCCAGCATTGCTTATACCGAACGCTTGTTGAGCGTCAGCGTTCAGATCAGCATGTCAGCCAAAGGCAATGCCTATGATAATGCCAAGGCCGAAAGTTTCTTCAAAACCTTGAAACAAGAGGAGGTCTATCTCAAGCAGTATCAGACCTTTGAGGAGGCATCGGCCAATATTGGCCAATTCATCGATGATGTCTACAACACAAAGCGGTTGCATTCCAGTTTGGGATATGTGCCTCCCAGCGAATTTGAAATGGCTTACTTTCAGGATGTACGATGTTGACTTGGGTGGTGGTCTGGTAGTAAGGGAGCACTCCAAGAAGATCGCACGTCGCAAGAAAGGTAGCCATCGACATGCACACGCCAAGAAAGAGCTATCTCGACTCTATCGAAAAGCACGGAACAAAAGACGGGATTTCTTGCACAAAGAGTCTCACAAACTCACCAAACAGTAC
>WNFD01005194.1_pt1 | contig 13050 bp, 6 predicted proteins | sample 5400491 | NCBI WGS metagenome assembly WNFD01 (sample SAMN13153343, study PRJNA577476) | soil metagenome | isolation source: 120 cm saprolite under Douglas fir tree site 2 hole 2 replicate 2 | place: USA:California | collected 2015-04-18 | reverse complement strand
GAAGACGTAGGGGGCCACAATGATTTCACGGCTCGTCAGAATCAAGAAGGAAACGCGGGCACTCTTCTGGCCCTGGTGCGCGGTGATGATTGCCGGAGCCCTTCCGATCTTCTTTCCTCACTCTTCTCCGGCCGCCAAGTTGAACTTTCTGAGCTTTTTCTTTGGTATCCCGGTCCTGGCGACACTCTCATTTGGCAATGAATTCTATTACCGGACGTTTTCGCTCTGGCTCACGCAACCCGTTAGCAGGATGCAACTTTGGGCCGACAAAATGATTGTTATGTGTGCCGCAGTCTTATCTGCCGGAACGGTTTCCGGCGTTGGCATGTTCTTCTTCGCGTTGCCCAAGATGAACCTCACCTACAACAAGGCGGCGGCTGTCGCCTACGTGATCATCAGCATGGCCTCAGCGACGTTTTGGACTCTCGCAGCAAGGTCCGCCGTCGGGGGCTTCCTGATCATTGGTTTTATTTGGTGGGCGTTGTACATGTTCATTGGGAATATTGAGACTGGGAAGTTGGAAGCACTCCCCTTGGCCTCGGCAACCGCAACCGCTATTTTTGCCTTCGCCATCTGCTTTGCTCTCCTGATGCTTTGGCTCGGGTCGCGGAAATTTGCGCGATTGCAAGTGACCGGAGGAACCAGCGGCGAAGATCTAATGGTGGCAGGCCCGTCTGTAATGCCGGAAGCTTTAGCGGATTGGTTCCGGCCACGCCCTTCTGGCGCGCTTCTCAACCTTATGCGTAAGGAGCTTCGATTGCTCCGGCCCGTTTGGGTGATCGAGTTGATGGTCGTTGTCTACTTGACTTGCCTGGCGATCTTCCGGCTCTTGCCCTCTCCTCCGGTGTTTCTACCCCAGACAGTGCTCCAATGGGCCGTATTGGGGCCGACGGCTATGACCTGCATAGGACTGGTGGGGCTTGCCGGGATTCTCTCTTTGGGAGAGGAGAGAAGGTCGGGTACCCAGGCTTGGCACATGACTCTCCCGATTTCTGCACGCACGCAGTGGCTCATCAAGTTGCTTGTGGCCATGTTCGCCGGACTTGCTTGCTCCCTTTTATTTCCTCTTCTCGTCATGGTTGTCATTGGTTCGGTGTACGGCTCGCCCTTCATGTTCGTGTACCTTCCTGCCGTGCCGGACTTGTTCATCCTTTATCCGATCCTGACCTTTTCCTGCTTCTGGTGCGCCTGCGCAGCAAATGGCACCGTAAACGCAGCGACGTGGACCATGCCTTCTATTGCCGCGATCCCATTTGCTTGCGCGGGCGGGATATGGCTTGGACAAGATCTGGCGCGGTCAACGGGCACGCTGAAGGATTTCGTCATTTCCTCCTTTCATCTCAGTCCTCTGGCACTCGCGGGCGTCACAGACTACGCCCGCTCAAAGGTGCTTTGGCTGTTTGTTCCAACGTTGCTATTCGCGCTGCTGCAAAGTTATCGCCTATTTCGAACTCCGCCGCAAAACAGCAAGCTCTGGACGTTGCGGTGTCTTCTACCGGTGATCGCAATCACGCTTCTGTGGAGTTTTTCTGCTACGGCAGGGTTTCTCTCTTCGCATTGGGAGCCCTTCGAGGAAACCCGCCAAGCGCTTGATCAATTTCAGCCAACCTCGGCGAAGCTCGAGCTGACGGGGGAGAAGCTCGCCAGGGCCTCTTCAATGACTGTGTTGACGCAGCGCTGGTTGAGGGGCTCAAGCATAACCGTTGCTCCCGACCGCTCTCATTTGCCTGGCTATCTCGCAACGATCCATCTTGCCAGTGGTTTGGAGTGCAGAATGATCGTTGTCCGCAGCGGAGGGAAAGCGGCATCCTGCGCGCCTAAGGGTCCCTAAAGATCACTTTCGCGTGACAAAAAGCTCAGAAATGTTGTTGCGGATCAAGGTGCGATCCGGCAAGCCGGTCTTTCTCTGGGTCGTCGAGCAGTTCAAAACAAAGCGCCTTGGGGCAAGACATACCCATTGGCCAGGGAAAGCCAGCGACCTAGCCAACGCTTACCTCACGCGCGCGTATCGTCAAGATTGGTAAGCGGCGGCAAATAATCATCCCTAGAGCAATAGGATGCTTCCCCTTTCCGCCCGCGCCGGATTGCTCAGATTCCCTGAGCAGTCCGTCCATGCCGGAATCGCTGGCTCCCGTATCCGTAAAAAACCTGGTTGCGTTCTGAGGGAATTTGTGGCAGCGTACCCGCGAAGTGGGGTGTGCAAGAGCAAAAACTTTAACGCAACTTTGCCGAGCAGTGATGGCACCGCTCTGTACCGGTAGTGCTGTCGCTGATAGTCCTGTGGTGGTTGCCATAGTGAAAACCTCAGTGTCATTACAAGGAGTCGGCCCATGAGAAATATCTGCCGTGTCGCGGTCTTGGTGTGTTTGATCGGCTCTATCGTTTCAGCGTCGCTGTTCGCGCAATCCGACCTCGGAACCATCTCAGGTTTCGTAAAAGATCCTTCTGGCGCGACGATTGCCAATGCAAAAATCACCATCCGAAACAATCGCGGCGTGGAGCGCGTTGCTACCTCCAACGATTCCGGATACTACGCGATTACCAACGTCCCACCAGGGTTGTACACCCTCGTCGTCGAAGCTCAGGGTTTCAGACGATACGAATCGAAAGACAACAAAGTGGATCCCACTGCGAATCTCGCCGTCGATGTCGCGCTCACCGTGGGCTCCACCACTGAAACCGTCGAGGTTTCCGCCTCGGCCGTGGAGTTGCAGACCGAATCCGCCTCCGTCCAAAAGCTGGTTACCCGCGAGCAGATTGACTCCCTCGAGATCAACGGACGCAATCCTATTTTCATGGCTAACTTGGTTCCCGGCACTCGCGGCGGCACGCTTGCAAACCTTAGTTTCAATTTCAGCCAGGGACCGTCGAATATCAACGGCGCCCGCACGCCTGAAAGTTTGATCACCTACGACGGCGCCCCCGCCGTTCGCACCCGTTCCAACGGGACGAGCCTTGGCTCCGCGGATGTCGACTCCACTCAGGAAATTCAGATCCTCACCGCGGATTACGCTCCTGAGTATGGCCGGTCGTCCGGCGGCCAGATCCGCATCACTTCCAAGAGCGGCTCGCAGGACTTCCACGGCGCCGCCTATGAATACGTCCGCAACACCATCTTCGATGCGAATCCTTGGCAGCGCAACGCGGTCGCGAGAACTACCGGCATCACCGCTCCCATTCACTACAATCAGTTCGGATACAACATCGGCGGCCCCTTGTACATCCCCAACCACTTCAACACCAACAAGACCAGAGTCTTTTGGTATTGGGGAGAGGAGTGGGTGAGGTACATCTTTACGGATACCAACAGCCTAACCGTTCCCACGCTCTTGATGCGGCAGGGCGACTTTAGCGAACTGCTGGATCCGAACAATCCTTATGTGACCCGCACGGCTACGATACAAACGAGTCCAACGGACCCCACGCAGACGGCGAAGATCAAGAGCCCCGTGTTCGTCTCGGATCCGCAGTCGGCCGTGGCCAAACAGTGCGGCCAGGTCACTTCCCCTCCTGGGACGCCTGCGTCGGCTGTAACGTACAACACAAACGGATGCTTTCAAGGCAACATCATTCCGACAAGCCGGGTTAGCCCGAACGGACTGGGCATCCTGAAGGCCTATCCCGCGCCGAATTTGACCGCATTGATCAACGGCAGCCAGAACTGGTTTTTCTCAGCCAAGCACCCGCAGAACCAGCGCAAGGACACATTGGCCGTCGATCTCAATCTCACCGACAACCAGCGGCTACGCTTCCGCCGCGTCTATTTCACCTTCCATGAGTACCAACCCCTCGACGGCGGCACCAATGAGACACCCAAATTCTTCGATCGCCCCAATCAGACCAACTCCCTCGATCACGTCTGGACCATAAGCCCCACTAAGGTGAATGAGGTGTTATTCTCCTTCAGCTTGGACGAGGTCTACATTCCGGTGGATCAGAAGAATTTCCTTGACCGCACTACCGTCGGCCTGAACTATCCCTACATCTTTCCGACTGGAAAACTAATCCCCACTCGTATTCCTACTGTAAATATGTCCAGTTTTTCTGGACTTAGTGGCGGGCCATATCCATCGCACTCGGCGGGGCCCATCTACGATGTCTCCGACAGCTTTACGTGGGTTAAGGGCAACCACACCTTGAAGTTCGGCGGCCTGTACGAGTATTCCGGTGAAAATGACAACGACGAGATCAACGTGCAGGCTTGCAACACTTGCACGAACAATCAGAATGGCCAATTCAGCTTTAGTGACGACGGAGGGGGTTTCATTCGGCCTGGATTCTCCGTGGCGTCCACGAGCGTCGCTGCCGCCAACGCCGCTCTGGGGCTCTTTGACAGCTACTCGGAGATTGGCCACCGCGCGTACACGGTCTTCCGAGGAAGCATGTGGGAGGGTTTCGGCCAGGATTCTTGGAAGGTCAGGCAGAACCTTACCATCAACTACGGCCTCCGCTACTCGGTCATCGTTCCCTATCATGCCATTTGGGCTAACATGATCGTCTTTGACCCCAGCTTTTACGATCCGGCCAATGCCGTGACGGTCGATCCGAACACTGGGCTCATCACCGGTTCACCCACAACCGCCCAGCTCTATAACGGCATGGTCATTCCTGGGAGCGGATTCCCCTCGTCCGCCAACGGCCGCGTTCCCGAGGCCACCTCCGGCGTTTACAATGGCCTCTTCCGCAATGTTCCTAACCGTTACTCCGATATTCAGTGGGGCGATGTTCAGCCACGCCTGGGCATTGCCTATCAGCTCAACAACAAGACCGTGCTCCGTGCAGGCGGCGGCCGTTTCTTCACTCGTCTCGGCGTCAGCGACTCGATTTTCCTCGGTGGAAATCCGCCCTTCCAGCCGAACGCCAGCGTATCGTTTGGCTCGGTGGACAACCCTGGCGGTTCCGGAATCAACAAGGTTCCGTTGGTCGTGACCACACAGAGCAAGGCCTTCAAGAACCCGGAAGCGTGGGCTTGGAATGTCGCCGTCGAGCGCGAGCTTTTCTGGAAGTCACTCCTCAGTGTGGGGTACGTGGCTCGCCGTGGCCTGCACCTACAGCGGGAATCCGACATCAATCAGCCCACCCTCGCTACGCGCGCAGCAAATCCGAAAGCCAATCTTAACGCCATCAGACCTTATAAGGGCTTCGGCTCCATTCGAGAAACGGACAATGTCGCCAGTTCCATCTACAACTCGCTGCAAATCGCGTGGAACCGGCGATTCAGCAACACTCTCCAGTTTGGCGTCTCTTACACTCTCTCCAAGAGCATGGATAGTGGGTCTAACCAGCGCGACGTCGTTCCTGATACCTACGACACGAGCATGTTGTGGGGGCCATCCGAGTTCGATGCTCGCCATATCGTAGTAATTAACTACCTTTACCAGCTCCCGTTCTACCGCAAGCAAACGGGCTTCGCTGGCAAAGCACTCGGTGGATGGCAAATCAGCGGCATCACGCAGTTCCAAACTGGCCTCCCTTGTAGCGTTACAGGCCCCAGCACGAATGACTATGCGGGTGTGGGGGCGGACGCCAATTGGGGTTGCGGTCAGAATGGACAGTTCTGGGTCGTGAACGGCGATCCCAAAATTATCGGCACATTTGGACCGAGCGGCCAGTGGTTCGCTACCACCAATCCCGATGGATCGTCCATTTTCACCCAGCCAGCGTCAGGGACTTTCAACACACAGCGCGTCCGCAACCTCATCTACCAACCCGGGTACGAAAATTGGAACATGGGACTGTTCAAGACTATCCCCGTCAACGAACGCCTTCGCTTCCAATTCCGCGCCGAAGCCTACAACGTCTGGAACCATCCGAATTGGTGCGGCAACAGCGGGTGCAGCGGCACGACCAATATCGGCCTCAACCCGAAGAATGCCACGACCTTCGGCAAAGTACTCAACAAAGGCAGCGGCACCTCTGGACAAGGCGAGCGCAATTTGCAACTGTCGCTGCGCCTCGAGTTCTAGAGCTGCGTCGGCAACTCCGTCTTTGTTTATCTCGACCTTAGCAAGAGGGGCCGTTGCGCGTGGCGCAGCGGTCCCGCCTAAAACCTGTGAAACATGAGTGGAGCGACTGCTGTGCCAACTTTCCACAATGGGATTTAGGTCGGCGCGGAGTTTCATCACTTGCCACTGGCCATCTGCGGTGTTTGTTCGCTGATCTTCCCCGAGTAAATGATGAATTTGAACGGGTCGGTATTCTGGTGCTTCTCCATGAGCTTGAGGTATACAAGCCGTTTGGCATTCGCTACGGTGGCGCTGCGCTCGAATCTGTCTCCGGACGATTCAAACAGAGAGGCTGCGAGTTCATACTTGCCGTCCGCGGTCAAGCGTTCCACTGTCTTGACCAGCTGTCTTTCCGACACGCCGAGGTAGTCGACCAAGAGTTCTGCGTGGTCCGCACGGGTGAGATGTTCGAGGCCTTGCAAGTCCGGCTGCCAATAGCCGACGTTCTGATCATAAAGACGGTCGATGACGTGTTCGCGCAGGATAAGATATGGCTGATACACATCGGGCTGGTCGTTGAGCAGGCCCGGAGGAATCAGGTTTGCCTGATGTATCGCACCACGCTCATCGCCACGTCGCGTTGCGGTCAGGACCTGCTCGCGCAGCCATACCAGATCTATTTTGAGCTGCGCTAGCATAGGGGCAGAGGCGAAATTCCGCGTGAGCGGCTCATGGCCATGGAGCAGATACCGCGGATTCTTCTGTACTACGATATCGATCGCATCCAGCAGCCCCTGAAGGTCGCCCTCCTCGACGAACGGTGCGCCGAGATAAGGCATGATGAAATCTCCCACGAACATCACACCCTGATCCGGTAGATGGATGAACATAGCGTCGTGAGTTTCTCCTCCATGCACAGGAATTAGCTCGATGCGTGTTCCCCCGATCTTCAGCTCGGTGCGGCGATCGATGGTGATGTCCGGCTTGAAGCTCCGTACGTTGTCGAGACTGAAGCCTTCGCCGAAGAATTGCTTGTCGAAAACGCCCGGCGCGCCGACTTCGCGGGCGATCTCTTCTCCGTAGTTGCTCCTCGCGTAGAAGTGCAAGCGGGGATTTAGGGCACGGAAGTACTTGTGTCCGCCAACGTGATCCCAGTGGGAGTGTGTGATGAAGACCGTCGTCAGTTCCGGCAAGTTTGGCGCATACGCTCGCACTGCCTCGTAGGCGGTTTTAGCAGAGTCCGGGCGCGTACCCGCATCGATGCCGATTAGTTCTCGGCGATCGCCCGACACCACAAAATAATATTCCGTGAACTCGTAACCCGAGAGCGCATATACGCGGCCCGGCACGATCTCGGCAATGCGCCGCGGCGCAAAGGCATGCCCCGCAGCGACGTCTTCCGAAAAAGGAGTGATCAGCGTAATCGGCCTGTCAAAACCCTTGTAGCCGCTCCGCCGCAGATAGTTCTGTGCCTTGGCCTGTTCCCCGTCAGCAAGAGCCAGCTTTCCGAGGTGGTAATAGACTTCCCGCAACCAACCCGCATGAGGGGCTTTGTCAGCGTTTTCCACGCACCAGGCTAACTCATCCTGCGCTGCCGTCCTCTGATGGAAAAAGTTTGGAAGCTCGGAATGGACAATGCCGGCAATCCAGTTGACCACGAAGACTTGCCCTCCGGAAAGCTGCTTGGCTTGATCCAGGGTCACCATCGTGTCTTTCACGTAGCCGATTCGGTGCAACAACGAGACCGAAGATGCGTGTTGGGCTCGCAACAATCCGATGGCGCTCAGATACAACGCCTTTTGAGCGTCTGTCAAATGGGGACCGAATCCCTTCAGTCGCGCCGAGAAGAACTCCGCACCCTCACCCTGCATGTTGGCGTTCGAGTACTGCGCCATTAGCAGAAACATTAACTGTGGATCTCGCAGTGGCGCGACGCTGTTTACAGCCTTCAAGTATTCGAGCTCCGGGCGACGTGAGCCGGACGACCAGTCAACTCCGCTGCTTTCCGTGGAAGGCGCTCCTCGCAGCGTGGCCAGGGAAACCGCAAGCAGCAGCACGGCCGACAAATAAATTGGAATTTTCATAAAAGGCTCCTTTCGCTGGTTAGATGTATATACATCTATGTGGTTACGAACCATTACGCCCGCATCCCAGCTTCCGTCATTCGAGAGACCGTCTGCTTCATGCTTTTCCAGCCCGCGTCGCCAAGTTCTTGCCGCAGTCGCCGTTCCGCCCGCTCCCAGCGCGGTTGGGCCTCTGCCATTTGTCGCTGGCCTGCCCGCGTGAGATGGAACAGGCGCTCCCGCCTGTCCTTTCCGTGCCTCACGCGAACCCAGCCCTGCCTCCGCAACAACCCCAACGTCCGCGTCAGAGTCGTACTATCCATGGCAAAGCCGGCGCTCAGCCGCTTTTGATTGGCCTCTCCCACCGCGGCCAGTGCGGTGAGCAGACCGAATTGCGTGATCTCAAGACCTGCCCTTCTCAGTTCCTGGTCGTAAATCCGCGTTACGACCCGGCTGAGGCGGCGAAGATTCTGACACGCGCAGGGCAACTCAAAAAGTACATCTGCACGTTGCTCCCCAAAAGCTTGCCTCTTCATACTACATGTATATACATCTGTTATGCCTGCGTGTCAAACAGCGATTTTCGGTTGGCCTGCCACAAAGCCAGGACGATGGCCAAGTATTGACCACCCGAAGGCGCATGGGTGTATAGTACCGGCCATGCGAGACGCCAGAATGAAAGTTCTGGTAACTGAAGCGCTCCATTGATCAACAAGCGCCGAATCGACGAGCTGGAGACAAGTTCTAAGTCCAATTTCGCACGAGGACATTGCTGGATGTCTCGCGACTGGGCGTAGCAAGGGGTGTGCCATGGGGACCTTCAAAAAACGGGCAGCGATGGGCAACTCCGCTTTCTATCTGACGCTGGTTTTGCTGTGCGTCTTTTCGTATGCCTATCCGGCAACCGCGCAAACGCTGACAACCGGGCAAGTGCTGGGGCAAGTCATCGATCCCTCTGGAGCGGGGGTCCCAGGTGCAAACGTTGAGCTGCGCGACGCCAGCACCGGGGCCATACGCACGGCCACAACCAACAGTGAAGGCCAATACGTCTTTCCACAGGTAACGCCGGGAGTTTACTCCGTCACGGTCACAGTCGTTGGGTTCGCGAAAGCAGTAGTGCCGTCGGTGAGCGTTCAAGTGGACAAGACGGCGACCATCAATGTCAGTCTGAACTTGGGAAATACCAGCGAGACCGTGGAAGTGCGTTCCACGGCCGGCGCGGAGTTGCAAACCATGGACTCCACGGTGGGCAACACCATCGGCGGCGAGGAGATCCTCGCGTTGCCAACACTGGGCCGCAGCGCCACCAGCTTGCTGCTTTTGCAGCCCATGGCTATGCCGCAACAGTCCACGTCCACTGGGCAATCGAGCCGTTTTGGCGGGCAAGTAGCCGGAGCGCGGAGCGACCAAAATTCGTTTTTGCTCGACGGAGGAGAGATCACCAACCCGATTTCGGGGAATTCCGACTATTTCAGAGCCTTCAGCGGAGGGCCGGAGGGCGCCATTCCCACGCCCGTGGAGAGCATCCAGGAATTCAAGGTGGAAACCAACAACCCGAGCGGCAGCATCAGCGTTGGAGGCGGAGCCCAGGTGGTGATGGTCACCAAGAGGGGTGGCGATCAATTCCATGGGTCTCTGTACGAGTATTACCGCGGCTCAGCCCTCAACGCCAATCGCTGGGACGCCAACCGCCTCGGGCAGAAAAAGCCGAATATTGTGGACAACCGCTTCGGCGGCAGCTTGGGCGGACATTTCCTGCCCGGCGCGTGGAAGTCGTTTTTTTATGCTCATTTCGAGGAACGGCGACGCAGCGACGCGAATTTCATTACCCGGATCGTGCCCAGGGCTAGCTTGCGACAGGGCTTTCTCTATGGCATTTCACTGCAACCAGGCAACATTGACCAAAAGTGTGGTCCGTCGGGCACTGGTTCGTGCGACCCTCGCAATCTGGGCATGAATCCAGCCATCCGCCAACTATGGCAACTCGAACCGCCGGGCAACGACTCTTCCCAGGGAGATGGCGTGAACACTATTGGCTTCTCCGGTTTTGCCAGGTTCCCCGTCAACAATTATCTGGGCGTGCTCCGTGTGGATCATTCTTTCGGTTCGCGTCTTCATTGGACAGCCAACTATCGCCACTATCGAGAGGATGCCGGTTTCCTGCGGCAGGTTGACATCGGCGGGGTCCTTCCAGGTGACGTTAATGGCGTTCCCAAGGTGCTTTCATCCATTCCGCGGCAGCCGCGCTATTTTGTGACGGGGCTGACCGCGAATATCACCCCTTATCTCACCAATGATTTTCACCTGAGCTGGTTGCGCGATTGGTGGGAGTGGGTCTCGATGCCCCCGTTCCCGCAGATCGCCGGGGTACCTGCCGCATTGGTTCCTGGCGGCGACACCGTGAATGCTCTTGTTCCCTTGAACATTGATACGCAGAACGCCCGCACGCGTTTGTGGAACTCACACGGCATGGACTTCCGCGATGATGCGAGTTGGGTTCGGGGAAACCACTTGTTCCAGTTCGGCGGCTCTTTCAAGCATACCTGGGTGTTCTTCCGGCGCGATGACGGGCAGCAGAACTCGCAGAAGACGCTTCAGTATTTTATGGGAAACACCATCGGAGGCATCAGTTTCCCCGGTTCGATCCGGCCGCCTGGCCTACCTTCCAGCCAAATTTCCAACTGGAATAACCTCTACGCTCAGCTTTTGGGCATGACGGATGCGGCCAGCATCTTGCGCGCGCGCGATGCGAGTCTACAGCTATTGCCAGAAGGAACCGATCTGAAAAACACCGTGAGATACGACCAGGCCACTTTTTACGCCCAAGACGCGTGGCATCTGCGGCCAAGTCTGACGGTGAGTTACGGCCTGGCCTGGGCGGCCACGGTGCCGCCGGTCGAGGAGCAGGGCAAGCTGATGATGACGGTTTTCCCGGGCGCGCCGGGCGGCGTGGTTGACCCGCGGACCTATCTCCAAAAACGGCAGACGGCCGCGCTCGCCGGGCAAGTGTACAATCCCGCGGTTGGCTTCACACCCATCGGCAATTCCGGACGCAAATATCCGTTCGATTTTGTGCGCCACAATGTCGAGCCGCGTGTGGCGGCCGCCTGGACGCCGAAATTCAGCGACGGGCTGCTGGGAAAACTCTTCAGTAACGGGAAGACGGTATTGCGGGGCGGATACTGGCGCTTCTATGACCGCTTGAATGGCGTGCAGACCGCCGTCAATACCTTGCAATCGGTCGGATTTGGACAAAGTGTACTTTGCCTCGCGCCTATCGCCCCTCAACTGAACACCCCCGGGACCCCCCTTTGCAAAGGGAGCGGCGGAACCAACCCAGCCAACGCTTTCCGCATCGGGGCACCCGGAGCCGGGTTCGACGGCACTACGGTAGCGCTGCCCACCGTTCCGCCCAGCGTCACGCCGCCAGTCGTGCCCGGCCAAGGCAATGTTCTCGTGCCCGGCGGCAACATAACCTTCGTTCCCAATTCGCAGGTGCAGGATCCCGCGTGGAAACCCGGCTCTCACAACCAGTGGGACTTCACGATCCAGCGCGAGCTGCCGGCGAGCAGCCGTTTGGAGATCGGCTATGTGGGCCATACCGCCAGGAACATCTACGAGGGCATCGACTTGAATCAGGTGCCTTTCTTCATGGTGTCAGGCGGACAGAGTTTCGCGCAGGCTTTCGATGCGCTGGCCCGGGGCGTGACGACGCCGCAGCCGTTCTTCGAAACGGCCTTGGCGGGAAGCAGCTTCTGCACGTCGGGCAGTTGTACCGCCGGCGTGCTCGCCAAGTTTGGTAGCGGGGCGTTTACCAGCCAGCAGGTGAGAAATGTTTTTAACGGCATTCAGTCCTTGTTTACATTCGGTCCGGCAACAAACGCCGCGACTCAATTTAATAACTTTTATTACTGGTCAAGCCTTGCCGAGTCCAACTATCACGCCGCCTTCGTTTCCTACCACATCCGCGCGTATCGCGGGCTGGTGCTGGACGCGAATTTCACCTACGGCCATAGCCTTGATAACGTCTCGGTGAATCAAGACAGCGACAATGCTTTTACGAACAGTTACGATCCTCATTACGACTATGGGACATCCGTATTTGATCGCAAGTACGTGCTCACCGTGCTGGGCGTGTGGAATCTGCCTTTCCGCTCTCAAAACGCCTGGGTCAAGAGAGCCGTGGGCGGATGGCAACTTTCACCGATCGTCTCTGTGGCCAGCGGGTTGCCGTTGCGCGTGTTGAACGGCTCGGGGCAGGAATTTGGCCAGACGTCGTTTGCCTTCGGAGCGGAGGCGATTCGAACCGGTTCGGGAGACGCCAGCGCCGGCGTTAACCGAGTAGCCCCGACCAGTGGTTGCGGTCGCAGCGCCAGCGGAACGGGAAGTGGTCTGAACATATTCGCCGACCCCCAGGCTGTGTGTAGCCAGTTTCGCCCGGTTCAGTTGAGCGTGGACACAACTTCGCGGGGCGGCACTCTCAGAGGTTTCGGAAGTTGGAACCTGGACTTGAGCATCGCCAAGAAAGTCTATCTAAATGCCGAGCGCACCCGGCTGACGTTTTCCGCGGAATTCTTCAACACCTTCAACCATGTGGTCTTTTTGGATCCCGCGGTGAACCTGCAAAGTCCGCAGACCTTTGGCGTGATCACCACCCAGGGGAACGACGCGCGCCAGATCCAGCTTGGCCTGCGTGTCGATTTCTGAGCAAATGGACTAAAGTCCGCGAATTCGATACGTCACAATCGGTCGTCGTGATACGGAGGGACTGGCATGATCAACGGTTTACCGAACGCTGGGCTACTCCCCTTCCTGTATCCCCCATCTCAGCAAGGAGCCCCTGTGGCGGTATGACGGGCAAGCAATAGAAGCGGCCGCACTAGGCATTTTGATTCGAGCCGCCACGCGATAACTAATGGGATGGTCCGCCGCTTTTACCGAGCCAACGGGGCGGTTATAAGGGGTGGAGGAGGCGTCCCATGGAACTACACACCATCGGCATTGATCTTGGTAAGACAGTTTTTCATCTGGTCGGGCTTAAC
>WNFD01017389.1_pt1 | contig 13053 bp, 10 predicted proteins | sample 5400491 | NCBI WGS metagenome assembly WNFD01 (sample SAMN13153343, study PRJNA577476) | soil metagenome | isolation source: 120 cm saprolite under Douglas fir tree site 2 hole 2 replicate 2 | place: USA:California | collected 2015-04-18 | reverse complement strand
GGTATCCTGCGCAAGCCCGCGTCGTGGCGTGAGATCGATCTCGCTAATCATGGCTTCGGCCAGGGCGTGGGAGTGACGCCGATTCAGCTCGCGGTCGCCTATGCGGCGATCGCCAACGGCGGATACCTGGTGCGTCCCTACGTGGTCAAGGCCGCCTACGACGCCGCCGGCCGGCCGCTGCTGACACATACGCCCGAGGCGCTCCATCGCGTCATCTCGCCCGAGATCGCGCACACTATGAACCGGCTGTTGCAGGGCGTGGTCAACGGCCCCGACGGTACCGGGCGCCTTGCACGCGTGGGCGATTTCGTGGTGGCCGGCAAGACCGGGACCGCGCAGATGGTGAATCCCACGACCGGCGCTTACTACCAGAGCCGGTTGGTGGCGTCGTTTGTCGGCTTTTTGCCCGCCGACGATCCGCGCCTGGTGATCTTGGTCGTGCTCTATGACGTTGCACACGGACACTTCGGCGGGCTGACGGCCGCGCCGGTCTTCAGCGAAATCGCTTCGGGCGCGCTCAGCGATCTGAACGTGGCCTCGAACACACCGCATTACGACACGGCGAGCCTGTTGCCGACCGCGCAAACGGCGGGCGGCGATTTGCGCGAAGCTTCAATTGACCAGTCCGATGCGCTGCCGGGCGCGGAACTCAGCGGCGATGACTCGACGGCTGCCGCTCTGACCGGCGACGATGATCGGATTCCGGATTTCAGCGGACTCAGCCTGCGGCGCGCTTTTGCGCTGGCCGCCCGGCGCCATCTCAACCTCGAAGTCGAAGGCGACGGTTACGTGATCGCGCAGCGGCCCGCGCCCGGTGCAGCGGCGGGCGTCGGCAGCGTGACGTTGCGGCTGGCGCCGGTGCTCGCAGACGCGCGCGCGGCGGGAGCTTCTTTGGGGACAGATTCAACGCATGGCATCCAAGCGGCGTCGGCGCGCCCCCCTGCGCCGGCGCCGCGCCATGTCCATCGCGGGCACAAACGATGAAGCTCGCCGAATTGATAGCGGGGGAGCCCGATTTGCGCATTCATGGCGACGTGGGCGTCGAAGTTGCGGGGCTCAGCTACGACTCGCGACGAGTAAAGCCAGGCGACCTGTTTTTCTCACTGGCGCGGGATCGCGAACAGGCCCGCTCCAACATCGATGATGCATTGAACCGCGGGGCGCGCGTGGTGGTGATGAAGGGATGGGATGGTGGTGAGGCCGCGCGCCCCGCGGCAACTTTTGTCGAGTGCGAGCGGCCGCGCCGGCTGATGGGCGCCGCCGCCTCACACTTTTTCGATGCGCCGAGCCGCCGGCTCGAGCTGGTCGGCGTGACCGGCACCAGCGGCAAGACCACGACCACTTATATGCTCGCGTCGATCTTCGAGGCCGCCGGCGCGCCGCCGGGAATTATCGGCACGATCGGAATTTTCGTCGGCCCGCGCAAAATTTATAGCGGCCTGACCACGCCCGAGTCGCTCGACTTCGAGTCGGCGCTAGCCGAAATGGAGCACGCCGGTGTGCGGCGTGCGGCGGCCGAAATTTCATCGATCGGTCTCGCCGAGCAGCGCGTCGACGCGCTCAGCTTTCGCGCCTGCGTCTTCACCAATCTCGGCCGCGACCATCTCGATTATCACGGCACGCAGGAGCAATACTTCGCCGCCAAGCTGCGGCTGTTCAGCGAGTTGCTGCCGAAAAGCACCTGGCCCGACGCGATCGCGGTGGTGCGCGGCGACGATCCCTTCGGCCGCCGTGTGCTCGATGCGGTCAAAGGCCGCCAAGTTCGGCAGGTCCAGGTAGTCAGTTTCGGGCTGGACCCTGAGCTGGACGTTCATCCAGTAAGCTACACCGCCGGCACCGACGGCATCCGCGCCTCGGTCGCGGCGTTCGACAAACGGATCGAAGTGCGATCGCCGCTGCTCGGCGAGATCAATCTGCTCAATATTTTAGGCGCCTCCGCTGTGTCGGTGGCCTTGGGCATCGAAACGGATGTGGTCGCGGAAGGGTTGCGGCGATGCCCAGGGGCCCCCGGCAGATTGGAGGCGGTGCCCGGTCCGCCCGGCGTGACCGTGCTGGTCGACTACGCGCACAAGCCCGACGCGCTGGAGGCCGTGCTGCGTGCGCTCCGCGGGCTGAAACCTTGGCGCATCGTGTGCGTCTTCGGCTGCGGCGGGGATCGCGATCGCGGCAAGCGCCCGCTGATGGGCGGGATTGCGGGGCGAATGGCAGACCTCGCGATCCTCACGTCCGACAATCCACGCACCGAAGATCCGCTGGCGATTATCGTGGAGGTCGAGGCCGGCCTGAGTGCCGCGGGCCTCAAGCGTATCGCGCCGCAGAAGGCGGGCAGCGCGCCGGGCTACCTGGTCGAGCCCGATCGGCGCGCTGCGATCGCGCTTGGACTTGACGTGGCGGCGCCCGGCGACATCGTGCTGATCGCCGGCAAAGGACATGAAGACTATCAGCTCGTCGCAGGGCGGCGGCTGGATTTCGATGACCGTGCGGTGGTGCGCGCGCTCGTGGCTGAGCGCGGGCACCCAAGCGGTGCGTAGCGCGGAGGAGGGCGGGGGTTGCGGGTGGCGTTCTGAGGGAGGCCTTCGGTCGGAGGTGGTGGATGGGTGGTTGGGTGGCCGATCGAAGGCTTGCCTCAGAATTCCAGGCTGCGAAGGATGGCGCGATCAGTACCGTTTCGACGGGGTCAGGCGTTCGCGGCCGGGCGGCTTAAGGCCGCCCGGCACGCGCGCGCAGTCAGGCGGCGGCGATCGATCGGTGCATGTTGGGATACATGTTGCGGCGCATCTTGCGCAACACCCGCCGCGGCCCGCACACTCGAAGACGGGTTTTCCCGATGCTGTACGTTCTCCTGTACCCGCTGCACGCGCACTACGTGGGCTTCAATGTCCTGCGTTACGAGACTTTCCGCTCGGTACTGGCCGGGCTCGCCGCGCTGGCGTTGGCTCTGGCGGCGGGTCCGAGGCTGATCCAACGTTTTCGCGCGGCGCATATCGGCCAGACCATCCGCGCCGAAGTTCCGCTAAGCCATCAGAAAAAGGCCGGCACGCCCACGATGGGCGGGCTGCTCATCCTCAGCACCGCACTCATCGCCACCATCTTGTTCGCCAATCCCACCAATCCATACGTGTGGCTGGCGATCCTGGTCACCATGGCCTTCGGCGCGATCGGCTTCACCGACGATCTGTTGAAACTGCGCCGCGGCAAGGGCCAGGGCCTCAGCGGTCCGCAGAAGCTGTTTTGGCAGTTCGCCTGCGCCTTCATCGCCTCGTTCGTGTTGTTCGAGGTGCTGCATTTCGACACCACGCTCACGATTCCGTTCTTCAAGAACCTGCATCCGAGCTTGCCGCGATGGCTTTACGTGCTGTTTGCGATGTTCGTGATGGTGGCGTGTTCCAACGCGGTCAACGTCACCGACGGGCTCGACGGCCTTGCGATCGGCCCGGTGATGACGGTCGCGTTTTGCTACTGGACCTTCACTTACGTCGCCGGCAATCTGAATTTTTCCGCCTACCTCGGTATTCCGCACGTGGCGGGCGCGGGCGAACTGGCGATCTTTTGCGCCTCGCTGATCGCGGCGTCGCTGGGTTTTTTGTGGTACAACGCCTACCCGGCCTCGATGATGATGGGCGACGTCGGCGCGCTCGGATTGGGCGGCGCGCTGGGTATCGTCGCGGTGCTCGCCAAGCAGGAACTGGTGCTGCCGATCGCGGGCGGAATCTTCGTCATCGAGGCCGGTTCGGTTATCCTCCAACGCTACTACTACAAGGCGACGCATCGGCGGATTTTCCGGATGGCGCCGCTGCATCATCACTTCGAACTTGGCGGATGGCCGGAGACGCAGGTGGTCGTGCGGTTCTGGATAATTTCGATCATCTGCGGATTGGTGGCGCTCAGCACGCTCAAGTTGCGTTGAGGAAACGGGCGGAAGAGACACGTCTGCTTTATTCGATGGACCCTATTCCATGGACCTCGCGGGCAAACGCGTGATGGTGATCGGACTCGGCGTAAGCGGACTCGCCGCCGCGCGCCTGTTGGCGTCGTGCGGTGCGCGCCTGGTGATGACTGATCTGCGCGCCGATCCACGCCCTGATCTTCACGGCGAATCCGGCGCGGGCGACGACTCGATGCCGTCGGGCGAGATCCATCTCGGCTCCGAAGACCCGGCCTGGCTTGACGGCGTCGACCTGGTGGTCACGAGTCCCGGCGTCCCGCCTGCCTCGCGCCTGCTCACTGAAGCCGACCGTCGGCGCATCCCGGTGATTGGCGAGCTGGAACTCGGGAGCCGCTTCGTTAAAGCGCCGATCGTCGCGGTCACCGGCACCAACGGCAAGAGCACCGTGACGACACTCATCGGCGAAATTTTCAAGGCCGCGGGACGCCGCGTCTTCGCCGGCGGCAACCTCGGCATGCCGCTGGTCGAGGCGGCCGGAGAAGAATTCGACGTAGTGGTGGCTGAGGTTTCGAGCTACCAGCTCGAGCGCACCGAGCGCTTCAAGCCGCACGTCGCAGTACATCTGAATCTCGCCGAGGACCATCTCGATCGCTACAAGGATTTCGACGAGTACGGCACCGCCAAGGCGCGCCTGTTCCGCATGCAAGACCGCTACGACTGGGCGATTCTGAATCGCGACGATCCGCGAGTGTGGTTTTTGCGCACCAAAATTTCCGCACAGGTGATGAGCTTTGGCCTGGGGCCGGCCGACTCCACGCCCGCGATCGGCTACGACGGCAGCGATCTGATCTTCGACATTCGCACCCGCCACGGCCGTATCAGTCTCAAGCGCTTGCGGCTCGTAGGCCGCCACAATATCGCCAATGCGATGGCGGCGGCGGCCGCGGCGCTGGTAAGCGGTATCGAGCCGCGCGTGATCGAGGCGGCGCTGGCGGACTTCGCCGGCCTGCCGCATCGCATGGAATTCGTCGTCGACCGCGACGGCGTGACTTATATCGATGACTCCAAGGGAACCAACGTAGCCTCGGTGGTCGAGGCGCTCGCGGCGGTGCGCGCGCCTGTCATCTTGATAGCCGGTGGTATGGACAAGGGCGGCGATTACGCGCCGTTGTGCGAGCCGCTTGGCGAGAAGGTGCGGCTGCTGATTCTAATCGGAGCGGCGCGCGAAACGATGCGCGCGGCGCTCAAGGGTGCGACTGAAATCGAACTCGTGCGGACGCTGGACGAGGCGGTGCGCGTCGCGGCCACGGCCGCCCGCCGCGGCGACACCGTGCTGCTCTCGCCCGCCTGCTCGAGTTTCGATCAATTCCGGAACTATGCGGAGCGCGGGCGAATATTTCAGGAGCTGGTTCGGGCGCTTTGAATCGGTCGCCCGGCCCCAGCTCGACCCCTGGCTGTATCTGCCGGCGGCGGTGCTGGCGGTGCTGGGCCTGCTGATGGTGCTCAACACCACGTATTTCCTCGGGCTCGAGAAGACCGGTGACGCGTTTCATTTCTTCAAGCTTCAGCTCTGCCACATCGCGGCCGGACTGGTCGTGCTCGCGCTGCTTTCGCAGCTCTCTCTGCGCGGACTGCGCCGGCTGGTGGTGCCGCTGATGGTGGCGGCGCTGGTGATGCTGCTCGCGTTGTGGATTCCCGGGCTCGGCGTGATGCGGGGCGGGGCGCGCCGCTGGCTCAGGCTCGGACCACTGCTCGCGGAGCCTTCGGAGTTGGCCAAGTTCGCGATGGTCTTTTTCCTGGCTGACTTTTTGAGCCGCCGCCAGGAACGGATGAATGGGTTTGCAAGCGGTCCGCTGCCCGCGTTCATCGCGGTGGGCCCGTTGGCGCTGCTGATCCTGAAACAGCCAGACTTCGGCAACACGGTAATGGTGGTGATGCTGCTGTTCGCGATGCTGTTCGCGGCCGGCGCGCGGCTGAAGCATCTGGGCGCCGCGGGTGGCGGTGCGCTGGCTGTACTCGCCCTGCAGGCTGTAGCAAAACCCTACAGGATGCGTCGCCTGAGCGCCTTTCTAGATCCGTGGCAAACCGCCCGCGGCGCGGGCTTCCAGCTCATCCAATCCTTCATCGCGCTCGGCGCGGGCGGCGGATGGGGCGTCGGGCTCGGCGCCGGACGGCAGAAGATGTTTTATCTCCCGCAGGCCCACACCGACTTCGTCTTCGCCGTGGTCGGCGAGGAGTTCGGGTTGATCGGCGCGGTTGCGGTGCTGGTGTTGTTCGGCACCATCCTGGTTCGCGGGATGCGGGTCGCGCACGCGGAGCCCGATCCGTTCGCGAGTCTGCTCGCCGTCGGCTTGACCGCGCTGCTCACGCTGCAAGCGCTGGTCAACATGGCGGTCGTGATCGGCCTGGTGCCGACCAAGGGCCTGCCGTTGCCTTTTCTGAGTTACGGCGGGACCGCGATGGTGATGGCGATGGCCGCGCTGGGGACCCTGCTCGCCCTGGCGCGCAGGCCGGCGGTGCGATGAAAGTGATAATCGCGGGCGGCGGCACCGGCGGACATCTCTTTCCCGCGGTAGCGGTGGGCGAGGCGATGATGCGCGAGCGGCCGGAGACGGAAGTATTGTTCGTCGGCACCACGGCGGGGCTGGAGGCGCGATGGATGCCGCGCAGCGGTTTGCGCTACGAATTGTTCGAGGTCCACGGGCTGCGCGGCCACAGCCCGCTCGAGCGGCTTCGGGCGATGCGCGAGTTTGTCGCGGCGCTCGGGCGGGCGCGCGGATTGCTGCGCTCGTTTGGCGCCCACCTGGTTCTGGGCGCGGGGGGCTACGCGTCGGCGCCGATGGCGATGGCGGCGATCCTCGCGCGAACGCCGCTGGTTCTGATGGAGGAGAACACGCGGCCGGGGCTGTCGAACCGGATGCTTTGGCGCTTGCTTCGCCAAAAGGGTCTGTGTCGGCTTTGATGAATCAGCAGCGCTTTTTCATTCGCCCAAAGTTGTCACAAGTGGCAATCCAGTGCGCTTTAATGTCGACGCATCGCCTCTAGAACTCCACCATCCATTGCAAATCCTTGTTTTAGGTGGATCCACGGGCGCGCATCGTCTCAACGAAGGCGTAATCAATGCCTTGAGAAATTTGCGAGAAACTGTTATAAAAATAAATCTGGTCCACCAAACAGGGGAGGCGGACGTGGAGCTGGTGAAGGGTGGGTACGCGGCGCTCGGCTGCCCGGCGCAGGTGGTGCCGTTTATCGACGACATGGCGACTGCGCTTGCGCGTGCCGACCTGCTCATAGCGCGTTCGGGCGCGATGACCGTTTCGGAAGTCGCGCTCGCCGGGCGCCCCGCCGTCTTCGTTCCTTATCCATTCCATCGCGACCGTCAGCAGGAACTCAATGCCAGGGTGCTCGAGGGGCGCGGCGCTGCCCTGATCGTCGCCGACGACGAGCGGCTCGGAGAAAATCTCGCTGCGACCCTGCGCGAACTTATAGCCGATCCGGCGCGGCTGGTGCGGATGGCTGCGCAGGCGCGCACTGCCGCGAAGCCCGATGCGGCCGGCACGATCGCAAAGTTATGTTTCGAGCTTGGCTCAAGGGAGCGCACCGCCGCATGAGTGAAGCTCTCGCAAAGGGATTGCTCAGCCGTCAGCGCCGCTTGCATTTTATCGGCGTCGGCGGGGCCGGCATGAGCGGTATCGCGGAGTTGTCGCTCAGGCTCGGCTTCGCGGTGAGCGGATGCGATCAGCGTCTTGGCCCCACTACCGAGCGGCTCGCCGCACTGGGCGTGCAAATCTCGCAGGGCCATCATCCTGAACATGTTGCTGATTACATTGCTGAACACATTGCCGATCACGTCGCCGATCACATTACGCAGCGTCTGGACGCCGTGGTGATTTCCTCGGCGGTGAAATTTTCCAATCCCGAAGTTGCGCGCGCCCGCGCGCTGCAGATTCCGGTCATCGCGCGCGCCGAGATGCTCGGCGAGTTGTTGCGGATGGTGCGCCTGGGCGTGGCCGTCGCCGGCACGCATGGCAAGACCACGACCACCTCGCTCGTCGGACTCATCCTGGAGGAAGCCGGACTCGATCCGACCGTAGCGGTTGGCGGCAACCTGCGCGCGCGCGGAACCAACGTGCGCCTGGGCGGCGGCGATTACATGGTGGCCGAGGCCGACGAGAGCGACGCGTCCTTCCTGCTGTTGCTCCCGACCATCGCGGTCGTGACCAATATCGATCCCGAGCATCTCGACCATTACGGCACGATGGAGCGGGTGCGCGAGGCTTATCTCAACTTCATCAACCGCGTGCCGTTTTACGGCCTCGCAGTGCTCGGCATCGACAGCATCAACGTGCGCGGGCTGTTGTCCTCGGTGCGCAAGCCCGTGCTGACCTACGGCGCCGCGCACGACGCCGAATTGCGCGCCGAGAATATCGTGATCGACGGGCTCTCGACGCACTTCACCGTGATTCGCGCCGGCCGCGAGTTGGGCACGGTCGAGGTGCCGACGCCGGGGCATCACGTCGCGCTCAATGCGCTCGCAGCAGTGGGCGTCGCGCTCGCGGTGGGGGTCGAGTTCGAAGTCGCAGCGCGCGCGCTCTCGGTGTTTTCGGGCATCAGCCGGCGTTTCGAAATCAAGGGCGAGGCGGCGGGCCGTATCGTGCTCGACGATTACGCGCATCATCCCGCGGAAGTCCGCGCGACACTGGGCGCGGCGCGCGCCGCGTTCAAGCGGCGCGTCGTGGTGGTCTTCCAGCCCCATCGCTACACCCGGCTGCGCGATCTGTTCGACGAATTTCTCGGCGCCTTCGACGACGCCGACGTGCTTTATCTCTGCGACGTCTATTCGGGGGGCGAGGAGCCGCTGGCCGAGGTCTCGGCGCGCCGGCTCTACGAGGCGTTGCGCGCGCGCGGCCATCTCGAAGTGCGTTATCTGGGCGACGAGCCGGACCCGGTGGGGCGGATTGCCGCCGACACGATGGCGGGCGATCTACTCGTGACCCTGGGCGCCGGCGATGTCTATCAACTCGGCGAAGCCGTGCTGCAAAATCTCGGCTATGCGACCAAGACCCATGAACCGGCTTGAGCAGGACTTACGCGCCCGCTTTGGCGCGCGGCTTCGGACCGGCGCGCCGCTCGCAGAGCTTACCTCGTTTCGGATCGGCGGCCCCGCCGATGTGTTGCTCGAGGTCGAGAGCGAGGACGAGTTGCGCGCCGCGATGGCGGCGGCGTGGTGCGAGCGAGCGCCGGCATTCTGCCTGGGCGCGGGCACCAATCTGCTGGTCAGCGATCGCGGCGTGCGCGGGCTCGTCGTTCGCCTCGGCGAGGGTTTCACGCACCTGGAATTCGACGGCGTGCAGGTGCGCGCAGGAGCGGCCGCGCAATTCGGCACGCTGGTCCACGACGCGATTGAGCGCGGACTTAAGGGACTCGAGTTCGGCGAGGGCATCCCGGGCAGCGTCGGCGGCGGATTGGTGATGAACGCGGGCGCGTTCGGCGGCGAAATCGCGCGAGTGGTAAGGCTGGTGCACGGGGTCAACGAGCAGGGGCAGGCGCTCGCGCTGAGCGGTGACGAGGTCAAGTTTTCCTATCGCCGCACCGACCTGCCGCCGCGCTTCGTGATCACGCGGGTGGATTTCGAGCTGGAGCGCGGCGATCGCGAGCAGTTGCGCGCTCGCGTCGCGGAGCTCAAGGCCAAGCGCGCCGCGCGCCAGCCGCGCGGACTGCCCAACGCGGGTTCGATTTTCAAGAATCCGCCCGGCAACTTTGCCGGCCGGCTGCTCGAGAGCGCAGGGCTCAAGGGCGCGCGGATGGGGGCGGCGGCGTTTTCGACCGAGCACGCGAATTTTATCGTCAACCTGGGCGGCGCGCGCGCCGAAGACGTGCGGGGACTGATCGAGCTCGCGCGCAGCCGGGTTCAGGAACAGAGCGGAGTGGCTCTGGAAGCCGAAGTGCGCATGATCGGCGAGTGGTGATAGATGGGTTGTGACACGGGGGGGCGGTAATCGGCGGGTGGTGTTGATTGCGGGGGACGTGGGGCGGTAGTGGCGAAGCGGGCGGTAGCGAAGCGAAGCAAAGGTGCGGCGGCGGCCAGGAATTCCTGGGGCTGGTCAAGCAAGGCGCTGGGCCTGGTGCTGTGCGCGTTTTTTGTTCTCGGGATGGCGACCGGGCTTAGCCAGGCGGGCCGCGCGCTCGCTGCGCGCGCTCGCATCACGCTCGCCTTGTATTGGGCCGAAGCGGCTGGAACGAGGCGTCGCGCGCGGGCGATCTGCCAATTTTAAGCGGTGCGGCGGTGCAAACGGCGGGCGCGCAGGATCTCGTGCGTTACGCGGCCGCGCTGGTGCGCTCCGAAGTGGCGCTCTCGGGCCTGGTCTCCGAGATGCGCCTGGACGCCGACGGCACGGTAGCGCTTTTTTTCGATCGCTCGCACACCGAGTTGCGAGTTGACCTCGACGACGCGCCGGCGCAACTCAAGCGCGCAACTGAAGTGCTCGGCCAATGGCGCGGGCATGAGCAGCAGATCGCGATGGTCGACATGACCACGCCGGGGCAGGCGGTGATGCGGCTTCGCGCCGCGGCGCCGCTTGCCGCTGCGCAGGAATCTGGCGCGGTTCGCCGCGTCGCCGAACGGACTCGCGCCGCCGGTGGCGTACGCGCCCGTGGGGGCGGGCGGAGATGAGAAACGTGCTGACAGCATTGGACGTCGGGACGAGCAAGGTTTGCGCGCTCGTTGCCGAGTCGCTGCCCGAGGGCGGCGGCGCGACCGTGCTCGGCTTTGGCGTGGCGCCCTGCACGGGACTCCGCAAGGGCGTGGTCGTGAATATCGAGGCTACGGTTGAGGCGATTCGCGCCGCTGTGGCCGAGGCCGAAAAAACCGCGGGAGTGCGGGTGGGCGCGGCGGTGGTGGGCGAGGCCGGCGCGCATGTGCGCGGGCTCAACAGCCACGGGATCGTCGCGGTGCGCGGCGGCGAGGTCAGCGCGCGCGACGTCGAGCGCGTGATTGACGCGGCGCGGGCGGTCGCGATTCCGCTCGATCGCCAGGTCCTGCATATCCTGCCGCAACAGTTCGCGGTCGACGACCAGGAGGGCGTGCGCGATCCGGTCGGGATGGCCGGGGTCCGCCTGGAAGCGCGCATCCATATCGTCACCGCCGCGCAGAGCTACGGCCAGAACCTGACCAAGTGCTGCGAGCGCGCCAACATCACGCCGCTGGAAATCGTCTTTGAGCCGCTCGCCTCGGCCGACGCGGCGTTGTTTCCCGAAGAGCGCGAGTTGGGCGTGGCGCTACTGGACATCGGCGGCGGCACTACCGATATCGTGGTTTTTCACGGCGGTGCGGCGATGCATACCGCGGTGCTGCCGCTCGGCGGCAATCATCTGACGAGCGACATCGCCGCGGGCCTGCGCACGCCGATTAACGAGGCCGAGCGGCTGAAGCTAAGCTACGGCGTGGCGACCAATTCCGTGGTCGGACGCGATCAGACCGTGCAGGTGCCCGGCGTCGGCGGCCGCCAGCCCCGTGTAATCGCACGCCGGATTCTCGGCGAGATCATCGAGCCGCGCATGGAGGAGATTTTCGCGATGGCGCAGCGCGAGGTGATGCGCTCGGGCGTCGCCGACAGTCTCGCCTCGGGCCTGGTGCTGGTCGGCGGCTCGTCGCTGCTCGAGGGCACCCAGGAGCTGGCCGAACGGATATTTTCGCTGCCGGTGCGTCGCGGCCTCCCGATCAATTTGAAAGGCATGCCGGAGGAACTGATGAAGCCCGCGTACACGACCGCGGCGGGATTGCTGCTGCACGCGGCGGGTGCGACGAGCGCGATTAGCAATGGAATGGTGCGAGGAGGGCGGCTGGGACGGCTGCGCTCGCTCGTTTCGGATTGGATGAGAGATTTTTTCTAAGGCGGCGGGATGGCAAAACGACTTTCAGCGGGCGCTCAGTGCCGCGCAATCGTGGAGGAGGCTGAGTCATGATCGAATTAGTGGACGCTCCGGATCCCGGGGCGCGAATAAAGGTCATCGGGGCCGGCGGATGCGGCGGCAACGCGGTCAGTCATATGATCAAGCAGGGGTTGCACGGCGTTGACTTCATCGCCGTCAACACCGATAGCCAGGCGTTGTCCAACAACGCCGCGCCGATGCGCATGCAGATCGGATCGGTGCTGACGCGCGGACGCGGCACCGGCGGTAATCCTGAGATCGGGCGCAAGGCCGCGCTCGAGGACGAGGAACGGCTGCGCGAGGTGCTGAAAGACGCCGAGATGGTGTTCGTCACCGCCGGGATGGGCGGCGGTACGGGCACCGGCTCAGCACCGGTCCTCGCGCGCATCGCGCGCGAGACGGGCGCCTTGACGGTCGGCGTGGTTACCAAGCCGTTCCAGTTCGAGGGCAGCCGCCGGATGTCGCAGGCCGACGAAGGGCTGCGCGAGCTGAAGGACGCGGTCGACACGTTGATCACGATTCCCAACCAGCGCCTCCTCTCGATCGCGAGCCGCACCACGTCGCTGCGCGAGGCCTTCCAGAAGGCCGACGACGTCCTGCTCCAGGCCGTGCGCGGCATTTCGGAGCTGGTCACCGTTCATGGGCTGATCAACCTGGACTTCGCCGACGTGCGCTCGATCATGGCCGAGATGGGCCTCGCGATGATGGGCGCGGCGAGCGCGACCGGCGAGAACCGCGCGGTCGAGGCGGCGCAGCGCGCAATCTCGAGCCCGCTGCTGGAGGACGTCTCGATCAAGGGCGCCAGCGGGCTTCTGATCAACGTAACGGGCGGCACCGACATGTCGCTCTACGAAGTGACCGAAGCGGCGAGCCTGATCCAGGAAGAGGCGCACGAGGATGCCAATATCATCTTCGGCGCGGTGATCGACGAGAGGCTGGCCGACGAAATTCGGATCACGGTGATCGCGACCGGTTTCGGCGATCTGGCGACGCGCTACAACCCGCGCTATTCGTCCTCGGGCGCGCCGATCACGGCGCCGATCCAGGCGGCCGCCACGCGGCCCGTCGATCCCGCAACCGTGCACCCCACCGCGCCGACGCTGCCGCCTCCGCCTCCGCAGCCGCAGCAACGGATGTTCGGTGGCAAGCCGGTGCGCCGGATGGGGATGATCGTTGACGACGGGCTCGACATCCCGGCCTTTAAACGGCGCGGCGCGGATCCTAATGCGATGCTG
>WNFD01005188.1_pt1 | contig 13056 bp, 12 predicted proteins | sample 5400491 | NCBI WGS metagenome assembly WNFD01 (sample SAMN13153343, study PRJNA577476) | soil metagenome | isolation source: 120 cm saprolite under Douglas fir tree site 2 hole 2 replicate 2 | place: USA:California | collected 2015-04-18 | reverse complement strand
ATTCAGTGATGCGATCGGCTTGCGCCACGGGATTGTTTTCGTCGTCTTCAGCCATTTTGCATGCTGATTGAACATCGAATCGATGACGTGGGCGAATGCCTCGTAGCACGAAAAAAGTCCGTGCCGGCCGGTGAGCAAGCAGGGCAATCGGGTGAAGAAGTTCGTGACAAAGGGCTGAAGTGCTGAATCTGTCGTGATCCTCTGATTCGCGATGCGGAGGATGCGATGGAATTGGCAGCGGGGGCATTTGCAGCGCTTAGCGAGGCGGTTGTTTTTCTGAGTCACTTCAAGGATTTGCCGGACCCGCGGCAACCCGGCAAGGTGATCTATCCGCTCGACGAGGTGTTGTTATTGTGTCTGCTTGCAGTGCTCGCCGGAGCCGAGACCTTCGTCGATATTGCGCTGTTTGGCGAGAAGAAACTCAATTTCCTGCGCCGGTTTCGGCCGTTTCGCGACGGGACGCCCTCGCATGATCAGTTGGGCGACATTTTTGCCACCCTCGATGCCGTCAAGTTCCAGCATTGCTTCGTGTCCTGGGTGGCCTCGCTCACCGGCACTGCGGCCGAGGTGATCGCCATTGACGGCAAGACGGTGCGCCGCTCCTTTCAGAAGAAGGGCGCCAAAGCCCCGATCCACATGGTCTCGGCCTTTGCGGCGCGTCAGCGTCTCGTGCTCGGCCAAGTCAAGGTGGCGGAAAAGTCGAACGAGATCGTCGCCATCCCGGCGCTGCTCGACATGCTGGCGATCGAGGGCGCCATCGTGTCCATCGACGCCATGGGCTGCCAGCGCGATATCGCCGAGAAAATCGTCGCCAAGAAAGCCGATTACGTCCTCGCCCTCAAAGGCAATCAAGGCACGCTGCGCGAGGATGTCGAGCTTTTCGCCACCGAGCAGAAGGCCAATGGCTTCAAGGACACCCAGGTCAGCCGCCATCAGACAGTCGATGGCGATCACGGCCGCATCGAAACGAGGACCTATACGGCATTCCACGACATCGATTGGCTTAAGGAACGCCACGATTGGCCCGGCCTCAACGGCGTTGTCATGGTCGAGAGCACGCGCGAAATCCCCGGGTCAAGCCCGGGGACCGATAAAATCGAACGCGAAACCCGGTTTTACATTACTTCGCTGACATGGCTGGCTTACCAGCTTGGCCCCGTCATCCGCAGCCATTGGGCCATCGAGAACAGCCTCCATTGGGTCATGGACATGATCTTCCGCGATGACGAATGCCGCATCCGCACCGAGCATGCCCCCGCCAACTTCACCACGCTAAAGCACATGGCCCACAATCTGATCCGCAAGGCTCCCGGTAAGCCAAGCTTCCGCGCCAAACGCAAAATCGCCGCCTGGGACGACGACTATCTCGCAAGTCTCATTGCCGCATGATTTTTTCACCCGATTCCCCTGCGCCGTCCCTACAAAGCCTGTGGGATCGTTTGCCGATCCTGATTTTCCGGCTCCCAAGCACTCCGTCTGGGAGAAGAGGCGGCACCGTTGGGTAGATGCATTCGGCGAGATGTCCGTCGGGCATTCAAACTGAGAGACACCCGCGCTCCACCGATCGATCCTGCGTGAATTAACCGGTTTGTAAGAAACCCACTGGCCGGTTTCGCCCGGCTCGATTCGTTCTGCGTGAACGAATCGGAACCGTTGCATCGGGACGGGTGTGTGGTGCCAATTGCGACTGCCGATTATCATTTCAATCCACATTGCACGCAGTGCCTGCGGTCAAAGATGATGACAGCGTCGAACCGGCGCCGCCTTATGCCGCAAGGTCGGCCACGATAGCGTCGAGAACCGGAAATCCCGCGGGCGTGACTCGCAAGCGCCCGGTGCCCGGCGTTTCAACAAGACCATGCTGCGCAAGATACGCGATCTGCTCGGCCGAAAGCGGGTGACCAGCCAGCATCTCGAAACGGCTGAGATCGAGGCCCTCGGCGAGACGCAAGCCCATCAGTAGATACTCGTCTGCCGCTTCGGCGCGTGACAATGGCTCATCGGTCGCAAGGCCGTGGCCTTGCGACTCCACCAGCCCGAGCCAAGCCTCCGGCGACCTCTCGGTCGCCGTCGCCCTCCTGACCGCGTCGATATCGAGACGACCATGGGCGCCGGGGCCGAGGCCGGCATATTCATGGCCGCGCCAATACACGAGATTATGCCGGCATTCGGCGCCCGGTCGGGCGTGGTTGGAGACCTCGTAAGCCGGCAGGCCGGCGGCGGCGCAAATCTCTTGGGTGACGTCGTAAAGGTTGCGGGCGTGATCGGCGTCCGGAGTGGCCAATCTTCCGGCTGCGTGGAGCGCCGCGAAGGGAGTCCCCGCCTCAATTGTGAGCTGATAGAGCGACAGGTGTCCGGCGGCCTGCGAAAGGGCGTTCATCAGCTCGGCCCGCCACTCCGCGGCCGTCTGCCCCGGTCGCGCATAAATCAGATCGAATGAATAGCGCTGGAAAATGCGCCGTGCGATCGCAACGGCACCAAGCGCCTCGCGCGCCGTATGGGTGCGCCCCAGGGCCGCAAGCGCGGCGTCATCGAGGGCCTGCACCCCGAGCGACACACGGTTGACTCCAGCCGCCCGGTAACCGGCGAAACGCTGGGCTTCTACGCTGGTTGGATTAGCCTCCAGCGTCACCTCGACATCATCGGCAACGTGCCAGTTATTCGCCACCGCATCGAGGATTGCGGCGACCGTTGCGGGCTCCATCAGGGATGGCGTTCCCCCGCCCAAGAAGATCGTGGACACGGTGCGGCCCGGCGTGCGCGCGGCCGTCGCGCCTATCTCAGCCGCGAATGCACGAACGAAGCGCGGCTGATCGATCAGGCCATGCCTCACATGGCTGTTGAAATCACAATAAGGGCATTTTGACCGGCAGAACGGCCAATGAACATAGACGCCGAATGCCGGATCAAGACCAGCATTTGCAAGATCCGCATTTGTCTGTGGGCGTTCGCCAAGGCGATCAGCTTCTGCCAAGACAGGCCTCCGCGAGCTTCAGAAACGCGCGCGCCCGATGAGACAGGCCGAGTCCCTTGGGTGGCAGGCCGTGTTTCTCCACACTCGTCATCTCCCCGAACGTGAGATCATAGCCATCGGGAAGAAAAATGGGATCGTAGCCAAATCCCCTGTCGCCGCGTGGTGGCCAAACCAGCGTGCCATCGACTCGGCCTTCAAACTCTTCCATGTGGCCGTCCGGCCACGCGATACACAACGCCGAGACAAAGTGCGCGGTACGGGTTTGCGGTGTCATCGCACCGCGGTCATGCAACTTTTGATTGATCTTCTCCATAGCCGCCCGAAAATCCTTGTTCGGGCCTGCCCATCGGGCCGAATGGATGCCGGGCGCACCTCCCAACGCATCGACCGCAAGCCCGGAGTCATCCGAAAAGGCAGGCAGGCGCGCTCCCTGGGCGGCCGCGGTCGCCTTTATACGGGCATTTTCCCGAAACGTCGCGCCGGTCTCGCTGGGCTCAATGAGGCCAAGCTCGCTGGCCGCAACCGGGTCGATGCCGAACGGTTCAAGCAATTCGCGCATTTCCCGCAGCTTGCCGGGATTGTGGGTCGCAATCACCAGCCGTCCAGCGAGTCCGCGATGTTGACGCGCGTCCGTCAAAGGCTACATCACCGCAATCTTCTGCAGCTCGATCAGCTTGCCGACACCCTTGCGGGCAAGCGCCAGCAACGTCAGCAGCTGGGGTTCCGTGAATGGCGTTTTTTCTGCCGTAGTTTGGATTTCCACAATGCCGCCACTTCCAGTGAGAACGAAATTTGCGTCGGTGTCGGCGCTGGAATCCTCCGCATAGTCCAGGTCGAGCACCGCGGTCCCTGCGCAGATGCCGCACGAAATTGCGGCGACGTGCTCGCGCAGCGGTGACGTGCGGATGATATCCCGGGTTTTCATCCACACGAGGCAATCATGGAGGGCGACCCAGGCACCCGTTATGGCGGCCGTTCGGGTGCCGCCGTCGGCCTGGATAACATCGCAATCTATGGTGATCTGCCGCTCACCGAGCGCTTCGAGGTCCACCACGACGCGCAGGCTGCGGCCGATGAGCCGTTGGATTTCGATGGTGCGGCCGTTTTGCTTGCCGGCCGACGCCTCGCGTCGCGTCCGCTCCAGAGTGGCGCGCGGCAACATGCCGTATTCGGCCGTGATCCAGCCCCGGGCCTGGCCTTTGAGCCAGGGCGGCAGGCGATCCTCGAGCGTCGCCGTCACCAGGACATGGGTATCGCCGAACTTCACAAAACATGAACCTTCGGCATATTTCACGACGCCGCGTTCCAGCGAAACGGCGCGCAGTTCGTCGGTCTGGCGGCGACTTGGTCGCATCGGTTCCCTCCCGGCGGCATTCGGGGTCTGGCGAATCATGCGCCGCCGCGAGGCTTTTATGTTCGTCGGCGGGGTTGGACAAGAGTTACGGCGCGAAAATGCGTACGGCCCCGACCCTTGCATATGTCGTCCGGTATGGACAAATAACCGGCCCAAGGCAATCATTTGACGATGCGGTCCGTGTCCCAAGACGTCCCGATTGGATCCAGCGAAATAAGCCTCGCCCAGCTCAATGAGCGTTCGCGCGAGATCTTTCGCCAAATCGTCGATAGCTATCTCTCCACCGGAGAACCGGTCGGATCGCGCAATTTATCGCGCATCATTCCGATGACGCTGTCACCCGCGTCGGTGCGCAATGTCATGCAGGATCTCGAGCGACTGGGGCTCATCTATGCGCCCCACGCCTCAGCCGGAAGGCTGCCAACCGAACTCGGCCTGCGGTTCTTCGTCGATGCGTTGATGCAGATCGGAGACCTGAGCGACAATGACCGCCTCGCCATCGAGGGACAGGTTGCGGCGGCGGGAACGACCGTTGAAAACGTGTTGACGGAGGCTTCCGGCTTGCTGTCGGGCCTCGCCCGCGCGGCCGGCGTGGTACTCACCGCCAAGGCCAACTTGAGGATGAAGCACATCGAGTTCGTGCGGCTCGAACCCGAACGTGCGCTCGTTATCCTGGTGGCCGAGGACGGGCAGGTCGAGAATCGGGTCCTTAACCTTCCCGTCGGGCTGCCGGCATCGGCGCTGACCGAGGCCACGAATTTCCTTAACGCTCATATTCGCGGCAAGACCCTTGCCGAGGTCAAGGCAGAACTTGAGAAAGCCCTTGAAGCCGGCCGCGCCGAACTCGATCAATTGACACAGAGGATCATTGCTGCGGGTCTCGCGAGTTGGTCAGGCGGCGAGCGTGACGAGCGCAAGTTGATCGTGCGCGGCCATGCCAATCTGCTCGACGACCTTAAAGCGGTTGAAGATTTGGAGCGGGTGCGGCTATTGTTCGATGAGCTCGAAACCAGGCGGGGCGTGGCGGATCTGCTCGGGCGCGCCGAGCGCGCCGAAGGCGTCAGGATCTTCATTGGCTCGGAAAACAAGCTGTTTTCGCTGTCGGGGTCATCGACCATTATCGCTCCCTACCGGGACTCGACCGGAGGGATCGTCGGCGTGATCGGGGTCATCGGCCCGACCCGGCTCAATTACGCCCGCATCATTCCGATGGTTGACTACACGGCCAAGATCGTCAGCAAGCTGCTGGCGGCCTCTTAAACTTCCGACCCTGCCCCACGCTTGATTTTTGCCTGCAATGCATTGATATGCGGGGCGTTCGTCCGGCAATCTTTGAGGGAACGGCATTATGACGGATCCGACTGCCACCGCCAGTGACAACAATACCGCGACTGGGACTACAGCGGACAATGAGCCGGCGCCTCCGGACGCCGCGGCGCTAGCGAAGGAAGTGGCGGAATACAAGGACAAGCTCCTGCGCGCGCTGGCTGACATGGAAAACTTGCGCCGCCGCACCGACCGGGAAGTCGCGGACGCCCGTGCCTACGCGGTCTCGGGCCTCGCGCGCGACGTCATCGGGGTCGCCGACAACTTGCGCCGGGCATTGGAAGCGGCCGGCGAGTCCACTGCCGTGATCGAGGGCCCCGCCAAAGCCCTCCATGAGGGGGTCGAACTGATTGAGCGTGAACTTCTCAAGGTCCTGGAAAGGCACGGCGTTAAGAGGTTCGATCCGAAGGGCGCCAAATTCGATCCGAATTTCCACCAAGCGATATTCGAGGTGTGCGACGCCAACGTCCCGGCTGGCTCGGTCGCTCAGGTGATTCAGCCGGGTTATGTGATTGGGGAGCGAGTGCTGCGGCCTGCCATGGTGGGCGTTTCCAAGGAAGCTGCAAAGCCTGCGACCTCGGAAAGCCCAACTGACGAAACGCAAACCAGCTGAAAGGCTTGTCCGCCGCTAAAGCGTGTTTCGATTTTATCAGACGTCATACGCGGGCTTGACCTGGCTTGACCCGCGTATCCATCCGCTTCGAGAGGAAGCGCTTTCTCTTGATGGATCGCCGGGTCAAGCCCGGCGATCACGCCAATCGAAAACCGCGGCCGGGAAATGCGCTAATCGCGTGGTGCAATGCCATCGCGCACGGCACGGAAATGCGGAAACGCCGCGGGCCATTGGTCTGCGCGTGCAATGCCGAGCATACGGATGAAGGTGCCCGAGCCGAACCGCACCCACTGAACGAGCTTCACCGGGGCGTCGCTAAAGGCCTCCTTCGCTTCAGCCTGCAACTCGTGCGTCACGAGGGTGCCGCCGCCGAGCCTCAACATGTCGCCGCTGCCGTTGATGATGTGCACATCCTTTACATCGCCCAAGCCGGCGAAAAGATTGCGCGCAAAATTGGCACGATCGGTGGCCTGCTCAGGCCCGCCTTGACCGATCATCACTGCGAACATCGGCTGGTCGCTGGGCGTCGGGGTATCTTTGGCACCATCGGTCAGCACGACTCCGGTATTGCCAAGCACGCGGACGGGCCGCAACCCGGATAGATCGGTCAACTTAAAAGGCACCAAGGCGATCTGCTCATCCATAGGCACTGTTGCACGCACCGCCAGTGACGAGAGCGACGCGCGAATCACCTCGTCCGAATACGTCTTTAGGGCTGACTCGGGCACCAGGACGGCGACAAGCGCCACTCCTTCCGGGAGTTGTGCAAGGAGTATCCATTTGCGAAATTTCTGACCGTTTTCTTGTTCGTTTCCCATCACAAGCACCGCCTTACCGCTGGCGAGCGTCAGAGTTTCGCGCTTGTCTTCAGTGATGCCCTGTTTCTTGAGCGCCTCTGGGGCCATTGAGGCCTCAAGATTGGCGTAGGCCTGTGGCGGAAGCGTCGCCATCACGATTGACGACCGCGAATCGGGATTCTCGAATCCCGGGAATCGCTTGCTCGCCACAAAGCCCGGCGGCGGCACAAATCCCATGCGCGACCCGACTGGAAATATCGGATCTGCCGCGGCTGCCGGTACGGGCCCGAGGGATACGGTAAGCAAGAGGAAAAATGCGATGAATCGCAGCATCATGAGCCAGTTCCTCCGAGACAGTGGGCGACGTTATAGTCAGTTCGCGGCATCCCGTCTTGGGCGTTTTCACTCGCCGCAATGTCAGATCCATACGGCCGTCATCGGGCAAAACCGTGAAAGTCCCGGCCGTAACGCGATCGGCGCCGCGGAATGCCAATCGCGCACGCAAGGCGCGCCGACGACGGGCTGCCGCGCGTCACGCCGGCGACCAGGGAGCCGCCGCGTCGCAGGCATTGCCCTTGTTAATGCTGACGGTTGCCGCCAGTCTTGCCTTGCGGTCCAATGGGGGCCTCCTATATGACGTTTTGGACCCCGCCGTGGCCGGCGGGAATGATGAGGGGTCGGACTAGGGGCGATCCAGGGCAATATGAAAACCTGCTTGACGCTTCGTCCGGGTGCCGCATGGGCCCGGCCGACCTGCTAAAAAGGGGATAAACTTAAGATGGGAAAGGTCATTGGCATCGACCTCGGCACGACCAATTCCTGTGTCGCCGTGATGGAAGGTAAAGCCGCCAAGGTCGTCGAGAACTCGGAAGGCCGCAATACGACGCCTTCCATCGTGGCATTTACAGACGACGGGGAACGTCTCGTCGGACAGCCCGCCAAGCGCCAAGCCGTCACCAATCCGGAGCGCACCTTCTTCGCCGTCAAGCGGCTGATGGGGCGTCGCTACGATGATCCGATGGTCGAAAAGGACAAGAAGCTTGTCCCCTATAAAATCATTCGCGCGAGCAACGGCGATGCCTGGGTCGAGGCGGACGGCAAGACCTATTCGCCGTCGCAGATCTCCGCCTTCGTCCTGCAGAAGATGAAGGAGACCGCGGAAGCCAATCTGGGTCAGAAGGTAACCCAGGCCGTCATCACGGTCCCGGCCTATTTCAATGACGCCCAGCGCCAGGCAACGAAGGATGCGGGCAAGATCGCCGGTCTCGAAGTGCTGCGCATCATCAACGAGCCGACCGCAGCCGCGCTCGCCTATGGTTTGGACAAGCAGAAGACCGGTACCATCGCGGTCTATGACCTCGGTGGAGGAACCTTCGACGTATCCATCCTGGAAATAGGCGACGGCGTGTTCGAGGTAAAGTCGACCAACGGCGACACTTTCCTGGGCGGCGAAGACTTCGACATGCGCTTGGTCAACTATCTCGCCGACCAATTCCAGAAGGAGCAGGGCATCGATCTGCGCCGCGACAAGCTAGCGCTGCAACGGCTCAAGGAGGCCGCGGAAGCCGCCAAGATCGAGCTGTCTTCGACCACCCAGACCGAGATCAACTTGCCCTACATCACGGCCGATCAGACCGGGCCGAAGCATCTCACGCTCAAGCTTACTCGCTCCAAATTCGAGGCGCTGGTCGACGATCTGATACAAAAGACCGTCGAGCCGTGCCGGCTCGCTCTAAAGGACGCCGGGCTGACGGCAGGGGAAATCAACGAGGTTGTTCTGGTCGGCGGCATGACGCGCATGCCGAAGGTCCAGGAAGTCGTGAAGCAGTTCTTCGGCAAGGAGCCCCATAAAGGCGTCAATCCGGATGAAGTGGTGGCAGTGGGCGCCGCCATTCAGGCGGGCGTGCTGCAGGGCGACGTCAAGGACGTTCTGCTGCTCGATGTAACTCCGCTGTCGCTCGGCATCGAGACGCTCGGCGGCGTGTTCACGCGCATTATCGATCGCAACACCACGATCCCAACGAAGAAGAGCCAGGTGTTCTCGACCGCCGAGGACCACCAGAACGCGGTGACCATCCGGGTGTTCCAAGGCGAGCGCGAGATGGCGGCGGACAACAAGCTGCTTGGGCAGTTCGATCTTGTCGGCATCCCGCCGGCGCCGCGCGGAGTGCCGCAAATCGAGGTGTCATTCGACATCGACGCTAACGGCATTGTCAATGTTCAGGCCAAAGACAAGGCGACCGGCAAGGAGCAGCAGATCCGCATCCAGGCTTCCGGCGGACTTTCGGAATCCGAGATCCAGAAAATGGTCAAGGACGCCGAAGCGCATGCGGAGGAAGACAAGAAGCGCAAGGCGGGGGTCGAGGCCAAGAATCACGCTGATGCTTTGGTGCACTCGACCGAGAAAGCGCTTTCCGAGCATGGCGCGAAGGTTGGTGAGGGCGAACGACGTGCTATTGAGACCGCTTTGGCGGATCTCAAGGAAGCCCTGAAGGGCGACGATGTCGACGCCATCACGGCGAAGATGAACACGCTGGCTCAGGTCTCAATGAAGCTCGGCGAAGCCATGTATAAGCAGGCGGACGGCCCCCCCGGGGCAGGGGGTGCGGAAGGCGGCGGACCGGGCGCGTCCAAGAGGGACGACGTCGTCGATGCGGAGTTTACCGAAGTGGACGACGACAAGAAGAATAAAAAATCGGCCTAGAACGGGTTTTGCCTGGAGGAAAATCGGGCGGTTCTTCGCACGCGAAGGACCGCGGGGGCTGTCGCGATGCGCTGCGTCTGAAAGATGTCTTCACCGCCCCATTTCCGCGACCTCCCGGTCGGGTTGCGCCGCCCCTGCCCTATCTGCCCCCGCAAGCGGGAGAGCGTGGGGTGGAGGACGGCAGTATGCGTTGTGTCGAGGTAATGCCGCATGGCCAAGCGCGACTACTACGAGGTCCTTGGCGTTGAGCGCGGCGCTAACGACAACGATCTGAAGGCCGCCTATCGCAAGCTCGCCATGAAACTCCACCCGGATCGCAATCACGGCGACCGCGACGCGGAACATCGTTTCAAAGAACTCAACGAAGCCTACGAGGTGCTCAAGGACGGCGACAAGCGCGCGGCGTACGACCGTTTCGGTCACGCGGCGTTCGAGCAAGCAGGCGGCGGGCCCGGCTTCGGGGCTGACTTCGCGTCATCTTTCGCCGACATTTTCGATGATTTCTTCGGCATGGGCGCCGGCCGGCGTAGCCGCGGTTCCGGCCGCGAGCGCGGCGCCGATCTGCGCTACAATATGGAGCTGACGCTCGAAGAAGCCTTCAGCGGCAAAGCCGCTCAGATCCACATACCCACATCCGTCACCTGTGAGATCTGCGCGGGAAGCGGCGCCAAGGCCGGCACCAAACCAAGAGTTTGTGCGATGTGCGGCGGCCAGGGCAAGATTCGGCATGCCCAGGGGTTTTTCACGCTGGAGCGGACCTGTTCGGGCTGTCGCGGCCGCGGACAGGTGATCGACACCCCCTGTGGGACATGTGGCGGCCTCGGCCGGACCATGCGGGAGCGCGCGCTCTCGGTTAATATTCCGCCGGGCGTCGAGGACGGAACCCGCATCCGCCTCTCGGGCGAGGGCGAGGCCGGTGTGCGCGGCGGGCCTGCGGGAGATCTGTATATTTTTCTTTCAATTGCGGCTCATCCCTTTTTTCAGCGGGATGGCGCCGATCTGCACTGCCGGGCGCCGATTTCCATGACCACTGCGGCGCTCGGCGGAGAGTTCGAGGTGCCGACGATCGATGGCGGCAAGACGCGCGTGAAAATTCCCGATGGCACGCAGTCAGGACGACGCTTCCGTTTGCAGGCCAAGGGCATGCCGGTGCTGCGCTCGAAGCAGCTTGGGGACATGTATGTGCAGGTCGTGGTGGAGACGCCGCAGAACCTCACCAAGCGGCAGCGCGAGCTTCTCATCGAATTCCAGAAATTATCGTCGAACGAGACCAATCCCGAGTCCGCCGGCTTCTTTGGTCGGGTCAAGGAGTTCTTTGGGACCCGCGCCGGGCCGGCTTGACGGTCTTGACCCTGGGGCCGCTAGCCTATACTCGTGACAGCTGTGTGACAGGTCCTGGGGCGGGCGGCGGCAAAATTCGAATCCCTTCAATGTCGATTCAATCCACGTTGAGTCTCGCCAAGAGAACTCTGCGCCTTGACGATGAGGTGCGGTTCATCCGCTCTTGGATCGAAGAGCCTCTCGCGACCGGCGCCGTCATGCCGTCCGGCAAGCCCCTGGCGCGGGCGATGGCGAAATGCGTCGATCCGGAGATGGAAGGTCCGGTGGTCGAACTCGGCCCCGGAACCGGGGCCGTAACGGCGGCGCTGGTGGCGCAGGGTATCGAGCCGTCCCGGTTGGTGCTGGTGGAATTCAATCCGACGTTTTGCCGGCTGCTTCGCACGCGCTATCCTGAGGCCACCGTGGTCCAGGGCGACGCTTATGGAATCAAACGGCTGCTCGCGAGCCTCTTGCGCCAGCCCGCGGCCGCCGTGGTCTCGGGGCTGCCCTTGTTCAACAAGCCGCTCAAGCTTCGCCTGCGCCTCCTCGCTGATGCGTTTACGTTGCTCGCCCCCGACGCCCCCTTTGTTCAGTTCACCTACGCGATCGTCCCGCCGATTCCACGCTCATATTCGGGTGCGCATGCCCGGGCCTCCGAACGCATTTGGCTGAACATTCCGCCCGCACGGGTTTGGGTCTATCGCAAGGCGTAGCGTTGTGGCAAAGGGCTACTGGTTAGCGCAGGTCGAAGTCACCGATCCGGAAGGCTACAAGGATTATGTGGCGGCAAACCAGGCGGCGTTCCGCAAATACGGCGCCCGTTATGTGATCCGCGCCGGCCGCTACGAGGCCGTGGAGGGCACCTGTCGTTCTCGACTCGTGGTGATCGAGTTTGCGGACTACGAAACGGCGCTCGCCTGTTATCGTTCGCCCGAATATCAGCATGCCGCCACGTTGCGGCAGGGTCACGCAGCCGTCGACATTGCGGTTGTCGAGGGCTACGACGGCCCGCAGCCTTAGAGCATTTCGCTGACATTCGTCCAACGTCATTGCCGGGCTTGACCCGGCAATCTATCTCTACGCGAAGAAGATGGACGCGCGGGTCAAGCCCGCGGGTGACGGGCAAAGGGTGAATCACCTTCGACACTGCCGCGCTACGTCGGCTTCAACGTGGAGGACACCATGTCGGACATGCGGCTGGTCGTGGCCGGCGCCGGGGGGCGGATGGGTCGCACCGTGATAAAGGCCATCGCCGAAACCGATGGCGTCGCGCTGGCGGGCGCAGTCGAGGGGCCGGGCTCCGCCGTGATCGGACGCGACGCCGGAGAATTGGCAGGCATTGGCCGCAACGGCATCACGGTGAGCGCCGAGGCAGCGGCACTGCTCGCGGATAGCGATGGCCTGGTCGATTTTACGACTCCGGCCGCTACGGTGGCGCTAGCCGAACAGAGTGCCGCCCACGGTCTTGTCCACATCATCGGCACCACCGGATTTACCGCAGCACATGAGAAGGCCGTCGCGGCGGCAGCGGTCCGGGCTTGCATCGTCAAGTCTGGCAACATGAGCCTCGGCGTCAATCTCTTGGCGGCGCTGGCGAAGCAAGTTGCCAGGACGCTCGATGACGAGTTCGACATCGAGATTTTCGAGATGCATCACAGCAAGAAGGTCGACGCGCCATCGGGCACCGCGTTGTTGCTAGGCGCAGCGGCGGCTGCGGGCCGCAACGTCGATCTTGCGGAGCATTCGGTCCGCGTCCGCGACGGCCACACCGGCGCCCGCAAGGCCGGCGACATCGGCTTTGCGAGCCTGCGTGGCGGCACGGCCATTGGCGACCACAGTGTGATCTTTGCCGGACCGTACGAACGCATCGAGCTCGTCCACAAGGCAGAGGACCGAATGATCTTTGCCCGTGGAGCCCTCAAGGCGGCGCTGTGGGGGCGAAACCGCAAACCTGGCCTTTATTCCATG
>WNFD01013163.1_pt1 | contig 13057 bp, 13 predicted proteins | sample 5400491 | NCBI WGS metagenome assembly WNFD01 (sample SAMN13153343, study PRJNA577476) | soil metagenome | isolation source: 120 cm saprolite under Douglas fir tree site 2 hole 2 replicate 2 | place: USA:California | collected 2015-04-18 | reverse complement strand
TGCCTTCACCCTGATCGCGCTCACTCAGCCCGACCGCTGGAAGGGCCGGTCGGTGGATCTGGCCGGGGACGAGCTGTCGATGACCGAAACCGCCGAGGTCTTCGCCCGCGTCACCCAGCGGCCGGTCGCGATGTGGCAGGTCTCGTGGGAGGACTTCCGCGACCAGCAGGGGGAGGAGATGTACGTGATGAACCGCTGGTTCGAGACCACCGGCTACCACGCCGACCTGAACTGGCTGCGCCAGGTCAACCCCCAGATGCTGACCCTGGAGGACTACCTGCGCCAGCACCGCTGGCAGCCCTGATCCGCACCTGCCACCAAGCACCTCACGATCCGCAACGATCACCAGGTGTCTCAACTGCTGGCAGCGCTCCGCCTAATGCCTCAGGCGCGCTGGCAATTTCTCAACTTCTCTGGCGCAGGACATCTGCGCACCGCGGTCGGCCAGTTCAGTGCCAGGCAGCAGCACCGACACCTGATGCTTCAACCGTTTATATCGAGCCCTCGGCCAGGAGCAACCGGCGAACGGGTTTGCGCGAACCGGAAGAGATCCTGGCAGATGACGCAGGTCGGCATCCGCGAAAGAGTTAGCATGCGCAGGCACGCGGGCATATCGCAATTGCTGCGGCGCATCGCGCTCACAGATGAGGCACGCCGCGTGACAATTTCCAGCGATTCTGCGCTCGATGTCAAAAGCCTCATCCTCTGGATCGATTACGGCGGAAGTTACCAATGGGTGGGCGAACTCGATCTTGGCAGGCAAAGAAGCCGAGTCAGTAGGCTCTGGGGGGTCCCTGTAACGGCGCAGTTCAGAGGAAGCATCGAGCGATAAGCCAACGGAGGATCGGCCATGAACGGAGACAAAGGCATCTCCGATCAAATAGTGAATGCCAAGATTCGACGGGCGCTCCTGTCGGGGCCTGACAGCATCACGGGTGATGCGCGCTCCTGTCGGGGCCTGACAGCATCACGGGTGATGCCACAGTTGCGGAAATGGATGCTCAAGGCGATATGACCGTGTTGCGTCCGGGTACGAACCAGTGGGTGTGTGTCCCGGGCAACGAAAACGTCATCGGACAAGCGGATATGTGCGCCGATTCCATGGGAATGCGGTGGGTATTGGACCTCATGGCAAGGAAGCCTAAACCATCGAATGCCGAGCCCGGACTGATCTACATGCTCAATGGGGCTTTGCAGCACAGCTATACCGATCCGTTTGATCGGACGAGCCCGGCTATCCCGATCGGTCCGCATTGGATGATCATCTGGCCTTTCGACGCCGGCGTCGCGGGTTTGCCAACGGTCATGCGCGACGCGGGAACGCTGGTGATGTTTGCAGGCACGCCGTACGCGCATCTACATGTCTGTGGTTCGCCATGGGACGGGAATGAGTATCACCGAGGCGATAGAGCTGTTTGGACAATGAAATACGCTCCGCCTTGAGGCAATGTCACTTAGCGTAAATTGATCTTGATTGTCGGCGTCCTGGCCGGCCAGCAGCGAGACCGCCACGGACGACACGCCCGCAGGAAAGATCAACTTGGTTAAATGGGCATTGCGGTTAGGGTGTGGCAGCGACCGCCTGAGCTGCCGGTCGTCGCTGAGGCTTTCAGGCGGCTCGTGGCCGTGGGTGTCCGTCGGCCGCTCGATGGGATGGGCAGGGCGCGGGCGCGGTGTGATGGTGCACGGTGGTCTGGGCGAGGTAGACCTGTAGCTGGCCGTGCCGGTACGCCGCCAGCCGGCAGCTCGGGGGGTAGTCGCGGATCTGGTATATCGCGGACCCGGCCGCGAGGAACGAGGCGGTCCGGTTGATGAGCGGCGGCTCGGCGTGCCGTTGATCGTCCTCGGCGGCTAGCGAGCACCGGACATGCGTGATCACGCGCCCCAGCTTGGAGGCCTTGATGGGCTCCGCGCTGGCAATGTACATGCGGCGGCCGAATCGCAGGAAATCGACATAGTCGATCGCGATTGCCCCTCCATCGGGCAGGAGCCGCCCGAGCGGGCAGCCTGCTCGCCTCAGCCGTACCCCGCACCTGTGGCCGTGCTCCGACAGGAAACTGTGGCGGCGATCTGGCGCCGCGTTAGACGGCGCACGCTTTCACCGCACACCGCTCTCCGGTAACTACGACGTAAGCAGCGGCGGCGGCTGCCCGTGGATGGTGTCGTGGCAGGACGGGCAGGCCACCAGGGTCTTGCGCCGTCGGTGTGCCATCAGTTCCGCCCATGCGGGGCCGTGGCTGTCCTGGCTTGCCGAGGTCGGCGAGCTTGCGGACCTGGTGCACGCGCACACCCGGCATGATCACAAACATGATGATCACGACGCCACCGGACACGCTCGGGCAGACCGTCTCACGGAAAGTGAGCCAGAGCCAGTTTCTGGTGGCCGCCGTTACCGACAGTGACTCATGCGGAACTTGCCTGCGGAGCCATCACGCTGGCAAACGGCGTCTCATGTACTGGCAAATGACATCCCATGTATCAGCAGCGTTCCTGCCCGCTCCGTGTCAGCGAGGCATCTCCCCGGAGATGCTCAGGCCCAGCTGGTTGCTGGGATCTAGAAGGTCGCTCCTCGACACGTAGGAAGGATCGTGCATGTCCGGACACCATATTAACCAGGCCGTATGGCGACGATGGGCCGCATACATTTCTGCTATAGCCACCTTGGGAGCAGTCGCAGCCACAGTCTCGGTCGGCAGCGCTGAAGCCTCTTCTGCCCGCCGCGCTGCGGCTATCCCGGCAAAGCCTCCGCCGGCCGTGGTACCGGCGGCCAAGCTGAAGGCTTCCCAAGAAGCAATCATGTCCTACTGGACCCCGTCCCGGATGGCGTCCGCCAAACCCGCTCAGCCCGTGGTAGGCGCCGCTTCTGCCAAGGGCTCGAAGGCTGACAACGCGGGCAATACCGCGACAGGCAGGCCGGGCCTTGCCGGAGGCTACGTTCCCGGCGGCCTGCACGCCGGGCCGGCCCAGGGCGCCACCATCAACACCAATGCCCAGAGCTCCAGCGTCCTGCCCGCTGACGGCGGCTACCCAGGCCCCAACGACACCTACAACTGGATAGGGAAGCAGGGCACCTTCCCGGTCTCGTCCGTCGGCAAGCTCTTCTTCACCGAGCCGGGCGGGAACTTTGTCTGCTCTGCTGCGGCCACCTATGGCGGTGGCAATAAGAACATGGTCTGGACAGCCGGTCACTGCGTCGGCCCGCAGGGCGGCCGCAGCTACTACAGCAACTTCCTGTTCTGCCCGGAGTACAACAACGGAGCGAATCCCCAGATTGGATGCTGGTCCTGGGCCCTTGCCCAGCAAACCGGCCGCTGGTACTTCAACGGCTACTGGAGCGCCGACTACGCCTATCTCTACATGCAACCGACAGGGACTGTGAAGGCCAACCACGTTGTCGCCGTCACCGGAGGCCTGGGGTTCGGGTGGAACTGGAGCCGTGACCAGTTCTGGCAGGACTTCGGATACCCCTCGGGGAGCCCCTACAGCGGAGGAAAGCTCGTCATCACCTCTGCGGAGCACCGCTACGACGTGACCAACCCGGGAAGCGATCCGGGGCAGCAGGACAACTCGATCGGTTCCTCGCAGACCCCCGGCTTCAGCGGTGGTCCCTGGGTGCTGAGCTTCGGCCATTCCTCGACCGCCGACCCAATCGGGCACGGCGACTGGATCAACGGGAACAACAGCTACTACTTCACCTCCGGCGGCCCCGGCGGTGGCAACGAGTACGGCACGGAGATCCAGAGCCCGTACTACGACACCAACGCCTGCAACTTCTGGAAGGGCGGCAGCGGCTGGCCCGGAACCTGCTGATCTCTTCGATCAAAACCGGCTAGCGGCAACGGGGATCCCGGATTCGGGGCCCCGTGCCGTATGCCCGCCTTTCCCACGACGGGCCTGGCCCGTCCCGTCAGTGCTCCTGAGCATCCTGGCGATCCGACCGGCCGGTGTCCCGGCCCGGCGCGACGCGGTCCCAGACGCCCCGCTTCACGGCTGCGCGTTCGGGGAAGCCCTCCGCCCTGCTGTCCCCAGACAGTCTCCCCGTTGACCCGATCATGAACACGCCCTCCGGGGCGGGCACGAACGCTACCTCGCCGAGGTCACCCTCGAAGGCTCCAGGGAACTCCTTAGCCAGCCATGGGCTCAGGCCAGCCAGCGGCACCTGGTACAGTGCTCGATCTCCCCCTGGCCTGCTGCCCTCGTCTCCCGAACCGGCATCAGCCACCGACCACCGCCTCGGCTACGATCTCGACCTTCCAACGGAGATCGAGCAACCAGGCCACAACCACCATAGTCGCCACCGGGCGAGATGCCGAACAACTCCCCGTGTAGGCCTGCGACGGCCTGGCCGGCGCGGTCGATGTCCCGGCCGCGTCGCAGCAGCTTGGTGTGGTAGATGGTGCCGTAACTCAGCGCGGAGGGTCGTGGTGGCGATGGCCACGGCGAGCATGACCGGCAGCCTCAGAGTGAAGTCGCCGGTCATCTCTACAGCGCTGGCCACAGGGCGCGCGGGCGGCGGAGGTGGAGACCGCGCCTATTGCCTGCGAGCAGGTCGTCGCGCCTACCGCTCACGTCACCGCCGCGAGCTGGCTGGCCGATGTCGGCGCCCTCGGGCACTCTCCGCCCGCGCAAGCTCGTCGGGCCTGCGGGGTCGCGGCTAGCGCGCCGTGAGGCCGAGCCCGGCGCCCGAGGCGGCGGTCAGCGTCAGCCGGTCGCCGTCGATGCGGTAGGCGACGGCGCCGGTCAGCGCCGCGAGGACGGCACGGTCCATATGGGCGGTATCGCTGGCGCAGGAACGTTTGCCGGTGCCGAGCCTGCTGAAGGTGACAGTGGTGGCGGTGGCGGTGTAGCTGCCGGAGAATCCGCGACAGCCGGTGCTGCCGCTCACGTGCCCGTCGGCGGTCAGTATCAGGTCTGCGGTGATGGCGGGCGGCACCGATGAGGCGGTGTTGTGGTCGATGACGGTGTCAGCGACCCAGTGGGTACCGGCGAGGGTCCGATTCGACTCAGCAACCTTGCGGTCGGTCAGGGTGATGACCGTGGTCGTCCCGTGCAGGGTGAGGGCCGGGCCCTGCAGCGTCAGTGTGGGCCTGCTGGCGAGGAAATCAGCGAGCCAGGCGTCCTGGTCGGCCAGAGGCTGCGGGCAGCCGATCGCGGTCGTGGCAAGCGCCCCGACCACGAGGCGGCCTGCGTCTAGGCGCGCCGCCCCGCTGATCGTGTTGCAGCCAGCGTTGGCGCTGATATTGCCTGCCCGGAACGTCAGCGAGATTTTCGTTGCCCTGACCAGGGGGCGTTGGTGGCCACCGTCGGTCACCGAGGTGGACACGAACGTTCGGCCGGCCGGCAGGCGCGCCGACCTCGCAGCTCCCGACTGGCCACACCCGGCCAGCATCGACAGCCCGCCGAGCGCAAGTGCCGAGCCCAGAGCGGCCAACCAGCCTGCACCCCGGACCATGACAGTTCGACGGACACGCCACGGCGCCGGTTCCGGACGGTGTCAAGATTTTTCATTGCGACGCAAGGCGCTGCGAGTCCGCGCGCTGATGACAGGCATGCGCCGCTGTCCCCTAGCAGCAAGGTAACGACGCTGCGTCAGCCTGATGCCCACCGCCAGCAAGTCCCTCTAGGAGCCCGCTGAATTGGGCCGGTCCTGGCGAGCGTCGATAGCGCGTCGTGGCGGCTGGCTTGTGGTGGTGCTGGGCGCCGCCGGGCCAGTGGGCTTGCGAGACCGGGCCGTGGTGGTGTCAGCCCGGCGGCCGGCTTGCCCCGCGGGCTGGGCCGCGGGCCGAGCCTGGCCGTGCCACCCGGTCAGGCCCCGGCCGGTCAGGTTCCGCAGGTTCAGCGAGGCGGTGCGGCGCTTGAGCCAGGCGTGGTTCTCGACCTTCGTAGGTTCGCGGTGTCCTGAGAAATCACACTGGTGGAGCTAAGGGGACTCGAACCCCTGGGCATCTTGCCTGCCATGCGGACGGCAGTTGGTTGTGAAGGCTGTGGCGAGCGAGTGGTTATGACCAGGCGACAGGGTCGCCGACCCCGGCCAGGCGGAGTTCAAACTGGCTCGTCCCGCCCGGACTTGGATGCCTAGGACGCCCGATCCGTGATGGCCAGCGCCACCTCGTGACGGTCGATTCCGCCCCCATTTTGCCCTACAAACGATCAAGGCGCGACCGCCGCACCTGGCGATCAGGCCCTTGACCTGCTGCTGCATATGTAGCCCCGACCGGATTTGAACCGGCGCTACCGCCTTGAGAGGGCGGTTTTCGCGTTCATATCAACTTGAGCCAGATTGGCGATTCTCTGTTAAACTCCAGGTCAAGAGGATAATTTGAATGTCAGTTGGTGCCGACTGCTGACCTGCAGTGGCGCAGAGTCCACGGACAAATGACGGACAGATGATCAAGGAGGCTCGACAGCTGATGGGGTTCGCGAAGGAACGGACCGGCAAAGACGGCAAGCCCAGGTACACAGCCGTCTACGTCGACCTGCGAGGCTCGGAGCGCTCTGCGGGGACCTTCTCCAGCCGGAAGGCCGCAGACCGGGCGTGGCAGAAAGCCGAAGTGGATCTTCGCCAGGGGCGGGTCAGCGATCCGCGCCGCGGGCGCCAAACGTTCCGGAGGTACGTTGAGGAACGGTGGCTGCCCAATCACATGCTGGAGCCGACCACCCGGGAGAAGTACACCTATTATCTGAACGCCCACATCCTTCCGGATCTGGGCGCGATGCAGCTGGCCGACATCTTCCCCGAGCAGATCCGCGAATGGATCGCCAAGATGCAGCGCAACGGTCAGTCCGCCTGGACCATCCAATACTGCAAGAACTCCATCCTCAGCTCGATCTTCACGACCGCTGTCAACGATCAGGTGACCTATATCCACCCGTGCCGGGGAGTGAGAATCCCTACCGTGCCCGCCACGCCGCGGTCGATCATCACTCCAGAGCAGTTCAGCGCGATCTACGAGGCTCTGCCCGATGCTGATGCCAGGCTCCTGGTCGAGACAGCTATTGAAAGCGGGCTCCGCTGGGGCGAGCTGACCGAGTTCCGGGTCCGGGATCTTGACCTCGTCACCAGGATGCTGACGGTGAGCCGCAAGGTCATCGAGCTGAATCGCGAGTTCCACCCGGACGGCAAGCGATTCCTGGTCAAGCACTACCCCAAGGACAAGGAGTACCGCCAGCTCAAGCTCAGCCAGCAGATCGTCGTCAAGATCAAGGCTCATATCACGGCCGAGAACCTCGGCCCGGACGATCTTCTGTTCGCCCGGCGGACCGCACCACCCGTGGAACTGCGCGCTGTCCCGGAACCTGGCACGCTCGGGCTAACCGCGCCCAACGAGGCTGGCCGCCGGTACAGGCATGGCACCCTGAGCGCCTACAACGCGGGCCGATGCCGGTGCGAGCACTGCCGGGGCGCGTTCGCCGACTACCGTGCGAAGCGCCGCGCAGCCAGCGGAGCTTCACCGCGGCCGCCGCGCGTGGCAGACGACGAGCACATCGGACGCAACGTATTCCGGCGCGGCATCTGGCACCGCGCTTGCGAGGCTGCTGATCTCGGCATCCGGCCACGCGTTCATGATCTCCGGCACGCGCATGCCTCCTGGCTGCTTGCCGGAGGGGCTGACCTGCAGGTCGTCAAGGAACGCCTCGGTCACGCGTCGATTATGACCACGCAAAGGTACCTGCACACCCTGCCAGATGCCGACGAGACCGCGGTCGAGGCGTTCAGCAGGATCCGCAACCGGGCACAGGGAAGGTCGGCATGAACCCGAGTACGCGCCGGGCGGCGCTGTATGCGATCGGGGCTATCGCGATTCTGGCGAGCGCGAACGCGCTGGCGCACAGTTACGCGGGTTTGTATGACTGGGCGGTCCACCACCGGCTGACTGGCTGGCAGGCCATGTCCTGGCCGGCCGAGATCGACGTGTTCTTGGCGGTCGGGGAACTCGCGCTGTATGTCGCCTACCTGGATGCCTGGCCCGGCCGCCAGCGGATCTGGCCCTGGGCGACCGCTCTGATAGGCCTGGCTGTCAGCGTCGCCGGGAACATCGGCCACATTCAGGCCGTGCCCGGCCAGCCGGTCATCGTCGCGGACCGGCTGACCGCCGCGACCAGCCCGGTTGCCGCGTTCGCGGGCCTGGCTATCGGATTGCTGGTCCTGAAGATGACTCGTAAACGGACCGGAGCTGGCGCACCCTCAGCGAAGACGGGCGCAGCGCTGGCGCTGGCCCCGCCCCCGGCCGGCGCCGACGCGGTCTCTCCCCGCGAACGCGGCGGCGTGATGGCGCGGGCTGACACACCGCCCGGCCAGGCTGGACACGCTGGTGACGGTGCCGATGGCAGGCCTGAGCTACTGCTGCTGCGCGCTGCGACCGGGATCTGCCAGGACGCCGCCGCGCGGGGCGAGCGGCTCAGCCAGCGGGCCCTGGCCCGGCAGCTGCGCCAGCATGGGCACCGGTTCCCGAACGAGCACCTGCGCCTGATCGCCGCCAGCATCGGCCTCGCGCAAGGCAACGCTGCATGACCGGGGCAGTGAAGGACTGCGGCACCCGGCACGCCGGGCCGCAACGCCTCACCTACACACAAGGACGGTGAACGACGTGCGGGAGATCGTCGAGATCGGCACCCGTCTCCGGGACGCGGCCGCGCTGCCGGACCTGCTGGCAGCAAGCTTCGACGCGTTCGAGATCATCCGGATGCTCGGCCGCAGCTGCGATCACCGGGCACCGGAACTGTTCGCCGCGTTCATGACGACCGCCGACGCCGCCGTCGATGGCAGGGAAGCCATCACCGCCGCACCGGCGCTGCCGGCCGGCGGCAACACCGCCAGGGCCAGCATGCCGACGGCGGACACCGGAACGGAGATACACGACCTGATGGCCCGTGGTGACGATGACCGCGACCTTCGGTGACTTCCTGCACGCGGCCGGGCAGCACATAACCGCCGCTGTCGCCTTCCGCGGCGACCTGACTGACGACGTGCGGTGCGTGGCCGTCCGGGAACTCGGCCGCCTGGTCTCCGCGCTGGCCGGCTGTTTCGATGACCTGCCGCTCCCCCACGATCTCGATCCCGCCGGGCAGCGCGCGGCGAGTCCTGATATCCAGGCACTCACCGACGCGCGGATCGCGCTGCGGCTGGCCGCCCGGAGCCTGCGCCACCGGACCACGACCACCGAGGACGCCCACCCGGTGGTCCGGCATCTGTCCGCTGCCGCCGACTACCTGACCGCGGGCCGGGATCTGCTGCAGACCCATTTCGCCACCGCCCCGTCCGGTGCGCGCACGGGCACCTCCTACTGGGCGCCGACCATCACCTCCAGGCCGATGACCGCCGCGCTGCTCGGCGAAATAGCAGAGCACGCGCGCACGCTGGCACCCTGGGCCTCCCAGCTCACCATGACCGGCCCCATCGGCTCGGGCATGCCTGCCCCCGAGCGCCGGATCCTGCACAGCGCCATCGGCGGACTGTGGATCACCGCCGCGGCCGTCGAAGCAGCACAACGACGGCACCCATCGTCCGACGACGCACGCCGGCTACTCGCGGCCATACCGTCCAGCTTCCCGCCACCGCGCCGCCCGCCCGGTGACGGGGAACCTGTGACGCAGCTGTGCGAGGGCATCGCCATCACCGCCGAACGGCTCCGCCACGCCGCACTTGCACCGGCCCGCCGGTCACCCCCCGCCATGTCCGCGTCGTGGCGGCGCGGTGCGCTCGCCTCAGCCATCACCAGCCACGCCAGCGAGATCATCCTGCGCACCCTCGCCGAACGCGCCTCCCAGCTCGGCACCGACCCCGGCATCCGGGCACGGCTGCACACCGCGGCCGACGCTATGAGCCTGGCCTGGCCCGCGTGGCGCGGCGTCGCCTGCGAATGGGACATCCTCAGCACCGGCGCCCACGCCGGATCAGGCCGCACCGCGGCCGCCGCCGACTTCGGGGACCTGGTTCTGCGGGCCGGGCGGCTGGCCTACGCCAGCCCGCACTGGACACCCGCCTGCGCCAGCCCCGTCCGCGCCGCCGCAGACCTGGCCCCCACCGGCGACGGCATCCCCATCCTGCTCGCCGCCGTCCACCACGCCGCGGACGCCATCAGCCGTGTCGGCACCGCAGACCACCAGGCCGTCCGCACCACCGCCGGACTAGGCCGGCTGTACCTGCCGACCCGCCTGATGCCCGAGGGGTATGACATCCCCTACCGCTACACGCGCGCCTCCGGACCGCGTACCGACGCCCTCCTGGCCATGTACGTGACCGCGACCAGCGTGAGCGCCCTTGTCACCGAAGTCCTGGACGACCTCGCCGCCGCCATCGACGCCCCGAGCACCGTACTCGGAGCACGCCGCAACTTCGAGAACCCGCAGCCGGGCCCGCGCCGGCACGAGCCAGATCGACGAGCTGAACCCGCCGCCGAACCAGGCGCGCCACCGCAAGCCGCTCAGATCGAGCGCGTCCTGCACAGCCTCCAGATCACCGAACCGGCCATGCTGCTCCGCGCCGCCGCCATCGACCAGGCCGGCAGCGACCTGCTCGCCGAAGCCAGCGCAAAGTCACGCAGCCGAGACAGCCTCAGGGCCTCCCCAGCACAGCCGGTGCGGCAAGCCCGAGCCAGAGCCGTACGTGTGGCAAGCAAAGACCTTCCCCGCCACATGCCAAATCGCGACCAGCAACCAAGCCGACACGACCAGAGAACCCCAGCACTGCCAGCAACCGCCACGCCGGCCAGGCCCACTACCACGCTGAGCCGGACCGGCAACTCGAGGTCAAGATAGCCTCACCGCAGGCCAATCCGCGTCCCCTGGCCAAGGCTGTCACGGGAACTTGACCGGACAGCCCACAGCGACTCAATGGTCTGACGACTACAATCGGTAATGTCGGGCGTTGGCCTTGAAATAACCAAAAGGTACAGATCGCCGAATCGGCGCGTTGAACAGTTGCACCGCTGGTGCGTGCCGCCGCACGCAGATTGCCACGTTCTGGCACTCATGCGCCGACCGCTCGCACGCCATATCTGGTCAGCTTGCCGAATACCGTCGCTGACCTGGCGATGCTCGTATCTGGGAAGCTACTGGCAGCCGCCCAGAGTGCGTACATCGGTCCGCAAGGACCGTTACCCAAGAACGGCATCGGCGGCGCGGGTGCGCGCATCGATTGCGGATCTGCAACTTGACAGCTCAGGAGTGAATACAGCATGAAGCACGGTCATGCGCGCGGCTCGACCTCACAGTCAACTCCGGCTTACCCACTGCCGCCGGTAAGCCGCCAGCCCGCTGCTAGGCGTTCCCGCGTCCGGGCCCCTACCTGTCAGGCTGTCGTGAGACACCAGGGAGCCCCTGGGTCCACCGTGTAGGGCGTGACAGGAGAACAGTCTCGTGAGTAGCAGCGTTTCAGCCCTGCAAGGTTCACCAGATCCGGCGGCCGACGGGGTGATCGATCCGGCGGCGCGTCCGGTCCGCCGGTCGTTCACCGCGGAGTACCGGGCGCGGGTGGTCGCCGAGTATGAGGCGGCCCCGCATGGGCAGAAGGCCGCGGTGCTGCGGCGGGAGGGCCTGTATCAGTCCCAGATCCGGGAATGGGCGGCTGCTCGTGACGCGCTGGGCCGGGGAGCGCCTGCGCCCCGGCGGCCGCACCGGACCAGGGCTGCCTCCGGCGGGAAAGACGATGCTGGCCGGCTGCGGGCGGAGAACCAGCGGCTGACCCGCGAGCTGGCCAGGTCGCAGGCGGTGGTGGAGATCATGGGAAAACTGCAAGGGCTCTTGGAGACCATCTCCGAGAGCACGGGCACGCCGCCGCCAGCGGCGACGCGGTGAGCACTGCCTTCGCTGAGTTGCGCGAGGCGGGGATGCCGGTCACGCGGGCCTGCGCGCTGACCGGGCGGGCCCGGGCTACCCACTACCGTCACGCCCGCGGGCCGGCGCACGGGCCGCGGGCGGCCCGCGCGGTGCCGGGCAACGGGCAGGCGCTGTCGGCCGCGGAGCGGGAATCGGTGCTGGCGCTGATCAATTCCGAGGCGTACGCGGACCTGTCGGTCGGCCAGATCTGGGCCCGCGAACTGGACGCCGGCAACTACCTGTGCTCGGCCTCCGCCATGTACCGGATCGCCCGGGCCGCAGGGCAGAGCAGGGAACGCCGCCGCCAGGCCACCCACCCGGCCAAGACCAAGCCCGAGCTGCTGGCGGCCGGGCCGTCGCAGGTCTGGACCTGGGATATCACCAAGCTCCGCGGCCCGGCCAGGGGAATCTTCTACCAGCTGTATGTCCTGATCGACATCTACTCCCGGTTCAACCCGTCCTGGATCATCTCCCCGGTTGAGGACTCCCAGCTGGCGAAGGACTTCATCGACGAGGCCATCGAGCGTAACGGCACCGCCCCGCACACCGTGCACGCCGACCGCGGCACGTCGATGACGTCCAAGCCCGTGTCGGCGCTGCTGACCGACCTGGGCGTCACCCGCTCGCACTCCCGGCCCCGGGTGAGCAATGACAACCCGTTCTCCGAGGCGCAGTTCAAGACCCTGAAGTACCTGCCGGAGTTCCCGGCATCCTTCGCCTCGCTGGCCCACGCCCGCCAGTTCTGCGCCGGTTTCTTCCACGAGTACAACTACATTCACCGGCATTCCGGGATCGCCTGGCACACCCCGGCCTCGGTCCACTTCGGTACCTCCGGCGCGGTCGACCAGGCCCGGCAGAACACGCTCACCGCCGCCTACCACAACCACCCCGAGCGGTTCGGCCGCCGGCCACGTCCGCCGGTCATGCCGCCCCAGTTCTGGATCAACCAGCCAGAACAACATCCAACTCTAATAAACTTACCGTAAATGTCTCATTTGACTTGACAGATTCCGCGCGGCCATGGCGAGACTGACCGGACTTGAACCGGCGACCTCCAGGTTGACGGCCTGGCGCTCTAACCAACTGAGCTACAGCCCCTTTGCTCCGGCGACAGGGATCGAACCTGTATGACGTGATTAACAGTCACGCATCCTGCCGTTTGGATGACACCGGAATGACCGCGGCCTGGTGGCCGCGGCGTGGTAGCGGGGACGGGATTCGAACCCGCGCGTCTCTGGCT
>WNFD01005187.1_pt1 | contig 13057 bp, 20 predicted proteins | sample 5400491 | NCBI WGS metagenome assembly WNFD01 (sample SAMN13153343, study PRJNA577476) | soil metagenome | isolation source: 120 cm saprolite under Douglas fir tree site 2 hole 2 replicate 2 | place: USA:California | collected 2015-04-18 | reverse complement strand
AGAGAGGGCAAGTTGTTCAGATGAAAGTGGTGCGATGGTTTGGACCAAGGCTTGTTGATAGTGCTCCCAACCTGGTTTGTAAAACGTAGCGAGGGGAGATACCTGTTCTGTCATAGCTGTCTGCTCCTTGCTTCTGATAATGTGCCCCCACCTCTGGGAACGTACGTTATCGTAGCATGGAGCAGGGGCCAAAACTTCTTCTATCTTGCTCTTTTCCTGCATGGACAGGTTCAAAAAGTGGCACGGCTTCCCATCCGAATCGACAACTGCCGAGCACTCTCATCCGCTCCTGGAGGGGTTTCTCAGGCTGCCAATGGTTGTGCTGTCCATGATTCGGGGCAAATGTGCACATGTGAGGGCTATTTCTGCGCAACATTCAGGGCATTTACTGGTCAAGTCACTTGAAGAGGTCATTTCCCAGTCGTTCTCAAGAGGCAGGGCCGTGTGTACGCACGAATCGCCGTATAGAGGAGGGACAGGACTAAGATGTTAGAAACCTGAGTTGCGGAGAGTGCGTCGTTTCGGTACCCTAGTCTCTGCAGTAAACTGCTTTCCGAAATATGACAGGAGGTGTCAAGAACGATGGGCTACATTGAGCATAATACATATGAGGAGATGCTTATGCAGTATGGAGTGACCCTGCCCAATGTCGGGGTGGAGGCTCGAATACTCGCCGATCTGGCCCATGATGCAGAAGAAGCTGCATGGGATGGGGTCTTCGTGTGGGACGCCGGGTACAGCGTTTCATGGTGGTGGATAATTCCGCCTTCTCTCCTACCTGATTGACAATCCCTATCGATCTGTTTATTCTGCCTTAGAAGCTTTTCATGCTCCACATTTCAAGCAGCGAGGATCTCGATGACCCTGTATGTGTTCCTGCTCTGGTTCTTCCTCATTCTTTGCCCGGTGCTCCTTTGGCATGTTGACTGGCCACATCATTGCTCTTTCCGCTCAAGTGGAGGGGCAGCGCATGCCATAGTCCAGCGCCTCCTCAAGCCACGCTCCCCCCTCGATTGTCCAGCCTGTCGCCTCTCCTACACCCTTTCGTCAGTTGTGAATCCTCCGTCTGTACGTCCCTGGCGTGAGGTGAAAAGCCGACGAGGAGCCCCCAAACGGATACACACCGAAGGCTTTGCCTGTCCTAATCAGCAGTGTTTGTACTTCGGGATCACAGACGTTTCCATTCATGCCCTGGTTGGCGATGGCAAGCATGGCCATGGCGAGCGGATTCAGACGTTTCGTTGTCAAGCCTGCCGCACCACCTTTAGTGCTCGACATGACACCCCCTTGTACCGTTTGAAAACCCCCTCTCACCAGATCTCCTTGGTGCTCGCTGCACTGGCCGAAGGGCTGGACCCTTCTGCTGCCGAGCGGGTTTTCGGCTTTCGACAAGCCACCATCACCACGTGGCTGACTCGCGCTGGTGGGCACGCACAGATCTTGCACGAGCGCTTTTTCTGCCATCTCCACCTCCCACACCTGCAGCTGGACGAGCTGCGCACACGGTTACACTGCGCTAAAGAGATGCTGTGGCTCTGGTTGGCCATCGATCCTCGCACGAAGATTCTTCCCGTGCTCTCTCTGGGTCCCCGCACACAACACGTGGCACATACGGTCATCCACTCCCTGCGACAGATCCTGGCTCCTAGTTGCCTCCCCCTTTTTACCAGTGACGGTTTAAATCTGTACTTTTACGCGCTGACGGCCCACTTTGGACACTGGCTCTCAATGCGTCGCCGAGGACGGAACGTGCGCCGATGGCAGGTGGCGGCAGGCTTGCTCTACGGTCAGGTGAAGAAATGCTACCGGCATCGCAAGCTGGTGCGCGTAACGCACGTGATGCGCCTGGGGACACTGGAAAATCTCGCCAGCGCCTTGCAGGGACTGGGATTCTCTGGACGGTTGAACACCGCTTACATCGAGCGGGTGAATCTGACCGTCCGCCATGGAGTGGCAGCGCTGGCCCGCCGCACCTGGGCGACGGCTCAGCAGTCTCCACACCTGCTGGCCCATCTGGAGTGGTGGCGGGCCTACTATCACTTTGTGCGTCCCCACGAATCACTACGAATGGCGCTGGTGCAGCCACGAGAGCGAGGGGGCAAACGAGCGGCACAGCGCTATCGGCAGTGTACACCAGCGATGGCAGCCGGCAGAGCCAATCGGCGATGGACAGCGCGCGAGGTGCTCACTTGCCCCTTGCCGACGGTGTCCGCTTGAGAGGCATAAAGCCCGATGTGGATGCAATGTCATCTCATGGAGAGATGGGGGAAGATACCCGCAGAAGAGCTCGGAGAGAGCCTCACTCTGGGAAGAGAAGGCCAGTCTGGACTGCCTCATCACCAAAAACGCGCCCGAAGTTGGTTTGGCGAGGGCCGGTTGATTTATCCACCATATCTAATCGGAGTACCACCTACCCGGAAGAGGTCCTCTCGCGGGTGCTGTATGCCACGCAGTTTACGCGCCACCTGGACAAGCATGGCTACGTCCGCTTCCGTAACTGGCGCTTCTTTGGCGAAGATGGGCTCGCCGGGGAAGAAGTCTCTGTCTGGGTGTATGAGGAAACGCTCAAAGTCGAATATCAAACCACGGCTCTCGCTCTGTACTCCCTCACCTTCCAGCCCGATCATGAGCAGATTGCCAAGGTGACACAGGCCCGCCGTATCCAGACGCCTTTTCGCAGTCCCCAACTGGACCTGTGGCAGCTCTCCGAAACCGAGTGGCTCCTCGCCTTGCGCCGCCCGGACCCGGCACCGCGTCAGAACCGGGGCAAGATCATCCCGCTGGCCCGGCAGCTCCCGCTCCTCGATGTGAGCGCGACCGGCTAGTGCCTCGGCCATGCATCCACGCACCTGGTGGTAATGCCCCGGAAAGAAAAATGAGCACCTTTTGCCCTCAAGGATGAGCACTCACCCTTGAGGGCAAGTGCTCGCTTGTCAAGGCAAAAGCTCCTCACTTTCGAGGGCGTTTCCTCCTTAGGTAGAATGGGGCCTGGTAGCAGTCCTGTTCACGCGAGGCCTCACATCTGGCGTGAGCCGGCCGAGCATTCCACGGTGAAGCAGGATGAATTGATCTGAGGCCACTGGTAAATGCCCCGAAACCTCCACAGTTTTTGCCCTGAAAGCTGCACACTTGCCCTCAATCCTGCACATCGGAGCAACGTTTCTTGGAGAAACCACTTTCCGTCTGGAATATCAGCATGAAATGGTGTAAATACATCGTCGTAGCGGACAAATTGAGGAGAGAATGTGTGAAGAGGAAAGGTTGAAATGGCATGTACATCCCCCAATGAAACCGGTGGGAACAGTAGAATTCTCCTGGTCGATAGAGAGAAACTGTCTGAGGGAGGACGATAGCTCGTGTACGCCTCTCAAGCGCGAAAAGGAGAAAACAAAGCAAGCTCGCAAGCCACCAGGATACTGATACTCCTTCACCAGTTTCATTGTGGGATGTACAGGCGTGTCTGATACACGCTTGGTCCAGGCGATGACGGCGTGGAGTACGGCGGCGGCGCGAGAGACGATGGCTCGATTGTCGTAGCAGGTCGCCATTTTCGCTCAAAGTCGCGTGGAGAGCAGGGACGCGACGCGATGCAGCGCCACCATGGTCTTCCCGGTGCCTGGGCCACCCTTGATCAACAGCACCCCGGGGGTGCTGTTGATCAAGGGACGTCGGAGGCGGGTCGTCACAAGACCCCACCCTTTCGGGCCACAACGGCACGCTCAGCTGACGGCAGCGCCGAACCACTTTGGCAGCTGGCTGAGCAGCTTCTGCTGGTCTTCACCGACCCACGCCACGTGGCCGTCCGGCCGCAGCAGCGCCGCGGGCACGTCCAGTTCCCGGCTTTCGTCGACGACGTGGTCGACCCGATCTGACCAGCCCGCCACCGAGAGCCGGCCGGTCTGGTCGAGCAGCAGCCCGCGGCCGCCGTGCATCAGCCCGTAGAGGCGCCCCTGCTTCAGCCCGACATCCCGCAGCCGGCGGCCGACGAGCGGATGCTCGCCGCCGAAGTCGTAGCGGACCCCGATCGCCGTGATCTTCTCGACCAGGTACCGGTTCACCTCATCGAAGTCCATCAGCTCCGACACCAGCCGGCGCACCGCCTGGGCACCCGGCTCGGGGGACAGCAGCTCCGACTGCGCGCGGGTGTTGTCCAGCACGGCGGCGGCCACTGGGTGCCGTTCGGTGTGGTAGCTGTCCAGCAGCGCCTCCAGCGCCCAGCCGTTGACCTCGGCGGCCAGCTTCCAGCCGAGGTTGAAGGCGTCCTGGATGCCGAGGTTGAGGCCCTGTCCGCCCATCGGCGGGTGGATGTGCGCCGCGTCGCCGGCCAGCAGCACGCTGCCGCCGGCATACTCGGCTGCCGTGAGCGCCACGCCGAAATTGTTGGCGGTGTGGCAGGTCTCGGTGGGGGCCAGGAAGTTGTCCATGAAGTCGACGTAGCGCACCAGGGCGGTGTGCCAGAACGCCGCGTAGACCGGGTTGGCCTGCCCGCCGCCGATCAGTGCGCAGGGGCCGCTGCCCCCGAAGTCGGCCACCTGCGCTCGGCAGGCATTCACCGGGCCTGCGCCCAGGGCGGCGATGCAGCAGCCCAGCGAGTCCAGAATGTGGATCGGCAACTGCTCTCGCGAGGCGGGCGAGAGCTCGTCGAAGCTGGCGCGGGCGGCATAGCGGGCCAGGGCCTGCACCTGTGTGAGAGACGGGGCGCTTGTACGGGTTTGTGGTGGTGTCTGGGTGTGTTGTTGTGTCATCAGGAATGGACTCCTTTCTTTCATTCAGAGGCGAGCTCTGAACCGTGGTGAACAGCCTGTCTCGAGTGTTCGGGCGATGAAGATGTCAACGGTCTTCTCATGCTCCTCCCATCAGGAGGAAAGCCAGAGGAAGCGTAACCAGAAACGTGAGCTCGGTCAGCGCCAGCGTCGAGGACGCTTCTGACTGGTACGTTTTGTAGCGTGTCGCCAGCAACACCCCGATGGGGCCTGCTGGCAGCACGGTCAGGAGGAAGCCCTCGTGCCCGTAGGGCTGCTTGACGCCCAGGGCCAGCGCAAGCAGCACGAAGAGCGCTGGTTGTGCCACCATTTTGAGCACGACATTCACGCCGACTTCCAGGTTCACTCTGATGGTGCTGGCGGCAATGGTGACGCCAGCCACAAACAGGGCCACGCCAGAGCTGGCCTGGCCGATGAGGGTCAGTGCGGAGTTGAACACGGACGGCACGCTCACGCCCAAAAGCACCAGGGCCATCGCCACGAGCGGCGCCCACACGAACGGGGCGGTGATGGCATGCACCAGCGCATGTCCAAGCACTGAGCCGGCTGAGGCCTATTTTGCTCCCGGCGCTGGAGGCTTCGAGAGCCCGAGTAGCACCAGGGTCGTGGGCACAATCACGAGGTTCAAGATGAGCGCGATCAGACTGATGGCAAGGGCACTGCGGGCCCCAAAAACTGGGCTGAGCATCGCAGGGCCAAAGAACGGACCGGCAGCAAAGGACACCATGATGGCTTGCAGGGCCGCATCTGCCACGCCGTGGTGAAAGAGGAGCCGACCCAGGAAAAACGCCAGCACGTAGAGGCCCACGACGCTGATCAGCAGGCCCAGCAAGAGCGATCTTGTTGCAGCAACTGGCTGCGTGAGGTGCTCACGGTTCCGACAAAGAGGCTGGCGGGCAGGGCGAAGTCGAGCACCAGTTCGTTGATGCCGGCCACCTGGTCGCTACCGAAGGCCCTGGCGCGTCCGGCCGCGTATCCCAGCAGCAGGACAAAGAAGACGGGAACGACGATCGTCAGAATTTGTAAGACCACGGTCAGTAGACTCCTTTTTTAGCAAAGAGCTTTCTGCTGCTGACCTAGCAGACGGAAGTTCCCGCTGAACTCCTTTTTTCTCCATCGAGAAGAGTCTAGCAGGGTTTGCTGCAGAAATCATCCTCCACCAGATGCCATCTCACTTCCCATTATTTCACATTGCTCGTGGGAAAAGGAGGGGGGGCCTTGTTCCCTCCTGGAGGAACTGGGTGCCTGCGCCCTCAATGCGCACACTCTCCACCGGGTACCAGCGACGCCAGCCCCGGATCATGACCCGCAATTGCCCCTTCCATCTGCTCACGGCGACCACTTGCCCCCAGGGGCAACTGACCTGGGTGGTGCCGTGGAAGGCTTGCTCCACGAGCGCCGCCTTGATCTGGCGAACGTTGGTTGATTGCATCTGCCACTCCTTTCGTTCGAGACCCGCCCCGTTCACCTTTCCTCCACAGCGGCCTGCTGGGGAGCAGCTGCGTCGGGTGTCTGCAGCACAAAGAACGGCTGGAAAGCGGCCGGCGGGCTGAAGAAGGTGGAGAGATCGACCAGGATGTCGGTGGCAAGTTCGAGGGCGCAGGTGGCATGGTACACCGTTTGCGCGGCATCATCGCTCATGATGAGCGGATACGCCCGCAACGGCTGGGAGCAGTACGGACAGGGGTCGTTCAGGCTCACCGCTCCCGCGAGCAGGCGGTGGGCGTCATTGACGATGAGCATCCGGTCTTCCTCCTACACCAGAAACGTCGAAAGAGGTTCCGTTGTGAGTGTAGAAGACCGCCGCGAGAATGACAAGTGGGTTAGCCACGGCACACTGCCCAACTACGTGAAGTATGATATGAGACTGTCTCCACCCAAGGGTCGATAGGCGATTGCGTCACATTTACTTGGATGACTTTCCGCGATTTCACCTCGATGACGAAGAAAGCAAAGAGTGAACGGAAGAAGAGGTCAGGGACCTGGAGGAAATCGCAGGCCCACATCTCTTGGGCATGATTGTGGAAGAACGTTTTCCAGTTTTGTCCACGGGCTCGTTTTGGGCGAATCTGCTTCATATACTTCTGAATAGTCCGTTTACTGACCCGAATATCCAATTTGAGGAGTTCCCCGCGGATGCGCTCCGCTCCCCAAAGCCGATTGTTTGCCGCCATCTCCTTGATCAAGGCAATCGTCTCTGGCGAGAGCCTCGGCTTTCTCGCGCACGCCTTCGATTTGTGTTTCCAGAACACACGGAAGAGTTCACGATGCCAGCGCAGAAGTGTCTCCGGCTGAATAATGAAGAGAGCCTGTTTCCAGGTCCGAACCGTTCTGGCCAGGAGCACCAGGAGAAACCGATCTGTCTTCTGGTAGACGGGTCGTGTAACCTGTCGACGCAGGATGATCAGTTGTTGTCGTAACAAGGCGTTTTCCGCGAGCAGTTCGGCTTTCCCTCTGGTCAGATCAGCAAGTGTTCCAAGCACAGTGGAAGTCGTTGATGGTTTGATCCAATGCAAAACATGTTCTTGAAGCGCGTGAAAACAGAAAAAGAGCTGTTGCTTGATGGAAATGGGTATACGAGGCACCGATTGAACCTCTCCTTCGTCAAGGTAGGCATGTTGCCAAAAAGCGAGAACAGTGTGAATCCAATTCTACCTGTCTCTCATATGCTTCAGCAAGAAGGTATGTCAAATGGTATGCAAGCATGTCACTTTCACGAACGGATGTCCCATGTAGCCGGCACAATCACAGCCTCAAATAAGGATCATCATGGCTCTCTCCGACAAAAACGCTCCTGGGCTTCTCCGTCGGATGCATGTGATGCACCAGATACAAGGAGTCCTGTTGATGTTTGCCCTGCCTGAGGATTTTATTCAATTTCTGCGCGATGCATACGGCACAGAGGCGGCCAATGCCTGGTTTCAACGCCTCCCATCTCTTCTGGAAGAATGCGCGGAGCGCTGGCAACTGAAACTCTTGCCCCCGTTTGAGAATCTCTCTTTTCACTATGTGGCACCCGCAGAACGCTCGGATGGCACGTCGGTTATCCTGAAGACGTGCCAGCTTTCCGATGAGTTTGCACAAGGCCTGGCCGCGCTACGTATCTTCGATGGACGTGGCATTGCCCGTCTCCTAGAGTGTGACGAGGAACAAGAGGCGATGCTGCTGGAGCGTTTGCAACCGGGAACCATGCTGGCGTCACTTGTGCCGGACAGGATGAGCAAGCCACATCCATTCTGGCCGGGGTCACGCGTCAACTCTGGCGACCGGCACCCGCAGAGCACACCTTTCCGACGGTTGAGCAATTGGGGCAAGGATTGACGCAGCTCCGCGCACGCTACGCTGACGGATATGGTCCGTTTCCTCGGTGCTTAGTCGATGAGGCGATGGATCTTTTCGCGACGTTCAGTGCCTCGGCTCAAGAGACTATGCTGCTGCACTGCGATCTCCAGCACCACAATATCTTGCGAGCGCAGGATGCATGGCTGGCTATCGATCCCAAGGGCGTGGTTGGTGATCCCGGTTATGAGGTGGGAGCCTCGTTCTATAACCCTATGCCTCGCATCCTTGAGGTGCCCGACCTGGAGCAGATGCTAGCCCGGCGCGTCGCTCAACTGAGCGAGGAACTGGGAATAGAACGGGCGCGCATACGCGGCTGGAGACTGGCACAATGTGTGCTCAACGCGTGGAACGTCGTGGTGAATGACCAGTTGAGCATGAACCCGCGCGGAATACTCAGATGTGCGGAAATTCTTTCGCGTCTCACCGTTTGATGCTCAACGCTATTTTGTTTGTGCTCCTGTTATCATACGCTAACGATAGTTCTATGATACGAAGTATCTTTTCGATCGAAAAGATACTTCGTATCATAGAACTGACAGTGAATCGTTATGCTTGTTCTTGGGGTCAATCTTTTTGCTGTATGGACGGAAAGTTGATAATGAAATGGGCTGTAAAACGGGCAATATAGTACAAAAATGTTTTTGCGCTTCGGCCAGAAGAAAGTCGCTTCCCCTCTGCCGCCCGTTTTTGGCTTCCTGCAAACTTGCCCATTTCATTGTCAAATTTCTTCAGAATCCGCCCGTTTCATTCCAAAGACATCATGCGCTGTAGTCGCGCCACCCAGGATGAAACCTGGAGAAGCTATCTTGTTCTTTTTCGCTGTGGTAGTTTCAGATGAAATTTACACCGCATGAGCAGTTTCTGGATGTTGTCGTTCTCCTTATTTGACCGGTATTGCCCCTTGTGCTCGCCCCGTGACCTTTCGAACGCTAATGAGAGGAGCTTGCCGCAGATAGGTGGTATCCGTGACCTGCTTGAGCATGAAATCGGCGATATCGGCCCGAGAAACACGTATGCCTGTGTTAACGCCAGTCCAACCGACGCGATACGTGCCTGTGTGAGGCCCCTCGTTGAGGATTGGACCACGCACAACGACCCAATCGACATCGCTGTTCTGTAGTGCCGTGAAATGCTGTTCCGCGTCCTTGAGCAAGCTGCCAGTTGTCGCCTGTGTAAAGAATTTGATCAGGCGATTGACGAGCTTTGGTTTGTCCTGTGGAGCATAGACGCTCGCACCGCTGAGGCTCACCAAGCGTTTCACGTCGTACTTGTCCATTGCGGTAATGATGTTGCGGATCGCTTTTGTCAGTATGTCTGGTTCTGAATCCTTCACATGACCCAGCACACTGAGGACGGCATCGGCTCCCTGAACGACCCTCTCGACATCGGCGAGATTCGCGACATCACCTTGTACCACCGTAAGTCGCTCGTTCCCAATGGCCAATTTCGAGGGTGTACGTACAAGCGCGACAACATCATTGCCTCCCTCCAACGCTTGCTGAACGAGTGGTATGCCTGTCCTTCCGGCTGCCCCGAAGATAGCTAATTTCATGCTAGAACCCTTTCTGTTCTTGTGTCATCGGTTGTTTTCTTCGTGTTTCCTTGATCTTTGACAGCGTGCGTTGACGCAGGCCGACGAGGAGCACGATGCCAGTGAGAAGCTGCCAGAGAAGGATCGTGTATACCGAGGCGCGTTCGGGAATGCCGGACGGAATACGACCAATCGTGGTTCCCAGAACGACCCCACACGCGATTCCGAGGAAGCCGAGGACGATGCTCATTCTGCCGTACCAGCGGGGCATTTCGAGGCGGTGCCATTGGAAGCCTGTCACGATTGCAGCGATGTTTCCCCCCAGAATTGCCATAAAAGTACCGAGGTAGTGGAAGGTGACGGTGCCGTTTGCGGTTGCGGCAGTGGACCCGTGAAACGACCCGACAAGAATGAAGCCGATGCTGTAGATGAGCGCGAGAACGAGGGAAACGTATCGCGATGCTCCCGAAAAGAGCTGCAGCAGTAGGATACTGGCGATGAGGAACAGCACTCCCGGGACGATGACCCCTGTATTCATGACGTCGTGGAGTGGTGAACAAACTTCTCGGCCTTGAAAGGTGCTGCAATCGGGTGCCCCATACGCTGTCATGGAGTATCCCTCCTTTGTTTGTAAGCATCTGCACGACAAGACCCTATGGAAGTGCCCCCGTTTGTGCAGCATCATTTTCACGCTCTTTCCTCTCTACGAGCACACAGGAACGTGGGGGAACTTCATCGCTTGCGTTCCTGTGTACTCTGTGGAGAGGCAGAGAGCCTGCTTAGGAAGGGATCATCCCGACTTGTTGCAGCAATTGTAGAATGTCGGCACACAACCAGTATTCGACGATTTTCCCGGCTTCGACGCGAAAGAGGTCCATGCCCGCATACTCGACGCGTTTGCCAACCGCAGTAGGCGAAGCGCCTGGCATGCCCCCTTGATACGTGCCGCGAAAGAGCCATCGACCAGCAACCTTGTCTTCATCGACAAGAGGACCAACCGTGGTCGTAAAGCTGTAGTCGGTGAAGACTGCCGCACTCCCGCCGATCCATTGCTTCAGCCCACCGGGGCCGCGCACTTCAGCAGGACTCGTGCTCGCGGGAGCAAAATGCGCGACGAAGGTCGGCGCGATGATCTCATCAGCGAGGGACAGATTGCCATTCCAAACTTCAATCCAGTGTTTCCAGAGTTCTTTATTGGTCTGTGAAGACATGTGATGTTTCCTTTCTTGACATCGGACTCCGTGCTTGCTATAATTACGAGTAAATCATCGTAATCATATAGCAATTATACGAGTAAACAATCGTATTGTCAAGGGCTTTTGTGATGAAGTTCTTTCCGTTTCTAGGAGAGTTGATGTATGGGAGAAAATCAGGAACGACGACAGGCTCGTCGTCAGAAACGTGGTGCGCTCCGCGTGGAAGAAATCCTTCAGGCTGCCGGAGTACTCTTTGCTGAACGTGGCTACGACAAGGTGACAACCAACATGATCGCGGCACGCGCAGGCGTCTCACCGGGTTCCCTCTATCAGTTTTTTCCCAATAAAGAAGCCATTGCGCAGGCATTCGCGGCAGACGCGACCGAACACCTCCACCGGGTGTATGACGCCTTGCTGTCGTCGGAGGTGATGACCTTGCCTCTCCAGGCGTTTCTCGATACCTTTGTTGACAGGATCATAGCCTTTAATCGGAACCATCCTGGCTATCTTGCACTTGAGCTTGGATCAACCCTCTCTTCTTCACTTGCTCTGGCTATAGCCGATTTTCAGCAGGGTGTCCAGGCACACCTCGATGCGCTGTTGGCTGCCTACTGGCCTAACAGTACATCCAAGCAACGGCATCTCCCGCTTCTGGTCTCCTATCGTCTTTTTCTCGCGTTACTTCCTCTGGCGCTCTCTGGCGACGAGGAACATCAGCGTGCCATTGTGTGTGAATTGAAAGTGGTGTTGTACCGGTATTGGGAACCGATCATAGAGACGCAGAGAGCGTCAGAAGTGCGTTCTCACGAGACACCTATCTCGGCAGAAGAACAAGAACGGAGGGCAGATCCCTCACTTTTTGACAGAGATTGAGGTTGGTTCAGATAGCAATCCCTTGTTCTCTTGTTCACTAAATGTACCATATAAGTGTTATTATATGGTACAATCGGCAAAAATGGATGTGGACCTGAGCACCGACGACGAGAAAATCCGCGTGTTTGGAAAAGGACAACGCGAACGCACCGTCATGCTCACTGCCGCTCCTGAAAGTGTGCGCTTACTTCGGCGTCACCTCAAACAGAGCCACATCACCTCTGGCTCGGTCTTTCGTGGCGACCCTCGCTACGGGGAAGTCCTCTCCCGCTGGAGTACAGCGTGGCCCACTACGCCTGGCAGAAATATTGTCAGAAAGCCGAGATCCAGGCCACGATTCACCAATTGCGCTATAGTCGAGCCAGCCAGCTCCTGCAAGCAGGAGTACCAGTCACGACGGTGCGCAAGCAGCTGGGCCACCGCAATATCCAAAGTACCCTCCTCTATGCAGAAGTGGATCAGGCCACGATCAAGCACGATCTGCTCCGCTACCAACAGCGGAAAGGGAGGCAGCGGTAGCCATGGCGAAGGAACGCCAGGCACTCACCTGGGAGGGCAACAACGAGGAGGTCCGTCGCTTGTTTACCTTGACGCCGGATGATCTGTATTTTCTTCGTCCTCTCCGTGCGGATTCGCAACGACTCTATCGGGCATTGGTTCTGCTGTGGGCACGCGTCGAGCGCGTTTTACTCTCGGAGACGACAAGCATCCCCGAAGGGGTCATTACACAGGTGAGTAAGCAGTTAGGACTCTCCCCTTCGCTGCTAGAACAGCAGCGCAATCACCCCTCGATGCGGTCTGCCACCTTTGAAGCCGTGCGGGTCTATCTCGGTGTGCGTGCCTTTCATGAAGCCGATGAGGGTCGGCTGCGAGCCTATTTGATGGAAAAGGTCACACATACCGGCAACTACGCGGCACTTTCTCAAGCCGCGATGGATTGGCTGGTCAGCGAAGGGATCTTACGCCCCCACGGTGAAACGACCCTGGAGCGCTTGATTTACCAGGCCCGCAATCAGGCGGAAGACGTGCTCTTTGAACAGATTGCTGGACAACTGTCTCCAGAAGACCGCGAACACCTTGATCATCTCCTGGAAACCGGTACTGAAATCAGCCAGATCGCCTGGTTTGCTGCCCCACCGCGTGCAGCCTCTGCGGTGGTGATCAAAGACGCATGCGCTCGTTTAGTCGCGGTTCGGCAAGCCACGCCGTCTCTCCTCAACTGGGGAGCGATGACCACCAATCGCCTGCGCCAATGGGCTGCCATGGTTCGCAAACATCACGCACGCAATATTCGTGCGTATCCCGATGCCAAACGCTACACGCTGCTGTGCGCGTTTTTGCGTATCCAGGCA
>WNFD01005186.1_pt1 | contig 13057 bp, 11 predicted proteins | sample 5400491 | NCBI WGS metagenome assembly WNFD01 (sample SAMN13153343, study PRJNA577476) | soil metagenome | isolation source: 120 cm saprolite under Douglas fir tree site 2 hole 2 replicate 2 | place: USA:California | collected 2015-04-18 | reverse complement strand
AGGATCGCAAGCGCGAGCGCCGCTCGACAGGCCCGGCGCAAGTTCGAATGGACGCTCATTGGGAAACTATAGCGTGTTCGCAGCAGGGCAAGCCTCGGCTATTGTGGGACATCTCTTGGCCGTCATCCCTTCGGCGGGGACGGGGGCGCAAGCCGGAAAGGCGACGCAATGCCGGATCTTCGATGGGCCGCGGCGATGCTCGCCCTTGCGGCGTTGCTGCGCGGCAGCGCCGCCCTCGCGGCCGATCCGGCGCTGGTCGCCGCCGCGAAGGAGGAGGGGGAGGTCGTCTGGTACACGACGCAGATCATCAATCAATTCGTGCGCCCGCTCGCGGCCGCGTTCGAGCAGAAATACGGCATCAAGGTCCGCTACGTGCGCGCCAACGCCACCGAGACCGCGGTCAAGATTCTCAACGAGAGCCGGGCGCGCCGGCCGCAGGTCGACGTTTTCGACGGCACCACCACGGTCGAGCCGCTCAAGAAGGAAGGTTATGTCCTGCGGTGGCTGCTTGACACAGCGAAAGATTATCCGCCGGACTACCGCGACCGGGACGGATTCTGGACCGCCACCAATCTCTACATCCTGACGCCGGGATTCAACACGAGCCTTGTCCCCAAGGGCAGCGAGCCGCGCACGCTGGCGGCGCTGCTCGATCCGAAATGGCGCGGCAAGATGGCGTGGAGCGCGGCGGCGTCGAATTCGGCCGGCGCTGGCCTGATCGGCACCGTGCTCCGCGACATGGGCGAGGAGAAGGGTTTTGCGTTTCTGCGCGAGCTGTCGAAACAGAGGATCGTCAATATCGGCGTCGCGGCCCGCGAGGTGCTCGACCAGGTGATTGGCGGCGAATATCCGATCGCCTTGCAGATTTTCAATCATCACGCGGTGATCAGCGCCAAGAAGGGCGCGCCGGTGGATTGGATCAAGATGGAGCCGGCGACCGGTACGCTCTCGGTGGTCGCCGTGCACAAGGACGCGCCGCACCCCAACGCCGGCAAGCTGCTGGCCGACTTCCTGATCTCGAAGGAGGGGCAGCATATCTTTCGCGCCGCCGATTACCTGCCGGCGGATCCGGGCGTCGCGCCGCTCGAGCCGTCGCTGCGTCCCGTCGAAGGACAGTTTCGCGCGGTATTCTTCACGCCGGAGGAAGCGGCGCGCGGAATCCCGCGGTGGAAGAAGATTTTTGACGAGCTGTTTCGCTGAGACGGTCTCCCATGAGTTCTCCCGCAACCGTGGACGTGATCGCGAGGGCCGCGCCGTCGTCGCGCGCCGTCGGACGCGAGACCACGTGGATCGCGGCGCTGACCGTGCTCCTTCTCGGCGCCCTGGTGCTGCCGCCGCTGGGATTCCTGATCCGCGGCAGCATCGCCGTCGGCGAGGAGCCGCAGGCCGCGCGCTTCGGCGTCGATCATTTCGCCGCGGTGCTGCAGAGCCGCGAATTCCTGATGAGCAGCGCCAATTCGCTGCTGTTCGCGGCCGGCAGCGCCGTCCTGGCGCTGCTGATCGGCTGGGTCACGGCCTGGATCGTCGAGCGCACCAACACGCCGCTCAAGCCGCTCGCCTATCTCACCGCCATCGTCTCGCTCGGCACGCCTTACATCCTCTACGTCAGCGCCTGGCTCCTGCTCCTGGGCAAGGCCGGCCCGGTCAATCAGCTCTACCGCGCGCTCACCGGCACGTCGGACCTGCTGGTGAACATCTACTCGATGCCGGGCATGATCCTGGTCGAGGGATTCCTGTGGTCGCCGCTCGCGTTTCTGCTGGCCGGCGCCACGCTGCGCAACGCCAATCCGGAGCTCGAGGAGGCGGCGCGCGTCGCCGGCGCCGGCGTGTTCGCGACCATCCGGCGCATCACGCTGCGCCTCTCGCTGCCCGCGATCCTGGCGCTTGCGATGCTCGTCTTCATCCGCGCCGTCGAGGCGTTCGAGGTGCCGGCCCTCGTCGGCCTGCCGGGGCGGATCTACGTGCTGACGACCGACATCTACGGCAACATGACCGCGAAGGTGCCGCCCGATCTCGGCAGCGCCAGCGCGCTGTCGGTGCTGATGCTGCTGATCGTGTTCGTTCTGCTCTCGATCTATGGCCGGCTCGCGCGGCATTCGGAACGATACGCGACCATCACCGGCAAGGGCTTCCGTCCGCGGCCGTTCGATCTCGGCTGGCCGCGCTACGTGGCCGCGGCGCTTCTGGTGGCGAACTTCGTGCTGCTGATGGTCGTGCCGATCGCGATGCTGATCTGGGTGTCGCTGCTGCCGTTCTATCAGCCGGTCAGTTTTGCGGCGCTCAAGCTGATGTCGTTGAGCAATTACCGCACGGTTCTCGCGTCCGATCTCTGGCTCGTGGCGAACACGCTGGTCGTCGCCGTCGTCACCGCCACGATCGCAATGGGACTGACTCTGGTCGCGGCATGGCTCGCGGTGCGCCGCGCGCCGGGCGGCCGGACGGCCGAGCGGCTCGCCACCATCCCGCTCGTGTTTCCCGGGCTCGTGCTCGGCGTTGCGGTGATGCAGCTCGCGCTCAGCGTTCCGCTCCCGATCTACGGCACGCTCGGGATTCTCATCTGGGCCTTCGTCATCAACTACCTGCCCTATGGCATGCGGTACAGCGGGGCCGGCATGCTGCAGATCCATCGCGAGCTGGAGGAGGCGGCGGCGATCTGCGGCGCATCCCCGCTTGCCCGGCTGCGCCGCGTGGTGGTGCCGCTGCTGGCGCCGGCGCTGCTCGCCGGCTGGCTTTTCATCTTCCTGATGGCGGCGCGCGTGCTCTCGCTGCCGGTCTTGCTCGCCGGACCGCGGTCGCAGACCATGGCGGTGGCGATGTTCGATCTGTGGGTGAACGGGCAGGGCGTCGAGTTCGCCGCGCTCGGGCTGTTATGGTCGATGCTGATGACCGCAATCGCGGTCGCGTTCTATCTGGTGGCGCGGCGGTCCGGCGTGGGATCGTTCGGGCAGGCGTGAGGGGCTTGGGAAGATCGCGATGAATGATTCGGCACAGCCCTCGCTCGCATCGGCGCACGCCAAGGTCGACGCGCTGCTCAATCCGCGCAACATCGTGATCCTGGGCGCGAGCGAGAAGCCCGGCAATTGGGCGCAGCGTGTGTGGCGCAACGCGCGCCGCTACAACTTTCCGGGCGCGATCTTTCCGCTCAATCCCGGCCGCGACAGCGTCTGGAATACGCGCTGCTACCGCTCCTACGCGGAATTGCCGGAGCCTCCCGACCACATCGTGATGCTGATCCCGGCAGCCCACGTCCCGCAGGCGGTGATCGATGCGGCGCGCGCCGGGGCGCGCAGCGCCACCATCATGACGGCGGGTTTCGAGGAAGCAACCGATTCCGCCGCCAAGGCCCTGGCCGCGCGGTTGCGCGCCGCGATCGCCGAAACCGGGCTTGCGGTTTCGGGGCCAAACTGCCTCGGCAACCTGCATGCCCGCGCCAGCCTGATGACGATGCCGGACGATCGGCCGCAGCGGGTCGTGCCCGGTCCCGTCGCCATCATCGGTCAGTCCGGCGGCGTCGCCATGGCGATCAAGCGCACGCTGGAGGAGCGCGGCATCGACACCGCCTCGGTCGTGACCTCCGGCAACGAAGCGGGGCTCTCTACCGCCGACTACATCGCGTACTGCGCCGCGGATCCCGATGTCCGGGTCATCGTCTCCTATCTCGAGGCCGTGCATGACGCGCCGGCGTTCCTGTCGGCGTGCCGCCAGGCGCGCGCGACCGGAAAGCCCGTCGTGGTGATGAAGCTCGGCGCGTCGCGCGACGGGCGTGTGGCGGCGCTCGCGCATACCGGCGCGCTCGCCGGCAGCATGGAGGCGTTCGATGCGGTCACCGCGCCGGTGGGCGTGGTTCGCGTGCGCACGCTCGATGACGTGGTCGAGGCGGTGGAGTATTTTGTGCACGCGCGCCCGCCGCGCGGACGAAGACTCGGTGGCATCACCTTCTCGGGCGCGCTGCGCGGGCTGCTGCTTGACGCCGCGGCCGCGAATGGGCTGACGTTTCCGGCGCTGGCGCCGGCCACGCGCCGCCGGCTCGAATCGGTGCTCACGGTCGGCACCATCGTGGGCAATCCGCTCGACTCCGGTTTCACGGCGCTCACCAGCGACGACGCGTATATTCGTTGCGTCGAGACGATGCTCTCGGATCCGGGCGTCGATGTCCTGCTGTTGCAGGAGGAGTTGCCGCGCGGCCCGGGCACCGAGCGCAAGGAGGCCAACCTGCGCGCGGTCGATGCGGTCGCGGCGCGCGCCGCAAAGCCGGTGGTGTATCTCAGCATGATCTCCCACGGCCTCACCGATTACAGCCGGGCGCTGCGCGGTGAGCTGCCGCACGTTGCCTTCCTGCAGGAGATCGACAAGACGCTGCGGGCGGTGCGTTCGGTCGCCGATTACGCCGCAGCGTCGGCCACGCCGGCGAAACCCGGGCGCGTCGCTCAGAGTGGCGCGAAAAGGCAACTGGAACGGATACTCGGCCGTCCATCCGCGTCCCGGATATTGAACGAGGTCGGATCGAAAGCGTTGCTCAAGGCCTACGGCATCCGGGCGCCGCGCGGAGCAGTGGCGCGCGATGCGCGCGAGGCCGTCGCCGTGGCGCGGCGGATCGGCTATCGGGTGGTCGCCAAGGCGGTGAGCGCCGCGCTGGCGCACAAGTCCGACAGTGGCGGCGTGATCGTCGGGATCGACTCCGACAAGGCGCTGCGCGCCGCCTACAGGAAGATCGTTCGCGCCGTGAGAAAGCGCGGCGCGGCGCTCGACGGAGTGCTGATCGCCGAAGAGGTCGCCGACGGCCTCGAGCTCATGCTCGGCGCGACGCGCGATCCCGAGATGGGCCCGGTCATCCTGTTCGGCGCCGGCGGCCTCGACGTCGAGCTCCGCCGCGACGTGGCGCTGGCGCCGCCGCCGCTCGACGCGCGCGCGGCGCGCGCCTTGATCGGCCGCACGCAGGTAGGGGCGCTGCTCGACGGATATCGCGGCCGGCCGCCCCTCGATCGCGACGCGGTCGTCACGGCGCTGATCGCGCTCTCGCGCCTCGTCCTCGACGCCGGCGCACGCATCGAAGAGATCGACATCAATCCGTTCCTGGCGCGGCGGCGCGGCGGCGTTGCGCTCGACGCGCTCGTCGTGCTGGCGGATCGCTGAGGCCGCCATGCTCCACGTCGAGCGCCTCACAAAGATCTTCGCGAACCCGACCGATCGGCTCGCCGGCGGCGTGCGCGACGTGAGCTTTGCGCTCGAGCCCGGTGCGTTTTTCGCCATGCTCGGCCCCTCCGGCTGCGGCAAGACCACCACCTTGCGTTCCATTGCGGGCCTGGAGACGCCGGACGACGGGCGCATCGCCGTGCACGGCGAGGCGCTGTTCGATGCCGCTGCCGGCGTGAACGTACCGGTTGATCGGCGCGGCATCGGCATGGTGTTTCAGTCCTACGCGATCTGGCCGCACATGACGGTCGCCGAAAATGTCGCGTTTCCGTTCACGGTCGCCAGGGACCGGCGGTTTTCGCGCGCCGAGGTCAAGCAGGGCGTCGACCGCGCGCTCGCGGCGGTCGACCTCGCCGGCTACCAAGACCGTCCGGCGACGCGGCTTTCCGGCGGCGAGCAGCAGCGCGTCGCGGTGGCGCGCGCCATCGTGCGCGAGCCGCGGTTGCTGCTGCTCGACGAGCCGCTGTCCAATCTCGATGCCCAGCTGCGCGACGAGATGCGCAACGAGCTCAAGCGGCTGCAGCGCGAGATCGGCATCACCACCGTCTACGTCACGCATGACCAGGCGGAGGCGCTCGCGCTGTCGGACCGGCTCGCGGTGATGGACCGGGGCCGGATCGTGCAGGTCGGCACGCCCCACGAGATCTATTTTCATCCCGTCGATGCCTTCGTCGCCCGCTTCGTGGGCGCCACCAACCTGCTCGAGGGCCGCGTGCTCGGCGCCGCCGCCGGCAAGGGCGAGGTCGAGGTGCTGCGCGGCCGCCGGCTCAAATGCGTGGTGCCGGCCGGCGTCGACGGCGCGGCGCCGGTCGTGGTCTCGATCCGGCCGGAAAGCATTTTGCTCGCGCCATGTGCCGAAGCCGCCGCCCATGCGGACCGAAACTGCCTCGCCGGCCGCGTGACCGGCGTCACGTTCCTGGGCGCCGCGCGCCGCATCGACGTCATGGCCGACGGCGTGAGCCTTCAGGTCACCACGCTGGCGGACGCGCCGCTTCCCGCCGGCGATGTTTTGCTCGTCTTCGCGCCGGACCGGACCATGGCGCTGCCGCGCCCGCCGACGCCTTCCACGCCTCATTCGCCTTCATGAAAAGGAGACGCCTATGCCCACCGAGACGAGATACGAGACCATCCTGATCGAGAAGCAGGACGGAATCACCTGGGTCACGTTCAACCGCCCGGACCAGCGCAACGCCATGACGCCGCAGCTGCACATGGAGATGGACCACGCGCTCGACGATCTCGCGGTCGATCCGGACACCGAGATTCTCGTTCTGACCGGCGCCGGCCAGGCGTTCTCGGCGGGCCAGGACATCAAGCTCTATTTCCGCGGCACCGCCAAGGATCCGGCGGCGCGCCAGCGCGCCCGTCGCGCCTCGAACCAGTGGCGCTGGCACAAGCTGTCCACCTTTCCCAAGCCGACCATCGCGATGGTCAACGGCTATTGCTTCGGCGGCGCGTTCACTCAGGTCTGCGCCTGCGATTTCGCCATCGCGGCCGACGACGCGACGTTCGGCCTCTCCGAGATCAACTGGGGCATCCTGCCGGGCGGCATCGTGTCGTGGAACGTGGTGCAGATGCTGTGCTTCCGCGATGCGCTCTACTACGCCATGACGGGCGACGCCTTCGACGGCAAGAAGGCGAAGGAGATGGGTTTCGTCAATTTTTCGGTGCCGAAGGAGAAGCTCAAGGACGAGACCATCGCGCTCGCCAGGAAGCTGATGGAGAAGAGCCCGGCCGCCATGCGCTACACCAAGGAGGCGATCCGGGCGGTGCGCTTCATGAACGAGCCGCAGGCGCAGGACTACCTCAACGCCAAGAGCGATGCGCTCAAGTACAATGACAAGGAGAACGGGCGCGAGGAGGGCATGCGGCAATTCCTCGACGAGAAGACTTTTCGGCCCGGCTTCGGCCATTACCGGCGCAAGAAGGCGGCGAAGACGTGAGGGCCGCGCTCACTCCGCCGGCTCGCCGTGTCGATCCTGCGCCGCCTCAAGCTGCTCGGCGTGCACATCGCGATGGACGATTTCGGCACCGGCTATTCGTCCCTGTCGAACCTGCAGGCGTTCGCGTTCGACAAGATCAAGATCGACCAGTCCTTCATCTCGAACCTCGAGAAGAACCCGCAGTCCGCGACCATCGTGCGCGCCGTGATCGGGCTCGGCCGCGGCCTCGCGCTGCCGGTGATCGCCGAAGGGGTGGAGACGCGCGAGCAGCTCGCGTCCTGTCCAAGGAGGAGTGCGCCGAGGTGCAGGGTTTTCTGGTCGGCAAGCCGCTGCCGATCGACGCCTACGCGGAGGCCGTCGGCCGCCCGCCCGCCGAGGTGGCGTCGGTCGCCTGATCAAGCAGCGAGATCGTGACGAATCAAATTACGAGCGGCGTCCCTGTGCGCGTCACGAGATGCACTGCTCTATTGCCGCGAGCTGACCTTGGGCCTTTTTATCACCCGGGGGTATGCCGGCCGAATTGATGCTCGTATTCAGCTCGCCCACCGCAGCTTTTGCTTGCCGCTTCTCCCAAATCTTTTCCAGGACTTTGGCGGCAATCATCAGGAACAAGGCAAAGTCGAGAAAGAGAAGGATCGAAAGCAACTCGATCCGCGGCAGGGCAGGTATGCCGTGGCCTTTCAGCATACGCAAGAAGGCGTCGGCGATCGTTGCATTGGCGGTGAGAAGACTTTTCAAGAATGCCGTCAGCGAGTCGGCAGTCATCTTTGCTGCAAAATCAATCCCGAAGAACACGCCGACCGCCGCCGTGAGCGCGCTCAGTGGAACCATGTTCACGAGCAGCAGCCCATAAAAGAATCCAAGTTCGAGACCGATGAACCAATCGCATATCCGATAAGGCCACGCCGAATTCCAGTCGATGGCTCGGACGCCGAGCCACAGCCCGACAGCCAGGACCAAGGGACCGATGAGGCACCCAAAGAATCCGATAAGGACGAGGACTCCTCTGGCTCCGCCGCCCCGGAAGGGTGAAATGCCGCCGATGGGTGCTGTTCCAACCAGCAGAACCACGAAGGCCATTACAAGAAACACGACAACACGAACGTAACCGTCAAAGCCGGCACGCAAACCCGGATCGACAATGGAGGCGATGGCGAAAAGCAATATTCCGGCGCCGCACGTCAGGAGGGGAAACAGTGTGCTACGCCAGATGTGCTGCTGCAGCGACCTAAGCATCAAAACCCCCACCGCTTGAATGATTCAGATTGTGCTTCGCGGACCCCAATTACGACTATTGCAACACGAGGATGTACGCTTTCGGTCTTTCGAACAAGCTGCGTCGCTCGTTGTGGCGCTGCCGGTCATCCGAACATTCGCGCCCATCAGATCGCCGGCCGGGATCTAATCCGCCGCCTGCGCGCGCTTGTGCGCTTTGAGCGCGGCGAGGCGGCGGTCACGCCGGCGCATGCGTGCCGCGACCTGATCCGCGTCTGGCGCGCGTCCCCACAGCGCCAGCAAGCGCGCGAGGTTGTCGCCGTCGTAGATCGCAGCGTCGGCGCTGCTGGGCCGCGCGAGGCTCGGGCCGTAGCGTTTGCAGTAGTCCGGGATGCCGCCCGGCGCGTTGAGCGCGATCGTCTCGAACGGTCCCATGAACGACCAGCGCATGAACTGCGGGCACCAGGGGTCAGTAGCGAAGGGCCAGTCGTCTGACTTGTTACAGCTATGAAAAGCAGCGCAAGCTACCCGGCTTTGCGAAGAAGCCTGCCATAACCGGCTATGGGAACGTCGTATCCGATGATTTGCAGCGCCTTCCAAAGCGATGCCTGCAGGCTGGAAATGACGAAGGTGCCAAGCTCCTTCTCAAGTGCGTCGATGATGTCAGCACAGGGTTGCGGCGCACCGGGAAAATACAGCGCGTCGGCGCTCTTTGCCTCTTCAAACACTCGCTTTCCCAGGTCCCAACTTTTTTGCAGTGGTGTTAGCGTCAGATCGTGGTAGGCGACGCCGGAACCCCTGATGCTCAATATCTCGAATCCAGATTTCTCAAGATACTCCTTGACCATGACATTAACATTGTCGGGAAACGGCGTCGCAAGAGCAAGCTTGCGTGCGCCATATTTCTGCAGAGCCTCAATCGCAGCGGTTTGCGCAGAAAATGCCTTCCTGCCCGACGCTTTTTCGATCTTCTCGACGACGCTTTTTTCGAAGCCGTGCCCCGCCACGGCGACTGTTGGGGACCCGCCGAAGATGATGCAGTCCGGCCTGTACTTACCGAGCTCGGTCGACGCCTTTTCCGTTCGCGCCAACGCGGCATTGACCTCTTCGACTGTAACATCCTTCAATTCTAGGCTGGTCCGCACCAGCGTAACGCCGTGCGGTGCCATGCGGTACCATTGACCTGACAGAGTCTCGTCGACGATCCCCGGAGACAGAAAACCAATTCGCCCGATATGGCCGTATCCCTTTTTCAACAGCGCCTGATAGTCATCCGCCCTATCCACGTTACCGCGATCTGAGGCCGGCACCATTATTTCTTCAGCAATAACCTTTGATCCTTGCGCGATTGCTGCCTCGGCAATGGCCCCGGCTGCAGCAGTCAACCCAACAGCCTGCAAGAGCTCTCGGCGCTTCATGTTGGTTCTCCCTCTGCTCCCTAGCAACTTCCAACGCCGGTACAATGGCGAGCGTTATCTGTTAACGGTAGACCTAACTGCCCGATCCGTGAAGGTGCCAATGTCGCTCTTTGGCTCTCATGAAAAGTGCCAGCACGTCAGCTACGACGATCGCTTTTGGGGGCAAAGCGGACGAAGGCCAAATGCGCCAGAAATGGCGTTCATGACCCAACTCGGAAGTCCGGTCACCGTTGAAGTCCGATCACAGTTTGAGTAACGATGCATCAGTGACCGCAGCTGGAGCGCGATTCCAGCACATTAGCGAAACGGGAGGAAGATCATGGCAGGGGAGCAATTGGCAAGCGCCGGGCTGACCGCGATCGTGGTGATTGCGATGCATTCGGCGGCGCTGGCGGGCGGCCCCGTTATCGCCACCAACTGGGCCGAAACGGCCTGGACCCAGGAGCAATGCTTCGCGCGTGCCGAGGCCACGCTCACGGAGCTCGGATTAGCTACGATCGAACGCTCAAAATTTTCCAGGTCCGCGCAAACGGGTGAGTACACGCTCATGGTCCAATGCATGACGGAGAAGAAACTGATACTTTTCGTGACCGCTGGCCCTTCGCGTGCGGACGTACAAAAATATCAGGCCCAACTCTTCGACAAATTCTGAATGGAGGCCGGTGATCGACGCCCGCATGGAACTCGCACTTCTGTCGCCCGACTGGGGGCGGATAACAGACTGTCTTGCTGCGGTACGAATGTCGCTTCCTGGCCGATTTTGTTGAAGAAGTCGGTGATTAGATTGGCGCATGGCGGGCGGTTACGTAGCGATGCTAGAGCGGGGTGACTTTTCTTCGAATCGTCATCCCGTTCTAGCTTTTTGGCGGAGCATGATCTTTTCCGAAAACCGGTGTCCACTTTTCGGGATCATACTCTAGGCCCGCGATGGGCTCAGCGCGGAACGGCGGCGGGCCGCCATCCCGCATTTCTCTGCGCGCCACGCGGCCTACTCGCGACGCGCCGCGTCTTCACCACGAGCCCTGTTGCCGGTGATACTAGTACCGGCCGTCCTGCCGCTGATCGTAGTACTGGCCGCCGCGCTGGCGCGTATTGTCATATTGGGAGTCCGAATCGCGCTGGAGATTGTCGCGCTGGAGATTGGAGCCGAAGCCCTCGTCGCCCCGGGCGTCACGGCGCGCGACGCGGACATCGGCCGTGGGCTTGCGTATCGCGAGGCCGCCCTGTGGCTGGTTGTTCAGCGCCACGACGAACTCCGTGCGATAGTTGGTCTCGCGGTTGAGCGGCTCGTCCGAGATGATGAGCGAGGATCGCGGCAATGCAGTCGGCGCGATGCGATCGAGCACATCCTGCGGGATGGTGATGCGGTCGAGCGCGGCCTTGGCGTCGTCCCCGTTGTCGATCGTGACCGCGGTCCAGCGCAGGCCCGCGTCTGTGCGCGCCACCGCCGTGAACACGTGCGTGCCGATCCGCTTGTCGGGATTGCGGATCGTGACCGGAATCTCGAGGGTCGCGTCGAACATCTCGCCCCCGTCCGGCACCCGCTTATGCGTGCCGCGCCGCACGTAAAGCTTCTGCGTCGCGCGGCTGATGAAGATCGACGCCGGCTCGAGCGCGAGCTTTGCCTCGTTCGCCGCCTTGGCGGTGTCGGCCTTCCTCGTCTCGGCCGCCTTGGCGGCCTCCTGGGCCGCCTTCGCGGCGTCGAGCTTGGTCTTCGCGTCGGCCTTGGCGGCGTCGAGCTGCGTCTGCAGCTCCGCGGCCTTGGCGGCGGCCTTCTGCTTGAGGTCCTCGGCCCGCGCCTTGGCCTCGTCCTTCTTGGCGGCGGCGAGCGCCTTGTCGGCGTAGGCGAGCTCGGCGTCGGCGCGGCTCTTGAGCGCTTCCAGCTTGCGCAGCGACGCCGTCAGCGGCGCCGTCTCGCGCGTCGCCGCCGTGGCGGCCTTCTTCGCCGCGTCGGCCGCCTTGGCAGCCTCCGCCGCCTCGCGGGCGAGCGCCTCGGCCTTGGCCGGCGCGGCCGCGACGGCCTCCCGGCTCGGCACGAATAGCGCCGGATGGGAAAACTCGACCGGGGCCGCATCGTTCGGCGCGATGATCACCCGCATGCCGATCCGCGTCTTGTCGAACAACTTCTCCGCAAAGCCATAGGGCATCCGCACGCAGCCGTGCGAGGCCGCATATCCGGGCAGCGGCCCGCCGTGCAGCGCGATGCCATTCCAGGTGATGCGCTGCATGTTGGGCATCCAGGCATCGTCATAGAGGCTCGAGTGGTGGTCCTTGTCCTTCTCGACGACGGCGAAGACGCCGGCTGGCGTCTCGCGTCCCGTGGTGCCGGTCGACACCGGCGCGCGCAGGATCCAGCCGTCGGCGTCGTAAATGGTCACCCGCTGGCTCTTGATCGATACGATCGCCATGATCGGCTCGCCTGCTTCGCGCGGGGCCGTCGCCTCGGTGGGGCGCGCGGGGCGCGCCTGATTTGCCGCGGCGTCGGCGGGCGGCGCCGCGGTCAGCGCCGTCAGTGCGGCCGTGGCCGCGAGCGTCACAATGGCGGGAGGCCCCCAACGCCGGATCGCCTCGGTGGATTGCGCCGTCGTGAATCGATTTGTCATGCCATGCCCCGGTTAAAATGCCTCCCCCGGGCCTCTGCCAGTGGGAAATCACGACGCAACAACAACTGGGAACGGGTGGATGGTTCCCGTTTTACGGCCCGCGGTCAATGAACACTTCCGCGAAGGCTGCCAGGGGGTTGGGCGGAAGTCGAAGTCGGCTTCCGTCCTGCCGACGATATTGCGCGGTGCATGAGTCTGGATGTGGCCCATAGCGGGACATTTCGAGACTGCGGTAAAGAGTCCGCTTTTGGGGGCAAAGCGGACATTGACCAAACGCTGCCTTACCAATCTCGATTTATGAGTACACGTCCTAACGATTTATCCGGCCGGCTGTGCGCGCTTGTGCGCCTTGAGCGCGGCGAGCCGGCGGTCACGCCAGCGCATGCGCGCCGCGACCTCGTCGCTGCTTGGCGCGCGGCCCCACAGCGCCAGCAGGCGCGCGAGGTTGTCGCCGTCGTAGATCGCAGCGTCGGCGTGGCTGAGTCGCGCGAGGCTCGGACCGTAGCGGGCGCAGTAGTCGGGAATGCCGGCTGGCGCGTTGAGCTCGATGGTCTCGAACGGCCCCATGAACGACCAGCGCAGGCCCAGGCCGTCTTTGAGCGTGTGGTCCAGGTCCTGCGGCGTGACGAAACCGTCCTCCACCAGGCGAAACGCCTCCGACAGCAGCACCGCCTGCAGCCGGTTG
>WNFD01017242.1_pt1 | contig 13066 bp, 11 predicted proteins | sample 5400491 | NCBI WGS metagenome assembly WNFD01 (sample SAMN13153343, study PRJNA577476) | soil metagenome | isolation source: 120 cm saprolite under Douglas fir tree site 2 hole 2 replicate 2 | place: USA:California | collected 2015-04-18 | reverse complement strand
GTCGAGCTCGGGCGGATGCTCTTCTTCGATCCGCGATTCACGATCGACGCCAACATGAGCTGCGCGACTTGCCACCAGCCTGCGCTTTACGGAACCGACGGATTGCCAAGATCGATCGGGGTGCGACAGCGTCCGCATCCGCGCAACGCTCCGACGATCCTGAACTCTGCCTTGAGCATCACTCACTGGCGCGGCGATCGCGAGAGCGTCGAGGACCAGGTGATCAAGGCAATGACATCGCCCATCACCTTCGGCCAGCCGGACGAAAAGGCCGTTCTCGACAGGCTGGGGCAGATTCCCGGTTATGCGCCCCATTTCAAAGCTGCATTTCCCGAAGAAGCGGACCCGATGACGGCACAAAACATGGCAAAGGCCGTTGGCGCGTACGAGCGGACGCTGGTGACGCCATCACCGTTCGACGCGTATCTCGCGGGCAACATCGAAGCCCTTTCGCCGATGGCGCGCGCCGGTCTTGCGAAGTTCATCGATACCGGCTGCGTCGCGTGCCACGAGGGAGTGGGCGTTGGTGGAGCGATGTACCGAAAATTCGGCGTCCTCGAGGATTACTGGAACGCGACAGGCAGCCAGACCATCGATAAAGGGCGTGTCGACGTGACGAAAAACCCCGACGATCTCTACGTCTTTCGCGTTCCAAGCCTGCGCAACGTCGCCATGACCGCGCCCTATTTTCACGACGGCTCGGTCCCGACGTTGCCCGAGGCCGTCAAGGTCATGGCGCGCGTGCAGCTTGGCGTGGCGCTCTCGGAGGCCGACACACGCGATATCGTCGCCTTCCTGGCGAGCCTGACCGGTGAGCCGCGAGCGAATTTTACCGCGGTCCCCGTGCTTCCGGAAGGCGCCGTGATTCCGGCGAAATAGCAGAAGGTGAGAGTGGCCGGGATCTTTTCGCATATGCTCGATCCGGGCGGCGACCAACGATGGTGGAGTTCCACATGATACTAAGAACTGTGGGGGTTGTGGCCTTCGCTCTCGGCTGCTTCATAGGGCTCCCAGCGATGAGCGAAGAGATCCAGGTGAAGGAGCTCAACCGTGGACCGGGCGGTCTCTTCGTATTCGACCCGGAGCTCGTGCGCATCAGACCCGGCGATACGATAACTTTCGTCGCGGCCGACAAAGGGCACGAAGTCCACACGGTCCCCGGCATGATCCCCACGGGTGCAGCGTCTTTCGATGCCAAGATGAACGAGGACGCTACCGTCACCTTCACCGAACCCGGCGTCTACGTGATCGTCTGCAAGCCACACGCGGCGTTGGGCATGGTGGCTGTCATCGTCGTCGGCGACCCGGTGAATATCGACAAGATCGATCCCTCGACACTTCCCGGCAAGGCCAAAGCCAAACTCCAGAGCCTGCTCGAGCAGATCAAGAGGAGCTGATCGCGCGATCTCACGGGGCCGGCCCGGCGTTGATCCTGACGCTGCCGCCATGAGCTTTCATGATCTCCGCGACGATGGCGAGACCCAGCCCGGCGCCGTGCGAGGGTGCCGCCTTGCCACGCCAGAAGCGCTCGAAGATCCGCTCGCGGTCTTCGTGGGGCACGCCCGGCCCGTGATCGCTGACGTCGATGGTGCCATCGGCGCGCGTGCTGACCGTGACTTCGGTGCGCGGCGGCGCGTGGCCGACCGCATTCTCGACCAGGTTGCGGATCGCGTCGTCGATGGCAAAGGCATTGCCGCTGACAATGACGGGTCGATCGGCACCGACGAAGGCTATTGTCCGCTCTTGGGCGATGGCCCACGGCGCCAGATTTGCGACGGTTTCGCTGGCGACGTCGTTCAGGTCGACCCTGCCCGAGACATCCAGCGCGATCGCGTCCAGCCGGGCGACGCTCAGGAGCTGTTCGATCAGGCGGTTCATCCGCGCGACATCGGTCTTGAGTTTCCCGACCTCGGGGTTCGGCTCCATGTTTTCGAGCGCGCCCGTGATGATCGCGAGCGGCGTGCGCAGTTCATGCGCGGCGTTGGCGGTGAACTGGCGTTGCACCGCGAAGCCTTGTTCGAGCCGGCCGAGTGCCCGGTTTACTGCCGAGACCAGTGGCACGATCTCGCTCGGCAGGTTGGCCTGCGGAAGCCGGACTGACGTCGTGCTTGGCCCGATCGAGGCGGCGATCTCCGAGACCTCCCGGATCGGCCTCAGCGTACTGCGGATCGCGAGGATCGCGATGGCGAGCGCGAGCAGCATGAACAACGGAATAACCCAGGCGATGTCGAGGACGAATTCCTCGAGCATCGAATGGACCAGCGCAGTCGCGCCCGCCGCGCGAGCCACCCAAATCGACAGCGGCCCGGCGGCGCTGTCGAGATTGACGCCAAGTCCATAATAATCCTGCGTCCTGCCGGCGATTCCCGGGAGATGGAAATAGCTCGCATCGTCGGGGAGTGCCGGCCAGCGCTCGACCACGGAGCCGAACGCGTCTGGCATCGCGGCAATGACGCGGCCGTCGCGACCGCGGATGGCGAAAATGTCGGCGTCCGGCGCAGCGCCATAGGCCTCGCGCAGGGCCGGGGGCAAGGCCAGCCGCGCGGTCCCATCCGGCCCGGGCGCGACGTATTTGGCGAGGTCGGCGGCGCGCAGGCTGAGCTCGCGGTCGGCCAGCGTGTCGGCCGTGTCGTAGGCGCGCCAGACAAGGACGCCGACGATGGCGGCCGATCCGATGATGAAAAGCGCCGCCAACCGCAGCGCCAAGCGAAGCTGAAGCGAGCGAAGGCGAGGGGCGATCATGCGTCGCCGTCGGCCAGGAGATAACCGACGCCGCGGACCGTATGGATCTCTACAGTGGCGCCGCGATCCATCAGCTTGCGCCGCAGATGGTGGACATGGACCGGGATGGCGTTCGACCCCAGCTCGTCGTCGATGCCGTAGAGCTTCTCCTCCAGCACCGTCTTGGGGACGACCCGGCCGGCACGGCGCATCAGATGCTCGAGGATGGCGCTTTCGCGCCGGGGCAGGACCAGCACCGCCTCGCCGACTCGCAGGTCGCGTCCGATCGTGTCGAAGGCGATGTTGCCGCTCTTCAGCAGGGCGCCGAGCGCGCCCTCCGGCCGGCGCAGCAGCGCCTTGATGCGGGCGATGACTTCGCTCATGGCGAACGGCTTGATCAGATAGTCGTCGGCGCCGGTGTCCAGACCCGCGACGCGATGCTCCACGGCGTCGCGCGCCGTCAGCACGAGGACGGGAACGGTGTTGCCCCGGGCGCGCATGTCCCTCAAGAGGGCGAGCCCGTCGCCGTCGGGCAGTCCAAGATCGAGGATGACGGCGTCGTACGGGTTGACCGCAAGGGCCGCGCGCGCATCGCCGCAGAGGCGAACCGCATCGACAGCGAAGCCGGACCGCGACAGCGCCGAGCGCAAGATCTCGACGATGCGAGCTTCATCCTCAATGATCAAAAGCCGCACGTTCGCCACCTTGCGGCGCTGGTCGAGGCGCCGCTTCCCATTCTTCCATGGCAAACACAGCGAGTTTAGGGCAGTTTTAAGCCTTCCCGAGTTGGCGTCGGCTACGCGATGTCGGCCGTCGGATCTCCGCCCCGTCCATCGATCCCGCGGATCATTACGCAGTCGAACTCGACCAGACGGAGCGAGCTGTCGCGGCCCACCGGATAGAGGCCGCTGAGATCGAAGCCGCGCTCGCCAAGATAGCGGATCGTCTCTCTATAGGTCGGCATGCCCTTGTAAATGCCGATCACCGATGCTTCGGTCTGCAGCGCCTGCACCGTGGCAAGGCTGTCGCGGCCGCCCTCCAGTACTTCCATGTCGAAACCCTGCGTGTCGAGCTGGAACGAACTGAACTGGTCGGAAACCATGACGTTGATCGGCAGGCTGCCTTGCACCGCGCCGAGCGCGTATGCCTCGATGTGCCAGGCGCTGTCGCACCGCGCACGCTCGCGCAGCCGATCGATATTGCGGCTGACAGGCTCGAACGAGACGATCGGCCCCTCGTACAGGACCTTGTCGCGCAGGAAGTCGTAATACTGGCCGACATTTGCGCCAACATCGAGGATGCAGTCGATGTCCTGCTGCGCCAGCACGGCGCCCAGATGGAGGGCAAAGTCGCGGTCCTTCATCTCGCGCAGGGGCACGATGTCATAGCCGAAGAAACGGCTGATCTTGAGGATCGACTTTTTGACGGATTTTAACATGGCCCGAATCCGCATGACCTGATTGGAAGCGCTGGCCAATTTCAAATACCGTCGCAGCCGCGACCTCTGTCAAGACCGTGCAGCCGACTGTTTTGGTAAGAAACTGCCAATGTTCGCCTGCGCGGGTCCGATGGATACTTTCCCCGCGGTAGCCGCCAAATGAGACGAAATCCGCCGCGACGCAAACTTCGCGCCGGCGGCAAATCGCATGACCGGTCCAAAGCTGAGCGCAGCGGCCGGTCCCACGAAATAAAGACCAGGCACGCTTGACTCGAAGTGCGGAGAAAGAACTGGTGCGCCTTCCAGGGCCTGGATGGCGGTGCGCAGGGCCGGCGCCAGGAACGTCAGGCGGCCAATGTCGGGACGGTAGCCGGTCGCTGCAATGAGGTGTTCGGTTTCGAAGCTGGAACAGCGCCCGTCGTGGTCGGCGAACGACACCTGCACCTTGCCGCCAAGGGCGGTCGCGCCGACCGGCGTCAACCCGTACATCACCGGCACGGGCTTGATGCGCTCGGTCATGAACCATCCGGCCGCCGGCCCCAAATGGTTTTTCACCCATTTCATTCCAAAAGGACCGCGAGATCGATGGCGGACGACCCGGCGCCGAGGATCGTGACATCCCGGCCTTTGAAGCGGCCGACATCGGTATGCGCCGAACTGTGCGACACCAGCGCCGCAGGAAGACCGGACAGCGCACTGGGCATATAGGCAAAATGGCTGATGCCGACGGCTACCACGACGCGCCGGGCGTCGAGCGTTTCGCCGTTGTCGAGCTCGAACGTGAAGTGCTCCGCGCTATTCCTCAGCCCCCTGACCATATGCTGCTGCAGGGTCGGGACAAACCTTTGCTGAAACGCGAGACCATACTCGCAGAAGCTTGCGAGCGGCACAGGAAGCCCGAGATCGGCGTATTCCAAGCCTCTTTCCCGGCAATACCGGCCGAGCGGCAGGGCGCCTTTCGGATCGTAGAGGCTCGAGGCGAACCCTTCGGATTTCAGCATCATCCCGCGCGGCATCTGACGCCAGCTTTCCATCGGCTTGCCGAAGATGCGGAAGGAGAGTCCGCGCTCGGCGAGGTGGGCTGCGATGGAAAGTCCGTAGGGGCCGGCGCCCAGGATGGCCACATCGATCCTGTCGGACATCGCGCATCTCCAGATTTATTTGGATAAAGGGGGCGGCGTCGGCTTGACCACCTGCTGGATCAGGCTCCTAATGATCGAAAGACCTGCAGACTTGGCGCCGTCTTGCCGAATGCGTCTCGGTTCTCGGACGTACCTCCGCAGGATCTGCAGCCAATCCGGCGGCTCGGGCGCGACTGCACTGCTATAGGCGGCGACGAATTCCGGGGCCTGCCATGGGACGTCATGGAATGCGGATCTTAGATATCCGGAGTTCGGATCACGCCAGCTCTCCTGCGGAAAGAGCGCGACAGTCGGCCCGTCGATGTTCGGTATCGTGCGGCGAAGAGCCAGCGACGGAGGACGAGCGGCCAATGCGCCGATCATGTCGGAGTCGGCATCGAGCGCCAGATGGCAGATCTGTGTGGGACGGCCGTTCATTTCGATGAGGTACGCCCGGCCCGTTTCGGCCTCGAGCATGAAATCGAAGCCGGCGAAGCCCGAAAGTCCCAGGTGCCGTACCACGCGTGCTGCCGCGTCGCTCATTTCCGGCGAGGCGATCACGCGAATGACGGTCGCGGGACCAGTTGCGTCCGTTGTCTGCAATGCCTCGACGCTGAGGCCAGCGAGCACTTGGCCGCGATGGCACACGACCGCCCGGTTGGCTGGTCGGCCGGCAATATATTCCTGCAAGGAGATTGCTGGGCGGTTGCGGTAAAGACCATCAAGGTAGGAAAGATCGAGCTTCTTGATTGCCTTCTTCAGCGCTGCGACAGGGCCAGCTGACGCCCGGAGTTCTACGAAGCTGCGTTCCGCATCGGCTGCGTTCGACACGATGCGTACACCTTGCCCGCCGCAGGTCCCATCTCGCTTGAGCACCACAGGAAATTGCGCTGTCGCGACCAGCCGGCGCAGCTGGAAGATATCGTCGACGACATGTGTTGCCGGAACCAGCAATCCCTCGCGCTGCGCCAGGGAGATGAAGCGGCTTTTTTGACCGGCAAACAAAAACGCGGATGGCGGACCGAGCGATGCTTCGATGAGCGCTGCCAACTGAGCCGAGTTGCGACCCTTGCCGCCGATCGCCCGTAGATACAGCAATCGCATGAAATCGATCGCCCGCTCGTCGGCGGGAACGAGAAAATCAGGAGGGCTGCTCTCGACCGTACGGATTATTTCGCGCAACGCGTGGGCACGGGTCCGCCCGATGGACCGAGCCACAATTCCGTTCAGTCCCTGCAGTGCATGGTCGTCCGGCGCGAGCGCAACGACCTCAAAGCCGCTTTCGGCCAACGAAAGGCACAGCCGCGTGGTTGAAGCCCAATGCACAGTCGCGACCACGACGACTGATCGGCGGCGACCCTGACCGGAAGGCTGCCGGTTAGTCATCCTGTTTGCGTCGCTGTCAGGCTGGTTCATCGTTCCCAAAGCAATGCACCGAGGGGTAACGCAAGGCGTAGCATCAAAAGCCCGCTCAGCCGCGTGTTTTTAATGTGTTAGCCGGGCTCATGCCTGGGCGGTCCGGCGGGCGAACTTTCCCTGAACAGCCGGCGTTTGGCTGTGGTTTGCCACAAAGTTGTAACAGGGAAACATGATCGGCGGAGGTTAGGCTGGTCATCATGATCAGGCGGTCCGACATGCGGACACAATTGGTGAGCGTCGCGGGAAGCTCCCGGCTGGTCAGGTCCCGCGACAAGCGGCAGCCGGCCGAGTCAACCCCGCCCGGTCGGCTGCTCACCCGGTCGGCGATGCCATGTGCCGCACAGGTGCCATCGCGCCGATGCCTGCCACCGCGCACGTGCGAGACGATCTCTTAGGACAGCATCTTCAGCGCGGGACAATACTCTTCCATTCAATGTCCCGGCGCAGCGTCGGTCCCCGCTCCAACGATTGAGCGCCGCGGAACACATGCGAGCTACAGGGCGAGCAGAATGCCCGCGAAGGCCAAATAGAAAATGGCCATTGAGGCGAGGAATGTTCGGGTGATCGCGCCGGCGCGAAAGACCAGGAACATGGCGCCCACGGCGAGCGTCGTCATTGCGGCACCCAGCAGCAGGGAGCGATCGAGCAGCCAGGGCGTGAAAAACAGGCCCAATGCGGTGGGCACCGTTGCCTGGATCATCATGGCGCCGCTGATGTTCGCCAAAGCCAGACGATACTTGCCCTGGCGCACCCAGATGATGGCATTCAGGATCTCGGGCAGTTCGGTCGCAATAGGGCTCAGGAGCAAGGCCAGCAATTGCGGCCTGATCCCCAGCGCCGGCCCAAGCGCGTCCAGCCGATTTACGAATACGTGCGAGGCCCCGAAAATGACGACCAGCGCCAAAGCGGTCTGCGTCACGGCGGCCCAGGTTGGCGGTGTCGCCTTCTTGGGCGCGAGCTTGAGCGGTTCCAGGCCGCCTTCGTCGTCAACCGGGTCCTGACGCATCTCCTTCCAGAAATAAGCGCCGTAGGCCGCCAGGAAGAGCGCTCCCAGCCAGGGCTTGAAGGCAAACACGAAGAGGCCGAGCGCGATCTTCACGACAAAGATGGCGAGGAACCATCCCTGATCCCGGCTGAGATTTCTGAAGTCGCGCCGGACCGCCTCCGTTTGCGGAAGCCGCGCGCGGCAAAGGATGAGCGTGAGCCCGACGACGGCGTAGGCGATCGTCGCCAGAACGAGCGGGCCGCCGAGGGCCGTCCCGACGCCGATCTCCCTCTGCTCCGCTGTCTCACCGAAAACCACCGCCACGAAGGTGACGACGCTTTCCGGCAGCGCGGTGCCGAAAGCCGCCAGGATCGTTCCCGTCGCCTGTCCGCCGACCGAAAGCTTGCGACCGACCCATTCGACGCCGTTTACGAAATGCTCGCAGGCGAGATAGATCACGACGGCAGAAGCCAGAAGAACCGCGACCGTCGAAAAAAGCGGATGCATGACGCGCCAGTGGGGGGGCGGGCGGACGAGCCAATGGTTCGACGTCCTCGCCCGACCCACGGACGAACGTCGATACCAATGGTCTCGCCAAGTCGGACTGACTGCCTGCGCCACGGCCGAAGCCAAGTGTGTTGACGCAAACCCCTCTGGAACGCGAGGGCGGCTACTCCCCAAGGAGGCGCCGTTGGTAATTGCGCAGCCAGCGCCTGTCAATTCTGCTCCGCCCGCCGGCCAACGCAGGCGCGCTCAAAGCGACGATTGCTGCCGTGCTTGGGGCACGCTGAGCGATGCAGTAGCTGTGCGCTGCGTGCTCGCGACCCCTGCAAGGCGGTTTCGCAACAGCTCGTTGCGATTCAGAATGCATACCTTGTGAAAAATATTTTAAAATCAAAATCTTGCGCGATAAATGAGAATGCGTATTAATACCCATAGATGCCCAACAAAGCGCAGAACTGGCCTCATTGGATGCCCGAGCGAGCGAGTGACGCTGCCGCGCGAAGAGCCGTTCCGCCGCTGCGGACTCCGCGTGTCACGACCGACCGACTGATGCGCGGTCGGCGCGAGATCGTCGTGCAGCACGGCTTGGAGGAGTACAGGCTTCGTATCACCGCAACGGGAAAGTTGATCCTGACGAAATAGGTCAAGTCGGGCACTGCCCCGCATTCCAACCAAGCCAGCCACCCGCACATCATCGAGTAGGCGGGAAGCCAGCCACCAACCTGATCTGCACGGCAGATCCATGGAGTGGCTGCGCATGTCGACGAATTACCAACGAACTCTCATCGCGCTGATCGCCGCACTGCCGTTCCTCGGGGCCGGCGCCGACCGCGCTGTCGCACAGCAGCCTCCTCCGGCCGGCCAGCCGTCGACCGAGGAGCTGCTGAAGCAGTTGAAGGCAATGGAGCAGCGGCTGCGCGCACTCGAGGCCCAGGTCCAACGGCAGCAAACAGCGCCGGCCGCCGCCGCGGCGGCCAATCGGCCCGCCCGGCAGCAGGCGCAGCCTCAAACGCCGTCGCAAACCGTTGCGGCGCCCGCGCCTGACGGCGCTCCGCGTACGGCGGCGGCGGTCCAACCCGCGGCGCAAACCCAAGCGGAGCCCACGGCGCCGACGGAAGGCGCCAAGCCGCCGAACAAGGATTTCTTCGGCCTCGCGCCCTCGCCCATCGAAGGCTTGAAACTCGGCATGTACGGCGAGATGAAGTTCGGGACGCAACAGAATCCTGCGTTCAATGGCGATTGGCAGAGCGGTTTTGACGCCGCCCGCTTGGTGTTGCTGCTGAACTATAAATTCACGGACAACATCGTGTTCAATGGCGAGATCGAGTTTGAGCATGCCGGCGCGGGCTTTGATAACGATGACAAGCTGCACGGCACCGCCGAAATCGAGCAGGCTTACATCGACTTTCTGGCATCGCCGTACTTCAACGTCCGCTCGCCGGGTATCGATCTGGTGCCGATTGGCTACATCAATCAGCATCATGAACCGACGCAGTTCTACAGTGTGAACCGGCCCGAGATCCCAAATGGCCGGAACAATGGCTTGATACCGACCACCTGGGCTTCTCCGGCCGCCGGCATCTTCGGCAAGATTACCGACGGACTTGACTATCAAATCCAGGTGAGCACCACGCTGGAAGATTTCGGCGGCGGCTTCGATGCGCGTACGGACGGCAACTTTGTCGGGCCCGATCCCTATCTGCCGGGCTTTTCCGGCATCACCGGCAGCAATTTCGCGCGGCCGCCGCGCGGCGACTTCCGTCAGCTGAGCAACTACCTGGGCACTGCGCTGAAGCTCTCCTACACGCCGGCCTTTATTCCCGGCTTCGCCGGCAGCACGAGCTTCTACTACACCGCGAACGTAGAGCCGCGCGGCGCCCACGCCGACGACGGTACGGCGCTCGGCGAATCGAGCCTCGCCATTTTCGACAGCGAGTTCCGCTATCGCCCGCCCAAAACCGGGTTTGAATTTCGCGGCGAGTTTGCCTGGTTGTCATTCGGCAATCCCGCGGCGCTCCGCGCCAACAACGACGGTGATCCGACGAACAACGTCGGCAGCGCGATGTGGGGCATCTCCGGCGAAGTCGCCTACTATTTTCCGCTCGGACGCGCGCTCGGCGCCGAATGGGAAGCCGTGCCGTTCTACCGCTACACCTACATGAACAAGCAAATGGACGGCTTCGCCGGTCTGGATGCGAACCTTCCCACTGGCGCCGGCCAGCAGCAGTATCATACGGTGGGTGTCGCGGTGTTCCCGACGCCGCAAGTCGTCCTGAAGCTCAACTATCAGAAGGTTATCGATGGTTCGCCCAGTGGCGCGATGTCCGACCTCTTTCTGGGAGGCGTGGGTTTTCATTTCTGAGGTGTCCGGATGAGCGATCGCTCGGGTTGGCTGTTGCCCGCCGTCGCAGCGGTCGTCATCTCGGTTCCCGCCCAGGCGACGCAGTATTTGTCGGTCGAACAGGCACAGCGCCTGTCGTTTCCCGAGGCCACGCGCTTCGTCGAGGCCCATATCGTGTTCACGCCGGCAGACGCTGCCGCGATCGAGCAACGCTCCGACCAGAAGGTCCGCACCCGCGGCGAGCAGGTCTGGCGGGCGGAAGCGAACGGACGTCTCCTGGGCTTCTTCATTGTCGACTACGTGATCGGCAAGCACGAGGCGATCGACTATTCCGTGGCGCTTGGGCCCGATGGTCGGGTGAAGCGGGTCGAGATCCTGGAGTACCGCGAGTCCTATGGCAGCGAGATCGCCAACCGCGACTGGCTGGCGCAATTCATCGGCAAGTCGGGCGGCGATGGATTGAAGCCGGGTTCCGACATCCGCATCATCTCGGGCGCAACGCTGTCGTCGCGTCATATCACCGAGGGCATCAAACGCGTGCTGGCGATCCATGACCTCTTCCTGCGCTGACGTTCGGCGCGCGCGGCCGCTGCTCGGCACTTATGTCGAGGTCGCGGCATCCGGCGCGGATCCGGTGCGACTGCACGCGGCGATCGATCGCGCCTTCGCCGCTATCGAGACGGTTCACCGGCTCATGAGCTTTCAGGAACCCGGGAGTGAATTGAGCCGGCTCAATCGCCAAGGTCCCGGCAGCCCGGTTGCCCTGCATCCGTGGACCGTCGAGGTCCTTGCCGCCGCCGCCGCCCTGCGCGAGCGATCCCGGGGTGCATTTGACGCGGCCGTTGGACCGGGCGGCCGGCTCGATCTCAGCGGCATCGCCAAAGGTTTTGCCGTCGATTGCGCCATAGACGTGCTGCGCGCCGCCGGCGTCGAGCAGGGTCTCGTCAATGCCGGCGGCGACCTCGCCTTGTTCGGCGAGGAAGCCAGGCAAGTCGCCGTGCGAGATCCCCTTGATCCGACGCGTCTCGCCGCCATCGTGACCCATCGCCGACGCGTTGACAAAGGTAGTCGGTGTGATGGGCGAAGCGGCACGTCCAATCCTGCGCTTCTACGGCGCTTCGGCGACCCTTTTCCGCGAGGGAAGCGCGGTGCGTCTTGCGGCTTGAACGCGGGCTGCGCTGGTCGATCTATACGATCGTGGCCGCCCTCTTTGCGACCGGCGTTGCCTGGTGGGTGCTCGACGAAGGGCCGAGCACGGCCCGCCTCTACCTGATCGCCGCGCACGGACTGGCGGCGATGGCCTTCCTTGTCGCTCTGGGCGCGATCCTTGTCGGGCATGTGCGAGAAGGCTGGCGACGCAGGCTTAATCGGGCCAGCGGCACGCTCGCGCTGACGATCGCGGGCCTGCTGATCCTGACCGCCTTCGGCCTCTACTATGTCGGCTCGGATGCCCTGCGAAGCCTGGCATCCACTCTTCACATCGTCGTCGGCTTCGCCTTGCCGCTCATGCTTGCCACTCACATCGTGTTCGGACGACGCGCACGGTTGCGGGCGGAGACCTTGCTGAACGGCGGCTAGCCAGCCGACGACAGCAACCGGCGCTGTTGGTGAAGGTCGTTGAGCATGACCGGCGCATTCGGCGGCTAGAAGAGCTCGCCGGAATTCCAAAGCACGCATATCGACCAGTCTAAATCGTTTAGCCCGGCGAATTCGCTTGATGCGGCCGTGGCTTGTTCATGGCGCAACAGGTCTCGATCGCCGCGCGGATCTCCGTCCGGGCAGAGGCCTTGAGCCCCTTCGGATCCTCGGCAGTTTCCGGCGCGGACGGCGACGTTCGGTGCGAGGCGCCCGCGGAAGCATCGGCCCTATTCTTGCATGCTGTGCGGCAGCAGGCGCGGGCACGCGCGAACGAGACCCGACACTAGAGACCCGACACGATGGCGAGACGTCAATTCCATCTCTCCTGGTTCCTATCGCAGGGCTACGGTCCGAAGACCTGGCGGGGAAATTGGCCCGGCAGCGACGTCGCGCGCTGGATGATGCCCGATCTGTTCCTCGACCTCGCCCGCGGGCTCGAGCGTGCCTGCTTCGACTACGTCATCATCGAGGATTCGTCGATGGTGCCCTACACGTTCCAGGGCTCGCACGACACCTATCTGCGCTATGCCGCCAGCACGCCCAAGCTCGATCCCGCCGTGCTCGTCTCCTATCTCGCCCAGGGCACGACGCATCTCGGCCTCATCCCGACCCTGTCGGTGACCGAGTACCCGCCCTTCCTGCTCGCCCGGCTGGTCAACTCGCTCGACCACGTGACCGAGGGGCGCGTCGGCTGGAACTGTGTCACCAGCAGCAACGATGGCGCGGCGCAGAACTATGGCCACGTGCAACAGCCGCCGCACGACGAACGCTATGACCTTGCGGACGAATTCGCCGATCTTGTCACCAAGCTGTGGGACGCCTGGGAGCCCGACGCCGTCGTGCTCGACCGTGACGCGCCGATGTTCGCAGACGGCAGCAAAGTCCGCGCGGTGAACCAT
>WNFD01010327.1_pt1 | contig 13070 bp, 15 predicted proteins | sample 5400491 | NCBI WGS metagenome assembly WNFD01 (sample SAMN13153343, study PRJNA577476) | soil metagenome | isolation source: 120 cm saprolite under Douglas fir tree site 2 hole 2 replicate 2 | place: USA:California | collected 2015-04-18 | reverse complement strand
CATCTGAGAACGATCAAGAACTCAGTGTCCTGGGAAATCCGAGGAAAACCGGGGATAAACATACGGGTAAAAGCTGTGGTAGCGGATCATAGCGAGACCTTCGTCAGGGAGGGAGGACTGGCCCTTCATAACATGATACAGATACTGAGACAGTGGCTGAGTCAGTGGCGCGCTCGAAATTTTTTTTGCCATCATGAGACCAACCTCGTCGTGTCCCCAGGAGAGCATGACATTATCAAGGCCACAGTGGGGCTGATAGATACCGTATTCTGTTGAATAGATGCTATCGTGGGAGTCTGGGTTTGCCTCGAACGTCTCTGGGTATATGATTTTGTCGGAAAATTTGCAGCCAACGACAAATGTGTCCTGGGTTGTGGGAAAGGCTCGGTGTCAGTATACCAAGCTCCGGAATCAGCAGATTCTGGCTGTGCACGTACCCCGACAACGTCCCATTGACCTTCTGAATCGAACAGGAAAAGTAACTTGCCGAGGTCGTGAATGAGCCCAGTCACTTGCATCCACTCGGGTTTTCCATCACGACGAATGGCTTCGGCGGTCTGGAGCAGATGTTCGATCTGCGACATGCTGGTCTGGGGCCCCATCAGTGGCGGAGTTCACGTGTAACCGAACAACGTGGAGTATTCACATCTGGGTCAGACTCGTCTACAAGGGTGTTGAGCATCTCTATGGCTTGCCAGACACCCATGCGGGCGCGGCGGCGGCTCTTGAAGTTGACGCGAGCTTGGATGTTGAAGGCGACAGTCTGTTTTTCTGTAGTTGCCACATGAACCCGAGTGAGAAGGCTGGCCCATCAACAAATGGCTAGGCACGCATCATACCGTGTTGCTCCTTATAGAAAATTTTGACACGATCGCACGCATCCTCGTACTGACGGAAACGTGCCTTGTCTTTTTCGGCGTCGAATTCGGATTGATCATCCCACAGCATCAGTTTCTGGACATTCACTGCGGATGTAAAGTGTTGTTAGACTCCTGGACCGCGATCAAGGACGTCGGCCTGCCAAAGAGGCGTACTAACCATCATCGACAGCATCAGAGACCTGGTCAAAGGCACAACCATCGCGCTTCTGGGAGACGGTTGGGGTGTTGGTGAGGGCGGGCATGGCAGTGAAGGGTCAAGTTGGAGTAGTAGTTGTATTGATCTGGAGTGGTTTAGAGGGCGGTGGTTGTGGCAAATCTCGTGGGGAGACGATGGCCTTTTGAATACGGTGGGTCCACTGGCGTCTAGGAACAAGATCTCGTATAGATGTAGAGTGGCAAAAGCAGGGCAAGGGTCTCCTGGATACACAAGGAGGAATGTGTATTCGACGGCACGGTTCCCGGGAGAAGGCGTAAGTGATCTTCAAAGAGGCGGAAGCTATCGGAGAAGTGCGCCTGTGCGGGAGGGTTACCGGGGTAGCCCAGCTGAGCGGTGCTTGCCCCGTAAAAAAACATTTCGAAGACTTGAATTTGGGTTTCATAAGGCCAGTGAGTAAATGACGCCGTGTGACAAATGGTGCGATAGTGTGGACCGTGACTGACTCCGAATGAAAGGACACCACAAACCGCCATTTCCCATTTCCTTCTGGGGTTGACCCCCCCAGGGCCGAGTGAACCCGGTTAAAGATGCGCCCAATTTCATAAACGGTGCCATGATGCACCACTGGATCCCCATTCTGGGGTAAACTATGAGTATCGAGGAAAAGACGTTACCTCCGTGTGAGTCCGAGGTTCGACGAGCATGAGAACACATTCAATCCGCAATCCGCACTCTTTTCATCCGCGGTCCGATTGAAATTTCGGCTCGCTTCCCTTGTACAAAAATGGTCAAGATATCACCACGTAAGCACCTCCTCTCGTTCACAGGCTCAGGAAGCGTCCCTCCGTCATGCCGCTCAAATGTCCGTCCAGCTCATCCTTCATCCTACGGTTGATCACCGCAATGTCATCCGGGTTGCGATCCGCGACGAGTACGACCTACGTATAAGCTCGGGGCTATCCGGTTCCAGCGGCGCGGTGAACAGCAGTCTCTTCCATCCCAGCGTCATGTACCACCACCCATCCACAGGAGCATGTTTAGTATACCACACACACGCCTCAGGCAATTGGTGCATCAGAACATACCGTACTGGTGTAATTGGTGACTTGTTACCAAGGCGACCACAAAGGCGTCGACCCTCGACTGACAGCATAAAACCCACTGGAATCGATTAATTCGACTGCTCTAGGTGCGACACAAGCAATGTTGACGGATAGACTACTTGTTTACAACCGGGGATCGGGGGTGCGCTTATCCACCTTAGCGGAGAGTGACAAAGCTAGAGGGAATTCCCTCTGAACGTCGCCAATGCATTGGATCATCACGGCCCGAGAATTTCGCGAGCCAGTGACACGTATTTCGCGGGGTTTCACGCGCGTTGCAAGCGTCTTCATCCCGGGGATATCTTCTACTTGGGGATTCAATTTCCCAGCGGCATCAAGCGTGCAGCTGGAAGACTCAGCACGGATTGCCATGGAACCTAAAGCTAAAGAGCAATTAAGGTTATAGTATGTACTTTACTTTTGGCAAAGAATAGTGGATGGCCATCGTCGGGGATTGTCCTCTCTTTACAGATTTCCCGTTGACAAGCGCGAGCAGAGGGAGATTTGTCCAGTCGTACCGAGGAACTCGCGTTAGCGCTATGCGCTATGGAGGTGTGGCAGGCTTGCAGGGGTTGTCTGACTGAACCTTGTCCAGGCCTGCCTGCCCCATGGCTAGTCGCGATTGGGATGCCCTTAGCGGCGCTTGCGGTCCGGTCAATTGTAGGCTGGCCATCAACGTGTACACGATGTGTGGGTTGTATCTCCATAGGGCAGGTGCGACACGCTTGCAATTGAGGTGTGCGCTTGTAAACAACACTTTTAGGGCTAAATTGTTGATAGTCTGTTGATAGTTGGAGGAACAGGGTGGGAGACCTGATTTCGTCATGTGGGACTACGGAGTGTGGGGAAGTCCGGGCCCCTCATGAGCCCTAATGCTCCTGATCATCAGCACGGCAACACGGCAATCACCTTTTTTTCCTTATCACGAAGGGGTTACACTCCTCACCCTGAATAACAACTTTGTATATCTAGATCTGTTGAACAGAAAGGTTTCACCGCATCCACGCTCACGCCGTGGAACCGAGTAGGGGGTCGAACACGTGCACTATCTTTTGGGCTTGTGCTCAACAGGGTTGGCCAACTTGAACTGGAAGCATCTGGGCACTGGCAGACGACATCGATGAAGTAAGTACCTCACCTCCACTCAAGGCCAGGCGCGAGCATCCGCACGTTCGGCCCGAGCAATATCTCTACCGGCTGTTGCGACCCTGTCACGGCACGACGCCCAAGTCGAGCACTGCAACCGTCGGTTCGCGCGATCATGGTGTGCTGTACCGTAAATTAATAAATTGATGTGTTCTGAGGTTTACTGGATCGCCACCTGAACACCTGATGCCTGACAGGCCAGTACGGTACTGGCCTCGTTTTGTTTGGTCCAGAGGGCGTTCCCAGAGGTTGCAACCCCTTTGCGCTGTCAGCGTTCGTTCAGTTGATTGTCTGAGTCATGCCTCTCAGCTGCCTGTCTCCCGTCGTAAAACTTCGTCACGTCGTCGTTCTACTCGAATGTCACTCTCCACATAGACTTCGACGAGAGGTCGACCTACCAAGGTGAAGATGGACTTTGAACCATGAAGTAGCACCTAAGATGGTGCTGGTAATTCCAAACCACGGTGGATTGCTGATCAAGCTGTTGCTACAACTTACCTCGTCCTCCTTGGAGGTTTAGCTGGGCTCTACCGAGGGCTTATATACTTCTGACTCCATGACGAAGAAGGCAGGTATAGCTGGCGAGTCAGTGCGCGGTGCTTGTGTTGCTACGCCCCCTGTGCTCTCGCATTCGGGTTAGAGCTCCCGTCCATTCGAACGCTACGTTTCGGTATCACTGCCACTTCACGCCCTCGCCGTAATGGATCCGATCGTGTCGTCCGCACTTTCGGTCCGACCTCAGAACGTTCTACTTTGGCCACAGCCCGTAGATACCATCGTACCAAGGTCACAACCTCGGGGTTTGGAGAGTTTCTCGGAGTAGGTGGATTGTTTGGAGCCGTCTGCGAGGCTATGGTCGCCCACGTCATGGACAGATGCTCGTTTGAAATCGAGTGGGCCGACGTCCGGTCAGACATCATCGAGTGAGCGCTGACACATAGCCGACGCATGCATTGATTTTTTTTTTCAGTGCAAATTTTTGGTCTTGACATTCACCTCCGCTTTCTGCCCCTAACGACGCGTCTTCCACATAGTCCTTTTTGTCTCTTTTTGAGATACCATGTTTGGAGGCAGTTGAGACATTCTCCAGCTACTAGTACGATTCGAAGCCCTTCTCAACATTGTCAATGACGAAATCGCGTTCTGCAAAGGTTACGCAAGCCGGCGGGTTTCCGGGTAGAACTATTAGAATCGTCGGGATCGGGTTTTAGAAAATGTGAGCAACTGCCAGCTAGTCTTGGGTTACATCATTGAGTACCATCAGTGCCGGTCCCGGAACGCAGGGGCCGTATTGTTCCTTGCGGTTTGCTCCCCGGACCGCGAACAAGCTTTCCCTGAACTTCTGTTCGAAGCATTCGGTCTTCTTGGCTCTGGACTATTCTCGCCTAGGTTTGCCGTAGGTGGCAGGATGTTTGCATTATCTTTGCTCACATTGTAGTTCGTCAGCACGCCATCTGGTGTCCTCGTTCCTCGAAAAGCTGCAGGGTCCACCATTCATTACTCCACGTCCGTGCGGTGGGGACATGTCATGATGTTAGAGAAATTTCCAGACTGTCTATAACTCCCAGAAGACGTCATGTATCTCGTCGTCTCTTTCGAGACAGGGTTCTGTACAAGGCCTACTATTTACCTATCTGGCACGTGCCGCACCCCATTCGGAACAACTTTGCGTCACTGTTTCCCCTACGAGTGCAATATCGACCTTTCAATTCACAGTGCATGCTATTTGCCAGGTCCTGGCCTTCACCAAATGAGGCTTGGGATGTGGCCTTTCGTGCTCGTTTGTTTGCCCCTCCTGTCGTTAACCCTCTTCACTATCGGGGGCCGTGACGGGTTCCGATCATGCATTATCTCCTGCAGAAATGTTGAAGCGCTCACGCTGCTCAGTGTGATACCGAATGAACCATCCGAATCATCGCCTCAGGCTCCGGCGCCGAGTTCCGACCTGCCTAGCGGGCAGGTTTCGCATCTACGTGAGCTGTCAGTGGGGCCGACGGTATTTACGGCATCGCTGACTCCTTGTCTCGCCTTTCCTTCCGGGGGCCCACGCATGGAGGAACGTACCTCGCAATCCTTGGCTACTGTAGGAGCATCGGCCCCTTCGGTTCGCCTTCACTGGCATACGTCACAATTTGTGTCCCTTCTCACACCGGTCTATCCACCGTGCCAGAGACGCTGATGAACCGGTGATGGCGCATCGCCTGGAGGGAATAGTCTTTAACGAAGTTGTGTTCTTCCCACCAAGCCCGCTTACCATACACTGGATCTTAACCAGCCCTGACCGGTGAACGCAAACACCCCACGTTGGGACCCATGCCTGAAGAGAGGATCGCCTTCAGGCGCAGCCATGACAACGCGCCGAGGTTAACGGCATCTGGGGGATCCCCTTCATATCTCTGCTAGCACTGGAGATGCTTATTCTTGCAGGTACGTAGTGCTTTCGCCTCCATCTACCATCTCTGAGTCTCTGACTGCCCGTGACATCGTCCCGAATGTACCGGATCGTCTTCCGCACCTATACCATCAATATCTGGACCGGCAGCGAGCTCGAATGCTCCTTCGGCGAACGATCCGAATGGCCGCACGCGACTTCAGTCTCATCTGGTACCGTGTCCGCATCGAGGATCCGATGACGAGCGTCAAAATACCGAGAACGAGTACGGCCCGATATCCGTCACGGTAAAGCAAAGCGGTAGAAGTTCGCGTGCGCCACCACTGCGCTGCTTACCCAACCCAACTTGCGATTCCCCGTAGAGCGGGTGACAAAAGAACATACGGGCGGAATGACACCGGCGGTTGATCCATTGCTGCTGCACTCGTTCTCGCTGCGACAGAACGTTTGCTTCGTTGTTCTAGCGCCGAAACGCGAGTTTTTGACAACCGGCCCGAAGATGGGGGTGACCAAGCGTATGCATCGTTTCACTGATAGGGAGCATCGCTCGTTCGAATGCACTCGTAGGTCGGGATGCGTAGTATATCCTTTCATTTCTTATGCTTGAGCGCTGGCCTGTATTGGTCAGCGGCAAAGTCAAAGTCAAATCCGAGTCGTACTGCGTTTACATGACAACCACGCTATAGTAGTACACCCCTACTACGATTGTACAGCGCCGGTGCTGTCAATTGGTCGGAAAACCTCATACGCAAAGGGTCGGAACACGGTATGTTTAAGTTCCCCAACAGACATGTGCCCAGGGGCAAAAGTGACATCGACAACCGCTTTATGGTTCTGAGTGCTGGTGTAGTACAACTTGAACATGTGTGGGGTGACCTTACAGCATGCCTGCTTTTCATGATCGGTGCGACGCCTCCGAGTGCAGTATTAGTCGTTACCCCGGCAACGTGTCCGACGGTTGAGTGAGAGAGGACATACAGGACCGGCCAGCCTTTCCTTTCCTTCTTTCCGTTCGGAGGACCGTGCCGATCCACCATCATGTCCGCGAAATCCGTTGCACGTTCCGGAACGGGTACCGTACCGAGAGGCTTTTCCAACTTACTTTGCCACTCAGTGCCGGTTGACAACTCCTGGATCAGGGCCACCAAGCGGGGCTGCGGCTGAGCGGATGCGTTCGCCTGCAGCCGGTACCCCGAGTGACCTTTTAATTTCCACAGGTACCGTCGGATCGGTTGTTTCGGTACGAACTCGGAGGAGGCAATACTGCCCATCCCACTTTGACGCGCCAAGACCGTGCCAGATTATACGCTCTCGACCCCCTCTTGATGCGTTTCAATCTACAGTCTCGCATTCATTCAAAGCTACTTCAATTACCAGTGGTGTTTGCTGTGTACACAGCAACCAACGACGAGCATGCAGTAACGATCAATTCTGCACAAGACTCGTTTTCGAAGGGTGTCAACGTGCGAGCACCCCCGCTTGCATCACCCCAATCTCCCTAGAGAACGAAAGTGGTCGAGATGGAAAGATGAGATTGAAAAGAAGGAGTGGGGGAAAGATCTGATCGGTAGCGAGAATCGTACCTGGGACTCGGACAGTACATCAAGGTGGGTACCGTATGCCTACTTGTCAGATGGTGGATCTTGCGCGCTCTCAAACAAGAGTAAGCGTTTGGCGGCTGTGCAGGCAACCTCGCCTGGACGGACCGAAACGTTCGTGTGAATTCTCGAGGAAGGCCAAATGAGAAGCGCATTGAGCCTCGGATGAATCTCGCCGGTCGGTGCTAAGACGATGCGGAACGAACAAACGAGCCGATAATTAATCGATAGTTACGTCTTCAGGGGTCATAGTAATCTGGTAAACATAGAGTACGCGCGGTGGCTCATCCGCATCGACATCAGTTTACAACATTTCGCTGGACTCCGCCTCCGCACCGAATGTGCCGGTGGCATTGAACCACAGCTGTCGCGTGCTGCCCTGACTTTGTTACATGCCCACGTTCGTGCACATGAAAGAGATGACCATTTTCAACATCTGAAACTCGTTCTAATCCGGATAAAAAATGCTCCATATGAAACATGACCCTGAGACCATGCGAGAAATAATTGCAAGAAGTCATGCCCTGGATCATTTGGCGTGTTGGGGAGTTGGTGACGAGAGGTCCACGCCGTTCAGGATGCCCACCGACACACTGGACAAATGGCTGTTGATAAATTTCGAGTGTACTCATGGACATGCCAAAAGGCGCTGTACTGGTTGACGGGGAAACTCGGCGGTCATAGGGGCGCATGTTCTTTTAGCATCAACTGCTAAGATGAAGCAGCCAACCGATGCGAAACCCTACTCGTATTCGATGCTAAAAATCTCTCGATCTCCGCCCCACTACGGTTCCCGTGTTTTGAGTCGGGTGTCGATGAAGTACAGACAAGGGAGACACTGCACCGTGCCAAAGAAAGGGACTGATACCCCAGGATACTCAACTCGAATCGCGCTGCTCAATGGCTCAGGCCAAGGCTAGCTTGCTCTCTCAACATCTGCAATACGTTGTTAAGATAACAAGGAGGACGTGAACAAAGATGGTGGTGGAGAGAAACACTGACAAGCCAGCAGCTTTGGCTCGACAACGGCTAGCTCTCGGTGACTCGATTCCCGGAGAGCAAGCTCAGCGATACCCTACACACCCAACAGATCACTTCTCGTTTCTGCAAGACGTAAATCAAAGACTGGGTATCACGGCGAAGCATGATCAAATCGGAGTTCTGACCAGCGATATGAAGACCTTCGGGGGCACTAGTACTGTCATTCAGACCCACCCCACTTAGAAGTACGCTGACCGAGACCATGCGTAGGGACAGGGCAGTCCTTGTTATCATAACGTCAGTAACTTGAAACATATAATTCACGAATAACAAGTTAATCACATTTCCCGGATGGAGGAGTACATCTAAGTCACATGGATGTCGCCTGAGCTGTCGGTAACGGTGTGGCATTCTTTGATAGTAGAACTAGGAAAGTACAGGGCGAGACTTCTTGAGAGTTTGTGCCCTGGTGACGTTAGTCAGGGTCATCAAGAGTTTGGGGGACCATCTGACTCCGACTCACCTCGTGAAAATTTGGCGTGGTCAATCTCCTTTGGCAAGTTAAGTTCGAGTGTCGAGGACCCGGAGACCGACCATCTTTGACAGGAGTTTGATAGGGATTAACAAAACATCGCAACCCACGGAAGCACCGAGGTTTCGATGGTGCCTCCGGTAGAGTGATTGTTCTACTAATGTCATCGCCCGTTTGACTACCAAAGGCCGGTGAAATGGCACTGCGAGCGTAAAGGTGTCGCCGCAGCGACGGGTGATATCGCCTCACAGCAAATTGATTCCAAAAATCCGTGCATTGGTCATTACCACCCACGCTGTGAAGGGATACACTGCTGGCACTGGCATGCGCGGTTGTTGCTCTCACGGCATACGCGCACCAATGCGCTCGCTACGACGTATGGCATCGCCGACTCGGAATAACCACACGGGGATGCCGCCACCGCTCTGGTAAGGGTATCCACAAGCGACGACCTGCATACTGTACTTTGCGGGCACATCATGGCCATCCAGCAGCCGAAATGTGTGAACCAATGCCGTCGGGCGCCGACGGGGGTGAAAGAAACGATCGATGCATCATAAGGGGTGCCGGCGAAGGATAGGGACACACAACTGTCATGGCTGAGTTCCGTCACACAGCATTCCACTTTATATGCTGTTGTTGGTATTCGGTTGAAACGTGGGACACAGCCATAGACCAGTCATCCAGCAGGTAGCGGGTGGCAGCAAGCGGTGAGTGGGGTTCTCTTCGCGATCGCAAGACAAGTGAGGTGACGCCAAACTTGGAAGGAAATTTTGTCACGTGCAGTCGGCGCTAGAGTGTATTGCTCTCCTACGAGTCCTACCACTCTCCTAGACTCCTACAGAGTCCTACTACTTGCCCGCTTTCCCCCTACCCTAGTGGCTGGGCAGGACGTGTCCGAGTGACGGAGAGGGTTGGGAGGGTTGGGTATTGCTATACCCGATCAACTTAACCATCTGGATAACACTGCCAACAAAGACAGCGATGGGCCTCAACATTATTAACAGGCAAGGACGTGACGAGCTCCACAGTATCCTCTGCGGCTACGAACGTCTAAAGGGGCGAATTTGGACATCCCGGCTGGCTGCCGATGGCTTTTTCTGGTCCCAGTCGTTGGCTCTGTTCTGAGGACCCGTGGAGTCCTGGACCAAGTTCCGCCACAATCGCCTCTAGGCCGTACAGTTGTGATATAGTTCCGGATCGCGTTTGACAGCAGTGTTAGTGGAAATGGAATGGATACATAGACATAAAAAGCACGGTAATCGTATTAATATTTACAACTCGTCTGATCATTAGGAAAGTCGTTACTCTACGCGCGGAGAAACTGTACTGGGAAGTGTAGACAAATAGATTAATGATGACGTATGGGTGGAGCAAAAATCGATCGTCGCGATCACCGGGCACCACAGTCTGTTCAGAATAAGGATCGTGCAACTCCTGCAAGTACCCACACGAGCACGAGACCGTACATGCTGGGCGGACCTGATCGCACGCCCGCATCGACGAGCGGCACGGCGCGGCCGATCGTCTCGTTCAAGCATGTCAGTAGCGTCGTATCCGTTCCATTCGGGAGTGGGGCCGCGGGCGCGCTCGCACTGGGGATTTGGGTACCATTCAGCGCGGTCGTGTCGTTGTACCCGTCCAGTGTGAGGACAACGCTGCTCGCGCGGTAATACTGCAGCGCCTGCTCAGGAAGCGGCAATGCGCTCAAGTTCGTGAAGGGCGTGGGAGAGCTCGATGTGCCGGTCTCATTAAGGTCCGAGGAGCAGTTGGCCTTCACCGATCCGATGAGCGAGGAGACCGTGCTTTTGTCCGAGAGCACGTGGAATGTTGAACCAGTGTTCTTTGACTGAAACTGCGCGATTGCTAGCGGCCCACCAGGGCGCGATGAGTTGTCTGGGAAGCCATACTGCAAAGTAGAATTCACATTGATTAAGATCGGTTAAAGACGAAAGAGAGGGGTGGAGCCGGGTGGAGACGCACCTCATTGGAGTCGTGCAGGTATGAGCCAGGGCCAACTGCAGGGCCAGGCCAAACGACTGGCCAGAAGAAGAACGGGAAATTGAGTCCTGCAACGCCTCGTACGCCCACAGTACCAGGGTAACCACTCCCGTAGATGCTTCAAATGCACAGACACGGCATGTCAGGACGAGGGTCGAGAGTCGCACCTGTGAATTGCATACCTGTTCCCATACACTTCCTCCCTGTTGCCACCGCCCGCAAGGCGCCCAACAAATGGCTGGTGCGCGATGGGTACTACTCTGCCCCCTCCAGCGCCATAGCTTGTAGCGCTCGTCTTCCCGTTCGGGAGGCTCCCGCTGCCAAGGGACACCTTGCTTGTCTTTCCCGATTTTCCGCCGCTGCTCCCGCCTACGTGTGCAAGGGAAAGGGATAAGCGGTAATGATAGGGGGGTAAACGGATAACGCACTGGAGCTGCTGCTAGGACCCCTGCCTCTGCCCCCGCCCCCACCACCCTTCCGTCGCTCGAGAGGGTGGGCGAGACTTGGCTCCTTGACAAAGATAAGGTGTATGTTCGAATCGCTGGGGCGCGTGGCATCATTAGTATCGACGCGGGCGCGGAAGTGGGATACGAATGGAATGAACATGATGACGGTAGTAGGTTAGTGCTGATTCTAAGTAGTCAGACAGGTGTGGGTATGAGGCGATGATATAGTAAATGAGGAGACCAATACGCCTCTCGGTGGAGCAGAAATCCAGCGCAAGAGATTCCGTTCGAACTTGAAGTTCTGTACAAAAGCGAGGCTGGAAAGTCCAAGCGCCGCCTGGTCAATGCAAGCGGCGGACACAGCATGTCTCAACCGATCGAACTGATAGTGAACTGCGGCTGTCGACGATTAGGGCCCACAAGAATAGCGAGTACGATCACCACAGCCAATACAGCTCAATACATAGATCAAACAGTCGGCGTCTAACCGCCACAAATCTTTGCCGTAAAAGTGGGCCTTACGAGGCAATGCCCCGTTGAGTTCCGTGTTCATGCTTACAAGCGTTCCACAACAAGCCGCGACCACACCCATCTGACTTGAGTCATCGTGATATGCACCCTAAGGTGCTATGTCAGACTCACAATACACAGCTTGTTCGCATAATATCTGCGCATATAACATTTGGTCGTATAGTCATACTGAACAGAAGAAAGGACCATGGGGATGTCCGCAAATCCACATCATTGGCCCAGGTGCACACAATTATGCAATTAAAGTGGACGCGGTGGCCGAGTCATACTTGAATGTTGGCGGAATCTGTTGCTTGGTCTTGTAATAGCGCGCAAGACGGTGGATGCGCGACTCGATCAGAATCAAGCGGAACTTCGAGTCCTTGTCCTTGCGGTTCGTCTCGAGGTGCTTGCGCACGGCGACAGCCTTCTTAATCAGATGCCAGAGATCCTCAGGGATGGAAGGTGCGAGGCCTAGTCATCACGTCCTCCCATCAGAACTGCGACTCTATCCACGAACTATATAGAGATGAAGTGGACGCACCATTCGACTTGAGGCATCGGAGAATTTTGTTGCCCGTGACAAAGCGCACTTGAGGAATACCATGCGAGTCACGGAGAGTAACACCAATCTGGGAGGGCGTGAGGCCCTTGCGCGCGAGCTTTATGATGTTCTCAACAACGTCATCCGGCGTCGTTTTTAACCAAGAGGGAGGAGAACGGCGGTAAGGGAGGGCAGAGGACGCTATGGTGAATTGACCTCAGACGAGAGACATATTCTAGATGTTAGCTAAACGTACAAATGCCCTTTCCGGGAGCGTGCATACGACCCATGGCTGTTCTAAGTGATGATAAGTATTCTTTCAATTGCAGCGAAGTAGGTAGCGCACAGATTTTAAGAGGGCGAGTTATGTCTTGATCTTGAGGAAAGCCTTCACCTGGCTGGGTTGATTGTCGGTCGTGGGGGGTGTGCGAGAACGTCACGCGTGACGGAGTGGCTATTAAGAACTGTATAGTGACAAACCTTGTTTTTCACCCCAAACTGGTTCATTCAGATTGCTCATTACCCTCGACGGACGCAAGACACATTTCTTGACCATCTTCGCCTTGGTCAACTAGACTCTATTCTGCCATGAAACTCAACATTGCGAGTACGTCGTCATATTTGTCATCGTCCTCGTCTCCTCTGACATCATCTTCAACAGACCCCGCAACAGGGCAACAAAAGACCGTCGACATTGATGATGAGAGGAAATAGTGAGCGACTCGTACTGCATTTGTATGCACGTCTAACCTCTACTTTCAAGTCGCGTTTTCTATGAC
>WNFD01012343.1_pt1 | contig 13071 bp, 12 predicted proteins | sample 5400491 | NCBI WGS metagenome assembly WNFD01 (sample SAMN13153343, study PRJNA577476) | soil metagenome | isolation source: 120 cm saprolite under Douglas fir tree site 2 hole 2 replicate 2 | place: USA:California | collected 2015-04-18 | reverse complement strand
AGCGCCATCAGGGTCCCGCCGTGGAGCGCGCCCCCGACGGTGCGCAGCTCGTCGCGGATCGTCAGCTCGGCCACCACGCGGTCGGGGCTCGCCTCCACGATGCGCAGCCCCAGCAGCGTGCTCAGGGTTCCGGCCATCCTCTCGTTGAACGGCGTGGGGTCGATGTCCATAAGTGCCCTCCGGCGGCCATCCTCACCGAAACGGGGAGCCAGTTCAATTACCTCGGAGGTAATGGCGCTCGATCCCGGCCCGCGTATACTGGCCGCCATGACGACCCGGACACCGCCGGCCGCGAGCCGTGCGGCGGGGAACTTCGGGCGGCTGCTCAAGCAGTGGCGCGAGCGCCGGCGCCTGAGCCAGCTCGCCCTGGCGGTGGACGCCGAGATCTCCTCGCGGCACCTGAGCTTCATCGAGACGGGCCGCGCCCAGCCGAGCCGCGACATGGTCATGCTGCTGACCCGCGTGCTCGACGTCCCACCCCGCGGTCGCAACGACCTGCTCACCGCGGCCGGCTACGCGCCGGTGTACCGGGAAACGGGCCTCGAGGCGCCCGAGATGGCCGACGTGCGGCGGGCGCTGGACTTCATCATGCGCCAGCAGGAGCCCTACCCCGGCCTGGTCATCGACGGCCACTGGAACATCCTGATGACCAATGGCGGGGCCCGGCGGCTGATGGGGCTGTTCCTCGACGCCGACGCGGTGGCGGCCGTCGGCGGCCGGCCCAACGCGATGCGCCTCTTCTACCACCCGTGCGGCATGCGCCCCTACATCGTCAACTGGGAAGCCACCGCGGCCGGGCTCATCCAGTGGCTGCATCGCGACCTGGCCCGCGGCATCGGCGACGCGGAGACGAGCCGGCTGCTCGAGGAGCTGCTCTCCTACCCGGACGTCCCGCACAAGTGGCGCACCCTCGACCTGGACGCCGCCCCGGTGCCGTTCCTGGGCGTCGAGCTGCGCCGGGGGAATACCCACGTCACGTTCTTCTCCACGCTGACCACGCTCGGCGTCCCCTACGACATCACGCTGCACGAGCTGCGCGTGGAGTGCTTCTTCCCCGCCGACCGGGAGAGCGAGGCCCTGCTGCGCACCCTGGGAGATTCCGCATGAGCGCATCGGACCGTCCGACCCAGTTCGGGAGAATCCACCATCCGGACGAGGCGTGGCTGGCCAAGCAGCCGGCCGAGCCCATCCTCGAGCCCGAGCTGCCGATCATCGACACGCACCACCACCTGTGGGACCGCGAGGGCCACCGCTATTTCCTGCCCGACTTCCTCGCGGACGCCGCGACCGGCCACAATCTGGTCGCCACCGTGTTCCTCGAATGCCACTCGATGTACCGCGCGGCCGGGCCCGTGGAGATGCGGCCGGTGGGCGAGACCGAGTTCGTGGCCGGCCAGGCCGCGATGAGCGCGAGCGGCCTGTACGGCCCCACCCGCGTGGCCGCCGGCATCGTGGGCTTCGCCGATCTCACGCTCGGCGACCGCGTGGAGCCGGTGCTGCAGGCGCATCTGCGCGCCGGCGGCGGGCGCTTCCGCGGGGTGCGGCACTCGGCGGCCTGGGACGCCAGCGACATCATCGGCAACAGCGCGGTGGCCGACGGGCCGCACGTCTACCTGCGGCCGGACTTCCGGGCGGGCCTGGCCGTGCTCACCCGGCTCGGGCTCTCGCTCGACGCCTGGGTATTCCACCCGCAGCTCCCGGACGTGGTGGACCTGGCCCGCGCGTGTCCCGACACGACCATCATCCTCGGTCACGTGGGCGGCGTGCTCGGCTACGGCCCCTATACCGGCAAGCCGAAGGACGTGTTCGCGGCCTGGAAGGCCCAGGTGACCGAGCTCGCCCGGTGCCCCAATGTGGTCGTGAAGCTGGGCGGCATGATGATGCGCCTGGCCGCCTACGACTACCGCACCCAGCCGAAGCCGCCCACCTCCACCGAGCTGGCCGCCCTCTGGCGCCCGTACATCGAGACATGCATCGAGCTGTTCGGCGCGAACCGCTGCCTGTTCGAGAGCAATTTCCCGGTGGACAAGATGGGCATCGGCTGGGCAGGGCTCTGGAACGCGCTCAAGCGGATTGCCGGCGGCGCCTCCCTCCCGGAGAAGCAGGCCATGTTCAGTGGTACCGCCCGGCGGGTCTATCGGCTGGACGCGTAGGCCGTGGACGAGCACCTCGAGGCCAACCGAGCGCTCTGGAACACCTGGGCGCGGATCAACCTCCAGTCCGAGTTGTATGACGTCGAGGGCTTCGCGGCAGGCCGCGGGCGCGACCTCGACCCCATCGCCCGCGCGGGCCCGGGAGACGTCCGGGGCAAGTCGCTGCTCCACCTGCAGTGCCATTTCGGGACGGACACCATCCGCTGGGCCAAGCACGGCGCGACGGTCACCGGCGCGGACTTTTCCGAAGTGGCGGTGACCGCCGCGCGGACCCTCGCGGCCCGGATGGGGGTGTCCGCCACCTTCGTGCAGAGCGACCTCTACGACCTGCCCGCGAACCTCACCGGCCGCTTCGACGTCGTCTTCACCTCGCACGGGGTGCTGGGCTGGCTGCCCGATCTGGAGCGCTGGGCCCAGGTGATCGCCCACTTCCTGGCTCCCGGCGGCGTCTTCTACATCGTAGAGGTCCATCCCCTGCTCCAGATCTTCGACGATCGCGCGGCCGAGCCGGCGCTGCGGCTACTCTATCCCTACTTCCACGGACCGGAGCCCGTCCGCGACGAGCACCCCGGCTGCTACAGCACCGCCGACGCGCCGATCACGAGCGTCGAGCACGTCTGGTTGCACACGGTCTCGGACATCATCAACGCGCTCGTCCGCGCCGGGCTCCGCATCACCGCGTTCGACGAGTACCCGTTCCTCGGCTGGCGGTTCTTCCCGTGGATGGAGCGGGGCGCCGACGGCTGGTGGCGGTTGCCGGAGGACCCGCGCCTGCCCCTCGGCCGCGGCAGCCTGCCGCTGATGTTCTCGCTCAAGGCCATCGGTCCCGCCTGAGTGCTCTTCTTCGCGGCCCTGCTCGTGGACGGACTGCTGGCCAGCGCCATCTACGCCCTGGTCGCACTCGCGTTCGTCGTCGTCTACAAGGCGTCCGGGGCGATCAACTTCGCGCTGGGCGAGCTGGCGATGCTGGGCTCGCGACTGGTGGCCACCGGGATCCACGCGATGGAGCTCGGGCTGGCGGGCGCCATCGGCTCGGCCTCTGCCGGCATGGTCGTGGTGGCCCTCGCCTTCAACCGACTCGTCCTGCGCCACATGGTCGGCCGGCCGCTGATCTCCTTGATCATGGTCACCCTCGGCCTCGGAGCATTGATCCGCGGCGCGGCCCCCCTGGTGTTCGGAGCCGTCCCGGGGCCCATCCCGCTTCCGATCCCGTCGGATCCGCTCGACGTGTATGGAGTGCTGGTCCCGGTGGGAAGGCTGGCCGCGGCCACGATCGCGATCACCTGCATCACCGCGGTGAGCGCGTTCTTTCGATTCAGTCGAACCGGACTGGCGCTGCGGGCCATCTCGGACGATCAGCAGGTCGCGATGGCGATGGGCATCGACGTCCACGGTCACGTCGCCCTCACGTGGGCGATGGTCGGGGTGATCTCCGTCTTCACGGGCGCGTTGTGGACCTTCACGTCGGGCGGCGGGCTCGGCGTGGTGATCATCGGGCTCAAGGTGTTCCCGATCCTGGTCGTCGGCGGCCTCGACAGCGTTCCCGGCATCATGGTCGGCGCCGTTCTCATCGGGGTGCTGGAGAGTCTGGCCGCGGGCTATCTCGATCCCCTCCTGGGCGCGGGCTTCAGCAGCATCGCACCCTATCTCTTGCTCCTCGCGGTGCTGTTCGTGCGGCCGCACGGAATGTTCGGTCGGCCGACGATCGAGCGCGTGTAAGGCCAATCGTCCCGCGTGCTACGATAGGCCCCATGACAGTCGCCAATGGTCGAGAGTTCCTCAGCATCCCCGGACCGACCAATATCCCGGACGCCGTGCTCCAGGCGATGCACCGCCCGGCGATCGACATCTACTCGGGCGACATGGTCGAGCTGACCCGGACCCTGCTCGAGGACCTGCCCAAGCTCTTCCGTACGTCCGGGCGGACATTCATCTACGCGGCCAACGGCCACGGCGGCTGGGAGGCGGCGGTCAGCAACGTGCTGTCGCGAGGGGAGACGGTGCTGGTGCTGGAGTCCGGCGTGTTCGCGATCGGCTGGGGGGACATGGCGCGGATGCTGGGGATCAAGGTCGAGGTGCTGAAGGGGAGCTGGCGGCGGGCGGTGGATCCGGCCGCCGTCGCCCAGCGCCTGGCCGCCGACACGGCCCACGAGATCAAGGCGATCCTCGTCGTGCAGGTCGACACCGCCTCGGCGGTCGTCAACGACATCGCGGCCATCCGCCGGGCCATCGACTCGGCCGACCACCCCGCCCTCCTGATGGTCGACTGCGTGGCCTCGCTCGGCTGCATGCCGTTCGAGATGGATGCCTGGAAGGTCGACGTCGCCATGTCGGGCTCGCAGAAGGGGCTGATGACCCCGCCCGGCCTGGCCTTCGTCGCCGCCAATGACCGGGCGCTGGCCGCCCACCAGAAGGCCGACCTGCGCACGCGCTACTGGGACTGGACGTTCCGCATGGGCGAGGTGCACTACCAGAAGTACGGGGGCACGCCACCGCAGCACCTGCTGTTCGCCCTGCGCAAGGCGCTCGACATGCTGCTCGCCGAAGGATTGGATCGGGCCGCCCACCGCCACGCGCTCCTCGGAGAAGCCACGCGCCGGGCCGTCGGCAGATGGGCGGAGGGATCCGAAGCCCCTGCTCGACTACTGCCGCGCGCACTGCGGGGTGGTGGTGGGCGTGGGCATCGGCGAGCTCTCGGGCAAGGCCTTCCGCATCGCCCACATGGGCCACATCAACGCGCCCATGGTGTTCGGCGTTCTCGGTAGCATCGAGATGGGGCTCGCGGCGCTCGGCATCCCCCGCGGGTCCGGCGGCGTGCAGGCGGCGATCGACTACCTCGCGCGGGAGGTCACGTAGAGCTCGAGCTCCCTTGACAGTCCGCCCCGGCTGGCTCGATAGTGCTGGCGCCGCGCCGAGAGCGGCCAGGATGACCACGAATCGCGCATTGCGGCACCTCCGGCCGTGGCTGACCCTCGCGGCGGCGCTGGTCGCGCCCGCGACGGCGCAGGCCGAGATCGTGCTGCCCGCCGGCTTCACCGCCCGGGTCTACATCACCGGCGACGGGTTCGGCGGGTCCACCGAGCTCCGCGGGCGCGGGATCCCCACGACGCCCACCCTGGCCGTGGATCATACCGGCGCGCTCTATCTCGCGCGCAGCGGCCGGCGGTACAGCGGCGGCGAGTTCGACTACCTGACGTCCGTCTACCGGATCAAGGCGGGCGGCGCGCAGCTCACCGCCGCGACCGAGGCGCGCTACTTCCACGGCCCGCCGCTCCACAATGCCCAGGTGAGCGGCGGCCGGGGCGGACGCGAGCTGTTCGTCACCACGTTCGACCGCGACCGCCGCGTGGGCGTGCTGTACCGCTTGATCGACGGCCGGATCCTCTTCTTCGCCGGGGGCACGCCGGACCCCGGCACGCCGCCGGTCCTGGTTCAGCCGGAGGGCGCGGCCGTCGACTCCGCCGGCAACGTCTACGTGGCCGACCGCGACCGCGGCGTGGTCGTGCGCTTCGATCCGACTGGACGCGTGCTGGATCCGAGCTACCTGCGCGTCACCCGCCCGCGCACGCTCACGGTGGACGACACCGGCCACCTCTGGGTCGGCAGCGACGGCAGCGCGGAGGCGCCCTGGCAGGCCGGCCCCGGCGAGCTCTGGCGGGTGGCCCCGGGCGGCGAGCGGCGGCTGATCGTGGAGGGCCCCGTGTCCCAGGGCCTGAGCCCGGGCCCGGGCGGCTCCGTCTTCGTGGCCGACCGCCAGGGCAACGAGATCTTCGGCGTCACCGCCGACGGCAACCGGCTGAGCCTCGCGCGCTTCACCGACGGCGATGCGCCGCGGGGCCTCGTCTTCGTGCCCGATACCGCCGAGACGCGCGCGGCCGGCCTGGCCGGCGACCTGCTCGTCTCGGTCATCCGCACCGGCGTGTTCCAGCTCAACCAGATCGTGCGGATCTCGGGGCCCTTCTCGGAGCTGGCGCGGCGGCGGTAGCCCAAAGCGGCCCCTGCCATGGACTTCGGGCTCTCCGGCCCCGAGCAGGCCTTCGCCGACGAGGTGCGGGCGTTTCTCCAGGCCCACCCTCCGGAGACGTTCCTCGAGGACGGCACCGACGCCGGCTACGGCTCCGGGGCCCACTCGCACGCCTTCACCCGCGTGCTCGGCGAGCGCGGCTGGCTCAGCATGGGCTGGCCGCGGGAGCACGGCGGCCAGGCGCGGCCGATGAGCTACCTGCTCGTCCTGCTGGAGGAGCTGGCCGCGGCCGGCGCGCCCTTCGGCCCGCTCTCCGGCTGCCTGCAGGTCTCCGACTCCATCATCCGCAACGGCTCGGAGACCCTGCAGCGGGAGATCCTGCCGCGGGTGGCGCGCGGCGAGGCTAGTTTCTGGCAGGGCTACAGCGAGCCCGGCGCCGGCTCCGATCTGCTCGCGCTCACGACGCGGGCCCGTCTCGACGGGGATCACTGGGTGCTCGACGGCCGCAAGATCTGGTCGAGCCACGCCGGCATCGCGCCGTACGGCACCGTGCTGGCCCGCACCGATCCCGGATCCACCCGCCACCGTGGCCTCACCATGTTGATGGTGGACAACCGGCTGCCCGGGATGGACGTGCGCCCGATCCGCAGCCTGACCGGCCGCGTCTACCACTACGAGATCTTCATGGACGGCGTGCGGGTACCGCGCGACTGGGTGCTGGGCAAGCCGGGCGAGGGCTTCAGCCAGCTCCTGAAAGGGCTCGACACCGATCGCTTCTGGGGGCGCTTCTACAAGGCGCCGTTCCTCCGCCGGATCCTGGGGCTGCTCGTCGAATACGTGAACACCGTCCTGCCCGGGGATGCGGTCGCGCGGCGGCGGCTCGCCCACGCCGCCACCGAAATCGCGGCCCTCCGCGCGCTCTTCCACCGCGCGGCCTGGCTCATCGAACGCGGCCTGCCGGCCACCGGTGAGGTGTCCGCCGCCAAGATCATGGCCGACGAGCTGGGGCAGCGCGTGCTCTCGATGGGCATGGAGCTGCTCGGCCCGTACGGCGTGCTGCGCGCCGGCTCCCGCTGGGCCCGGCTCCGCGGCGAGATCGAGCACCAGTACCAGACGAGCTGGGGCCACACGCTCGCGGGCGGCACCTCGGAGATCCAGCGCACGACCATCGCGGTGCGCGCGCTCGGCCTGCCCGCCGAGCCCCGGGCCCGTGCCTGATGGACCTGTCTTTCTCGCCGGCGCAGCAGCTCCTCCAGCAGTCGGCGCGCGCGTTCCTCCAGCAGCGCTGCCCGCCGGAGCGCGTGCAGGAGCTGGCGCTCGACCCGCGGGGCTTCGCGGCCGATCTCTGGAAAGAGATCGCGACGCTGGGCTGGCCGGGCCTCCTGGTTCCGACGGAGCTGGGCGGCAGCGGCGGCTCCGTCGGTGACGCGCTGGCCCTCGTCGAGGAGCTGGGACGCGCCTGCTTCCCGAGCCCGTTCATCGCGAGCGCGATCGTCGCCACCACCGCGCTGACCGCGGCGGGCGGGCGGCGCGCCCAGGCGCTGCTCCCCGCCCTGGCCGTGGGCGAGCGGATCTGCGCGCTCGCCGTGCTCGAGGAGTCGGGGCGCCTCGACCCGGATGCGCTGGCCTTGCCCGTCGCGGCCCCCGGCCGCCTCACCGGACGCAAGCTCTTCGTCTCGGACGCGCACATGGCGACCGACGTGATCGTGCTCGGTCGGGCCGCGGCCGGGCCGACCGCGCTCCTGCTCCCGATGGACCGCGACGGCATCACCGCGCGCCCGCTCGACAGCATGACCGGCGACAAGCTCTTCGAGCTCGAGTTCGCCGGGGTGGAGACAAGCCCGGACGACGTGCTCGGCGCGTCGGGGGGCGGCTGGGCGCTGCTGGCCCCCGCGTTCCGTCTGGGCGCCCTCACCCGGAGCGCCGAGATGGTCGGCGCCGCCCAGCGCGTGCTCGAGCTGTGCGTGGAGCATGCCCGCGTGCGCGTGCAGGGCGGGCGGCCCATCGGCGGCTACCAGGCCATCCAGCACGCCTGTGCCGACCTCTTTCGGGATGTCGAGAGCGCGCGGTGGCTCACGTGGGAAGCCGCGTGGAAGCTGGAATCGGGTCGGCCCGACGCCGATGCCGCCGTGGCCACCGCGAAGGCCTACAGCGCCCTAGCCTGCCTGCGCGTGGCCCGCCGGGGGCACCAGATCATGGGCGCCATCGGCTACTCCGAGGAGCACCCGCTGCATCTCTTCCACAAGCGCATCCTCGCGGCCAGCCTCGACGCGGGCGACGCGGGGCTGCACCTCGAGACGGTCGCGCGGGCGATCGGGCTCGCCTGACATCAGGCCAGCCATGGTCTCACGGCGAGCCCTTCACACGGCCAAGACCGCCCTCTGGATCACGTGCGGCTGGATCGGCGCGGCCCTGCTCGTCCACTGGATCGTCCGGCGGGTGCCCACGCACCTCGCCCGGGAGTTTACCGCGACCGCGACCGGCGCGGTCATCGGGCTCGGCAGCGCGTGGTTCGAGCTGCGCCTGATCCCGCGCTACGTGCGGTCCCTGACCGTGGGCGGTCTCCTCCTCGTCCGGACCTTCTTCTACGTCACCCTGTGCGCCGTGGTCATCCACGCGGTGACGATGAGCCTGCTCGGGCTCTTCGAGCTGGGCGGGCTCCTCGAGTACTACAAGTCCGAGCGCTACCAGGATTTCGTGCTGGGCGGCCGATTCGTGGTGGCGCTGGCCATCCTCACCCTGGTGAGCTTTCTCATCAACTTCGTCCGGCAGCTCAACCGGATGCTCGGTCCCGGAACCCTGGTGAACCTCCTGCTGGGCCGGTATCACCGCGCCGTCGCGGAGGAGCGCATCTTCATGTTCCTCGATCTGAACAACTCCACCGCGATCGCCGCGGCGCTGGGGCCCTTCCGCTTCAACGACTTCAAGAACGACTTCTTCTACGACATCGCCGAGCCCATCCTGGAGACCCGCGGCCAGATCTACCAGTACGTCGGGGACGAGGCGGTGGTGACCTGGACGGTCGAGCGGGGGCTCCACCAGGGCAACTGTCTCCGCTGTGTCTTTCTCGTGATGGAGCGCATCCACGAGCAGAAGGATCGGTATCTCGCGCGGTATGGGGTCGTACCCGAATTCAAGGCCGGCCTCCACGGAGGAACCGTCGTGACCGCCGAGATCGGCGACATCAAGAAGGACATCGCCCACAGCGGCGACACCGTCAACACGGCGGCCCGGGTCGAGGCGCAGTGCCGTCCGCTGGATCGGCGCGTGCTGGTGTCAGCGGCGCTGTTGAGCCGCTGCCGGGTGCCCGAGGAGCTCGAGATCGAGGACATGGGGGAGCAGGAGCTGCGCGGCAAGGCCGAGGCGCTCCGTCTCTACAGTGTCCGGGCCCGCGGGTAGGCGGTCTACCAGGGCAGGATCGCGGGCGCGTACTCCTCGATCCGCTCCTCCACCGCCATCAGCGGCTCGATGCCGTAGAGCGTGCGCGCGTTCCCGCCCATCAGCTTCCTCTGCGCCTGGGCCGGCACGTTGAACTCGGCCATGTGGCGCAGGCCGTCCCACGCGTCCTCCGCGTCGTGGTGCGGATAGTCCGACGACCAGATCGCGACGTCCTGGAACACGTCCCACAGGCGGTAGACCAGCGTCTCGTCCGACTCGAAGCCGATGAAGCAGCGCTCGTTGAACACGTCGACCGGATCACGGATGAGCCGGTTGTCGCGCTGAAAGGCGAACAGGTTCGAGAAGTTCGAGCAGCGCGCCAGGACCAGCGGGAGCCACGAGGCATTCGATTCCAGCACCGCCGCCTTCAGCCTCCGAAACTTCTCCAGCCAGCCCGTCTGCACCACCACGGTCACCCAGGTCATCGCCTCCAGCAGGAAGCCGAGCGTCTCGGAGGCGTCGATGGCCGGATCCATGGCCGCGGTGATGTTCGACACGAACTGGCCGGGCGAATAGACCACGGCCTCGTCGGTGAACAGCAGACCCTGGCCCGAGTGGCCGCGCGCCTGGGCCATGCGCTCGCCCCATTCGGGCGTCAGCGCCTCGCGCGAAGGGAAGGTGTGCATGGCCAGCACCACCCCGGTGGCCTCGAACTCGCGCCACAGGGGGTCGAACTCGGCCAGGGTGGGATAGCGCCCGTTCCAGAAGCAGGGGCGCACCGCCGCCGCCTTGAAGCCCAGCTTGGCGACCCGCTGGAGCTCCGCGATCGACGCCTCGACGCTCTGCAAGGGCAGGACCGCGCAGGGAAACAGCCGCCTCTTGTCGGCGGCGCAGTAGTCGAGCACCCAGTTGTTGTAGGCCTGGGCCAGCACCGTCGCCGCCTCGGCGCTGCGCACCAGCGCCAGCCGTACGAACCACGTGGGGAACAGCATCACCTGGTCGGTGCCCAGCGCGTCCATGTCCTTGAGCCGCGCCTGCGGGTCGCGGCAGCCGAGCAGGCGCCCGAACTTCCTCTGCCATGCCGCGGTGCCGGGCGTGAGCTTGCCCACCTCCTTCTTGTCCCAGCGCGCCCAGCCGACCTCGGCGGCATTGGAGCGCTCGCGCGCGGCCGGGACCACGCGCCCGTTGATGAACAGCAGGTCGCTGTCGGTGTGGAAGCAGAATTGCGTCTTCACCCAGGCACGGCTCCTGGCCGGGACGTACTCGTCCCATATCGCGGGCGGCTCGACGATGTGGCTGTCGCAGTCGAAGACCGGGAAGTCCTTGCGTACGCTCGTGGCCACGGTGAGCCCTCCTGTCTCTTTCAATGTCGGAAGAGGCATTCTATTATCCGGGTCACGCATGAACAAGACGCCGGGGATCGAGCGGTTCTCGCTGGCCGGGCGCGTGGTGCTGGTCACCGGCGCGACGCGGGGGCTGGGCCTCGAGATCGCGCGCGGCATGGCGGCGGCCGGCGCCGCGGTTGGGATCAACGGCCGCGACCCGGCGCGCGCCGCCGAGGTCGCGAACCGTATCCCGAACGCCTTTCCCGCCCCCTTCGACATCACCGACATGAGCGCGGGGGCCGCGGCGATGGGCGCGATCGTGGCGCGGCACGGCCGCCTCGACTGCCTCGTCAACAACGCGGCCGTGCGCGACCGCCGGGCCCTGGAGGACATCGCGGCCGAGGACTTCCGCCGCCTGATCGAAACCAATCTGGTGGCGCAGTACGAGCTCTCTCGCGTGGCCGCGCGGCACATGGCGGCGCGCGGCCAGGGGCGACTCGTCTTCGTCACCTCGATGGTGGGGCCGCGGTCGTTTCAGGGCGACCCGGCCTACACCGCGTCGAAGGGCGGGCTCGAGGCCCTGATGCGCGCGCTCGCGGTGGAGCTGGGTCCGAAGGGGATCACGGCCAACGCGATCGCGCCCGGGTTCTTCCTGACCGACGGGAACGCCCCGTTCTTCTCCCAGCCGCGCGTCGTCGAGCTGGCGCGGCGCATCCCGCTGCAACGCTTCGGCCGGCCCGACGAGCTGGTGGGGCCCGCCATCTTCCTCGCCTCCGACGCCGCGTCCTACATCACGGGCCAGGTCCTGACCGTCGACGCGGGCCTGTCGGTCGCGCTCTAGCGAGAGCTGATCATCAGACGTTTCGTGTCGCCAGCGGATGCAGCACATCGATCGCCCAGCCCACGTCCAGCCGCTCCCCCAGCCACCCGGCGAGTCCAGTGCGCGCATGGAGCCTGAGCCCCTGCTCCGCGTGCTGCGCCCGGAGTGCCGCGACCGGATCGGCCGGCACAGTAGCCGGCGCGGGCACCTCAGGCAGCGGCCGACCGTCTGGTCGCCGGAACTGGAGCGCGCCGTCGGGCCCCGGGACGACCTGGTAGCCATCCTCGTGCACCGCGCGGTGATGGCGGCGACAGAGTAACGCGAGGTTCGACAGCGTGGTCGGGCCGCCCTGCGCCCAGTGCCGCACGTGATGCCCCTGGCCGAACCGGGCGTTGCACCCCGGGAAGCGACAACTCTGGTCCCGATGCTGTAGCGCCCGCCGCAGCGCCGGGGGGATCGTCCGCGTCCGGGCTCCGACCTCCACCACCCGCCCCTCCGCGTCGTGCCGCATCACCACCCGGCTCGCGTCGCACGCCAGCCGCTGCGACGTTCCCGCGGGAACGTGGCCCCCCTCTTCCAGCACGGATTGGCCGGGTTGCTCCGGATCCGCCAGCACGGCGGCGTCCACGTGGACCACTACCTGGTACCGCTCGCCCGGGGCCCCGGGATCGAGCTCGTGATGCAGCGCCGTCTCGGCCAGCAGCGCCAGCGCGTCCGCCTGCTGCTGGGCCCGGGTCGGGGCCTCCATGGCCGGGTCGGATGCGGGCGCGACGATGGCACGGCGCCGCTGGTACAGCGTCTCGCGCGCCGCGTCCAGCGCCCGCACGAGCAGGGCCCCCACCTCCGGCGTCAGGCGCCCGCGCAGCACCACGGTGCCGTCCTCATCCTGGTAGACGTGGAGCGCGCGGCCGGCGTACTGTCGCGTGGCCTCGCGGGCTTCAGCCTGCCGGTCCACCCGGCGCCAGCCTCGCACGATGCGCTCCACGTGGACCGCCGTCCCCGCCCGCCCCACCGCCAGCAGTCGGGCCTCGGTCTCCGGAGTCGCCACGCGGGTGATGGCGCGCACCTTGGCGTAGGAGAGCTCGCCGCGGGCGAGCGCCTCGGCCAGGGCTGGCAGCGTCCCCAGGGCGCGGGCCACCCGGACCCTCTCGCGGGCGGCCCCCGGCTCGAGTCCCACGCGCCAGGACAGCCACGCGGCGCACGAGCGGAAGCCGGTGTTCCAACCGCCGCGCGCGTCGAACTCGCGGGCCGTCGCCGCCTCGAGGTGCGCCGAGAGCTCGGCGATCTGGTCGCCGAGGCGATCCAGCTCCGCGATGCGCTGCGGCGTGGGCTGCAACGTGGTGGGAGAGTCCGGCGGGCGTGTCTGCATGGCGAGTCCTCCCTCTGCTGGAACGACTCTAACCCCAGGTTCCGGGGAGGTCTGAGATCGCC
>WNFD01005173.1_pt1 | contig 13073 bp, 9 predicted proteins | sample 5400491 | NCBI WGS metagenome assembly WNFD01 (sample SAMN13153343, study PRJNA577476) | soil metagenome | isolation source: 120 cm saprolite under Douglas fir tree site 2 hole 2 replicate 2 | place: USA:California | collected 2015-04-18 | reverse complement strand
GGCGCCGCTTGTCCCCCTGGTGTCCCCGCGCTCGTCGCTCGACAGAAACACGGCGCCTGAGAGTCGGGATATTTCCAGTAAAGTCAGGGTGCTGCGCAAGTCGGGGAGACAGGATTTGAACCTGCGACCCCTTGGTCCCGAACCAAGTGCTCTACCAGGCTGAGCCACTCCCCGTTTTCACAACCATCCATCAAACCAAACACGACCAACCGCGAATCTCGGGCGATTCGCGACGCAACTACTTCCGCTGAATGATTCAGACCCGAGCGGCGCTACCGGCTATCACCTTTTTGGCGAGTCACTAGCGGCGGGCGCCCGCGTCCTTCAGCGAACCCAATGCGGCCTGATGGGTAGCAAACCTTCCCCCGGTCTGCAAGGCGACGATGTGGCCACGTGCTGGCGGCCAAGTGCGCCGACTGGCGCTCAGGTCTCGAAGATCATCGCCGCCGTCTTCTTCCAGGCCGGGCGCGCCAGCATCCGATCGAGCCACGCCCGCACTCGAGGGTACGCGGAGAAATCAAACCCGGCCTCGGCGAGCAGGTTCAGGTGTGGCGCGTAGGCGATGTCCGCCAGACTGAAGTCGACCTCCAACCAATCCCGGTTCGCCAGAGCGGCCTCAAGGACAGGGAAGTAGCGGGCCAGCTCTTTGCGCCCCGCTTCAACGGTCTGCGGATCTGCCTTCATCTGCCAGAATGCCTGCATGCGCGCATGGGTTCCACGGAAGACCGAAATGCACGCCGGCGTCACGTGGGCCGCCTGGAAGAAAAGCCAGCGGTGCACCGAAGCTCGGCCTTCGGGAGTGGTGGGAAGGAGCCGCGCCTTGGGGAGCTTCTCCGCCACGTACAAGTTGATCGCGTTCGATTCCCAGAGCCTGAGCTGCCCGTCGACCAGGGCCGGAACCTTGCCCATCGGGTTCACTGACAAGTACTCGGCGGTGCGGTTTTCGCCGCTTCGCGTATCGATCAAGTGCGGCTGAAACGCTACGCCTGCCTCGGTCAGGCCGAAGGCGGCGCGCGCTGAGTTTCCCGACCAGCGTCCGTAGTAGAGGTCCATGGGCCGAAACCTCGGCGAACACGCTGGCCAGAGTCCAGCGTTTTCCATCCGGTCCGTCAAAAAGCGCCTACCCCTAAGACAGGCGCACCACATCGCCGCGGTGGAACCGTCCGGCGTCCATCGGATCCTCGAGCACGAAAGCGACCAACCCCGGTCCGCGCTGCGCGGCGCGCAGCGGGTCGATCGCCGCCACGCGGACGCCATCGAGGCACGGATCGTTTCCCAACTCGATGCTTGCCCCACTTCCCCGGGCGTCGAACGCGGGTGCGTGGGTTGGGCTGCGCGGCCTTTCTTTCATGCCTGGTGAGCTCCTCCCGGCAGACTAGGGCATCGCGTTCCGAAAAAGCATGGCCCAGCGAATCTGGTCGCTCGCTCGGAAAACCGGTCAGGCTACCTTTGGGTCTGATGGTTCGAATCCTGCGGCTCAACGGAAGCCTGCGGCTCGACGGGATCCGGCGGTGGCAGATTACCGACGCGGGTTTCCCGCCCACGGATGAGGCGGACCGCGATCGCGCGCAGCCATTTGAACAACCATCGAAGCAACGCGAACCAGCGCATCACCTGGGACAAATTTTCCGCCGCCACCTTCGCGAGGGAGTCGTTGGATCTCGAGTCGCCCGCGGGGGAGTCGCTGGTTTTCGAGCCGCCCGCCAGGGAGTCGCTGGATTTCGAGTCGCTCGTTTCTTGAGGTCCGTGCTCGCTGGTCCCACCTTTCGCACCCTTGCCGGCGCGGCGCTTGATTTGGCTCACCGACCAGTTCTTCTCAGCGGCCTGAGTGGCAAGCTCGATCCGCGCCGACTTGTCCTCGATCTCATCCAGATTGTACACGTGAGCGGGTGTGAGGGTGCCGCTGGCCAAGAGGTTTTGAATCTCCGGCGGCTCCTTGAGCAACGAGAGGAGCCTGCTCACCACGGCCGCGCTGACGCCGACGCGCGCTGCGACCTCCTCTTGCTGCAGATTGAACGTCTCTTTCAGGTGTTTGAAGCCGCGCGCCCGTTCGAGCGGGCCCGCGTCTTGTCGCTGCTCGTTCTCGACCATGGTTCCGACGGCGGCGTCCAGCTCGGAAAACTCCTGGACCAGCGCACGGATGGATGTCCAGCCCAGCAGCTTGGCCGCCCGAAGGCGGCGCTCGCCGCCGACAATCTGGAAGCGTTCCGCTACCGGCCGAACGAGAATGGGTATCAACAAGCCCACCTGCCTCATCGAGGCGGCAAGATCCCTCAAGCTCTCCTCATCAAAGACTTCTCGGACCTGGTGCGGGGAAGGATCGATGCGATCGATGGGAAGGGTCTGCAACTGAGGCTCTGCCGCGAGATGCGAAGAGGGAGGGCTGTCCTTTTGCGATGCTTCATCGAAGGTGCTGCTGGGAGACGGGTTTCCGCCTTTCGTGGATTCGACTGACATGTTTGGTGCTCCGGATAGAGAAGGGTTTGTGCCGCTGGCGACGCGCAATGCCGCTCCGCTGCAAAATTCCCGGCGTGCGAAAAATCCCCGGCATCGTTTGTCCCCACATGTAAAGGGCGGATTCCGTAGACAAACAGGATCATGGTTTTTTCTAATCCTGGACGGGTCCGAGATTCGGATTCCTGCTCCCCTTGATCTCGATGAAATTAGGGCCGGTTAGCAGGTGGGTCGGTAGCGGCGTTAGGAGCGCGAATTTTCGAGGGATTCTTGCCGGCAATTGCTTCGACGCAATTCGAAGCAATTGAGAACCGTTCGCACGTGGCTGATGGCGCCGTTGGGGGCTCGGACTTCAAGGGATTCCCGCCCGCAATTGCTTCGACGCAATTCGAAGCAATTGAGAACCATTCGCAGGTGGCCGATGCCGCCCGTTGGGGCTCGGACTTCAAAGGATTCCCGCCCGCAATTGCTTCGACGCAATTCGAAGCAATTGAGAACGGTTCGCAGGTGGAACGTTCCACCGCCCCGACCTGTATCCGAACGAATTGGAACAGTGGTGTCACCGCGCTTTGTAATTTTTTCCAAGGGGCGGTGATTTTCTGGGGCGACGTCGCGCCGACCAAACAGGCGCGAACGCGCGATCAACTTGGATCCAAATCGATCCGAGCGCGCGGGACTTGGTTCCGCCACCCCGCTCAAGGAATCCGCCGCCCATCCCGACGTGCTGCAAGCCGAGCGTTGGAGCAGATTCTCACTGGTGAGAATCTACTCCAACACAGATTTCCGCCGTCCGCGGACCCTGTGTGCGATCTGTCGTCCCCCAGCAAATCCCGCACTCTGCGCTGGGTTCCCGGCCGATCTTGAGCGATAGTGCGCGCCCTTTGGAGGCCTCCATGCACAAAAGATTCGGATGGGTCGCGGTTTCGCTTTTCCTGAGCTCGAGCGCCGTCCACGCGCTCACCACGGACGAGATCGTCGCCCGCTACATCGAAGCCCGCGGGGGCGCGCAAAAGCTTCAAGCCCTGAAATCGGTGCGGCTGACCGGCAAGCTCGAGTTCGGCCGGCGGGACTCCACCGTCGTCGCCAACTGGGGCGAGGTCGTCAAGCGCCCGGGAATGATTCGGGTGGAGACGACGATGCAGGGCCTCACCTCGGTCGCGGCATTCGACGGACGCGACGGCTGGGCGATGAACCCGTTCCAGGGGCGGCGCGATCCGCAGCGGGTCTCCGCGGACGAAGCGAAGGTCCGCGCCCAGGAAGCGGACATCGAGGGCCCGCTGGTGAACTGGAAAGAGAAGGGCCACCGCGTCGAGTACCTCGGCACTGACGACGTCGACGGGACCGCCGCGCTGAAGCTACGCGTATCGCTCAAGGACGGCGACGTCCTCTATTCCTACCTCGATCCTGACTACTTCCTGGAAGTTCGCCGCGTCTGGGTGAGGCACGTTCGCGGCTCCGAGCAAATTACCGAAGACGATCTCGGCAGCTACGCCCAGGTCTCCGGCGTCTGGATTCCCTTTTCCGTCGAGTCGGGACGCAAAGGCGGTCCCAAAACCGCTCGAATCACGGTCGACACCATCGAAGCCAACGTCGATGTGGACGACGGCATGTTCAAATTCCCCGCGCCGAAGACGCCGATCGGGCGGGCCATCTCGCCGGGTCCTTCCGCGGCGCCGGCCAAGACTCAACCCGTCGCCCGTCCCACCGCGAAATCCGCCGCTCCGACGATCGACTCGGGCGTCGTCTCCGGCCTGGGTATTCGCAACATCGGATCCGCGGCGATGAGCGGCCGCATCTCCGCGGTCACCGGCCTCGAGGAGAGTGGAAAGACCACGCTCTATATTGGCGCCGCCAGCGGCGGGGTGTGGAAGTCGATGGACGGCGGCACCACCTTCAAGCCGGTCTTCGACAAGGAGTCGACGCAATCGATCGGCGCGATCGCCATCGACCCGTCCAATCCTAAAACGGTCTGGGTCGGCACCGGCGAATCCTGGACGCGCAACTCGGTGTCGATCGGCGACGGCATCTACAAATCGACCGACGCCGGCGAGACCTGGACCCGGATGGGCCTGCCCCAGTCGGAGCGAATCGCGCGCATCATCGTCAGCCCCAAGGACGGCGCGGTCGTCTACGCCTGCGTCCCGGGAAAGCTCTGGAGCGACAGCCGCGACCGCGGCCTTTACAAGACAACCGACGGCGGGAAGAACTGGAGCCTGGTGCTCGCCGGACCAAACCTCTCGACCGGCTGCTCCGGCCTCACCATGGATCCCAAAAATCCGGACGTCCTCTTCGCCGGAATGTGGGACTTCCGCCGGGCGGGTTGGACGTTTCGCTCCGGCGGTGACGGCCCGGACGCGAAGAGCGGAAGCGCGCTCTTCCGCTCGGCCGATGGCGGGAAAACCTGGACCGAGCTCACCGCCCAGAACCACAAAGGCATTCCCGCGAAGCCCTGGGGACGGGTGGAAGTAGTGATCAGTCCTAGCGACCCGAAAGTCGTCTACACGCTGATCGAGTCGAAAGACTCGGCGCTCTACCGCTCTTCCGACGGAGGGGCGACCTGGGAGGAGCGCGACAAGAGCAACCCGATGGTCTGGAGGCCCTTCTATTTTGCGCGGCTGATCGTCGATCCGAAAAACGCCAACCGCGTCTTCAAACCGAATCTTCAATTGATCGTCAGCGAAGACGGCGGCCGCAGCTTCTCCAACGCGGGCAGCGGCGGGCACGGAGGAGGCGCCGGGCACGGAGACTGGCACGACTTATGGATCGACCCGACGAATACCAACCACATCGTCGGCGGGGACGACGGCGGGCTCTGGATTTCGTGGGACGCTGGGAATCGCTGGTGGAAGTCGGACAACCTGCCGGTCTCGCAGTTCTACCACGTGGCCCTGGACGACAAGGATCCCTACCAGGTCTACGGCGGGCTACAAGACAACAGCACCTGGGCCGGGAACTCGGCCTACCCGGGCGGGATCAGCAACGGCAGCTGGCAGAACCTCTACGGCGGCGACGGCTTCTGGGCGGTGCCGGACCCGTCGGATCCGGAAGCGGTCTACGTCGAGTCGCAGGGTGGCCACATCGGCCGGGTCGATCGCCGCACCGCCACGCCGCGAGGCATCCAGCCGAAGGCGGGCTACCACGAGAAGCTCCGCTTCAACTGGAACACGCCGATCGCCGCCAGCCCGAACGACAAGAAGACGATCTACGTCGGAGCGCAGTTCCTCTTCCGCTCGCGGGACCGCGGCGACAACTGGGAGCGAATCTCGCCCGACCTCACCACCAACGACCCGGAGAAACAGAAGCAGGAGCAGTCCGGCGGCGTGACGGTGGACAACTCATCCGCCGAGATGCACACCACGATCTACTCGATCAGCGAATCGCCCAAGGACGGAAACGTGATCTGGGTGGGGACCGACGACGGGAATCTGCAGCTCACCAAAGACGGCGGAAAGAGCTGGACCAACCTCGCCGGCAACGTGAAGGGCCTGGCCAAGGCCTCCTGGGTGAGCTGGGTGGAGGCGAGCCGCTTCGCGCCGGGAACCGCGTACGCCGCCTTCGATCGACACACGTTCGGGGACATGAATCCCTGGGTCTACCGCACCACCGATTTCGGAAAGAGCTGGACGCGGATCATCTCCCCCGAGCAGGGGGTGCGCGGATACGCCCACGTGATCAAGGAGGACCTGGTCTCGCCATCGCTGTTGTTCGCCGGAACCGAGTTCGGCCTCTGGATTTCGGTGGACTCCGGCCAGCACTGGGCCGAGTTCAAGGGCGGAAACTTTCCCAGCGTCGCCGTTCGCGACATTCAAATCCATCCGCGCGATCACGATCTGGTGTTGGCCACCCACGGTCGCGGGATCTGGATCGTCGACGACATCACCCCGTTGCGGAGCATGACGAACGAGTTGCTCTCGCGCGATGCGGTCTTCCTCGCCAATCGACCCATACAGCAGCGGATGAACAGCCACGGCGGCTGGCCCGAGGGCGATGCGCACTTCATCGGGCCGAACCCCGCCGGCGGCGCGGAGATCACCTACTACCAGAAGACCCGCCATCTCTTCGGACCGATCAAGATCGAGGTGCTCGACGCCGAGGGCAAAGTCGTGGACACGATTTCCGCGACCAAGCGGCGCGGGCTCAATCGGGTCGCGTGGTCGATGCAGGTGAAACCGCCTCGGGTTCCGCGGGCGGCGACGGTGGCGTTCGGCGCCTCGCAAGGACCTCGCGTCGTGCCCGGCACCTACACCGTGCGCCTGACCAAGGGGACCGAGACCATCGAGGAGAAGCTGGCGATTGGGCTCGATCGGCGGGCGCCTTTCAGCGTGGCGGACCGCAAGGAGAATTTCGCCGCCGCGATGCGCGTGCACGGCCTGTTCTCGGAGATGAGCGGGCTGGTGGACCAGATCGAGATGGCTCGAGCCGGAGCGCAAGCGAGGTCGAAGGCGCTGCCCGAGGCGGATGACCTGGGGAAGCGGCTTCGCGACGTCTCCAACCAGCTCGAGGACATCCGGAAGAAGATCGTCGCCACCAAGGAGGGAGGGGCGATCACCGGAGAAGAACGCCTGCGCGAGCACACCGACGACCTCTACTCGGTTCTGGTCAATTGGGAGGGGCGACCCGGGAAGTACCAGATCGAGCGCATTGACGTCTTGAAGCGGGAGCTCGACGAGGTGAAGGGCGAGTTCAATACCTTCGCCGCGCAGAAGATCCGCCCGGTGAACGAGGCGCTGCAGCAGCGAAAGCTCGAGCCCATCCTGACCTCGCCGCCCTCCGTCTCGGCGGCCACATCCGCGGCTCAAGGGGGCGCCACGCCGTGACCGGCTGGGTCAGCCCACCTGGGTCGGTTTGGCCCCGACGATCATTTCTGACCCCCCGCGGGCAGCTCCAAACGCCCGAAGTCTGGCATTCACCGCAGGGGCCGCAGAATTGCTTACTTGGGAAGCATGGATAAGCCGCATTCACCGAATCCGCTCGTTCTCATCTGCGACGACGAGCCGCAGATCGTTTCCGTCCTTGGACGCCAGGCCAAGCGCCTGGGCCTGAAGTTTATCGGAGATACGGACGCGCACCACGTGTGCGACCTCGCGCGAGAGCATCAACCGGCGGTGATCATCCTGGACATCATGCAGAACATCGATGGTCGCGACATTCTCGCGGCGCTGAAAAAGGATCCGGCCACGCGGAACTTGAAAGTGATCATGCTGTCCGCGATCGAGGACCAGTACACCCGCCAGGTTTGCCTGGAGCTGGGCGCGGACGACTATGCGCTCAAGCCCTTCGATTTGACCTTCATGTCCAAAGTGGCGCGACTGGTGGCCGAGCAGTGTGGGACGCCGGACCCCAAGGTCGAGCCTTCAGCCGCGTAGGGCTCTGATCGCCGAGCGACAATCCTCGAGCCAGCCGCGTAAGGCTGATCGCCGCGCGATAATCCTCAAGTGCAGTTGCCCCCGTGAAACCGACACGTTGGTTAAGTTTTATGGGGTGACACAGCCTCTGTAGCAACAGGAACAACGCCATCAAACAATTTCCTCAGGACGCAGCGAACGGTTGTTCCTGGGCCAAACTCCCAGCGCTCGCCTTGGGGTACCGGGCCCACAATGACGAAGTGCTCGCCGGTGGGTTCAGCCTCGACTGGACGCCAGACGTCCGTTCCCTCGTCGATCAAGGAGACGTAGATCGTGGCCATCACCGCGTCCCACCGGCCGCACTTCGGTACTCGCGGGGCGACTTCATCCGCGTAGGGCGGCGATCGCGGCGCGATAATCCTTGGCGTGAAACACCGCGGTCCCGGCGACGAGAACGTTGGCGCCGGCGTCGATCACCCGGCGGCAGTTCTCGGCATCGATCCCCCCATCGACTTCGATATCCACTGTCAGCCCGCGCGCGTCGATCGCCTGGCGCAGCCGGCGAATCTTCTCCAGCGTATGCGGGATGAAGCGCTGCCCGCCGAAACCGGGGTTCACGCTCATCAAGAGGACCATGTCCAGCTCGCCGAGCACGTCCTCGACCATCGCCACCGGGGTCGAGGGGTTGAGCACCGCCGACGGCTTGGCCCCCGCCTGTCGAATCTGCTGCAGGGTGCGATGAAGGTGGGGAGAAGCCTCCACGTGCACCGAAATGAGGTTCGCTCCGGCTTTGACGAATGCCTCGATGTACTTCTCCGGCTCGACGATCATCAGATGGACATCCAGCGGGAGCCGCGTCGCTTTCCGGACGGCCTCGACGATCACCGGCCCCAGCGTCAGATTGGGTACGAATCGGCCATCCATCACATCGACGTGCAGGTAGTCGGCGCCCGCCTGCTCCACCGCGCGCACCTCCTCGGCCAGACGCCCGAAGTCGGCGGAGAGAATGGACGGAGCGATCAGAACGCCGCGGCTCATCTGGGCAGTTGTACCCCGTTCGCGCCTAGGACGCGACCTGATGCAGGCGCACGCTGTTGATCTTTCCCGGCTGGCCCACCGGCGCGCCGAAGACGATCACGATCCGGTCGCCCTTGTGCACGAGGCTTCGGGAGAGCAGCTCCTCTTCCACCCTCTTCACCATCGCCTCCGTCTCCTGGATCGGCTCCAGCACCCGAGGCACCACTCCCCAGAAGAGCGACATCCGACGCCGCACTTCCTGATTGGGGGTGAAGGCGATGATCGGCACCCTCGGCCGGTAGCGCGAAAGAAGGCGGGCGGTGGTCCCGGAAACGGTAAAGCAGGCGATCACCGAGGCACCGGTTTCCTGCGCGGCGCGGCAGGCGATGGAGCAGGTGGTGTCGGGGAACGACGCGGGAATGGTGGCGGGCTCGGGCGTCTCCCACGGCTGCTGGCGCGCCGAGGACTCCGCGGCGAGGATGATCCGCTCCATCATCTGCACCGACTCGACGGGATATTTTCCCGAAGCGGTCTCGCCGGAGAGCATCACCGCGTCCGCGCCGTCGAACACCGCATTGGCGACGTCGGAGGCCTCCGCCCGGGTGGGCCGCGGATTGATAATCATCGATTCGAGCATCTGGGTGGCGACGATCACCGGAAGCCCGCGGCTGTTCGCGCGGCGGATGATGTCCTTCTGGATCGCCGGAACCTCCTCGGGCGGAATCTCTACCCCCAGATCCCCTCGGGCGATCATCACCCCGTCCGTCTTGTCGAGGATCGCATCCAGCCGCGCCAGCGCCTCCGGCTTTTCCAGCTTGGCGATGATCGGAACCTGGCGCCCGGCGCGCTCCATCTCCGCCCGCGCCTGGTCGATGTCGCCCGGCTGCCGCACGAATGACAGACCCAGGTAGTCGATCCCGGATTTGACGGCGAACGCGAGGTCCGCAAGGTCCTTGGGCGTCAAAGCGTCGCCGTGCAGCGCGATGCCGGGCAGATTGATTCCCTTGTTGCTCTTCAAGGGACCACCGGTGATCACCTCGGTCTCCACCAGGCCCTTCTTGTCGGTGGTCCGGACCTTGAGCTCGAGCAGGCCATCGTCGAGCAGGATCCGATCGCCGGGGTTCACGTCCATTGGAAGGTGCTGGTAGGTGGTGGAGACCATCTCCCCCTTGCCGATGACGGTTTCGTCGGTGGTGATGATCAGCCGGGCGCCTTCCTTCAGCTCCATGCCCTTCTCCACCCGGCCGGTCCGAATCTTTGGGCCCTGGAGATCCGCGAGGAGGCCGACCGCCTTTCTGACTTTAAGGGAAGCGGCGCGCAGCTTCTCGATCGATTCGGCGTGCTGCTGATGCGTGCCGTGGGAGAAGTTCAGCCTCGCCACGTCCATTCCGGCATTGAGCAGCTGCTCGAGCCTCTCCTGGCTCAGGCTGCTTGGACCGAGTGTGCAAACGATTTTCGCCCTGCGCATTGGACCTTGTCCTCAAGCCCGCAGCAGGACCCTCAGGTTCCGCTTCTCCCACTGCAGTGCCGAGGTGTAATACGGAAACGCCTTCTCGCGATCACGAAAAGCGCGCGGATGGTGGACTCTCCTGCCCGCGCGATTCGAGCTGGGGAACAACTGGTGGAGCATCTCGTGAAAGACGATGAACTCCACGAAGAAGGCGGGCACGCCGGGTCGATCGAGCGCGGGATGGATCCGGATCTCCCGCGTCTGATGGTCGTATAGGCCGAGGCGGATCGACTTGCGGCGCTTCTTGAACGGCATCCGCCCCCAACCGATCTCCGCCCGGATTCCGTTCTGAAAGAAGCTCTGGTTGAGGCGCCGGAAAATCTCCTCCAGGTCGAAGCAGCGCCCGTACGGATTGAGGCGCGCGTCCGGATCGCGGTCCTGGCGGATGAGCGGCTGGCGGCCTCGGATGAAGTCGTCGAGCACCGGCCCGGCCTGCCGTTCTCCGCGACCGGCATAGTCGGCGATCGCGCGCACCACCGGCTCGGGGGCGTCGAGAAACATGTGATGAAGCCGCAATCGGAGATTCGACTGCACCCGCCGGAAGCTGACCATCGTGGAGCGGTTGTCGGTCACTGAGAGGCGGACGGCGATGTTCAGCTCTCGAGAGAGCCGCTTCGCCAGATGTTCGGCTTTGACCAGCACCTCGTCGCGGGACGGAATCGGCCGAGCGGATTTTCGGTGGAGCTCGAGATCGAAGAGCGACAGCTGGAAAGGGGCTGCTGGACTCACGGCGACCTCGAATCCTACTCTCGCCGCGCGGAGACTCAAGAAGCCGCCGGCACTAGAGTCGCGCAACGGCCGGCATTCGCCAGCGATCGACTTGCGCGCAAACTCAAAATCTGCTTTGGCCGCGGCGCGCGACCACCGCGCGATTTTCGAGTCAGTCAATACTTCCCCGGGCGCGAGAGCTGAGCAGCTTCGCCAACCGCTCCGGGTCAATCCGAACCGTCAAGCTTTTTTCCCGTTCCACGTTGACCGCTCCGGCCGGATCACCCTTGCGCCTGCGGACGTGCTTCGCCTTCACGTAGATGATTTCCCCCCGAGGCTCACCCTTGAGGGAGGAGTGATGCAGCGCGAGGTGCGCCGCATCCACGAGCAGCTCGGAGCTGATCTCCTCCTTCTTCTCGAGAGGAACGACGACGTGGGAGCCGCTGGCGCCGCGAGCGTGCAGCCACAGATCCTCCGGCCGGGCCACCTTGAAGGTCAGCTCGTCGTTGGTTCGCGAGTCGCGTCCGACCCAGATCCGCTGGCCCTTCGAGGAGAAGTACTCCTTGTACGGTCGGCTCCTCGGAAGAGGTTTTCGACGTCCAGCGAGCGGACGCTCCGGCTGCCGCAGGAGCGCATCGGCGCTGGCGCTCTGCCACTTTTCCACTTCCCGCTGGGCCGCGGTGAGCTCCTCATCGAGCTCGCCCAGGCGCGCGGAGGCACGCTCGCTGCCTCTGAGCAGCCGGCGATATTGATGGAAGTGCCATTCGGCTTCCTGTTTCGGTGACCGCTCGGGGTGCAGCGGGACTTCGACCGCCACAGGACCTTGCTCGGTGTACTCGGTCAGCCGGGCGACCTTTTCCCCCCGCTGGATGCGGTGCAGGTTCTGCGAAACGAGCTCGCCGATTCTCCGGTGCTGTTCCGCCTGCGCGCCGCGGGCGGCTTCGCCCAGTACCTTTTCGCGGGTGCGCTCAATCCGCTCGATCTTCTTCTTCAGACTTCGAAGCAACCGCCGGAGGATCTCTTCCGCGCGAAGTTGCTCGTCCTTCTCGCCATAGAGCGCCTCGGCGGCCTGGGCGAGGGGAAACGTCGCCTCCGGGATCGGCACCAGCCGCGAGCTCGCGCCGGATTCGCGGTGAGCCGCCGCTTCCCCGCTGGGCGGTGGGTAGATGCCGCCTGGTTTCAAACCGCTCTTCGACTGACCGAGCTCGGAGGAGACCCCGAGGATTCGTTCGCCTTCCCCGAGCAGGAGAAGCTTTGCGTCCCGGGCGCCGAAGTCCGCGATCAAGCGCCGCGACCGGGTCGCGCTCCTGAAATCGAGCGCCACCGTGCGCTCCCCTTCGCGGGCGATCCTCGTCAGGCTCGATCCGATCAGCTCGCGGCGCAGCTGCTGCTGGAAGGTCGGCGCCGTTTCGCTCGAGGGCTGCCTCGACTCGGCCACGGAAATTCGCGCCCGTTCGCGGGCAACGCAGATGCAAAGCAGCACCGATCGGCTGCGGTGGCGCAGCTCGAGGTAGCAGAGAGCCGGTTCGGGCAGGAAGGCTTTCTGCGCCATCGAGCCTGGCAACGACGCGGAAAGCTCGTCCACCACCTCGGCCAGCTCTCGCGGTCGCAGCGACATTCCTCTCCTTATAAATGATCTTGCCTCATACTGAACTCATGTTCAGAGTCGGGTACCCATGAACCGACTCCAGCTGCTTCAGTGCGTCGCGAAATTGGGAGCAGCGTTCATCCGCCGGGGGATGGAGCAACACGCCGCGAATCTCCGGATCTACTACGTCGCGATCCATCGCCGGCTCGCGCAGGGAAACAAGGTCGACCTGCACTGGTCCGAGCCGTTCGTGGTGGAGTGGATGAAAACGCTTCGGATCCCGCCCTATCAGTCGGCCTACGAATGCCACCCGCGCTCGTCGGCTTGCGCGAAGTGCGGCCGGCGCCCGGGCACCGAGCCGTCCGCCAGTACCGAGTGCGTCTTCCCCGGCGGCGCGAGGATGAGATGTCAGACCTGTGGCTCGGTCTGGTTGGAGGACGAATGGCCAGTG
>WNFD01029261.1_pt1 | contig 13083 bp, 9 predicted proteins | sample 5400491 | NCBI WGS metagenome assembly WNFD01 (sample SAMN13153343, study PRJNA577476) | soil metagenome | isolation source: 120 cm saprolite under Douglas fir tree site 2 hole 2 replicate 2 | place: USA:California | collected 2015-04-18 | reverse complement strand
TGCGCGTCGCATCCCCGGAAACCCGGAGATGCGTACACAGCGTTCAAATTAACTTACCAGCAGACCGGAAATGAAAGCGTTGAACGTCTGCAGCATTTCCGCGTCGGTGAAACCCGCCGGATAATCCGTTACGGTGCCCAGAATCTGATCGCGGAGGAGTCCTTCCATGATTCCCATCAGGCTTGACCGGACGGCCCGGAGGTTCAGACCGTTCTGCAACTCTCCTTTAAGCCGCAATTCAGCCAGGACCGCATCGATTTTGGCCACGAAATGGAAAAAGCCTTCTGAGGCCAGCACCAGCCTCCCATCCTTGTGTATCCGTCGTCCTTCAAAGAGCAGGAGCTGCTTGAGAAACTGGTCTTGATTCAGTTCGGTCAACATTACCTGGACAATTGCTTCCAGCTTTTTTCGCGGCGACGGCAGAGCATCGAGCTGCTCCAGACTGCTCCCAATTCTTGACCAGCCCTCATTGAAAATCGCCTCCAGCAGGCCTTCTTTGCTGCCAAAGTGCTTGATCAATTGCGAATCACTGGTACCCGCCAGACGGACAATCTCAATCGTGGTGGCCTTCTCGAAGCCCTTCCCGGCAAAAAGATGTTTAGCGGCCTGCATCATTCGTTCGCGGGACGAAGAGGATGAGTCGATCACTGGGAGTTGGGTAACCTTCATGCTCGTAGCTGAACGCCCTCCTACACCTTGACAGGATTTTCTGGCAGTAGTATATCTTATCATGATAGGGGTAGTACTACTATCACATTAACGTCGCCCGTGCTCGCACATTCGCTCTCTTAAGACCTCACACCGGCACGGTGCAGGGCCCCAAAATCAGCATAAGGAGCATCTCCGATGCAACGAAGCGTTTATGTGTTCCTCCTGGGCATGGTTCTTTTGACGTTGCCCCTTTGGTCGGCCACTTTCAGCGGCACGCTTACAGCGCCGGCGCCAGGCGCCACATCCTCCCTGAGTTGGAATGGTGGTCCACTCACGGGCACCAACGGAGTGGGTGGAGTTTTCACCACCTGCACGAGCATGACATGCGACACTTATACGTTGACGGTGAACGTCCCCGCGACTTTTTATTCCGCGAATCCCCGCTATGGTGTTCGCGTGACGATTCAATGGGGATCAAACATCAACGATCTCGACCTGTTTGTCCTGGATTCGGCGGGCACTGTGGTGTGCTCTTCCACCCAGGGATCCACAACATTTGAGGATGCGGATTGCGGCGCGTTGCCGTCCGGCCAATACACCGTCCAGGTCGCAAGTTCACTCAGTGTGAACAACCTCTACAGCGGCCAGATTACGCTTGCCCCGGAGCCGGTGACACCCAGCGGACGAGCGAGATACCGAGCGGGTAATTTTACCTTCAGCCAGCCGATCGTGCTCGCTCGTCCTCCCCAGACAGTGAACTCCACTCCCGGCGGTCCGGTGTTCTTTGAGCAGGACGCCGAGCCCAGGGTCGGGCACGACAATGTCGGCAATATCTACGCAGCCGCGATTCAAGGCATCCCTGCCGGAACGGACATGTGGAAGAGCATGGATGGCGGACAGACCTTCTCCTACACGGGCGAACCGGATGGCGCACAAGCGGCGGCCGCCGTGGGCGCCGGCGCCGGGGTCGGCATCGGCGGCGGGGACGAAGATTTCGTGATCGGACCGAACGGCCAACTGGCGCTGTCGTCGCTGTGGCTGGGCGCCGTAACGAACTGCGCTTCCAGTGACGGAACCACCACATGGCTTTGCAATCCACTGGCATCCGATGTTCCGGCGGATGACCGCCAATGGCTGGCGTGGTTCGGGTCCGATATCGTATATCTCACGACCAAAAACCTGGGCACGCTGACCGCCGGCACCGACAGCATCTATGTAGTGAAGTCGTTCAACCAGGTGTACATGGCGAAATCGACGGACGGGGGACAGACCTGGACCCTCAAGTTGGTTTACCAGGCGCCCCTGGGCGTCTCACTGCAACACGTCTTCCCGGCGATAGCTCTGGATCGCGGTGGCGGGCTGCATGTCGTCTTTAATGATGGCCGCGTCAGCTACCTCACCAGTTCCGCCGACCAGGGTGCGACCTGGACGCAGCCCACCCGCCTGAACAATAGTCCTGACAGCAAGACTTCTCTTGAACCGTGGATCGCGGCCGGAGACTTCGGCAAAGTTAACGTTTTCTTCTATGGCACTTCCGATCCCGACTTCATGAGCGGCAACGCCGACTGGAAGGTGTTCATGGCCCAGACGCTGAACGCCTTTGCGCCGGTGCCGACCATCCGGCAGTCGCCGGCCGTGCCTTTTGTTATTCATCATGGCGCTATTTGCGTGAATGGCACCGGATGCGCAAGCGGCACGCGCAACCTGCTGGAATACTTTTTCCCCGATACTTTCCTGGACGGTAACGCGCTGGCCGTTTATCCGGATGATCTCCACGTTGATCACACGACCACGGTCACACGGGCCTGGTTCATCCGCCAGACAGGCGGCAGCACGGTGACCGCTCAGTGAGTCGCGCGGTGGAGACGGCGGACGCCGTCTCCACCTTCCGTTCTTTGCTGTAATCCGAAACACAACAGTGTGGAGTTCTGTTGTTTTATCTTTGCATAACGAAATATTTCTCTTCCAGGGCTACTTTCTGCCGTCGCCTCCGGCGACTGGGATCGTCTCGCCCCGATGGGCCAACGTCATATTCTGACCGGCCAGAAACTCGCTCAATTCATGAAACATTTTCTCCGCAGACGAGGAAAAGTCGTTCCACACAAAAATCGTTCCCGAAGGGAACTGCGCCAGCTTCTCTTTGAATCTCGAAAGTGAATCCGTTTCATAATGAAGCACGCTGAAACGCTGATCGCCCGGAAATGAATTATAGGAAATACCCCAGGGCCTTTGATTCCACTCCGATATCGCTGACTCAACCTGCTGCGTCATCTGCTCCCCGACGGCGAGCTGGCGCAACCGCTCAAGTTTGGAAGAATCGGCAAACCAGGAGTACCCACCGGCCAGAGCCCACATCAGATTGGCTCCCAGCTCGGACTGCCAATAATTCTCCATGTCGGCGCCCGACGTCACATGAAACTCCGCTTCCCTCCCGCGCCATTTCTCATTCCAGCGGACCAGATGCTCCCACAGCTTCGGCTCCGCCTGGGCCGAGCCATACTTTCCGAGATAGGCCGCCGCGTTCCCCGCCACCTGCGGGTCTTCATCATCGAGACTGCGCAACGCAATTTCTTCGAGCAACGGATGGGGATACAGTTTGCCCGCCTCCGTCAGCAGGTTGTGATTGCAGGCGGAATAATTCGCGCCTCGGGCCGCCATGGCGGCTTCCACGCGGGGCCGCGCCGCCTCGGGATTGATACGGACCAGCCAGGCCAGGACCGGGGACTGAATGTCACAGGCCCATTTGCCCACATGCTCGTCCGTTACGGCGAGCGCCTGCGCCAGCGCCAGCGCCGCGTCTGTGGCATAGCGCTCCAGCAGAGAGGCGATATTCTTCTCCACGATGAGGTTCTTCTCTTCGGCGAGGCGTCCGGCCAACTGATCCGCTTCCGGAAGGGTCTTATCCGGAAGAATGCCGAGGACTTCGGAGCCGAATCGCGGAGCGGGGCGCGCTATCTCCTCAAGGATGACCGCCCTGGCCGCCTCCGGCTCCAGTTCATACCAGTCACGCAGGGCCGCGCCGCTGAGATGCAGAGCATTCCAGGTGTTGTTCTCATTGGAAATGGGCAGGTCGCGGAACTTTTGCGCATACCGGCGGACCACCGGCAGCATGGCCGGTCCTTTGATCAGGTCCCACCGGTACTCAAGGACTTCTTTTTGCTTTTCCAGAGGAAGCTGATCGAACGAGGCCGCCACCACCGCGGCATGCTTCGCGCTGAGGGGCGTCGAGCCGGCGCCATGGCTGCCGGCTTCCATGAGGGTATTCAGGCTGAGCGCCTGTGCCCGGCCTCTTTTTTTCAGGACCGCACATCAGCTCAGCCTCAAGGGCCTTATAGTTGTTCGCGTCTTCCTTCATCCACTGTTCCGGCGTCCCCTCAGGGTCGCGCATCAGATGCGCGAGGCCGTAGAGAAAACTCATGGAGACGCCGTGATCGGGGTCCGACAGCAGCCGCTTCATCTCGCCCACCGCCACATCCCTGTGAGGCGAACCGGCCAGGCCGAGGAGATAGCCGAATTCGGCGTTGCTGTCTTCGCCGTCGCATCGCCTGGCCAGTTCCTTCGTTGCCTCCGCGGAGCCGAGAAAGCGCAGCGTCCTGGCCGCAAGTTTCCGGTCGTCTTGTGTTGCCGGGTTTACTTTGGGGTCCGCCGGCTTGTCGAGCGCCGCGAACGCCTTCCTGAGAGTTTCTCGCTGCCAGGCGTTGTCCGCCGGAACGATGCGCAGTTCAATTTCGTTGGAAACCACTTCCGGGGCCTGCACGCCCGGTGTTCCGCCGATCGCATTCACGCGACCGGAACGAACGCGGACCTTGTATTTTCCCGGACGGTCGAAGCGCACCCACTCATTCAGGTCGAGCGCGACGAAGATCGGCTCACCGGAGAGAACGCCAATGCCTCTCAATCCGCCCATGATGCCGCCGGATCCAAACCATACCTTCAGCGGATCGACCCAGCCGCTCTCAGGCCGAATGAGAAAACTCTCCTCCATCATTCGCCCGCTGCGATCATAGGTGGCCAGATCGACCTGATACTTCCCGTGGAGGGCGCTGTTAAAAGCCAGCTTTAAAGGAATAAGCTCTCCCATCCGAAAGCTGCTTCTTCCGTCCGCTGTGCTCACGGTAAGGGTGACATCCCGCGTAATGTCCGGCGGAACGGAAGAGGCCGACTGCCCGAAGGCCGCGGCAAAACATTGCAACAGAATGCAGCATGCAGGAAGGAAGCGGAGACCGAAAACCATCGCATACCTCGGCTATAGTATTCAATATAACTTAATGATAGTTAACGGCAAAATACAACCCGAAAACTGATAGTATTTCGGATTGACAAGGAGCATTGGTATGAGAAGAGATGCTTTCACGGTCCTTTGCCTGCCTGCTGTATTCGCCATCATTCTGATTTCCATCGGAACGCAGTCCCAGACAGCCTCTCCGAACCCGCCGGCCCCGAACTATGAAACCGCCACTGTGCTGAAGGCCATCACGCGTCTCGTTGTGGTTGACGTGGTTGCAACCAACAACAAGGGTGAAGCCATCACCGATCTGAAATCGGAGGACTTCACCGTCCTCGAAGACGGGGCGGAGCAGAAAGTTCGGGCCTTCAATCTGCAAATGCCTGTGCACGAGCCGCCCCAGGACGCACAGCAACTGGCCAAACTTGCCGACAACGTGAGCACCAACATACCGCGTTACAACGTCAACAACGCGCTGAACGTGATTCTTCTCGATGCGCTCAACACCGGCCTCGGCAACCAGGCGTACATACGCGATGAGATGCTGAGGTATCTCAAGACCATCCCCACCGGGCAGCCGGTCGCGGTCTACACCCTCGGCAGAAAGCTGACCCTGCTGCAGGATTTCACCAGCGACCCCGAGATTCTCCGGAAAGCGGCGCTAAACCTGAAGGCCGAATCGTCCCGGCTGCAGGAAAACCCCCTCGGCGGAACCGGGGCGCAGATTCTTCCGACCGGATTCGTCGATGCCGGTCTGGTGCCGGCGCAGATGGTGGCGAACATGGACCGGTTCCTCTAAGGAAGAAACCGGTCAGATGCAGGATATGCGGGTCACCATTACGCTTGAGGCGTTGCGCAGTATCGCCCGTGCCCTCGCGGGCTATCCCGGCCGCAAAAACCTGCTCTGGATCTCCGAGGCCTTTCCCCTTGACGTGAACCCCGAGGCAGCGCTGATCGGACCGGCGCCTCACAGCTACGCATCGGACCTGGCGCGGGTCGCGGACAATCTCATTGACGCACAGGTTGCCGTCTACCCCATCGACGCCCGGGGACTGACGAACTCGCCGACCTTCGATCCTGCCAGCACCGGAGTCGATCAACTGGGACGCTCCATGGGGGCCAACGGCAGCCGTCTTCAGGCCTCAATCAGTACCGGCGATGAAGACCTCATGAGCGCGCATGCCACCATGCAGGAAATGGCGGAGAAGACCGGAGGCCGCGCGTATTACAACCGCAATGATCTCGACGCCGCCATCCGCAGCGGCATTGCCGACGGTTCAACCTATTACACTCTTGCCTACTATCCCGAGAACAAAGACTGGAACGGGAAATTCCGCAAAATCCAGGTGAAGGCCAAACGCCCAGGAGTCAAACTGCGTTACCGCCTTGGCTATTTTGCCGTGGACCCGAAGTCCTTTGCCACCCAGAACGCGAAGCTGCAGGTCGCGCTCTTCAACGAGGCCATGAACATCGACTATCCGATTTCCACCGGCCTGCATTTCATGGCCGGGGTCATTCAGCCCTCGGAAAGCACGCAGAACAAACTGCGTCTGAATTTCGCCATCGATCCCCATGCCCTCAGCATCGACAACGGCGCCGACGGCGTGCGCCACGCCACCGTGGAATGCGGCGTGGCGGTCTATGATGAAAAAGGCAAGTTCCTGACCATGGCCGTGAACGTCTTCAAAGCCGAAATGACGACGGAGATTTACACCCGTGTCATGAAATCCCAACTGCCCTGTCAGCATTTGATCGACCTGAAACCCGGAAAATATCTGCTGCGCCTCGGCGTGCGCGACGCCCAGACCGGGTTGATCGGAACCTCCAACGCCCGCGTCACCATCGCCGAAGCCGTGCCCCGGGCGGAAGAGAAAAAGCCTTAGCAGGAGCCAAAAAATCCGTGGCAATCGCGACGAGCATTCTCTCGCCCGCGTGCTACCAATTTTTCTGTCAATCCGTTCTCTAACCTGTAGCCATCGGCGAAAGTGTTTAAGTAACGTCATCTCATTTAAGTCTTCCTCCGTTTCCTCGGTTTTCTCCTCCTTTCCCTCCGTGTTTCAGGATTTCTGGTTTTAGTTTTGATTTTTGCCCGCCTCTGATCTACGCTTGTGCGCAATGAAAGCGCCACGATTTACCCGTCAGGATGCGGAAGCCTTCGGACGCAAGCGCCGCAAGCATGTCGGGCGTTCCGCCCTCGGGGCGTTTGACGCCCGCTCCCGGCGCGTCGATCCACTGGCGGTGATCGCCGAAGCCGCTAAGGGCCGCGTCGCCGCCCTGCTTCCCGTCAAATTCAATCTCATGGCCGCGTCGCTGTTTGCCTTTTATCGCGGCTCGGCCGAGATCATGGCCGCCGATCTGGCCGCCTCGCCGCACACGGGCATCGAAGTGCAGATGTGCGGCGATGCTCACATCAGAAACTTCGGATTCTTTGCCACCCCCGATGCCCAGGTCGTCTTCGACATCAACGATTTCGACGAGACCTTTCGCGGCCCGTGGGAGTGGGACGTGAAGCGTCTCAGCGCCAGTATTGTTTTGGCCGGCAGAGAGGCGGGCGAAAGCACCGCCTGCCTCAGGGCGGCGGTGAATTCCTTCCTGGAAGGCTATTGCGGATGGATACGGCGTTTCTCGCGGATGCCCACGCTCGAAGTGGCCCGCCATCGCACCCAGCGCGATCTCGCGCAGCCGGTGTTGCGCGCGGCGCTGCTCAAAGCCGAACGCGCCAGCCCCGCTGAAAGCCTCGCGCGGCTGGCGCGCAAGACCCGCTCAGGATGGATCTTTCGCCGCCTGCCCAGCCGGCTGTGGGAGGTAAAAAACGGTGAAAAGCGCGCTGTGCTCGCCGCGCTGACGAGCTACCGCGAAACTCTATCTCCGGACCATCGCATGATCTTCGACCGCTTCCACGCCGTGGATGTCGGCTTCAAAGTGGTCGGCACCGGCAGCATCGGCACCCGCGATTACGTGGCGCTCATGTTCGGCCGCGACGAAAGCGACGTGCTGATGCTCTTCAGGTGAAGGAAGAGCGCGCCTCAATCTACGCCCGTTACCTGCCGGGAACGGTCCCGGCCAATCTGGGTCAGCGTGTCGTGGAAGGCCAGCGGGCATTGCAGGTGCAATCGGACCTGCTGCTCGGCTGGTGTTCGATCGCCGGACGCGATTATCTGGTGCGTCAGATGAACGACCACAAATCGTCGCTCGAAGTCGCCGGCCTGGGCGGCAAGAGCCTGATGGAATACGGAAGTCTGTGCGCTGAATTGCTGGCCAAAGGGCACGCGCGCTCCGGCGAATCCGTGGCCATTGCCGGCTATCTGGGGCCGTCGCGCAAAGCCCAGGACTCTCTCCTGAAGTTCGCATTTGCCTATGCCTCCCAGGCGCAGGCGGACTATGATGTATTTCGCAAAGCATGGCGTTCCGGGGCGCGAAAGCGTCTTCTTCTCAAAACATAATTAATGCTTCTTTACAGATAAACGATATTCAGCCACCTATACTTGCACCAGATTGCCCGGCCTGCGGCCCTCCCCTTCCACGCAGTTCGGTACATACGGCACGACACAGGAACCGACAATGAAAAAGACTCTCGTGACAGCGGCTCTATCTTTTCTGGCGCTCTTCGCGGCGAACGCGGCCTTTGCCCAGGGAATGCCTCCCGGCGAAAATGTCGTGGGCAAGGTCACCGCCGTCACCGCCAACTCACTGACCGTTGCGCCCGCGGCGGGCGGCGATCCCGTGACGATCAAAATCGGCGGCCAGACCCGCGTCCTCAAAGAACGGCAGCCGGTAAAACCCACTGACATCAAAGTGGACGAGATGGTTTTCGCCCGCGGCACACTGAACGGCACAACCATGGATGCGGTGCTGGTCAGCGTCATCTCCCCTGAAAATGTCCAGCGCATGCAGGGCGCGCTGCAGATGAACCCCGCGGACATGGGAAAGAAATTCATTGCCGGAGAGGTCAAAGCCATCAACGAGCTCAAGCTCACCATCGCCCGCCCCGACAATCAGACCCAGGAAATCGAAGTCGATGAAAATACCTCGTTCCGCAAAGGACGGGAAAGCATCACGCTCGCCGACATCAAAGTGGGTGACTTCGTGCGCGGTTCGGGCGAATTGAAGAACGGCGTATTTATGCCCAAAGATCTGACCGTGGGCCGGCCGAATATGACGATGATGGGCGGCCCCGGTGGCGGAATGGATCCCGCCAACCTCGGCACGACCTTCATTGCCGGAAGGGTCAAAGCAATCAACCAGAACAAGATTACGGTGATGCGTCCCGATGAACAGACGCAGGAGATCACCATCGAGAGCGGAACCTCGCTGAAGCTCATGCCCGGCGGCGCGGCCACCACGCTCGGCGAAATAAAAATCGGCGACCGCGTGCGCGGCCTTGGCGAGATGAAAAACGGCTCGTTCGTGCCAACCGAGCTGAGCGTCGGCCATCCACGCAATGGCGAGACCCCGGGAGCGGAGAAACCTCAGCCGTCCGCCCCGCCGAAAAATTAATGGCCACGAAAAAAGGAATGCGCGGCCATCGGTCTTTTCGACTTGTGCTCTTTGTGTTTCTGCTGAGCGCTGTATCCGGCAGTCTGGCGCAATCAGCGCCCGCAACACCACCATCCGCTGCTGCTCCCGCGCAGGCTGCTCCGACCATCGCATCGCCTTTCGGCGAAATCGCGGGAATCGTGAAAGCCGGCAATACGTCGCTGCCCGGCGTGACCGTGACTGCGAGTAACTCACTGACCGGGAAAAAATACATCACCTCCACCGATGTCGATGGAAGCTACAGGATTGAAGTCGGAAATAAAGGCCGCTACGTGGTGCGCGCTGAATTTCCGGCCTTCGCTCCCCAGACCCAGGAAGTCGTGATCAACGCGGAGAACCGCGCCGCGAAAATCGACCTGAGCATGACGCTTCTCTCGCGCGTGCAGCAGCAGGAACAGCAGCAACGCGCGCAGGCCGCCGGAGGCAGAGGCTTGCAGCAGCTGGCGCTCTCCGCCGGCGCCGATCTCGGCAGCGCGGGCGCGGCGGGCGGCGGCGCCGATCCGACATCACTCGCCGGAGCGGGTCTGCCCAACGCGGGGCTGGCGGCCGAAGGCGGCGCCGAATCCGTTGCCGTTTCGGGCGCCATGGGACGCAGCGATCAGCCCACCTTCGATCCTGGTGAAATTCAGGACCGCATCGCCGAAATGCGCCAGAACGGCGGCAACCTCGCATTCCAGGGTGGCGGCCTCGGCGGCTTCGGCGGTGGCGCCGGCGGCCCCATGATCATTATGATGGGCGGCGGCCCCGGCGGCGGCGGGCGCGGATTCCGCAACTTCAACATCAACAAGCCGCACGGAGCCATCTTCTATAACTTCGGCGGCTCCGCTCTCGATGCCCGTCCTTATTCTCTGAATGGCGTCTCCGCGGACAAAGCCGATTACGGTCAGAGCCGCTTTGGCATCACCCTGGGCGGCCCCCTGAACATTCCGCACATCTATCACGGCGGAACGAAAACCTTTCTGTTCGGAAGCTACACCGGCAGCCGCGGCTCCAATGCCTACGATGTCTTTTCCACGGTGCCCACCGACGCCGAACGCGCCGGCAACTTCTCCGCCGACCCGGCCCGGTTGTTCGATCCCGTGACCCACGCCCCGCTGCCCAATAACACACTGACTTCCGTCAACCCGGCGGCCGCCGCGGTGCTGGCGTTCATTCCCCATGCCAACCTTCCCGGCGACCAGCGCAACTTCCATTTCGTTTCGGCGGCGGGCAGCAAGAGCGACGTTCTCTTTGGGCGCTTCACCCACAGCTTTGGCAACGATCAAAGCGGACCAATGGGCCTGTTCGGCGGAGGGCAGCGTCAGCAGCAAAGACAACAGCGCCGCCAACAGCAATCCGGAAACGACAAAGATAAAGACAAACAGACCGCGCACTGGTCGCAGAGCATCAACGGCGGATTCAACTTCAACAACCTGCGCAGCGACGCGCTCAATCCCTTTCCCGATCTGGGCGGCAAGATCAGGGTCCATAACCTGAACGGCAACTTCGGGCACAGCCTGACGCACGGCGTCTTCCTGAACTCCCTGCGCTTCAATTACAACCGCAGCCACAACGAAACCGGAAACCACTTCACCAACGGCGATAACATTGCCGGTCAGCTCGGCATCAACGGGGTCTCCCCGCTGCCCTCGGATTTCGGACTGCCCAACTTCAGCTTTTCTCCGGAATTTACCGGCCTGCAGGATACTTCGGCGCGCACGCGTACCGACCAGACCTACACACTCAGCGATTCGGTGAACTGGACCCGCGGCAAGCACGGCTGGAGTTGGGGGGGCGATTACCGCCATCAGTTGATCGATCTCAGCAACGCCTCCAACGCGCGCGGCACCTTTGTCTTTACCGGACTGGCCACCGGCTTGGTTACGCTCGACTCCCGAGGGCGGCTCGCACTCACACCCGGCACCGGTTTGGCCTTTGCCGACTTTCTGTCCGGACTGCCGCAGCAGACTTCCATCCAGTTTGGAGGAAGCAACTATCAGTTCCGGGCCAACGGGTTCGATCTCTTTGTGCAGGACAACTGGCGCGTCGGCAAAAATCTTACGCTGAACCTTGGCCTGCGCTACGAGTACGTTGCGCCCTTCAACGAAGTGCATAACAAGCTGGCGAACCTCGACATCGCCCCCGGCTTCACGACCGTGGCCCCGGTGCTGCCCGGCCAGGTCGGCCCCCTCACCGGCCAGACCGCTCCCGACACGCTGATTCATCCCGACCGCAATAACTTTGCGCCGCGCGTGGGATTTGCCTGGAAACCGTTTTCAAAGACCGTGGTCCGCGGCGGTTACGGCGTCAACTACAACCTGGGACAGTACGGCACGCTGGCCACCCAACTCGGCTTCCAGCCGCCGTTCGCCTTCACTCAGACCAACACGGTGCAGCCGGGCACTCCTCTGAATCTCACGGTGCAGAACGGATTCCCTTCGTCGGCCGCCCAGGTTACGAATAACTACGCTGTCGATCCCGACTATCGCCTCGCCTATGTGCAGACGTGGAACCTCAACATTCAGCAGGACCTCAAACACGACCTGCTGCTCAACATCGGCTACAGCGGATCGAAGGGCACGCACCTCGACATCGTTCGCGCACCCAGCCTTGACGCCACCGGCGTGCCCATCAACGGGGCTCAGCCGTTCCTCTTCGAATCTTCCAACGGATCGTCGGTGCTGCACTCCGGCACCCTCCGCCTGCGCAAACGGATGCGTCACGGAGTCTCCGTGGGAGGCGCCTATACATTTTCCAAATCGATCGATAACGCCTCTTCCATCGGCGGCAGCGGCACGGTGGTCGCGCAGAACGATCGGGACCTGGCCGCCGAGCGCGGACTTTCCAGCTTCGACCAGCGCCATCGCTTCACCGCCGACTATTCCTGGGATCTTCCGTTTGGAAAAGAAAAGAAGTGGTTCACCGGCGGCCTCGGCTCCCGTGTATTGGGCGGGTTCTCCTTCAGCGGCAACGCGACGGTTGCCTCGGGCTTCCCGTTCTCGCCCCGGATTTTCGGAACGTCTTCCGACCTGAACCGCGGCGTCAACGGCACGCTGCGTCCCAACGTCGTGCCTGGGCAGTCGATCCAGGGAGATCAGTCGATTCTGCAATGGTTCAATACAGCGGCCTTTACCGCTCCGGCCTCAGGCACATTCGGCGACGCGGGACGCAACATTATTATTGGCCCCGGCACGGTCGATTTCGGAATGTCCGTATCGCGCAGCATTCAGATCAAGGACATGCAAAGCCTCGAACTGCGCCTGGCCGCCACCAACGTATTCAACACCGCGCATTTCACGACCATCGACGCGACCCTGGGTTCGCCAACCTTCGGACAAGTCATCGCGGCAGGGCCGATGCGGAGGGCACAGATCATCGCGCGGTATAGGTTTTAGAAAGTGTGGGGAAATGTCGCGGGTGCCATTCGATGGGTGCCCCACCCTTCGCGCTCTTTGCGAAGGGTGGGACGCGATACATACTGAGGCCCGGGCTTTAGCCTCTGCAGGTAACAGGGCACGGCTTCCAGCCGTGCCGTAGTCGCTGCTCAGGGATTGGGCTTTACAGACCGCTGAAAAATTCCTTTTGGATATTGCACAAAAAGTAGTGCAATTTCTGTCGAGATACGATATGTAAGTAGTATGCGTGGAGAACAGAACCTACAAACTGGTGCTTTTAGCTATCTCACTCTGGAA
>WNFD01011573.1_pt1 | contig 13083 bp, 13 predicted proteins | sample 5400491 | NCBI WGS metagenome assembly WNFD01 (sample SAMN13153343, study PRJNA577476) | soil metagenome | isolation source: 120 cm saprolite under Douglas fir tree site 2 hole 2 replicate 2 | place: USA:California | collected 2015-04-18 | reverse complement strand
ATCATCGAAATGGTTCACAAGTACCCGCATGAAATTACGCTCATTCCAGTCGGACCGCTGACCAATATTGCGCTCGCAGTTTTGAAGGATCCTTCGATTGCGTCGTTGGTTAAGGACATTGTAATCATGGGCGGCTCGATCACCGGTGGTAACGTCAACGGAGCCGCGGAAGCTAACATCTACAACGATCCCGAGGCGGCGCAGATCGTATTCAATGCGGGATGGATGGTGACGATGGTGGGCTCCGACGTCGGCGAACGTACACTCATCACTCGAAAGTATCTCGCGCAACTTCAGTCGTCACGCGGACCCCAGAGCGATTTTATCGCCAAGATTGCCAACTTCTATCTGACCCGCAGCGAGAAGAGTGGATACAGCGGGGCGGCGATGTACGACCCGCTGGCCGTAGGAATAGCTTTGGATCCGACTCTGGGGACGCTAAAAGAAATGCACGTCGACGCGGAGACCAAAGGTGAATTTACTCGTGGGGAAACTGTAGCCAATCGCAGGGGATCGAACGAGAACAACGTCCTGCACGGAGATCACTATGAGATTGAGGGCGTGGTCGAACTTAAACCGAACGCCAAAGTTTGTCTCGCTTCCGACGCCGACCGTTTTTTGCAATTGTTTGTGAGCCGGATCAGAGGGAAATAGCCAGCCTATCCATTCGCCCGCGCCACCAGAAAAATCGCGAGCCCGTAGAAAACGAACATCAAGCCAAGGTAGGCCTTGGCGCGAGGTCCCGAGTTTTCAAATTCTTTCCACGCGAGGACTCCCCAGAGGGCGGCAACCATGGGCGCGGATTGTCCGATAGCGTAAGAAATGGCGACGCCGGTGAAGCTGGCGGCCACTAAGTTGAAAACTGTCCCGATGCCCCAGATGCATCCACCAAAAAGTCCTAGCAGATGTCCCGAGGCAGGTCCGCTAAAAAATCCGCTGAAGCTTACGGGTTCTCCTACTAGCGGATGTTTCATAAAATAAATGTTCCAGATGAAACAGGAGAGCAAGGCTCCCAGAGTCAGGAATACGGCCGCGCTGTAAGGTCCCAAAGTATTTCCACGAGTCATCGCATGGGTCATAAACGGAGCCCACAGGCCCATCAGAATTCCTGACACCACGCAAGTAATCAGACTCTTTTTCGAGACGGAGCGGCCTGCAGCGGCGAGACTGCCGTAGGCTTTGCCGTCCAAGAGTACCGCGATAAACGCGCACGCAACACCAACTGGAGGAGTCGTGTCCTGTACTCCCCATTGTGAAAGCGAGCACAAGGGAGACCAGAAAAATACCGACGGCGTAGTCCCAATAGAAGAGCTCGAAACGATAGTTCTTAACGCCTTTATAGGTATTTGCCCAGGAACCCCAACAAACGGCGCTGGTGATCATCATCAACAACGCAATGCTCAGACTCGATGGCGTGAACAATCGGTTCTCCTCCAGTTGGTTGTCAGGGGTGGAAAGTGTGTAACTGTACTCTTCTTTCTTTCATGCGACAAGTCTTCATGCTCAGTCTCGTCTGCCATTGCCGAATGGTAGTGGGTACCGTTCATTAAGGCCACAACGCCGAGGCTTTGAGGCCCCTTTTGGGCTCGAACCCAGTTTGTGGTTAATCCGGACCGCTTGAATTGTCAAAATCCCTCGGCTCAATCGGTTTGTCGAGTTCGGGCCGTTCATCCTCGCGCGCCACCATGGTCTGCCCCCTTTTCGCCCGGAGTGGTTCGCGACGACGGACTGATTTTCGAAGAGTCGCAAGGCCACTGTCACATGGACGCGCGGTTAAGAAACTGCGTGGGCTATCCACGCGTGCCGCCTCTATAAGAGGGCGGGAATGCGGACTTAACAAACTCCAGAGCCGCTTCACGCGAGCTTAATCGCCCTTCCAGCTGAGCATCCTCAACCTCTTCCAGAATCTCGCGGAACTTCGGCCCCGGCACATATCCGGCAGCAATTAAGTCGTCGCCCGTCACCAACGGCGCGGGACGAATCTTCTCCGGTGGAATCTCGGTGAGCTTCCTCTGGATGAATTCATAGGTGCTCAGGTTGCGATGGCTGGCCAGACTGTCGGCACGGTGCAACGCGAGATGTTCATCGAAGCCGGGCAGGCGGATGAATTTTTTCAGTGTCGATTCCTTCATGCGCGTAGCGTGCCCGAACCGCATGTGATTGTCGACCAGCGCTAGAATTTGGGCGGCATCGTGGTTGGAGAACCGCAGACGCTCACAGATCTCTTCGGCAATTTTGACGCCGACCTCCACATGGTTATCGAAGCGGATGCGGTCGGGCGCCCTGCGAAAGGTGGCGGGCTTGCCTACGTCGTGCAGTAGCGCACCCCAAGCCAGCGTGGCCGGGCAAGGGTATGGCAGGTGATCAAGCAGCAGCAGCGTATGCACAAAAACGTCGCCTTCGGGATGAAATTCGGGCGGCTGCTGGACGCCCTTCATCGCCGAAATTTCCGGCAACACCTCTTTCAGCAGGCCGCACTCATCCAATAGGAGAAAAGCGCGTCGAGCATGGCCTTCGATCAGCATCTTGGTGAGTTCATCGCGCACGCGCTCGCGTGAAACCACCTGAATTTCCTGGGCTCGGCGTTGGATGGCCGCCAGTGTCTCCGCTTCGATTTCATACTCAAAGCGTGCCGCGAAGCGTACCGCTCGCAGCATGCGCAATTTGTCTTCCGCAAAACGCCGCTCTGGATCGCCGATGCTCCGGATGATGCCGACTTCGAGGTCCTTACGCCCGCCGACGAAATCGAGCACTTCGTTTGTCACTGGATCGAGCAGCATCCCGTTAATGGTGAAATCGCGGCGTGCAACGTCCTCGCGCGGATCTGGGCTGAAGCGCACTTCGTCAGGCCGGCGTCCATCAGAGTAGCCGAGATCACTACGGAAGGTGGCGACTTCGACAGTTTGGAATTTCGGCGGGGCGCTCTCGTCAGCAATTGTGCGCTGTTCTTCCGGCAGTGGCACGAGCACCACGCCAAACTGCACGCTCCCACCAAATACGCTTGAGAGCCGCGCTGGCGAAGGGTTTGAATTATCGAGATGGCGAAATCCTTCAGCACCTTGCTGTTGGCTCCGAGCGATTGGACAGTCGCATGTTTTGAATTAAGCTAGGAACCAGAACTCGAAACCCAAACCTGATTATGCCAGACGCCTATATCCTCGGCATCGAAAGCTCCTGCGACGAGACCGCGGCCGCAGTAGTGCGTTCAGGCGAGCAGGTCGTCTCGAACGTGGTGGCTTCACAGATCGCCACGCATCAGCCCTATGGTGGGGTCGTACCCGAGTTAGCATCGCGGGAGCACCTGCGCGCCATCGTTCCCGTCGTGCGGCAAGCGCTGGCCGAAGCGAATCAGACTTACAAGTCCGTAGATGCGATCGCAGTTACCCAAGGTCCGGGACTCGCGGGAGCGCTGCTTGTCGGCATCAGCTATGCCAAAGCTCTGGCCTTCGCCCTCGACAAACCGCTAATCGCAGTCAATCACCTCGAAGGACACATCCACGCCGTTCTGCTGGAAGAGCGTCAGCAGGGCAATCGCGATCTGCAATTTCCTGTGCTGGCCTTAGTAGTTTCGGGAGGACACACCCACCTGTATCTGACAGCGCAGAAGAATGAAGGCTGGACATACGAAAACATCGGCCACACCCGCGACGATGCAGCCGGGGAGGCCTTCGACAAAGTGGCGAAGCTGCTTGGCCTGGGATATCCCGGCGGCCCAACCATCGACCGGCTCGCTCCACATGGCGATCCGACCGCCGTGAAGTTCCCGCCCGCACAGATCAAGCACCGCGATCGCCGGGATCGCCGCGGTCCCACAGAAATCGAAACTGCCCGCCCGCGTTTTGACTTTTCCTACAGCGGCATCAAGACCGCCGTGTTGCGTTACGTTGAAGTTTACGCAATGCATCATTCCATCGCGGCGCGGCGCAATGCCTTGGCAAATATCTCGAAGCCGCAGCTCGAAGACTATCTTGCGAATTGCGACAAGCAAGTCCTCGACTTGGTCGCCTCGTTTCAGCGCGCCATGGTGGAAGATTTGATTGGCAAGACTCTGGCTGCGGCCCGCAGTTACGACGTGGCCACGCTTTTCGTCACGGGTGGAGTAGCGGCGAACAATGAATTGCGCAGGACCTTCGAGCAAAGCGCCGCTCAGGATGGGCTGCCGGTATATTTTCCCTCACGGCCACTTTCTACCGACAACGCCGCCATGATTGCCGCCGCGGCCTATCCCAAATTCCTCGCAAAAGATTTTGCTGCGATGGATTTCTCAGCCGAGGCGAGTCTTATCTTGCGTTAGTGCTGTCTGTGCAGCACAAACCGCGGCCTGCGCATAGTCAAAAGCCGGCCTACTTCCCCACCCCTTGGCCGTAGCCGTTTCCGAGAACGGCATCCAGGGCCTTTTCGAGCTGACTTTCAATGTCGATGTCTTTATAAATGGCGAAGTCGGAGCGCTTTTCTTTTTGATCGAATCCGCTGGCGCGGCCTGCAACAATTATGATGGGAATGTTCGCCGTCTTCGGATTCTGCTTCAAGGCGGTAATTAGTTCGCTGCCCGACATCTTTGGCATGTTCATGTCGGTAACGATCAGATCAGGCGGCACGCGCTGAAGAATCTGCAAGGCCTCGACCCCGTTCGTGGCCGATTCCACCGCAAACCCGCGCCCCTCCAAAAAACGGCACACGGTGTAGCGGATCAGCATGGAATCGTCGACCACCAGCGCTATGCCTGGCATCAATTTACACGTGCGGAAACGCACGCCCCCGGCCTGCAGACTAGCAGGCGCCTTCCCCACACGACAATATGGAATTGACAATCGTGATTACTAAAGGTAAGTCGGCGCGGACTACGTGCCTATGATTCCTGGGTTTCGCCTTCGACGGTTTCCTCAATGCTCATGTCTTTGAGTTCGCTGGATTCGAATACCTCGCGGCACTCCAGGCATTCCACAAACTCGGCGTCTTCTTCGCGGCTCACAATTTGCACGCGCGGGTGCTTGCAAGGTTTTTTAGCGTTTTGAGAATGCGAGAACGGCTTGGAGGTCATAAATCCGGAAGCGCCGCCCTCGCGGAATAAGCGGGGCCGATTCGCGGGAATTTCCGGTATTTTAGCCCCCCTTCGTCACTTGTCAAGCACTTCCTTGTTAATCGTGGGAAAAAAGTTTGGACACAGGTGTCGATTAGGCGACTACGAAGCTCCAGTCATTGTTAACGGCTGAAGTTAGTGGCCGAAAATCCGACCAAAATAATCGGCAACACGTAAGCCACTCAATCCCCAATAGTTACCATTCAATGGCTATCTCTGCGCCTGCCTGTAAGGACTTGCGCAGGAGCACCGTGGAGACGTAGAATGAACTACGACGGAAAAGGTCGCAATTCAGTCCCGCCCCTTAGAGGTCGGCGTTTGCCATGCTCAAGTTAACCAAAAAAGCGGACTACGCGCTAATGGCCATGAAGCACCTGGCCGACCACGCTCACGAGGGAACGCGTAGCGCCAGCGCGAAAGACGTTGCCGATTCTTTCGGTATTCCGCCCGAAGCCTTGGCCAAGATTCTGCAACGGTTGGCAAAAGCTGGTCTGCTCCATTCGCAGCACGGGACGAACGGCGGTTACAGGCTTGCCCGCGCCGCGCATACGATTTCGGCCTTCGAGGTGATTGAAGCCATCGACGGCCCGTTATTCATCACTTCCTGTGTAACTGTTCGCGGCGAATGCGGTCAGAGCAATCGCTGCAACATCCGCGAGCCGTTGCGCAAGGTGAATGACAGCATCGAGGCGGTACTGAAGCGCATCAAGATCTCACATATGCGGGAAGAGCCAGAAGCGCCTGAGAGCACTCAGGCTAAGCCTGCGGAATTGGTGACGATCGTCTAGCAAGCAGAATTAAAGATTAGGCATTCAACCAGGTAGGAGACGCAATTATGAGCACGGATGTAAAGGTCCCCCAGCAACTCCCAGTCACCAGGCACGCCGCTCCTCAGGGAGTCAAGCTGCCCATTTATATGGACAACCATGCCACCACGCCCATGGACCCCCGGGTATTGGAGGAGATGCTGCCCTATTTCATGGAAAAGTTCGGCAACGCCGCCAGCCGCAATCACTCTTTCGGCTGGGCTGGCGAAGAGGGCGTGGAGACGGCTCGTGAGCGCATCGCCAAACTGATCGGCGCTACCACCAAGGAAATCATCTTTACCTCAGGGGCCACCGAGAGTGACAACCTCGCCATAAAAGGCGTGGCCGAGATGTACCGCGAGAAGGGCATGCACGTTATCACAGCGGTCACCGAACACAAGGCTGTGCTCGATACCTGCAAACGCCTGGAGAAGTACGGCTATCGCGTCACCTACTTGCCCGTGCAGAAAGATGGCCTGGTCGATCTGGAAGATCTGAAGCGCGCCATGGATGACAAGACCATCCTGGTGACCATCATGGCCGCGAACAACGAAATCGGCGTGCTGCAACCGATTGCCGAGATTGGCAAGCTGTGTCGCGAGCGCGGAATTATCTTCCACACCGACGCGACCCAGGCTGTTGGCAAGGTTCCTATCGATGTGAACAAGCAGAACATCGACCTGATGTCGATCTCCGGACACAAGATGTACGGGCCGAAGGGTGTGGGCGCTTTGTACGTCCGACGCAAGAATCCGCGCGTACAGATTTCCGCCATCATCGATGGTGGCGGCCACGAGCGTGGCATGCGCTCTGGCACGCTCAATGTCCCCGGCATTGTTGGGTTGGGCAAAGCTTGCGCCATCGCTTCCGAAGAAATATCTCGCGAGGCGGTGCAGTTATCCAGCCTTCGCGATCGCCTGCGCGACCGCATCATGAGTCGCCTCGATGAGACTTACATCAACGGCACCATGGAGCACCGCTTGCCCGGCAACCTGAACATCAGTTTCGCGTACGTGGAAGGCGAGTCCCTGTTGATGGGCATCAATGACATCGCAGTTTCCAGCGGCTCGGCCTGCACCTCCGCGACTCTGGAACCATCTTATGTATTGAAGGCTCTCGGCACGGGCGACGATCTGGCCCATAGTTCAATTCGTTTCGGCATCGGCCGCTTCAACACCGCCGCCGAAGTCGATTACGTGGCGGATCGCGTCATCGAAACCGTCGAGCGCCTGCGCGAACTTTCTCCGCTTTATGAAATGGCGAAGGAAGGTATCAATCTGAAGGATGTGAAGTGGGCAGGCGAGTAAAAACAGGACCGGGTACTCAGTACCGAGTACCGAGCAAGCCGCGAAGCGGCGTAAGACTACAGCCCACGGCGCAAGCCGTGGGTACAGGATGAAATGACAACAAGCCCCGAAGGGGCGAAAGATAAGCTGCAACGGCACAGATTCTAAAGTTCAGGAGAAACGCATGTCATACAGCGATAAGGTAATCGATCACTACAACAATCCCCGCAACGTCGGCTCCATGGACAAGAGCAGTGCGGACGTGGGCACCGGCCTGGTCGGCGCACCCGAGTGCGGCGACGTCATGAAGCTGCAGATCAAGGTTAACCGCGACACGAACGTCATTGAAGAAGCCAGGTTCAAGACGTTTGGTTGCGGCTCCGCGATTGCCTCGTCATCTTTGGCCACCGAGTGGGTCAAGGGCAAGACGGTGGATCAAGCCCTCGCCATCAAGAACATGGACATTGTGAAGGAGCTGTCGCTTCCTCCCGTCAAGATCCATTGTTCGGTATTGGCCGAGGATGCGATCCGCGCCGCGATCGGCGACTGGAAGAAAAAGCAGGAGACCGCGAAGCCGGTTGCCTCCGCAGTCGCGCAGTAATCGTCGTATGCGCTGGGAGGCACGGGAAGGGCACGACTTCTGTCGTGCCGCAAGCGTCCCGTATCTATGGCGGCTTTAGCCGCTGGAGGTACCGCGTCAGGAACAATGACTACGGCCACTACACAACCCGCGCAACCATCGCAATCCGCGCCGGCCAAGGGCATTCAGGTCACCGACAAAGCCTTGGTCAAAGTACGTAGCGCGATGGCCAAGGAAGGTATCTCGCCTGATCAGGGCGGGCTGCGCCTTGGCGTGCAGGGCGGCGGCTGTTCCGGTTTGAGCTATAACATCCGCTTCGACACGCAGCCGCGCGAACGCGACCGCATCTTTCAGTTCACCGATGTGCGCGTGTTCGTCGATCCGAAGTCATTCATCTACCTGCACGGCATGATTCTGGATTATCAGGAAACGCTGATGCAACAGGGATTCGTCTTCGTAAATCCCCAAGCCACTAAGTCGTGCGGCTGCGGCACTTCGTTCTCCGCCTGATGGTGGGCTGTGAAAGTGTGGCGCGGGCACTCCTGCCCGCGAAATCTCACCACGAAGCCACTTGTCTCGCCAGCACGGCGCCATTCTGGGCTTTGTTGTGAGTAGTACTTTTGAGAAATGAAGTATGACAAATTCGTCTTTAACCCCAATGACCGCGAAGCCCACGCCTGAGCAGACTCAATCCTGCTGGTCATGCGGTACCATGCGCGCCGTCCACTTCTGCGAGGCCTGCGGCAAGGTTCAACCGCCGGTGCCGGTGGATTATTTCACTTTCTTCGCTCTGCCGCGCAAGTTGAATCTCAATGTCACGGCGCTGGAGAAGGATTTTTACGAGCTGAGTCGCAAGCTGCATCCTGATCTCAACGCCAGTTCCGGCAGCCAAGAGCAGGAATGGAGCCTGCAACGGAGTTCCCTGCTCAACGATGCGTATCGAACCTTGAAAGATCCCATCAAGCGCACGCAGTATCTCCTGCAACTGGAAGGCGTGGAACTGGAAGAGCAGTCAAAGGCGGCGACAGAGCAAGCGCGCTCTAGCGGACAAGTCAAGAAGCAAATCGTTCCGCCGGACTTGCTGGAAGAAGTTTTTGAGCTGAACATGCAGCTTGAAGAATTGCGAATGCATAAGAAGATGGGCGAGGACGATCCCGCCCTGATCGAAGAAATCGGCCGGCAGAAGCTCGAACTCGAAGAGAAGCAGGAAGCGCTCCTGCGCGAGCTTCATGGGCACTGGACAATGTGGGATGGAATGATCCAACGTGAACAGAATGGTCAGCCCGTCTCAGAAGAAGAGCGCAGGCAGAAGCGCGACAAAATGGTGGACTTATTAAATCGCCGCAACTACATCCGTAATCTGGTGCGGGACGTGAGTGAAGTCCTGGAGATTGAGTAATTTGGCAATCGGGTAATTTCGTAATTGAAACCCCGAGGACCTCTTAAATTACCAAATTACCCGATTACAAATTACCAAATGGCTACTGATCGCATCGTCGGCATCGACCTGGGCACCACGAACTCTCTCGTGGCCTTCATGCAGGGGGAAAGCCCTGTCGTAATCCCTGGGGACGACGGTCTAAATCTTATGCCTTCGGTCGTGGCGCTCGACGAGAAGAATCAGCCGGTCATCGGCAACGCCGCACGCAAATATCTAACCGAGACCCCCGAACGCGCCGTTTACTCGATCAAACGCTTGATGGGACGCGGCATTGACGACGTCCAGGAAGAGTTAAAGTTCTTCCCGTTCCGCCTTGCCGAAGATCTGCAAGCTGGCGAAGTTCTGCGCATCAAACTGGGTGAGAAGACATCCACTCCGCCAGAGATTTCGGCACTTATCCTGCGCCAGCTCAAGCGCAATGCCGAGCGCTTCTTCGGAGCGCCGGTCAGCAAGGCGGTTATCACCGTGCCCGCGTATTTTAACGACGCGCAGCGCCAGGCAACAAAAGATGCGGGCCGCATCGCCGGCCTCGAAGTTCTGCGCCTGGTCAACGAGCCCACCGCTGCGTCGCTGGCCTACGGTCTGGACAAAAAGCAGAACGGCATCGTCGCCGTCTACGATCTCGGCGGCGGCACTTTCGACATCTCTATCCTCAAACTGCATGACGGCATCTTCGAAGTCATCGCGACCAACGGCGATACGCATCTGGGCGGCGACGACATCGACAATCTGCTGATCACGATTGCGCTGGACGACACGCGCGGCGACCTGGGCCTCGACCTTCGCCGCAACGCTGAGGCCGTGCAAGCCATTCGCAAGACCGTGATCGAAGCCAAGATCGCGCTTTCCTCGCAGCCCTCGGTGAAGCTCGATGTCGACCTGCCCGGCGGCAAGCGCTACCTGCGCGAGATCACGCGCGAGCAGTTCGAACAACTTATCCAGCCCATCATCGACCGCACGGTCGGGCCCTGCAAACAAGCTCTGAAAGATGCCGGCCTCAAGCCCGAACAAATTGACGAAGTCGTTCTCGTCGGTGGTTCCACGCGCATCCCCAAAATTCGAGCTCTGGTCAAAGAGCTGTTTCAGCGTGAGCCGCACACTGATTTGAATCCCGATGAAGTGGTTGCTCTGGGTGCGGCGGTGCAAGCCAACATTCTGGGCGGCGGCTCCGAAGCCACCGACAACATGCTGTTGCTCGACGTGACCCCGCTGTCGCTTGGCATCGAAGTCGCAGGCGGAGTCACCGACAAGATCATTCTTCGCAACTCAACCATCCCCGCCTCGGCGACGCAGCACTACACCACCCAAGTCGACGGACAGGCCAACGTCGCCATTCATGTCTTGCAAGGCGAGCGCGAACTGGCAAAGGATTGCCGCTCGCTGGCGCGCTTCGATCTCAAGGGTATTCCATCGATGGCTGCTGGAATGGCGCGTATCGAAGTTAAATTCCTCATCGACGCCAACGGCATCCTGAACGTGTCAGCCCGCGAGCAGCGCAGCGGCAAGGAATCCGAAATTCAGGTTCAGCCCAGCTACGGCCTCACCGACGAGCAAGTCGAGGGCATGATCCTCGATTCTTTCGACAGTGCGGAAGAAGATTTCCGGCAGCGCCAGGTCATCGAGGCGCGCAACGAGGCTGCCACCATTCTGGCCGCGCTCGACAAAGGCAAAAAGAGCCCGGCCTGGGGTCACCTGACCACGGACGAGAAAAAGAAGATTGCCAAGATGGAGAAAGCCTTGGCCGCAGTGAATGCCGAAGACGACTACCAGGCGATTCGCAAGGCGATCGACGCGTTGAATCAGGGCACTACGCGTCTTGCGGAGTTGATGATGGATAGCGCAGTCTCGACCGCGCTCAAAGGCAAAACCATGGACGAGGCCGACATGGGCGAAGGCCCCACGGCCCCGCATCCCATGGCCAAAGCAGAATTTGAGTGAAGTAGCGCCGGCGTCTCGCCGGCTGTCGCGAGAGCGTCTCGCTCTCGCTGCATGAGCGACAAGGAGCTGAAGGAGCATCATGTCTGAAGAAAAAGCGCAAGGCGCCGGCACAGCCACAGAAGAAGCTCCCGGCGAAAACACAGTGCAGATCACGTTCCTGCCCGAGGGCAAGACGGTGCAGTACGAGCACGGCAAGCTGCCCTACGAAGATCACGGCAAGGAAGAGTCGATCCTCGATATAGCGCTCAACTACGGAGTCACGCTCGACCATGCCTGCGGCGGCAACTGCGCCTGCACCACCTGCCATGTCTGGATCAAAGACATGTCTGGATCAAAGAGGGCGCCGAGAATCTTTCGCCCATGGACGACGACGAGGCCGACCGCCTGGACATGGCCGCCGACTTGCAGTTAAACTCGCGTCTCGGCTGCCAGGTGCAGATCACAAAGCCGGGCAAGGTAGCAGTCGAAATCCCCGCCTGGAACCGCAATTACATTTCGGAAGAACACCACTGAGAAACAAGGTTCTAGTTTCCTGTTTCCGGAGGGCCAAGAATCCAGAGACTAGAAACCGGAAACTCGAAACCGCTTTGAGGAACTACCCATGCCAAAATCTCTCACTTGGGACGACGCCGAAGACATCGGCATCCTGCTGTCTGAAACTCATCCTGAACTGGATCCCTTGACCGTCCGCTTCACTGACCTGCATCGCTACGTGACCGACCTGCCCGATTTCAAAGGCGATCCGAAATCATCTAACGAAGGCAAACTGGAAGCCATCCAGATGGCGTGGCATGAAGAATTTCAAGATCGCACCCAGGCATAAAGCCTTCGAACACTCTCCCGCCCCAATCCAGCCCGCTTCCACCGTACCAATCTTTTACATTTTCATGACAACACGCGGGGCGCGGCTGCTTTAATCTTCTACCAACAGTTGCGGTGAGGGTCACATCAAGTTTTCGCCCTCCCCGATCAACTTCTCTCTCCGTTCAACTGCAAAGGGCACGGCGCTCATGCCGTGCCCTTCTTTTTTCTAATTTTGGGTTAGACGCTTCTATCCAACCGTCGCTGGAACCGGTTCCTCCACGCTCGCTTCGCGCAGAAACTTCGCGGCTTCCTCCGGGGGCGTCGGATTGATGTAGAAACCCGTGCCCCACTCGAATCCCGCCGTCTTGGTCAGTTTGGGCATGAACTCCATGTGCCAGTGATAGTGGTCGTTGGTAGGATCCTGTGCCGGCGAAGTATGGATCACCAGATTGTACGGAGGGTTATCCAGCACGCGGTCGGCTTTGGTGAGCAGGCCCTTCAGCGCCTTAGCCAGGTTCTCAAACATGTGCGAGGACGAATTCTCGAATGCCGACTCATGTTGCTTGGGTAGAATCCACGTTTCGAAGGGGAACCGCGGCGCATAAGGCGCAATGGTCAGGAAGTTCTCGTTCTCGGCCACCACGCGGCTTCCATTTTCCGTCTCCTGCCGGATGATGTCGCAGAATACGCAGCGCTCTTTATACAGGAAGTACTGCTTCGCGCCTTCCAGCTCTTGAACCACGTTAATCGGCAGAATCGGCAGCGCGATCAGTTGCGAGTGCGCGTGTTCCAGTGACGCTCCCGCGGCCTCGCCGTGATTCTTGAACAGCAGGATGTACTTGAAGCGCCGGTCTTTCTTCAGATCGAGGATGCGATCGCGGAATGTCCACAGCACGTCTTCGATGCGCTTCGGAGGAAGTGTAGCCAGGCTCGCACTGTGGTCCGGCGTTTCGATGATGACTTCGTGAGCGCCAATGCCGTTCATGCGGTCAAACATGCCCTCGGCTTGCCGGTTCAGCGTGCCCTCAATGCCCAGGGCCGGAAACTTGTTTGGCACCACGCGCACCGTCCAGCCCGGAGTATCGCGCTGCGATGCCGGGCCGCCATTCGATCCCGGACGATAAGCCTGAATTTCCGGCGGAGTCTTG
>WNFD01009498.1_pt1 | contig 13085 bp, 12 predicted proteins | sample 5400491 | NCBI WGS metagenome assembly WNFD01 (sample SAMN13153343, study PRJNA577476) | soil metagenome | isolation source: 120 cm saprolite under Douglas fir tree site 2 hole 2 replicate 2 | place: USA:California | collected 2015-04-18 | reverse complement strand
ATCAGCAGTACCGCAATCTTGTTCTTCATCTGTACCGCCTGGCGGACCAACAGGTTCCGATAGCGCAAGGTGCGCCGTCGTTCGCGAATTTCCGTCGAGGCCATGTAGCACTCCGGCAGAAAATCGCAGCGTAGGCAGTCAGCAATCTTTTTGGCATCGATGCGGTCGTTCTTTTTCTTAGCCACCGCGATCGCTCGTAGCATCAGCGGATGTGCCACCTTCACTGCTGCGGCATGCGGCTTGAGATGATCGTAGATCCAAGCCGTGAAGATGGTCGCTTCCATAGCCACTGTCCATGGCTGGGGAAGCGTCTTCATCCACAGGTCCAGAGTCAATCGCGTGGCGGGTATCGAGCCTTCTGCGTAGATACGGCCACTGCCGTCCTTCACGCAGTAGTTGATCGTTTTCTTGTGAACATCCAAACCGATGTAGTACATAGTCTCCATGGGGGAGCCTCCTTGGTTGTATCTGAATCAGCGCGGTCGCTGAGTTCAGCTTTTTTACACCAAGCGCTCCTCCATGACTTATTCATTCAAACAATCCGCCCAGAAGGCTTCTTGCCCCCCTTCTGCCACAGGAGTCAAGGTGAACGCCGCTCGGGGCACGAGTCAAAACTTACACACGACATGCTATAACGGACCAATGCGCCTACACGATTACGCACCCCGACCCGCGCACATTAAATGGCTCCTCGATTCTGACCAGGTCATCCGTTGGCAGGTCATGAGGGACCTCACTGGTGAAGCCCCCAACGCGATTGCAGCCGAGCGGTCGCGCGTCGCAACCGAAGGCTGGGGAGCCCAACTTCTCGCCCTCCAATCTCTTGCCGGCCACTGGGGCGACGGGCCGAAGTGGGACCTTATTACCCTCTACAGTCTCGTCGTTTTGAAGGACCTCGGTCTCGACCCCACCAGCAAGGAGGCTCGCAAAATGATCGACCGCGTCGACAAGCGGCTCGTGTTCAAACCGCTCAACAACCGGCCTTACCTTCACGGCGAAACGGAGCCCTGCATCAACGGCAGAATCCTGGGCATCGGCGCGTATTTCAAGGAGCCAAACGACGCACTGGCCAATCAACTCCTGGGCGAGCAGCTCGAAGATGGCGGCTGGAACTGCGAAGCACCCAAAAGCCGGCGCTCCTCGTTCCATACCACCATCTGCGTGCTCGAAGGACTGCTCGAATACGAACGAGCAGGGCGCAAATCGGCGGCCGTCACTAAGGCCCGCAAGAGGGCCGAAAATTATCTGCTCGAGCGCCGCATGTTCCTCTCGCTTCGAACCGGCAAAATCATCGACAAACGCTGGCTGCGTTTCTCGTTCCCGACGTTTTGGCACTACGACGTCTTGCGCGGACTCGACTATCTGCGAAATGCAGGAATCAAACCCGACAGCCGCGTGCGTGAAGCCATCAAAATCGTGATCGAGCGCCGCCACCAGAACGGGCGCTGGCCGCTGAACCTCCTTCATCCCGAACATATTCCATTGGAGATGGAGACCGATATCGGCGGGGCAAGCCGCTGGAACACACTCCGCGCTCTCCGAGTCCTGCGTTGGTACAACAACTCAACGTGTTAGTTGTGACTTGGGCATGTTCGCGCTATGGCTTGGGTTAGAGAGTTGCCGCGAATCTCCCATTCGGAGCGGATCACGAGCTACTCAGAAGCAATAGACTTGAGTCTATGCCCAAGAGAATAAAAACTAGTCCCGCAAGTAATGAGGAAGGTTTGGCTTTCGTCAGTGGCCTAGTAAGTGACAGTCGCCGAAGTTGGTATCACGCCAGCCGGTGCAACGGGCAGAACGACCCAGAGAATGATGTAAGCCAGGAAGCCGGTCCCGGCAAAGAATACGGCAAGAAACCAAATCACCCGCACGATCGTGGGATCAAGGTCAAAATAATCGGCGAGGCCGGCGCACACACCCGCAATCTTTTTGTCGGTGCTGGAGCGCATCAGTTTCTTCTTGCCGCCCGTTTGCGGCGAGAAGCCGGGCGGAGGAGTTTCCGGCTGCTTGGCGCCGCAGTTATAGCAAAATCGCGAACCGACAGCGATATCTTTTTGGCAGTTTGGGCAAGTCATAGGGTCACCTCCACAGGGCTATTTTATCTGGCGTCCCCAATTATAGATACGAGGATGCCACTGAAAAAGTTTCCTCGCCCGACAGTGCAAAGCCAATCCCCTCAATATTCCAGAAGCTGCTTCACCGCCGCTGTAATGTGATTGGTCTGGGGCAGGATCACGTCCTCCAGCTTGGGCTGATAGGCGCAGAAGGTGTCCATGGCGGCGACGCGGCGGACCGGGGCGTCTAGTTCCTCGAAAAGTTCGTCGGCAATGCGCGCGGCGATTTCCGCGCCATAGCCCCAGCTCAGCATGTCTTCGTAAGCCACGATGACGCGGTGAGTCTTGCGAACCGTCGCGGCGATCGCGTGCCAGTCGTAGGGCAAGAGCGAGCGCAAGTCAACAATCTCCACCGAAATACCTTCGCGGTCGAGTTGCGCCGCTGCGACTTCCGTTCGATGCACCAACGCGCCATACGTGATGATGCTGAGGTCGCTGCCTTCTTTCACGGTGCGGGCCTTGCCGAACGGAATCGTAAAATCGGGCCCGGGATTTTCCGAGCGATTGTAGGGCTGACGGTAAAGATGCTTGTGTTCCAGGAACATCACCGGGTCGTCGCAGCGGATGGCCGTGCGCAAGAGACCCGCGACATCCAGCGCGGTGGATGGCATCACTATGCGCAGCCCTGGGCAGTGCGCGAAAATCGATTCGCCGCTCTGGCTGTGATAGATTCCGCCCCCGGTGAGGTATCCTCCGATCGGCACACGAAGGACTACGGGGGCTTTGAACGCGCCGTTCGAACGCCAGCGCATCACGCACAACTCATCGCGAATTTGCATCATCGCCGGCCAGATATAATCGAAGAACTGGATTTCCGCGACAGGCTTCAATCCGCGAGTGGCCATCCCCAAGGCGCGCCCGACGATGCCGGCTTCCGCGAGCGGCGTATTGAACACCCGGTCGTGGCCGTATTTGCGCTGCAGTCCGGCGGTGGCTTTGAAGACGCCGCCCTTCCCTTTCACGTGCTTGAGGCTTTCTTCGCGGCTGGCGTCGGCGACGTCCTCGCCGAAAACGGTGATGCGCTCGTCGCGCGCCATTTCGTCAGCCAGAGTCAGCGCCACCATTTCCACCATGGTCTTCGGCGCACCGTGCAATTTCGGTTCGGCTTCGAACGCCGCTGACGCCGGATCGATGTCCGGCGAATACACGTTCATTCGAATCGAATCAGTGGACGGCTCCTCCGCAGCCAGCGCCTGGTCAGCGGCTTCTCGCACTTCATTGTCGATTTCCGCTTCGAGGTTTTCGATCTGCTTCTGATCCAGAATGCCTTCTCGCACTAGAAATAACGCAAACTTTGAAATCGGATCGCGGCGCGCCTCCTCTTCGCGTTCCTCAGCGGACTTATAAAGTTTTTCGTCATCGGAAAGCGAATGGGAATACGGACGCGTCACGTGCGCGTGGATCAGCGCGGGACCGCGACGCTCCCGGCAATACTGCACCGCTTCCTTGCACACGGAGTAGCTTTCGACCGGATCGGTGCCGTCGCACTCGGCCACGTGAAGGCCGGGGAATCCGCGCACGAGTTTCGAAATGCTCCCGCCGGCCGTCTGCACTTCGACCGGCACGGAAATAGCGTAACCGTTGTCTTCCACCAGGTACAGCAGAGGAAGTTTCTTGCCGCAAGCCACGTTCAAGGATTCCCAGAATTCGCCTTCGCTGGTCGCTCCGTCTCCGCCAGACACGTAGACGATTTCGTCGCGCTCGTGATGGACGTGTTCGCCAAGGGGCGCGCTTTTCGCTTGCGCCAGCGCCTTGGGGCGCCCTTCGTAATAGAGCGTCGCTTCCGCCGCCCCCACCGCCTGTACGAATTGCGTGCCGGTACACGAAGACTTGCTTACGATGTTCAACTTGGGCTGTCCCCAGTGCGAGGGCATCTGGCGGCCACCGGAGCTGGGATCGTCCTTCGCCCCCGCAGCCGCGAGAAGAGTTTCCAGCGGCGTTACGCCGAGCATGAGGCAGAGCGCGCGGTCGCGGTAGTACGGATAAATCCAGTCAATCCCCGGCCGCAGGAAGAGTCCCATGGCGGCACAAACGGCTTCGTGCCCCGCGCTGGAAATCTGGAAGTAGATCTTGTTTTGGCGTTTCAGCTGAATCTCGCGGTCGTCGAGCCTGCGCGAGAGGAACATCGTGCGGTAAATGCGAACCAGCGTATCGGGATCGAGGCCCTGAAGCTTGGGGGCGTCAAGCCTTGCCACTCTGACGCGCGTTTGTAACGCCATTCGTTCTGCCCTCGAGAGTTGAAGTTTGGAATTGCGCCTCCGCGGGATTCAATTATACCGGAATTCCATCAGCGTCAGTCCAAATTGGTGCTGGGGGCCAAATCTGATGCTCGGAATTTTGAGGCCAATTTGGCCTTGAATTCACAAATCAAGAAAACCATGCCTCGCTCAAATTACGCGAGAGTCTCGAATTGCTGGTCCGTGGATTCGAATTCCGGATCGTTCTGGTGGACAACTTTCGGGGAGGCGCTCTTGAAGGGCTCTTCGGAGGGGATGCGGTCCAGCCAGCGCTGCTCGGAAAGCTTTTCGTGCGAAGAAAAATAGAGCCTCACGAGCAAGGCGACCTTGCCGTCGGCGCTTGACGATGATTTCTCTGCTGCAGGCTCGCTCGCTTTGGCGGCGGTTTTTGCCTTCGGACTCGCTGCTTTCTTTCCCGCAGATTTCGCGGCCGGGGCGGGCTTCTCTACCGGCTCGGACCTCGAAACCGACTCCCCCGCTCCGCTCTCCGGACGATCAAGTTTGTAGAGTAGCCGCTTATCCAGACGAAACGCCTGCTTCCAGCCGTCGAGCTTATGCCGCGCCTGCTGCGCCTTCTCCTCGTCGGTGCCGAAATCCAAACGAATATAAATATGCGCCATGGTTCGAGTCTGCGACGCACCGCATCTCAAGTCAAGTTTCGAAAGCTGCGCCCTTCCATTCCTGCTAACGGATGAGAGCAGGATTGGGCTTCAGCCGGCCTGCTGCAAGAGCGCTCTTTTTGGCGTATTATTTAGTGGCCATCGGAAAATCAATGACCCTCTGGGACCAACGTCGCTGTCGTTCGATTTCCGCAACTATCTGTCTGCTGGTCGTCGTTTTACTGTACGCCCCGCTTGCGGGAGCCGCTTGGTCGTCGTATCAATCCGCGTGCTGCAGGTCCGGCCAGTGCGCGATTGCTGCGCATCATCACCACAAATCTCCCGCCACGCCATCGAATCACATGGACTGCGGCCTTGACATGTCCGGAATGATGGCGTGCTCCATGTCTTGCTGTCACGACACTGACCGCTCGCTGGCTGTTTCCATCACTTTCGTCCTACCCCAGCCGGTAATGATCGCAACACCTGCGGCCGTCAAGTCGCCAATCGGATCAGCAATAGCTCTGGATTTTCCGCGCTCCATCGAACCTCTCTCTCCTCCCCCTCGCTTCGTCTTCGCGGCCGCCTGACGCGCCGCTATCTCCTCACAAACTCGCTGTTCAACCCGCGCCGCGGCAGCATGCCGCGCGAGTGATCCTATTAAGGAGATTCAGACCTTATGAAACGCATTTTGTCGTTCATGCTCTTCTTGTTTGCTGCTTTCACTGCTTTCGCCACCGTCTTTGGCACCGTCCGCGGCATTGTCCACGATCCCCAGCATCGCCCGGTTTCCGGCATCCAGATTGTGTTGAAGGCGAAAGACTCTGGCTTCACCTTGACCGCGCAAACCGACTCGAGCGGCGAATTCCATTTCGACGCCGTCCCGCTGGGTCAATACGCCGTCACAGTCTCGGGCGTCTCCTTCAGCGCAGATACGCAAATCGTGATCGTCCTCTCCGGGACCGCCCCGATTCTGCACTTTGAGTTGCACCTGGCGTCACAGAATCAGTCCATCACCGTGTCCGCCGATGCCGCATCGGCGCAAACGGAAACCGTTACTCCAACCCAGCTTGTTGACCGCACGGACATCCAGCAAACTCCGGGCGCCAACCGCGCCAACAGCCTGGCCATGATCACCGACCATGTTCCCGGGGCCTACCTCACGCACGATCAGCTCCACGTTCGCGGAGGCCACCAGGTAAGCTGGCTTATCGATGGAGTGCCCATTCCAAACACAAACATCGCAAGCAATCTCGGTCCGCAGATCGATCCAAAAGACATCGACATGCTCGAGATGCAGCGCGGCAGCTACGCGGCCGATTTCGGCGACCGCACCTACGGAGTTTTCAACATCGCACCGCGCACCGGATTCGAGCGAAACAATGACGCCGAGCTCGTCACCGGCTTCGGCAATTTCTATCAGACTGATGACCAGTTCAATCTCGGCGGTCACACGAGGCAACTGGCTTACTATGGCAGCGTCAACTTCAGTCGCACGGGTCTGGGCCTTGAAACACCAACCACCGCCGTCATTCACGATCAGGCTAACGGCTTCGGCGGATTTGGGTCGCTGATTTACAACGCCGATCCTGCAAACCAGTTCCGCCTCGTGACTTCTCTTCGGCGCGATTTCTATCAGGTGCCTTTCGATCCCAATGATCCGAATAACACTCCCACCGAGCATCTCCGCGATGCCAACCGCGAAAGCGACGCCTTCGTCACATTCTCCTGGGTGCGCACTTTCAACCCCGGTCTGACGCTTACCGTTTCGCCCTTCTACCATTTCAACCGGGCCGCGTTCCAAAGCAGCGCGCAGGACTTTCCTCTCGCTGCCACGGACGACCGCTCTTCGAACTACGCAGGCGGCCAGGCGACGCTCGCCTACATCAAAAGCCGGAATAACCTGCGCGCCGGCATTTACGGCTTCGGCCAGCAGGACCACCAGCTCTTCGGTTTGAATTTCAACGATCCAACCGATCCGAATTTCGGCAGCAATTTTCGTGACACGGAAAATGTGTCCGGAGGCCTGGCAGCGTTATTCCTGGAAGATCAATTTCGCATCACCAATTGGCTGACGTTGAACGGCGGCCTGCGCCAAACGCATTTCTCCGGCAGCCTGGTGGAAAACTCCACTAGCCCGCGAATTGGCGCGGCATTGCGCATTCCAAAAATCAATTGGGTCTTTCGCGCGTTTTACGGTCATTTCTACCAGGCCCCGCCGCTTATCACCGCATCGGGCCCTCTGCTGCGATTCGTGGGCAGCCAGAATCTCGCGTTCGTCCCCTTGCATGGCGAGCGCGATGAAGAGTCCCAGTTTGGCCTCACGATTCCTCTGAAGAACTGGACACTCGATGCCGATACTTTCCGGACTCGGGCGATGAACTTCTTCGACCACAACTGCCTTCTGAATTCCGGAGTGTGCTTCCCCATCACCATCGATGCCGCTTTGATCCGCGGATGGGAGCTCACTCTGCATTCCCCGAGATTATTCAAGCGCGGCCAGTTGTACGTCACCTACTCCAACCAAGTCGCCACCGGCATCGGGTCCATCAACGGTGGGTTAACCAATTTTTCCCCTCCCGCCGGTTCTTTCACGCTCGATCACGATCAGCGCGACACCTTGCACCTCGGCGGAGTCTTGAACTTGCCCAGGCGAACTCTCGCTTCTGCCGATGTCTACTACGCCTCAGGGTTCTCCAACGGCAACCCCGCGATCCCCGGCAGCCATCTTCCGTCGCACACAACTTTCGATCTCACTCTTGGAAAAGAATTCCGTGAAAGGTTCAGCATTTCCCTGAGCGCGCTCAACGTCGCCAATCGGCGCGTCCTCCTGGACAACAGCTTTACCTTCGGCGGCACTCATCACCTGAATCCCCGCGAAATCTTCGCGCAACTGCGCTATCGTTTTCACTACTGAATTTCCCGAGGATCGGCGTGCAGTTTGTTCAAGAAACAAAAAACTTGTTCCGTCTGACGCGTCTCGGCATGATCAATTGTTTCTTGATTAGGGAAGACGATGGGCTGACTCTCGTTGATACTTGCCTTGCCGGATCCGCTCTGGGTATCTGCAATGTAGCGCGAAGTTTGGACGCGCCGATCCGCCGCATTGTACTCACGCACGTGCACATCGATCATGTGGGGTCCACAGACGCTCTGCTGCAACAACTCCCAGGTGTCGAATTTGTTGTTGGCCAGCGCGAGTCTCGCCTTCTCCGGCGCGACTTTTCGCTCGACACAGGTGAACAAGGGAAAAGGCTATTTGGCTATCCAGGCGTCAAATCGCGTCCGACGCACGTTCTCGTCGAGGGTGACCGCGTCGGTTCCCTTCAAACAATTTTTTCTCCGGGTCACTCGCCGGGCCACATGTCCTTTCTGGACGTTCGGGACGGTTCATTGATCGCCGGAGACGCTTTCACAACGCAAATGGGAGTGATTGTGGCTGGCGTATTCAAGCTCTACTTTCCTTTTCCCTCCTTGTTTTCATGGAATCGAGAAGTCGCCGCAGCAAGCGCGCGGAAATTGCGCACGCTTAAGCCGGAGCGGCTTGCCGTTGGCCACGGCAGGACAATTGAATCTCCGCTTGCAGCCATGGATCAAGCTATTGAATTGGCCTTCCAGCAATGCAGGAAAATGTTAAACTGAGTCGATTTTCGAATGGCGATGGAGTTCGCCATAACCGTCCCGGCACGATGCGCCGGGTCTGATGACTCCTGGCAGTGGCGCGCCAGGAGTTTTTTGTTTACGGATGTACTGGCGATTTTTGTCGCTTCCCGGCAGGCTGCGGATTGGAGAGGAATTGCGTCTCACCTTAATTGCGATTTTCGGGGCTATCGGCACGTTGGCGCGCTACGGCCTTCAGGGTGTCGTGCAAATCCGCGCGGCCAGCACTTTTCCTTTTGGCACGCTGCTGATCAATTTGTCCGGTTGCTTCCTGCTCGGCTTGATCGGCCAATTCACGCTCAATCGTCTGGTGATTTCGCCGGATTGGCGCGTGGCCATTGCCGTCGGTTTCTTCGGAGGCTACACAACGTTCTCAAGCTTCGGCTGGGAAACCGCCAAGATGCTCGAAGACGGCGAGTGGCTCCGCGCCACCGCCTACGTATCAGCCAGCGTGGTTGTCGGCTTGCTACTGAGCGTCGCCGGCATCCGTCTCGCCAACAAGTTCTAAGAATGTGCGCGCATTCTGCGAGTGTGCACGCATACTCTCAAAACGTGTCATCCTGAGCCCATCCGATAAGGATGGGCGAAGGATCTCAACGTCAGCGATCGCGATGCATGATCGACGAATCACCAATCACGAGGTTCGCCCATGACCCACCAAAAATTTGAAGGTGAGCGCACCCTGATGCGCATCCACGTCGGCGAGTCCGACAAATGGCACGGCAAACCTCTCCATGAGGCTATCGTCGAAATGCTGCGCAAAGACGGCTTCTCTGGCGCGACCGTGCTTCGCGGAGTCGGCGGCTATGGCGGCTCCAGCGTCTATCAAAATTCTTCCCCGCCTCGACGAAATGGTCGACGGCGGCCTAATCACCCTCGAAAAAGTCCGCGTCATTCTCTACCGCCCCGCCAAGAAATAAGCGGACGACCTTAGAATCACCTCATGGAAAACTCAGTTCCCAAACAATCCTGGCTCAACCGCACTGTACTCGGCGTGGGCTTGACCAGCCTGTTCAGCGACTGGAGCCACGAAACCGCTACGGCCGTTCTCCCGGCGTTTCTTGCCGCCATTGGAGCAGGTCCCGTCTGGCTTGGCGCCATCGAGGGCATTGCCGACGGCTTGTCCAGCTTCGCAAAACTCGCCTCCGGCCACTTCACCGATCGCTTGAAGCGCAGAAAGCCGCTCGCCGTTTTTGGGTACGCTTTCACCGCGCTGGCAACGGCGTCGTTCGCTTTCGCGACGCATGCCTATCACGTGCTCTTCGCCCGCGCCGCCGCCTGGTTGGGCCGCGGCGTCCGCTCACCTGCAAAAAAAGCCCTCCTGGCGGCTGACGTTCCGCCAAACGCCTACGGCCGCGCATTCGGTCTGGAGCGCCTCATGGACACGGTAGGCGCCATCGCTGGCCCGCTGACCGCCCTCTGGCTTCTCGAAGTCACCGGCCATTCTTTCCGCAAAGTGTTTCTTTGGACGCTTTTGCCCGGGCTGATCGCCGTCGCGGCTTTCTGGCTCCTCGTCCGCGAACGCTCCACCGGGCCTAAACCCCCGCGCTCCTTTCTGCTTGGGCTCAAAGCGTTGCCACCTTCGTTCCGCCGCCTCCTAATGGCCGTCGGCATTTTCGGTGCGGGTGATTTCTCGCACTCGCTTCTGATTCTCTACGCCACGCGCATGCTCACGCCGGCTCACGGAATGGCCCGTGCCGCCAGCCTCGCCGTCGGCCTCTATACGCTGCACAACGCCTTCTCCGCTGGCTCCGCCTACGCCAGCGGCTGGCTCAGCGACCATGTCCCCAGCCGCAAAGCCGTGCTTGCGTCAGGCTACGCCCTTGCCGGAGTTACAGCGATTCTTCTTTGTACTGGAACGCATTCCCTCTGGCTGCTCGCCCTGATTTTTGCCCTGGCTGGTCTTTACGTCGGCACCGAAGAGCCACTCGAAGACTCCCTCGCTGCCGAGCTCGTCCCCAAAGAACAACATGGCATGGCCTTCGGAACTCTCGCCGCCGTCAACGCTGTCGGCGACTTCCTCTCCAGCCTTCTCGTCGGCTTCCTCTGGTCCGCCTTCAATGTCCAGACGGCCTTCACCGCCTCCGCCATCCTCTTCTTCGCCGGCGCCCTCCTGATCCTTCGCCTGCGCTCTTAAGGGAGCCTCTTATTTGTGGGACCCGCCTGGACTTGGCTCGACTCTCGTCGCGTCGGGGAGGGGGGCCGTTCCTCCCCTTTAGACGAACGGGTTTTCTATCGGAATCCCGAAGTATTTTTGGCCTGCATTGAAGTCTTCCGACCAAATTCGATGACAACCGCAGCGCTCGGCCGCTGCCACAATCATTCCGTCGTAGAAGTGCAGACCATACTGGCCACGAGCCTGTACCGCGCGATGGATGATGTCTCCGTCGACCGGGACCAGCTTGATTGGCCCCAGCGTATCGAGAAGTGCGATCAAATCTTCCGGTTTTGCAGCCGGCGTCACTTTGTGCAGAAGTGTTGCCGCGAACTCGGCAAGCACCTGGGTGGAGGCTGCGATCTCCCCTGCCAAAGCCCTTCGAATGAGACCCTGGGCAATCTGCTGCTTCTTTGGTTCGCTTGCGTCGTAGGCGTATACGAGAATATTTGTGTCCAGGAACTCAGGAGCGATCATACAACTCCGCGCGCTTCCAGGTTTTCTTCCCCACTTTAAATCTGAACTGCTCGAAGCTGCGCTCCAGCGCCTCCCGCTCCCGGCGCTTTCGGCCAGCTGCTGCCTCTTGCCGTGCTAGCTCGCCCAGATATTCTCGCACCAAGCCCGTCAAAGTTGTGTCGCGGTCCACGGCAATCTTCCGCACCCGTTTCACCAACTCTTCCGGCAAGGAAAGAGTGATATTCATGCACCCATAATACGTGAAACCCTTATCCCGTGCAACCTAACTTTCGATGCCGGAGTCCTGGCAATTCATTCGCTCAAAGGCTGTGTTCTCTGTGCCCTCCGTGCTAAGTTGACACAAATCTTTCACCTTGCGCCGCAAAACGCCTCGTGCTACCGTTAGCGAACAAAAGGCGAATTAGCTGTAGCTCAGGTCTTCAGGCCTGAAGCATTTTCCGGAGGTTTTTTCATGTCGGAATCGCTCGCTGTTCGCAGGGCTGAAACGTCAGCCGCCATCACCCGCGTCCGCGAAATCCTCGATTCCCTCGCCTCCCGCGACCACAGCGGCGAAATCCTCACCGCGATCCGCCACTTCCCCCCACGCGAGGCCCAGTGGGGCGACTTCCCCGCTTGGGTCCATCCCGACCTCGCCGCCTCCTACACCGCCAAAAACATTCGGCGTCTCTACACCCATCAAGCTGCCGCCGCGGAATCGGTTCATGCAGGAAAGAATGTCGTCATCGTCACGCCCACCGCCTCCGGAAAAACGCTTTGCTACAACTTGCCGGTTTTGAACTCCATCCTGGAAAATCCCGACACCCGCGCGCTGTACCTGTTCCCCACCAAAGCTCTTGCACAAGACCAACTCGCCGAATTACACGATTTGAATCAGCGTCTCGACGATCGCTTCGGCGTTTTCACCTACGATGGCGACACGCCCGCCGACGCTCGCAAGGCTATCCGCGAAAAAAGCCACGTCGTTCTGACTAATCCCGACATGCTGCACACCGGCATTCTGCCGCACCATACGCGGTGGACTCGCTTGTTCGAAAATCTCCGCTACATCGTCATCGACGAGCTGCACACCTACCGCGGCGTCTTCGGCAGCCATCTTTGCAATGTTCTGCGCCGCCTTCGCCGCATCGCGCGCTTCTACGGCTGCGATCCTCAATTCATCTGTTGTTCCGCAACCATCGCTAATCCCGGCGAGCTCGCTTCGCGCCTTCTCGAGTCCGAAGTGGAAGTGCTCAATTCGAACGGCGCACCCGCCGCCGAGAAAACTTTCGTTTTCTACAATCCGCCGGTGGTGTATCGCGCGCTGGGCATCCGCCGCAGCTACATCAACGAAGCCTCACGCGTGGCCCAGGAATTCCTGAATCACGATCTGCAAACCATGGTCTTCGCCAACTCGCGCCTGCATACGGAAATCCTTCTTACCTATTTGCAGCAAGCGAATCTGCGCGATGGAAAAATTCGCGGCGTCGTTTCCACCAGCGCGCTCGAACTGGGCATTGATGTCGGCTCGCTCGATACCGTCGTCATGGCCGGCTATCCCGGCACCATCGCCGCCACGTGGCAGCGCGCTGGCCGTGCGGGACGCCGGAGCGGAAGCTCCTGCGCCGTGCTGGTGGCTTCCTCCGCGCCGCTCGATCAATTCATCGTGCGCCATCCTGACTATTTTTTCGGCAACACGCCCGAGCACGCCTTCATTCAGCCCGACAATCTCGAAATCCTGATCAATCATCTGAAATGCGCCGCATTCGAATTGCCCATCACTCCGAACGAAAAATTCGGCGACACCGACCTCCCCGATTTGTGCGCGCGCCTCGCGGAAGCCGGTTTTCTGCATTTAGCCGGAGAG
>WNFD01006028.1_pt1 | contig 13085 bp, 12 predicted proteins | sample 5400491 | NCBI WGS metagenome assembly WNFD01 (sample SAMN13153343, study PRJNA577476) | soil metagenome | isolation source: 120 cm saprolite under Douglas fir tree site 2 hole 2 replicate 2 | place: USA:California | collected 2015-04-18 | reverse complement strand
CCATTGTAGCGGAACTGATGCGATGGTCATTGAGATCGGCAAGATAGGCAAGACCGGTTGCGGTAAGCGTGCCACCGAGACAGTATGAAAACAGGTTTACGTTTTTCTGGCCGGTTGCCTTCTCTATTGCGTCCAGCGCCGCCAGCGGTCCCTCGGTCCAATAGCTTTCGAAGTCTTTCCGGGCATGTGATTTATCTGGATTGACCCAAGAAATAGCAAATACGGTGTAGCCCCGATCGACGAGCCACTGAATGAAGCTCGACTTCTTCTGCAGGTCGAAAAGATAATACTTATTGACCCACGGCGGCACGAGCAGCACAGGAACCGACCGGACGTTCTCCGTCGTCGGCTCATACTGGATAAGCTCCATGAGGTCGGTGCGGAGAACGACCGATCCCTTGGCGGTTGCAATGTTGACCCCAAGCTCAAAGGCTTTCGGATCGGCACGGCGAACGTGACCGGCGTTAACACTCAGATCGTCAAGAAAATTGCTGAACCCCTTCAGAATATTTGTACCGCCGGTTTCCAGCGTCTTGCGAATAACATCAGGGTTGGTCGCAGCAAAATTTGTCGGAGCGGTCGCGTCGATCAGTTGCTCGGTGTAAAATGTCAACTCCTTCTTGTCCGAACTTGAAAGCCCGGTTTGATTAGCAATAAGGGACCGCAGCCAGTTTGCTCCTATAAGATAGCTGTGCATCAAGGAATTCAGCGCGATGTTCTTCTGCCAATCTTCGTTCTTGAATCTGCGGTCCTTGGATGGCGGTATATCGGGTTGGTCCCTTGCATTCAGGACGCGGTGCCACAGCGACGCGTGTTCGTTCCAGAAACTGAATTGAGCATGCCCGAGCTTGCCGGGATCGCTGAGCAGGCTCGCAAAAAGCCGGCTGATCGCCGTGGGATCGGGCTGCGCGGCCGCCTGCGCGAACCCGCCGCTCATTTGCCGATTGACGTATTGGGTCATGATATTTTGGGCTTTTATAGCCATGTCGAGCCACTGACGACCCGCCTCGAACGGATCCAAAACAGGAGTCAAGCCGGAATTTTCGTGCTTTTTCGTCATTTCGCCTCCTCCAAACTCGACGTCACCGGCGCTCGTCGTTTATTAAATCGTGAGAACATACAAAACACCCCGTGGGCCGCCGATGTCCTCCCAAGGCTGCTCTAATCCGGTGGCACTTTAACTCCCAATTGCTCGGTCAGCTCCGGAACTGCCTGATATAGATCCGCGACCAGGCCGTAATCGGCAACCTGGAAAATCGGTGCGTCCTCATCCTTGTTGATCGCGACGATCACCTTGGAATCCTTCATGCCGGCGAGATGCTGGATCGCGCCAGAGATGCCGATCGCGACATAAAGCTCCGGCGCCACCACCTTGCCGGTCTGGCCGACCTGCCAGTCGTTCGGCGCATAGCCGGCATCGACCGCGGCGCGCGACGCGCCGACGCCGGCGCCGAGCTTGTCGGCGAGCGGCTCGATGTATTTGGCGAAATTCTCGCGGCTCTGCATGGCGCGGCCGCCGGAGACAATGATTTTCGCCGATGTCAGTTCGGGACGGTCGCTCTTGGCGACTTCCTCGCCGACAAAACTGGACAGGCCGGGATCGGCCGCCGACGCGGCATTTTCCACCGACGCGCTGCCACCCTCTCCGGCAGCGGCGAAAGTGGAGGTCCGCACGGTGATCACCTTCTTGGCGTCCTTCGATTTCACCGTCTGGATCGCGTTGCCGGCATAGATCGGCCGCTCGAAGGTATCCGGCGAAACCACCTTGATGATTTCCGACACCTGCATGACGTCGAGCAGGGCTGCGACGCGCGGCATGACGTTCTTGAAGCGCGAGGTCGCGGGCGCGACGAAGGCGTCATAGCCAGGGGCCAGCGCCACGATCAGGGCGGCCAGCGGCTCGGCGAGGTCGTGGGCATAGGTATCGCCTTCGGCGAGCAAAACCTTCGTGACGCCAGCGAGTTTAGCGGCGGCCTCGGCCGCGGCCTTGGTGCCCTCGCCGCCACCGGCGACCAGCACGTGAACCTCGGCACCCAGTTGGGTCGCAGCCGTCAACGCCTTGTTGGTGGAGTCCTTCAAGGTTGAGTGTTCGTGTTCGGCAATCAACAGCGTGGTCATCTAAAGAACCCCGGCTTCATTCTTGAGTTTGGACACCAGTTCGGTGACGTCCTTGACCTTGACGCCTCCCTTGCGGCCGGGCGGTTCGGATGTCTTGAGGATCTCGAGGTGGGCCGTGAGATCGACGCCGTAATCGGCCGCGCTCTTGTCGGCGATCGGCTTCTTCTTCGCCTTCATGATGTTGGGCAGGCTGGCGTAGCGCGGCTCATTCAGCCGCAGGTCGGTAGTGACGATCGCCGGTCCCTTGAGTTTCAACGTCTGCAAGCCGCCGTCGACTTCGCGCGTCACCTTGAAATCGGAGCCATCGACTTCGAGCTTGGAGGCAAAGGTCGCCTGCGACCATCCGAGCAGGGCAGCCAGCATCTGGCCGGTCTGGTTTGAGTCATCGTCGATCGCCTGCTTGCCGAGAATGACGAGGCCCGGCTTCTCCTCGTCGACGATTGCTTTGAGAATTTTCGCCACCGCCAGCGGTTCGACGTTCCCCTCCGCCTTGACCAGGATGCCGCGATCGGCGCCCATGGCGAGCCCGGTCCGGATGGTTTCAGCCGCCTGCGCCGGGCCGATCGATACCACCACCACCTCGGTTGCCTTGCCGGCCTCTTTCAGGCGCAGGGCCTCCTCGACGGCGATTTCGTCGAACGGGTTCATCGACATCTTGACATTGGCCAGTTCGACGCCCGATCCGTCGCTCTTGACGCGGACCTTGACGTTGTAGTCGACCACCCGCTTTACCGGCACCAGAACCTTCATCGATCCTCTTTCGCTTGAATTTCAGCTTCGATCACTTGGGCGCGGAACCTAAAGGTCCGGCCAACTCCGGTCAACGCGCGAAGGCCAAAAATCGCCCCGAACAGCCGCGCTCTAACGGTTCTGGCCGGGCACCCACAGCACGTCGCCGGCGCCGTTGTCGTTCACGGAGCGGCTGGCGACGAACAGGAAGTCGGACAGCCGGTTCATATACCGGATTGCGGCATCGCTGACCGGCTCGTTGGGCTTGGCCGCGAGTTCCACCATCATCCTTTCCGCCCTGCGGCATATGGTACGCGCCAGATGCAGATGCGCCGCGGCCGGGGTGCCTCCAGGTAGCACAAACGAGGTCAGTGGCGCCAAATGCGCATTCAACGTGTCGATGTCGCGCTCAAGCCTTTCGACCTGGCTCGACAGCATCCTTAAACGTTCCGCCTTGCCCTCGCGCTGGGGCACCGCGAGGTCGGCGCCGAGATCGAACAAATCGTTCTGGATCAGGCCCAGCATCGCATCGAGACCGCGCGCATCCGAAACATAAAGCCGGACGATGCCGATGGCGGCGTTGGTCTCGTCGACGGTTCCATAGGCGCTGATGCGCAGATCGTATTTCGGGCGGCGTTCGCCGCTGCCGAGCGCCGTGGTGCCGTCATCGCCGGTTCGCGTGTAGATACGATTGAGGACGACCATTCTTAGCTCCAGAGTTCAAGACCACCTCTCCCATTGGGAGAGGTCGCGAGCATTTTGCGAGCGGGTGAGGGGTTACAGCCTAACGATAGACCGTAACCCCTCACCCCAACCCTCTCCCACTCGAAGTCGGATATATCCGACTTCAACAAATTGATATGCCCAACTCGGGTAAACCCGAGTTGGGTGGAGAGGGGGCGCGCCGGCTTTTTTGACGTGCCGACAAACTAAATCCATCTAACGGCCCATCGCCCAGACCGCGAGCATGGTGATGACGATCGCGACAAATTGCAGCAACACCCGGAGCTGCATCAGTTTTTGGGACCGGTTCGGCGATCCGCCCCGCATCATGTTAAGGAGACCTAGCAGCAGCACCAGCGCGACAGCGGCAACTGCGACCGGAAGTATGATCGTACTCAGGAACGAAGCCATTGGCCGTACATAACACCGCCCAAGCCGGTCCGCCATCGCCTACGTCGAGCAGAACCCTGGTCGACGATCTGGCTTTTAGCCCAATAATATCAGAAGGTAGCGTGGTTCGCCGAATGAACCGGCTTCCACTGGCCAGGGTGAAATGTGAGGCAGCTCCGCTACGTCTTTCATGTCAGCATGGATGCGTTCTACACGTTTCTCGCCGATGACGGCTGGGCGATCGCCAGCCACATCTCGCTGTCGACGCTGATGGCGCTGTTTCCGTTTCTGATCGTGCTGACTTCGCTGGCGGGCTTTTTCGGGTCGAAGGAACTCGCCGATCAGGCCGCCGGGCTGATGCTGCAGGTCTGGCCGAAGCAGGTCGCCGATTCGCTGTCGGGCGAGATTCACGATGTGCTGACGACGACCCGGGGCGACGCGCTGACCATCGGTGCCGCGCTCGCGGTGTATTTTGCCTCGAACGGCGTCGAAAGCCTGCGCGTGGCGCTCAACCGCGCCTATTCGGTGATCGAGCCGCGGCGCTGGTACTGGCTGCGGCTGGAATCGATCGGCTACACGCTGATCGCCGCCTTCACAGCGCTGGCGATGGCGTTCCTGATCGTGCTCGGGCCGCTGATGCTGGAGGCGGCACGCCGCCATATTCCGCTGATCGTCGAAAGCAACGAGAATTTTCTCAACCTTTCGCGCTACGGCATCGCCATCACGGCGCTGATCATCGCGCTCTTCATTTTGCACGCATGGCTTCCGGCGGGCCGCCGCGGATTTCTGCAGATTCTGCCGGGCATCATCTTCACGCTGGTGGCGTCGCTGGTGTCGGGCATCGTGTTCGGACAGTATCTCGCGCGCTTCGCCAACAACTACGTCACGATGTATGCCGGCCTGGCCTCCGTCATCATCGCGCTGGTGTTTCTGTATTTCATCGCCGCGATCTTCGTGTATGGCGGCGAACTGAACGCGGCGATCATCAAGTCGCGGCTGCCGCACGGCGTGTCGCTTCAAGCAGCGCAGTCGCTAGAACCCTTGGACTCACAGGCTTGACCAGAAAGGCATCTGCGCCGGCCGCGCGCGATGCCGCTTCGTCATCGCCGCGGCCCGACACCCCGATGATCGCAATGCGCCCGAGCGGCGGGCTCAGCTTGCGAATTCGCCTGATGGCCTCGATGCCGTCAATGCCCGGCAACACCATGTCCATCAGCACCGCGTCGAACACCCCTTGCGCGATCCGCTCGGTGGCGGCCTCGCCCCGCCCGATGAATTCCGCCTGATGACCGAGTTCGGTGAGGACTGCATTCAGTACGACGCGGCCGAACGGATTATCCTCGACGCTGAGAACGCGCAGCGCCCGCGCCGGATCCGACGACGCATCGGCATCCGCGCCCGAACTGGCGGCTTTCGGGGCTTTGGTCCGGGTCAAGGTCACGCTCAGCGTGAACGTGGTTCCTCCACCCCGCCGTTGCGCAACGAGGATGTCGCCACCCATTGCGCGCGCAAGCTGCTTCACCGACGACAATCCGAGCCCCGCGCCGCCGAAGCGGGACGCGATGCTGACATTGGCCTGCGAGAACGGGCGGAACAGGCGTTTGATCTCGTTGAGCGTGAGCCCGATGCCGCTGTCGGAAATCGAAAAGGCGACGCCGACCTTGCCCGCCACGCCGCGCATCGGCGTAACCGCGAGCGCGACGCCGCCGCGCTCGGTGAACTTCACCGCGTTGTCGATCAGGTTTTCCAGCGCGGCGCGCAGCCGAACGGGATCGCCGACCACATGCGCCGGCAGCTTCTCCGAGATATCGACTTGGGATTGCAGGCCTTTCGCCGCCGCCCTGCCGGCAAGCGAATCCCCGGCGTTACGTGCCAGCGCCCGCAGATCGAAGAAATCCTTGCGCACGCCGGCCGCCGCATTGCCGCCTTTCGCGGCGTCGACGAACAGTGTCGCGAGGCTGGCGAGATGCTCCGCGCCCGCCTTGATGGTGTCGACCCAGCGCCGCTCGCGCTCGTCGAGGTCGGATGTCGCCAAGAGATCGCTGATCGCAAGAATTCCGGTGAGCGGCGTGCGGACCTCGTGCGCGAAGGCGGCAAGCGCCACCTCGACCATGCCGGGCTCGGCCGTCATGGCAGTGCGTTTGCGGGCCTTGCCCGCGGCAGCGGCTGATGCGCGTTTTTTCGGCGGCCGCCGTTTCGGCAGCCGCGTGGCGCGCTGTGAGCGCGATTTTGGCGCCATGATTCCCCTGACCCTGGCCGGCCCCACCATGCCATGACCGGGCGCCGGGAGTCACGCCGACGGGCGTTTTTCCGCTTGAACGATCGGCCCGCGGCAACCCCGGCCGCGACTAAGGCAGGCCGGCCAGGCGGCGGATGTCCGCCGGCGTCGCGCCAGCGGCGCGGAGTTCGCGCAAGCCCGTGGCCTGCGTCGACTTTGAGAGTTTTCGCCCCTCGCCATCGAGGACCAGGCGGTGGTGCCGGTAGGCTGGCTGCGGCAAGCCGAGCAGCTGCTGCAGCAGCCGGTGGACGCTGGTCGACCAGAACAGGTCCTCACCCCGCACCACGTCGGTCACGCCCTGCAGGGCGTCGTCGATTACCACCGAAAGATGATAGCTGGTCGGCGTCTCCTTGCGCGCGAGGATAACGTCGCCCCAGGCTTGCGGCCGCGCGGCTACCGTGCCTGTTTCACCGTTGGGACCTTCACCGTGCTCGTTCCAGCCGAGATCACCGGCGCGCGCGCATGCCGCCGCCACATCGAGCCGCAGCGCCGAGGGGGCATCGGATTCGAGCAATCGCGCGCGCTCATCGGGCGAAAGCAACTTTGCGGCGCCGGGATAGAGCGGCGCACCGTCGGGGTCGCGCGGCCAGGGAGCGTTCGCCTCCCGCTGCGCCACCAGCCTAGCAATCTCGGCGCGGCTTTCGAAGCTCGGATAGACCAGACCCCCGGCTGAGAGCCTATCGATCGCCTGGCGATAGTCGGCGAGATGCTCCGACTGCCGCCGCACCGGGGTTTCCCATGTCAGGCCGAGCCAGGCGAGGTCTTCATAGACAGCGGTCTCGAACTCCGGCTTGCAGCGGGCCGTATCGATATCCTCGATGCGCAGCAGCAATCGGCCGCCCGACTGGCGCGCCAGATCATAATTCAGCAACGCCGAATAAGCGTGGCCGAGATGCAGATGGCCGTTCGGGCTCGGCGCAAAACGGAAGACGGGCGGCGGCATGGAGTTCTCAACACTTGTCGTTGCCGGACATCGTAGTCTGCCTTGGTAGGCTGCCTTGGTAGTGTGCCTTGCGCAGACTGCGTAAGCTTGTCTGCGCTTTCGGCAATCCATCCTTGGGCAGTCTGTTACGATATGAGATGGATGCGAGGGTCAAGCCCGCGCATGACGACCGAGTGAGTTGATATCCCCGCAATGATCCTCCACCTCAACACCCAGGCCGACCTCGAAAGCGCCATCCACGCGCTGCTCGAGCAGGACCCGCGGCTCAAACCGATATTTGAGCTGGCGGGCATGCCGGCGCTGCGGCGGCGTGACCCCGGCTTTGCCGGCCTGGCTGCGATCGTCTGCGGCCAGCAAGTATCGATCGCGAGCGCCGCGGCGATCTGGGCCCGGGTCAGCGCCGCGTTCGATCCGTTTCACCATGACGCACTGCGCCGCGCCCGCGCCGACCGTCTGGGCCGGCTCGGACTGTCGGCGGCGAAAATCAAGACCTTGAAAAACCTGGCGCGCGAACTCGCCGCGGAACGACTCGATCTCGAAGTGCTGGCGAACGAGGACGCCGACGCCGCGCACAACACGCTGACGGCCCTGCACGGCATCGGCCCGTGGACCGCGGACGTCTATCTGCTGTTTTGCCTCGGCCATGGCGACGCATGGCCCGCGGGCGATCTCGCGGTGCAGGAAGCGGTCAAGATCGGATTGGGCTTGAAGACCCGGCCGACCGCGAAGGAAATGGCGGCGCTGGCGGAGCCATGGCGTCCGATGCGCGGCGCCGCGGCGCATCTGTGGTGGACCTATTACAGGGCGCTGAAAAAGCGCGAGGGCGTGATCGGAGGACAGGAAAAACCGAACGCCGTTTTAAACAAGATATCTGTTGCAAAACGGTCATCGGGAAAAGCAAAGATCACGGCTGCAAAAGCATCGGGATCATAAAAATGAACTCCACCGACTTCATCGTTGCACGCCATGATTTGCAGCAAAGCAAATCGATCGAGACGCGCCTGCCTGACGCGACCGCGCTGCCGGAAGACGCGCTGCTGATCAAAATCGACCGCTTCGCGTTTACCGCCAACAATATCACTTACGCGGTTCTCGGCGATCAGTTGAAATATTGGCAGCTGTTTCCGGCGCCGGAAGATTTCGGCAACATTCCGGTGTGGGGATTCGGCGATGTGATCGCCTCGAATCATCCTGACATCCCCATCGGGGAGCGACTGTTCGGCTATTTCCCGATGGCGACACATCTGGTGATCGAAGCCGCCGACGTCAGTAAGCGCGGCCTGCGCGACGCGGCCGCACATCGCCAGGGCGTCGCGCCGGTCTACAACGCCTATGCGCGGGTCAGCGGCGATCCTGCCTTTGCCGGACGGCAGGGCGATTATCAGGCGCTGCTGCGGCCTCTGTTCATGCTGTCGTTTCTGGTCGACGATTATCTTAGCGAGCATGAATTTTACGGCGCGCGCAGCATCATGCTCTCCAGCGCTTCCAGCAAGCCCGCGTTCGGCCTCGCCCATCTCCTGCATACGCTGCGCAAGGATATCAGGGTGATCGGACTGACCTCGGCGGCCAACACCGATTTCGTGCGATCGCTCGGCTGCTATGACGACGTGGTGACCTATGACCGCGTGACGACGCTGCCATCGGATTCACCGGTTGCGCTGGTGGACATGGCGGGGAACAGCGAGTTGCGCGCCACGCTGCACCGGCATTTTGGCGACCAGATGAAATACTCAGGACGCATCGGGCTCACCCATCGCAGCTCATCGCCCGACGAGCCGGAATTGCCGGGCGCCAGGCCGTCATGGTTCTTCGCGCCCGATCAGATTCGCAAGCGTGCGAAAGAATGGGGCCCGGACGGCATCGACCTGCGGTTCGGCGCGGCTTGGTCGGGCTTGGCCCCGATGCTGGATCGATGGCTCAAAATAACCGAGGGCAGCGGACCGGCGACGGTGAAGCAGGTCTATCTCGATACATTGAACGGCCGCGTTCCGCCGCAACAAGGCCACATCCTGTCGCTGGCGGAGTGAGCGGACGACGCGACGCACGCGCCGGGCACCCTTCTCCACGCAACGGACGTCGATGCGTCAGTTGTTTGGCGCATCGTATCGCTGCTCGATATGGAACGACTTCGCCGTAATCAGCCACGCGCTATTGACGCAATGGTACGAGAGGTAGTCGAGATACAGAAGTGTATCGATCCTGACGCGAACCTTTACCAGCGCCTGAGTGGGAGACGCGAAATCTACCAGCAGCAGCTCCTGTTGGCGCGGGGCGTTCCTGGACTTCGGCGAAGGCCCGGCCGCGAGCGCGTTCTTGAATTCTTGCGCCGACAACAGACGCAAACTTCCATCCCGCAATCCGTGCAATTGGGCGCTCGGCGCAAATACATCGCCGAAGCGTGACACGTCACCGTCAAACATCAGGTCGAAATAGCGCTCAACGGCGTCAAGCAAGGACTGGTAGCTGGCATGGTCGGGCATCGCGGGCTCACTGGGTTTTCGAGGGCTGATGCCATCATCGTGGCACGCGATCCGAGGGCATGTCCTTGCGAAAGACGCTGAGATCGGCGATAAAAACGCAATGATGTGCCTTTTTTGGCATGAAGACTTCGCTGATATGCCAAAACCCGATCTTGATCCCGCCGACTGCCGGATTGTTGCCGAACTGCAGGCCAATGGACGTTTGAGCAACGTCGAACTGGCTGACAAGATCGGTTTGTCACCATCGCCATGCCTGCGCCGCGTCAAGCGCCTGGAGCGCGAGGGGTACATTGAAGGCTATCGGGCAGCCTTGCGGCGCGAGCGCATCGGGCTCGGCTTCTCAGTCTTCATAGGCGTCAAGATCGACGGGCATACCAACGAGCGCGCGCTGCAGTTCGAGAAAGCCGTCGTTGCGATGCCCGAGGTTGTTGCGTGCCACCTCGTTTCCGGTGAGGCGGATTACTTCCTCGAGGTCGTCGTACCCGATCTCGGCGACTATCAGCGCTTTCTGATCGGCAAACTCCTCAATCTGCCAATCGTGCGTGAGGTACGCAGCAACATTGCCATTCAGACGCTCAAGGCTGGGGCGCCCTTGCCGCTCGAACACTTCGAAATGGAGCAGCCCCAAACCCCCGCGCAAGCGGCGAAGCATCGACAGCCAGAACGGGGCGGGCGGCGAAGATAGCCCGGCCCCATCGAGCCCGCCCTTTCTGCGTGAGCCCAAACGGTATAGGCTCGAAACCTAGGGAAACGCCGCGCAGACGGCCGGTGCGAGAAAAGCGAATGCTGGACAGAACCGATGATATTTCGATCGCCACGGAAAACTGGCTGGCGCAATTCGAAACCGCGCTGACAACGCCCGACGCAGCCCTTCTCAAGACCCTGTTTCACACCGACAGCTATTGGCGCGATGTGCTGGCGCTAAGCTGGAACATCCAGACCCTCAACGGCGCCGACGCAATCCTGACCGAGTTGAAAGCCCAGGCAGGGCGCGCCCGGCCCGCCGGTTTTGCGATCGATCCCGATCGGACCGCGCCGCGCAAGGTGATGCGCGCCGGCACCAATGCCATCGAGGCGATCTTCAAGTTTGAAACCGCGCAAGGCCGCGGCAGCGGGATTCTGCGGCTGGTTCCGGATACCGGCGACAGCAACACCATCAAAGCCTGGACGCTGCTCACGGCGCTCGACGAATTGAAAGGTTTTGAAGAGCAGCTCGGAATATCGCGGCCCCGCGGCCAGGCCTATTCGCGCGATTTTCGCGGCCCCAACTGGCTCGACCTGCGGAAAGCCGCTGCCGAATATGCCGACCGCGATCCGGCCGTTCTGGTCGTCGGCGGCGGACAGTCCGGACTTTGCATCGCCGCACGCCTGAAGCAATTGCAGGTCGACACGCTGATCGTGGACCGCGAGGCGCGCATCGGCGACAACTGGCGCAATCGCTACCATGCGCTGACGCTGCATAACCAGGTGCAGGTCAATCACCTTCCCTACATGCCGTTTCCACCGAACTGGCCGACCTACATTCCCAAGGACAAGCTGGCCAACTGGTTCGAGACCTATGTCGAAAGCATGGAGCTCAACTACTGGACCGGTACCGAGTTCGAGAGTGGCAGCTATGATGAACAGGAAGAACGCTGGACCGTGGCGTTGCGCCGGGCCGACGGCGGCAAGCGCACGATGCATCCGCGCCATGTCGTGCTGGCCACCGGCGTCAGCGGGATTCCGAGTGTGCCCGATATTCCCAGCCTGAAAAACTTCGCCGGTACGATCCTGCATTCCAGCCGATATAACGACGGCGAGGAATGGAAAGGCAAAAAGGCGCTGGTGATCGGCACCGGCAACAGCGGCCACGATATCGCGCAGGACCTGCATTCGAGCGGCGCCGATGTGACGATGGTTCAGCGCAGTTCGACGCTGATCGTCAGCATCGAGCCGTCGGCACAACTGGTCTACGCGCCGTATAACGAGGGCACGCTGGAGGACAACGATCTCATCGCGGCCTCGATGCCGCTTGCGCTGGCCAGGAAAAGCCATGCGATGGTGACCGAGCACTCGAAACGACTGGACCAGGAATTGCTCGATGGCCTCGCGCGCGCGGGCTTCAAGCTCGATTTCGGCGACGGCAACACCGGCTGGCAGTTCAAATATCTCACCCGCGGCGGCGGCTACTACTTCAATGTCGGCTGCTCCGATCTGATCGTCAAAGGCGAGATCGCCCTGAAGCAATTTTCCGATATCGAGGGTTTTGCCGCTGCGGGCGCGCGGATGAAGAGCGGCGAAACGCTGGCCGCCGATCTGATCGTGTTGGCGACCGGATACAAACGCCAGGAAGAACTGGTTCAAGAACTGGTTCGGAAATTGTTCGGCGAGAAGGTCGTCGATCGCATCGGGCCGATCTGGGGGTTTGGCGAGACCCAGGAGTTGCGCAACATGTATACGCGCACCCGCCAGCCTGGCCTGTGGTTCATCGCCGGAGGCCTGGCGCAATGCCGGATCAACTCGAAATATCTCGCGCTGCAGATCAAGGCGGTCGAGGAAGGGTTGTTGCCGCGGGTTGCACGTGCGGTTGAGACCGATGCTGCTTTTGCGTGAATTACAAAATTCCGTCATTCCAGGGCGGGCGAAGCGCGAGCCCGGAATCCATAACCACGGCAGGGAGTATGGATTCCGGGCCTGCGCCAAGTGGCGCATCCACGATGTGCACTTGCACATCGGGGAATGACGAAAGCCATAAGAACAACATCAGGGAGAACCACATGCCGACCATTCTCGGCTCGGACGAGCATCGCTACCGCGTCGTGGAGAACTGGGCGAAGCTGCCCGACGGCTGGAACCTGACCGACGTCGCCTCCGTCGCGGTCGACAGCAAGGACCGCGTCTACGTCTTCAATCGCGGCACCCATCCGATGGTGGTGCTCGACCGCTTGGGCAATTTCATCACAAGCTGGGGCGAAGGCCTGTTCAATCGCGCGCATGGGCTGCACATCGACGCCGACGACAATCTCTATTGCACCGATGATGGCGACCACACGGTGCGCAAGTGTTCGGCCGACGGCAAGGTGCTGCTGACGATCGGCATCCCGAACAAGCCCGCGCCGTTCATGAGCGGCGAACCGTTTCACCGCTGCACCCACACGGCGCTGTCGCCCAAGGGCGAGATCTACGTGTCGGACGGCTACGGCAATGCCTGCGTCCACAAATATACGCCTGACGGCAAACTGCTGAAAACCTGGGGCGAGCCCGGCACCGATCCGGGCCAGTTCAACATCGTCCACAACATCGTCACGGACCAGGATGGCTGGGTCTATGTGGCCGACCGCGAGAACCACCGCGTGCAGGTGTTCGACGGCAACGGCAAGTACGAGGCGCAGTGGAATAATCTGCACCGGCCCTGCGCGCTGCATTGCTGCGGCGGCAAGCAGCC
>WNFD01006019.1_pt1 | contig 13087 bp, 9 predicted proteins | sample 5400491 | NCBI WGS metagenome assembly WNFD01 (sample SAMN13153343, study PRJNA577476) | soil metagenome | isolation source: 120 cm saprolite under Douglas fir tree site 2 hole 2 replicate 2 | place: USA:California | collected 2015-04-18 | reverse complement strand
GTGACGGTGAATGCGATTGCGCCGGGCGTCTTCCGGACGGCGCTGAACCAGAAGCTGCTGGACGAGAGCGACCGAGGCAAGGAGCTGCTGATGCGGACCCCGATGGGGCGGTTCGGGAAGACCGTGGAGCTGGTTGGGTTGGTGATCTTCTTGGCGAGCGATGCTTCGGCGTTTGTCACGGGCGAGATCCTTGTTGTTGACGGTGGTTTCCTGGCCAGCGGCGTGAACCAGTAACGTGTGCCGTCTTGCCTTGGGGGTACCCCCCCCATTGCCCGGGCGTAAATATGCTGTAATCAATAACTTACGGCATGTCGTTGTCTGTAAAAATGTCATAACAAAGGGTTTACGGCCAAATATTTGCAAACAAATGAGTTAGCCACGGAGGCGGTAGATCCCCACGGGGCTTCGCTTGTTTTTGATCTATATATTCATTATATCGGGTTGAGTGAAACTAACATGCCACGCGGATGTTGCTGTTGAGCAATGGGTTAGGTGGTTTCGGGGCTTGACATGCGTTTTTTGGGCAGAGAACGCAGAAAGAAAATTAGCTGCAACAGCAAAGGCAATAGAATCAGTGGTTTCGTTCTTCCGGGGTCGCTGCGGTGGTCATAAGGTCAGTTTCGAACCGCAGGCAAATTGGAGAGAAAAAACGGTTGTGGCGGCTCAGGGTTCAGGGTGTCGATTCATGAGAAGCCAAGTTCTCGTCAACTGACACTTCGATTAGATCGGACCGGTTGCAGTGGACACATTCATAGACGCTGGTCGCCTTCTCGCTATTATCTTCCCGAAGCGAACCACGTGTGCTCACCGCTTGCCAGTACATCAATAGCGTCTCGGGGTTTCAACCGAAGAAAGTTCATGCATGCTAAGCCCTCGCTGAAGGCTTGGTACTAGTGTGTATCGACATATAGAACGACGTGGGAACGCAGCGAATAGACCAAAAGATACGGAGCCTGAAGTTCGTTGAAGTAGTTGAAGTATAGGACGGGCTTTCAGCCCTTGGTTTTGTGCCGGAACATTACCTGGGGCGTTCCACCCCATCGGGCAAAGAACGCCCGCCGGGGACCCCGGGTTGCCCCAGGCTGGTATAGAGCGGGCCTTCGGCCCTTGGCAAGTGGAACGAATTTAAGACTCGCCACCTAGTATCCTGTCTCTGAAATTAGCGACATAATCGCGACTCGTTAGCGTGATTGCTAGCCCCTACAAACAGCAGATCCCTCCACTCTGCTTCGCTCCGGTCGGGATGACGATTATGTCAATTGGGCTCCGGTCGGGATGACAAATTATGTCAATAATTTCCGAGACAGGTCACTAGCTGATGAGAATCTGTTCCAGCTTTTGTAAGCTCGACCGCTCCCCCATGACGATAAGGAAATCACCGGCCGAGATTTCGACTTCGTCCGGGGGATTGAAAATTGTTTCGCCCCTTTGTGTACGGATTGCAAGCACGATCACTCCGGTTTTCCGCAACTCCGACAGCTTTCCGAGGGAGTGCCTGGTCAGCTCACCCTTTGAGGCGACGCAGACCTGTTCCATGGTGATCTTTGATCCTATGTTGCTTCTGGCGAAGTCCAGGAACTCTACGACATGAGGTCTCAGCAAGGCGTCGGCAAGTTGGCGTCCCGCCATCGTATAAGGAGTGAAGACGGTGTCGGCTCCTGCGCGGCGCAACTTTTCTCCGGCTTCTTCTTCAGAGACTCGGGTTACAACGGTCAACGTTGGATTCAGAGTTTTCGCGGAGAGAATGATGAAGAGATTTTCCGCATCCGAGGGCAAAGCAGCAATCAGTCCACTCGCTCTGAGGACACCGGCCTGGCGAAGGCTGTCGTCTTGTGTGGCATCGGCGACGATGGCAAGCATTCCTGCGGTCGCCGCCTTTGCAACACGCTGCTCGTTGCGGTCAATCACGAGGAAGGGAGCGTCTGCCCGTTGAAATTCATAACAAGCGTTCCGGCCCACGCGGCCAAAACCGCAGACGATGAAATGGTCCTGTAGGTTTTCGATCATGCGCCTTTGCCTGCGTTTGCCATAGCGGTCTTGTAACTCGAGTTCAATGATAGTTTGGGTCATGGCGCCCACCGCTAAAAACATGGCGCTCACTCCAAATAGAATCAAAAAAGAATTAAAAACGCGCCCGGCATGGCTGAGTGGCCGCATCTCCTGATAGCCGACTGTAGTGATCGTCGTGAGGGTCATGTAGAAGCCGTCGAACCATGAATAGCCTTCGATCAGTTCAAAGCCAACTGTGCCCACAATCAGGGTGAAGCCTAGCAGTCCAGCGATAAGAAGGAAGCGGCGAACCAGACGGCTAGGCATCGAAAGATCTCCGTAGAGATGTTCAGGCCATTATTGGCCTCCTGTCTACGTTTCGCCAATTGAAGTTTCGCCAAATGAGAATCCACGAGACGGGTCGATTGGGGCGGTTGAGTCTAGGGCATGTCGAAGAGTGCGTCCGACTTTGAGGGCTCGGTGTAGAAGACGACGCGATTCCGGCCGAAAGCTTTGGCTTCGTAGAGGGCTTCATCGGCACGGCGGATCATGTCGACCACGCTGATGGTGTCAGGGTCGACCCAGGTCGCTCCGAAGCTGGAGGTGACGTGGATGGGTTCGTCGAGATAGAGAAAGGGCTTCTGTGAGATGGCGCGCTGGAGTTGGGTTAGGCGCTGTGAGGGATCGCCTTCGGCGAGGCCGGGCAGCACGATCAGGAACTCCTCTCCGCCGTAGCGGCCGATGAAGTCGTAGGGGCGGATGTTCTGCGCCATCCTATGAGCAGCGTCGCGCAGGATCAAGTCTCCGGCGAGATGGCCGAGGGTGTCGTTGATTTTTTTGAAGTGGTCGATGTCTGCCAGAACAACGGCAAGCGGGGTGCCTTCACGGCGAGCCCGGTCCAGTTCGCGCTGGAGGATGTCGAGGATCGCGGAACGGTTCCACAGATCAGTCAACGCATCATGGGTCGCCTGCTGGTGCAGGGCTTCGCGGGCGGTCAGCAACTCCATCTTTTCGGCCTCGAGCTCACTGGTGCGTTGCGCGATGAGTTGTTCCAGCAGTTGTTGCCTCTTGATGAGCCTGCGCTCACGCCATTGCCATATCAGGACGCACAGGGCGAAGGAGAGAATGGCGAGGACGAGATAGAAGACGCGGGTCTTCCACCAGGGAGGGCGGATCGACACATTAAACGAGACGACGGCGGATTGCCTTTGCTGATCCGGGTCGATCGCCTGCACCTCGAAGCGGTAGTTTCCCGGGGGCATGGCGGGATAATGCAGCCGGTGTGTTGTCGTTGAATTCCAGGCGGGTTCGAGGCCGATGAGGCGGTAGCGAAAGAGCGTGGATCCCTTGCGTTCGTAGTTGAGCGATGTGAATTCGATATCGAGAGGATCATCGCGCCAACGCAAGACGTCCTTGTTGCCGGTGAGATTGAGGGAGCGATCGCCGAGGGTCGCGGACTTGAGCATGAGCTCGAGAGGATCTTGCGAGAAGAGGTGTTCGGGGTGAAGGAGATGGATGGCCCCGCCGTTGACGCCGATCCATACGGAGCCGTCGGAATCGGCAAAGAAGGCTCCCTCGTTGGTGTCGTTGGAGATCAGGCCATCGCGTTGGGTGAGGAGCTTCCAATGTGCGCCGTCGAAGACGTTGACGCCAATGTCGGTTCCAACCCAGAGCCAGCCTCGGCGGTCGAAGCGGACGAACTGCACGTCGGTGGAGACGATCTCCGGGGTGCTGAGGACGGCGAGTAAACGGCTTCGGACTCCGTCGACACGGAGATGAAAGAGTCCGGGGAGGCCGCCGCCGATCCAGATGGTGCCGTCGGAGGCAACGGCGATTCCCCGCATTTGACCTTGTATGACGGCGCTGTCGAGAGGAATCTCGGTCCACTGATCTCCGGATAGACGGTAGAGATGGTGGTCTGCGATGAACCAGAGTGTGCCGTCAGGAGCTTCAGCCGCGTCGACGAAGCTGTCGGTGGCGGTGAGTGGGTTGTTTATTTTTTCGGTGAGGGGATTCGCAAGGGGACTTTTTATGACGTAGAGGCCTTCGCGGGACAGAAACCAGATGCGGTGGGATGAGTCGGCGAAGAGTCGGGCGGTGTCCGGGAGCTTTGCGAACTCGGTGAATCGTTGCGTGACGGGGTTCGAGTGTAAGACGTGACCGGCGATGTTGACGAACCAGAATGCGTTGTCGAGAGACTCCGTGATGCCGTCAATCTTCTGGAAGGAATTTGCAGGGAGGCCGGGCGGTGCGAGGATACGATTTTGCTGCTGGTCCAACTGGCCGACCTGTAGCTGACCGACCTGGAGATCGTCGCCTAGCCAGAGGTGATTCTGGCGGTCGCGGAAGATGCACCAGACGATGTCATTGCCTAGGCCCTGCGCTACGGTAAAGTTTTCTATCTCATCGTAGCCAAGCCAGCGGCGGAGTCCGTGACCGCGAGTGCTGAACCAGAGGGAGCCCTGGCGGTCGGAGAGGATGGTGCTGATGTCGGAGAAGTCGAGGCCGTTGGAGGTATCGAAGACCTGCCAGCGATCGCCGCTCCAACGTGCTATACCGTTGCTGGTTTGAGTGAGGACGCGGCCTTTGCTGTCTTCGGCGATGGTGAGGACGCCGGAGCCGGCGAAGGTGGACACGCTCTCCGGGGTAATGTCCCGCACGATGAAGGTGGCGCTTCCCGGAGCGAGAACGCTGATATGGCGGGTACTGCGTATCCATAACCATCCTTGATGGTCCCGGTAGACGACTAGCCAGGGTTCGCGGGGTATTCCTTGCTGCTCACTCAGGACGTCGATCTGATTGTCTTTTACGCGGCAGAGCTGTTGAGCGCAGCCTAGCCAGAGTGTGCCGTCGTGATCGACGAAGACGTTGTGCAGATGTGACAGTTCAGGGTGTGCGGCTGTTTGCCGGGCGTTGAAGTAGGGAGCGACGGTCCAACGTTGAGGACCGTCTGTGGGTTGGGCGAGGATTAAGGTGCTGCGGTTCAGGAACAGGATGTGCCGGGGATCGATGGAGGTGAGGCGCTGGCCTGGCCCGAGTTGTATGGCGCCGAGGGTGGTGGGGAGCGCTTGAAAGTGTCCGTCGGCGAGGTAATAGAGGTGGTCGGTGCCCGCGGTCCAGATGCGTCCTGAGGCGTCCTGATAGACGTCGATGACCATGCTCTCCTGGATGCCGTCGGCTGCTCCGAGGCGGTGGAACTCCGCGCCGTCATAGCGGAAGAGTCCGTTTTCCGTGGCGCTCCAGAGAAAGCCGGTCTTATCCTGGATGAGCTTGAAGACGTCGTGGTTCTTCAGGCCTTCCTCTTGCTCGTAGTGCTGGAAGATAAACCGCTGCGCGCCGGCGTTGATTGCCGCGACGTGGATTAGCGCCACGAAAGAGAGCAGCGCAATAGCAAATCTCAAGGCAGGAAGCTCAGCGGGTCTGGTCAAGATTCTTCTCTTGTAGCACACCCCGGTTGCGATGCGAAGCGCCGATGCGCAAATTTAGGGTTCTTCGTAACCTAAGGAGGAGCTTAGGTTGTGGGAAGCGGCGATGCGGTTATTTACCATCTGAAGTTGCGGAGTTTCAAGTTGTCAATTGACGAAACATAGCCGCAGCTCAGGGCAGCCTGCCGCTCATCGAGAGCTTCGATTCTTTCCTATCGCGGTCGAGTGACGGGCTCCTCGGACTACTGCCAATTCATGAGAGCTCCCGATATCGCCCAACCGGCGTTCCGTGTCTGGGTACCAAGAATCACGTTTAGAGGGTATTTTCGTTGGAGGAAGACCAGCGCGCCTCGGCTTTGCGCAGTTGGCGGTCTGACAGATACGAGCGTTTGTCGATAGCCCGGTAGAGGCGCAGCCGATTGTATCTCTGCAGGACAACTGGCCAGAGTCCGAAGATCAGGTTCAAGGCTAGAGCGAAGGATAGCCCGGGCACCGTGAGCGAACCCGAGGCGAACTTACTCGCAGCAAGAACGGTGAAGCCGATGAAACCAATAAGGTGAATCGACTCATTCAGACGGGTCCTTCGCTCGTACTGCCAAAGGGACTGGAGGCTTGAGTCACCCATCGGCGCTCCGGGTGGTGGCGGCGGAGACGCCGCATTACGAGGTCACCGCCCGTCTGCACGTAGCGCTTGATCAGCGGTGCCCCCAATCGTTCGTAGAGGCGTTCAGATTCGAAACGCTTCGGCCGGAACCAGACATCGAAGCGGCTAGATCGCGGCATGCGCTATTTCTACACTGCCTGCAAAATGCATGCTGATCAGAAACCTGTGCAAAATCGCCTTCGCATGAATTGCACTACGCCGAAATACCCACTACCGAATTATGGTGCAGTCTCAACCGCATTCGGATTGCCTCTCGTCTGCGTAATAACGGATGCTGCGAAGTGGTCGTCCCGTTAGCTGCGGCTGGCGGCGGCACGTGCTATCAGTACGGCGGTGTAGGCTGCGCCGAAGCCGTTGTCTATGTTTACTACCGTCACGTTGGGTGAGCAGGAGTTGAGCATTCCTAAGAGGGCGGCGGCTCCGTCGAAGCTGGCGCCGTAGCCGACCGAGGTGGGTACGGCGATGACGGGGACGCCGACTAGGCCGCCGACAACCGAGGGGAGAGCGCCTTCCATCCCGGCGCAGACGATGACGGCATTGGCCTGGGTGAGTTGCTCGCGGACGGCAAGAAGGCGATGGATGCCGGCTACGCCGATGTCGTAGAGGCGGGTGACTTTGGTGTTGAAGAGCTCGGCGGTGATGGCGGCTTCTTCGGCGATGAGCTGGTCGCTGGTGCCTGCGGTGAGGATGGCGATGTGGCCCTTCGGTTCGCTGGGCGCAGACTGCCTGAGGGTGATGGTTCGGGCTTGCGGATGGTAGATGGCTGCGGGTACTGCGGCGAGGACCATTGCGGCGGTGGGGGCGTCGGCGCGTGTGGCGAGGACGTCGGTTCCGGAGGCCGCCATGCGGGTGAAGATTTCGGTGGTTTGCTCGGGAGATTTGTCCTGAGCGTAGATGACCTCAGGGAGGCCGGTGCGGAGGGTGCGGTGATGATCGATGCGGGCGTGGCCGAGGTCTTCATAGGGGAGGGTGGCGAGGCGCTCGGTGGCGGCGGCGGGAGTGAGGGTGCCGGATTGAACTGCGGCGAGAAGTTCGAGGAGGGTAATTTTGTTCATGGAGTTACTTCGAGGTTCTTCCAGTGGGACAGGAGTACGGTTCGCTTCGCGAATGTACCCATCTCAAAATCGAGATATGGGGCACCCGGCTTTGAGCCTTTTCCATAACAGAAGTATCCTCTGGTGTGACTTTATCCTAACCACTTTGGATTTTGCGCCGTGCCGTCGAAGTGCGAGGTGGTTTTGAAGAGCTCGAATTTACCATCGCTGGCGGCAGTGGCTGTGCGGGCGAGCAGGGAATTCATCTGGGCCTGGTCGAGGGGCTTGAAAGTGCGTGCGGCTTCGAGAGCCTGGTCGAGGACCTGCGTGCTGTCGATGCCGGTGATGATGACGGAGACCGGCAGGGTGAGGCCGTAGTGAAGGGCTTCGATGGGCTGGACGGTGTTGCTTTTGAGAATGTAGGAGTCGCCGAAGGTCTTCATGGCGAGGACGCCGACGCCTTGCTTGAGTGCAACGGGCATGACCTGAGCGGTGAAGGAGCGGAAGTGCGCGTCCATGACGTTGACGGGCATCTGGACGGTGTCGAAGTGGAAGTTGTGTTTTTGCGCGGTTTCGAGCATGCGGAGGTGGACGGCGGGATCTTTGTGTCCGGTGAAGCCGATGTAACGGATCTTGCCGGCCTGGCGTGCGGCGATGGCGGCTTCGATGGCTCCGCCTGGAGCGAAGATGCGGTCGGGGTCTTCGAGGCGAATGACTTCGTGGAACTGGACGAGGTCGATGACGTCGGTTTGGAGACGGCCGAGGGACTGCTCGAGTTGCTTGTTGTACTCGACTGCGGTGCGGCCGTCCATCTTGGTCATGAGAAAAATTTTTTGCCGGTAGCCGTTGCGCAGGGCCTGGCCCATGCGGATCTCGGAGATGCCGTCGTTGTAGTCCCAGCAGTTGTCGAGGAAGGTTATGCCGCGATCGATGCCGGCGTGCATGAGCTGGATGCTCTGGCTGGCTTCGGGCTGCTTGCCGAGATGGTAGCCGCCCATGCCGATGGCGGAGACGCGCTCGCCGGTGGTGCCGAGTTCACGGTAGATCATGTTGGGGGATTCGGGGCGCTTGACGGGGGAAGGCGGTGCTGCCTGGGGGTTGGCTGGGATGGCGGCGGTCACCCCTACAGCACTGGCGGATTTGAGGAAGTCTCGGCGGTCCATGGCGCGTCTCCTGTGGTGATGGATTAGATGCGAGTCGCGGCGTTGGTTGCGGGGATGGTGGAGATTTTCTGTGTTTGGGTTGGTTCAGGCTTCGGCGGATGATGGGATGGCGGCGGGAACGGCAAAGGCAACGCAGGAACAGGGGCAACACCAAGAACAACAGCAACAACAGCAACAGCAAGAACAACAGCAGATCCTCCGCCTTCGGCGAAGGATGACAACAAAAAGGCAAGACAAAGGCAAAGACAAAGACAACAGCAGATCCCTACGGGATGACAACAAAAAGGCAACCGCAACAAAAGACAACGGCAGAGGCAACATCAGAACAACATCAGAACAACATCAGAACAACAGCAGAACAACGGCGAAGGCGGGTTAGCGGCGGTAGGCGGCGATGGCTGCTTGCTGCACGATTTTGAGGGGGACATTATGCTGTGCGGCGGCGGCGCGGCAGTCTTCGAACTCGGGTGCGGCGTTGAAGATTTCGCCGTTGCGTGAGCCGACTTTGATGCGGATTTCGCCATAGGGCGTGACTACGGTGGTGTGGGCGCGGTCGAGGCAGGAGCGCTGCTCGTGGTGGATGCGGACGCCGAGAGTGCTGGTCTCGCGGAGGATGAATTGTTGCAGTGCAGGGCTGTCGGATGGATTGCAGAGGACGGTGAGGAGGGTGCCGGGGCGGCCTTTTTTCATGATGACGGGTGTCAACATGACGTCGAGAGCGCCGGTGGTGAGTGCACGTTCGGCGACATGGGCGAGGAGTTGTGGGGACAGATCGTCGAGGGCGGTCTCGAGTACGGCGACGGTGTCGGTATCGGCGGTGCTGGCGGCTTCGTCGGCGTCGCCGAGGCTGAGGCGGAGGACGTTGGGGAGTTCTTTGGGGTTGCGGGTGCCGGCGCCGTAGCCGATGTGCTGGACGCGCATGGGGGGCTGCGGGCCGAAGGTGGGAGCGAGAGCTCGGATGAGTGCCGCGCCGGTGGGGGTGACGAGTTCTTTTTTGATGTGGGCGGAGTAGGTGGGGAGGCCGCGGAGCAGGTCTGCAGTGGCGGGGGCGGGAACGGGGAAACGGCCGTGGGCGCAGTCAACCATGCCGCCGCCTACGTTGAGGGGGGAGCAGTGCCACTTGGTTTCATGGCCGGTTTTGGCCTGGGCCTGTGCGTTGAGGGCGTGGATGCCGGCGGAGGCGGCGACGATGTCGACGATCGCGTCGACTGCGCCGACCTCGTGGAAGTGGATTTTCTCTATGGGAACGTTGTGGATCTTGGCTTCGGAGGCGCCGAGGAGTTCGAAGGCATGGATGGCGGTTTGTTTGACTACCGGAGCAAGGGGAGCGTCATTGATCAAGTCGCGGATGACTGTGAGGGAGCGGCCGTGGGTGTGTTCCTGCGGATGCTCGTGGGCTTTGGGATCATCGGGAGCTTGGGGATCTGCTTGCGAATGATCGTGGGCGTGGCCGGTTTTGTGATGGTGCTGGATTTTGGGGTTGTGCTGGTGGGTGTGGATTTGCTGGTGGTTCGATGGGTTGTCTTCGGGGGGATGGACGTGGGTTTCTTCGGCGAGGTTTGCGCCTTCGTAGACGTGAACTTTTGTCGAGGAGATTCCGCTGCGGTCGACCTTTTCTATCTTGAGGGTGGCGTTGAGATTCAGGGCGGCGGTGGCCTGGTGGAGGACGGCGGGATCGAGGCCGGCGTCTACGAGGGCTCCGAGGAACATGTCACCGCTGATGCCGGCGAAGCAGTCGAGGTAGGCGATGCGCATGGCGTTATTGTTTCATGGGTCGCTGGGAAGGAGGGAGAGGTTCTGCGCCGGCCTTCTGCGGGCTCATGGGGTGCCCGGTTTGGTGCGTTGCGGGTGACTGGTGACTGACCCCACGATACCCTGCGGACTTCGTCCTTCGGGGATCATGGGGCACCCATGTTTGCGGCAAAAGATTTTCATGTCATGAAAGATGCCGATAGGTATAGACTGCTCGCGTTCCCGATTCCATCGAAGTCCCGGCCCACGCTTTGAGCGCGCTCCCTGCGCCTTATCGAGGACTTAATGCGTGTTGCCGCCCATCTCGGTACCTGAACTGGTTTCAAAAAAAAGCCAAGGAGGCTTGCACGATGAAAACGTTAAGAGGTTTTTCGGCAGGGATGTGTCTTGTTTTTACGGGCCTGGTTAGTGGTTTGGGCGTTGCGGCGGCACAAGAGATGCCAGGGCCGCCGAAGGTGCTGGTGATTCAACGTGAGATGCTGAAGCCGGGAAGAGCCGGGAACACGCACCTCAAGACGGAGAGCGCTTTCGTTCAGGCGATGACGGCGGCGAAGTGGCCTACGCACTACTTCGCGATGGAGTCGCAGTCGGGCCTTTCGCGTGCGCTGTTCCTTGTTGGCTATCCTTCGTTCGCAGCATGGGAGAAGGACAATGCGGACATGGCGAAGAACGCAACGCTGACGGCAGCGTTCGATCACGCGGCTTTGGTGGATGGCGAGCAGTTGACCGAATTTAGTACGGGCGTCTACGCCTACCGCGACGAAATGAGCCTTCGCGCGGCCGTCGATATTCCTCACATGCGGTACTTTGAGATCTCCCAGTTCAGGGTTCGTCCGGGACATGAGAAGGATTGGAGCGATCTCGTGAAGATGTATCAGGGCGGCTTTGAAAAGGCCGTACCCAATGCGCATTGGGCCGTCTTTGAAAGCATGTATGGAACGGAAAACGGTGGCTTGTACCTGGTTATAACCCCGATGAAATCGTTGGCGGAGCTCGATGAGAGACTGGGAGATTGGAAGAAGTTCGAGGCTGCAATGGGCGAGGCCGGAATGAAGAAGCTGTCAGAGCTGTCGGCAGCCTGTCTCGCGTCGACACAGACGAACCTGTTCCAGTTCAATCCTAAAATGAGTTACCCGGCGGAGGAGTGGATCAAGGCAGATCCGGGTTTCTGGAAGCCAACGATGACTGCTGCGGTGAAGAAGACGGCGACGCCGTAGCGGCTGGTGTGTTTTCTGGTTTGATTTGACGATCTCCCCCTCTGTTGCGATGCGATGGAGGGGGATTTGTTTGCCGGCTGGATCAGCGGTCGGCGGGAGTGATGGCGGAGGTGGGGAGGACGTCGTTCATGCTGCCGGAGCGGTAGCCTTCGGTGTCGAGGGTGACGTAGAGGAAGCCGAGAGGCTTGATGGCGGCGGTGATCTTTTCGAGGATGGGGAGAGAGAGCGCGCGGGGAAGGTCTTCGCGGGCGATTTCGATGCGGGCGAGGTCGCCGTGGTGGCGGACGCGGACCTGGGGGAAGCCGAGCGCGTGAAGGGCGGCTTCGGCGTGCTCGACCTGGGAGAGATTTTCGCGGGTGACGGGGCGGCCGTACTCGATGCGCGAGGCTAGGCAGGCAGAGGCGGGTTTGTCGGCGAGTGAGAGGTTGGCTTCTCGGGCGAGCTGGCGGATTTCTGATTTGGTTAGCTGGGCGATGACGAGAGGGGCGATGGCGTGGTGTTGAGCGGCGGCCTGTTGGCCGGGGCGGAATTCGCCGCGGTCGTCGAGGTTCATGCCGTAGGCGATGTGCGCGAAGCCGGATGCCGCGCGGGCTTGTTCCATCTGGGTGAAGAGCTCGTCTTTGCAGTGGAAGCAGCGGTGGGCGTCGTTGCGCTGGTAGTCGGGGCTTTCGAGTTCGTTGGTCTGGAAGATTTGCGTGGGGATGTTGTGCTGGGCAGTGAAGGCCAGGGCAGCGGCTAGTTCGGCGCGAGGGAGGGAGGCGGAGTCGGCGATGACGGCCTGCATTTTGTCGCCGAGGGTCTGGTGAGCGGCGTAGGCGAGGTAGGCGGAGTCGGTGCCGCCGGAGTAGGCGACGAGGACGCTGCCCAGCTCTTGCAGGGTGGTTTGGAGGAGCGCGGATTTGGCGGCGAGGTCCATCTGGTTTGATTGTAGGTCAGATGGATTGCGACGCGCTGGCGGTTATCTTTCGTGTTCCCGGTCGGCGGCGTCTATTGCAACACCGCTGTCGTGAATGCCTTCCGAATCAACGTCAAACGGCAACGTAGCGTCTGGTGTTTTTAGGTGCTATGGAGTTGCCCGCAGATTTTTGAAGGATGGGGTCGACTGGACGGGACTCTTCGAAGTCTTCCGCTTTCCAGTTCATAACCAAGAGGCAGTGAGTGTCGTGTTTGCTGTGGTGGGATTTGGGATTGGAGCAGTTGTAGCACTTCGGATCAGACATGTTCTCCTGTTGCTTTCTCGGGGAGGAGATCGAACGGATGATGATGCTAGAGCAATAATACTGCCATTCAGCAGAATCAATCACTTATACTTTCTCTGCGTCACCTGCCGAACACACCGCTACCCGGTAACGGGTGTACATAAAGGAACACTCCCCTGCCAGCCTCCACATCAAAACCAAGCTATTTCAGGAGCCTCAACCGGAATTTTAGAACTGGACGGCTTCTTAAAGGGCCTGTAAGCGGCGAGAAGATACATCAGTGCCGCATAAGGCACTGCGCAGATCAGGTCGAACCCATAGTGTTGACCAGATCCAAGCGTGGCCATCATTGTGAGCGCGGCGAAGGTCAGCCCGGCGAACCGTCCCCACCACCAATGCCGCAGAAACCAAAGAATCAGCAACGCGCTCGACATGTGGACGGACGGAACCCCATTAGGCGCGGCATCAATGAAAATCGCGTGAGGCAGGAGGTCGGGCTGTACGAAGGGAAAGCCAGGAAAGGCGTATGCAGGTCCACACACCGGAAAGAGCAGGTAGATCGGAACTGAGAGAAACAGGTTGAGCGTGAATGCGCGGAGTAGAACAATCGTCTCTTCTTCGGAGCGCAGCCACAGATAGGCAGC
>WNFD01005163.1_pt1 | contig 13088 bp, 11 predicted proteins | sample 5400491 | NCBI WGS metagenome assembly WNFD01 (sample SAMN13153343, study PRJNA577476) | soil metagenome | isolation source: 120 cm saprolite under Douglas fir tree site 2 hole 2 replicate 2 | place: USA:California | collected 2015-04-18 | reverse complement strand
AGGCGCCGCCGGGCTGGTTCATCGACGCCGAAGGCCGCCCGGCGACCGATCCCGAGATCTTCTACGGCGATCCGGTGGGCTCGCTGCTGACGGCCGGCGAGCACAAGGGCTACGGGCTCTCGCTCGCCGTCGAGATCCTGGGCGGCATCCTCACGGGCACGGGCGCGGCCGGCCCCGGTCCCGGCCTCTTCGCCAACGGCACGCTCATGATCTGCCTCGACGTGGCCCGCTTCGTGCCACTGTCCGAATTCCACGCGCAGGTCGCCGCGCTCTTCGGCTGGGTCAAGTCGGCGCCGCTCGCTCAGGGCTCGAAGGAGATCCTCATCCCGGGCGAGCCCGAGGCGCGCCTCGAAGCCGAGCGGCGTCGGGACGGCGTCCCCGTGGAAGACGAAACCTGGAATCAGATCGAGGGTGTCGCGGCCGACCTCGGAGTTAGCTAACTTCCTACGGCGAGCGGGGCCGGGCGGCGGGCACCCCCCGCGGACCACACTGACTCGCATCCCGCTGTCCGCTCTCTACGCCGCCACGAGATTTTCGTTGTCGGCTTCGAGAACCTCCGCAGAAGATATGGGTCCGCGGGGGGTGCCCGCCGCCCGGCCCCGCTCGCCTCGCGCGTGGTGAATCGCACATCATCGACTTAGCGGAGAGGGCGGGGCTGGGGGGGCGCCCTCGCCGGACCCATATCTTCTGCGGAGATTTCTCGAAGGCTAAAACCAAAATCTCGTGGCGCCATTGAGACGCCACATTGCGCCCGCGACTCAGTGTGGTCCGGTGAGGGCGCCCCCCCAGCCCCGCCCGGGTCAGTCCCTTCCAGCAGCACGCTAGGGGAACAACCGTTCGATGTTCTTCGTGGCAATTTTGCCGGCGACTTCGGGGGGAAGTTGTTGGAGGAAGCGTCGGGCTTCGGCGGCCATTGCCACGACCTGCGCCCACCGAGACGTCGTCCACGTGTCGCTGCCGAGCATGAAACGGTCGGCGTGGCGGATCAGGAGGGCGCGCCAGGCCGGGTCGAGAGTGCCGCCCGGCGCCACGTCCCCGTAGCGGTAGGACAGGTCGGCCCAGAGATTGGGCTGCTTGTCCATGAGGGCACCCACGGCCTGAGCGCTCGAGGACATACCCGCGTGCGCCCAGATGATCTTCGACCTGGGCTCGATCGCGAAGAGCTCGATCACGGCCGCGTCGTCGGAGTGGGCGTGCAGGTAGAGATTGCGCTGCACCGCCATCTCGGTAATGCGCTTGAGCTCCTGTGTTCTGATGTCCTTGCCGTGGATGTGAAACTCGCCGATGCCCTTGTGGACGCCCTTCGCCAGTCGCTGCTCGAGATAAGGGATGATCGCGGGGTCTCGCCACCACGTGCTCATGTCGTCGCGCGTGCGGTACGGGCGCAGGATGGGCACGAAGCGCTTCGGGTCGCGCTCGTAGAGCTTGAGGGTGCCGTCGTCGGGGGTGCTGGACACGAGCGCACGCCGGATGCCCGCCTTGTCCAGGATGTCGACGATCTGGTCCGGAGTGTAGACGCTCCAGTCAGGCCTGCTGTAGTGGATGTGGCCATCGAAGAGCGGCGCGTCGGCGGCGGCGGCAGGGGTGCCGGCTGCGAAGACGAGAGCGGCGAGCGCCGCGATCAGTCGCATTGACGGAGAGGCTACCACAACTTACGATGCCCGTCGGGAGGACTGCCATGCTCGACGCGGTAGGCATGAACGAGATCAACAAGATCTTCGCCGTCATCGACGCCATGGGGATACATCGGGAGCAGGTGACCATCCCGCTCGGCACGGGCAAGGGCCGGGTGCGCCGCATGCCCAACGGCAAGCTCGAGATCATCGTCGACGCAGAGACGCCGATCGACGAGTGGCTGCGGGGGCTGCCTGACCTGATCCGAGCCGCGCAGTCGGCGTGAGGGCCGCCGCGGCCCAGCGCCTGTCCTTCCTGCCGCTGCTGGCCGTCGTCTTCTTCAACGTCAGCGGCGGCCCCTATGGCGTCGAGGACGCGGTGTCGGTCTTCGGTCCCGGACTCACCCTCCTGCTGTTGGCGCTCACGCCGCTCCTCGTCAGCGCGCCCGTCGCCCTCGCCATGGCGGAGATGGGCTCCGCGCTGCCCGAGGAAGGCGGCTACGTCGCCTGGGTGCGCCGCGCCTTCGGCCCGTTCTGGAGCTTCCAGGTCGGCTGGTGGAGCTGGCTCAACAGCTTCGTGGACGTGGCCGTGTACCCGGCACTTTTCGCCGACTACCTGCGGTTCTGGCGTCCGGAGATGACGGCCGTGGAACGCTGGCTGCTGGCGCTGGGCTTCGTCTGGCTGCTCACGCTCGTGAACCTGTCCGGCGTGCGCGTCACCGGCTGGGGCGCCGTGGCCCTCTCGGCCGGTGCCCTCGCACCCATCGCCGTCCTCGCCGCCGCCGCCACCGCCCATGCCGAGCGCGCGCCCTGGCTGCCATTCGCCGCTCCGGGGCAGGGGCTTTGGAGCGGGCTCGGTGTCGGCATCGCGGTGATGATGTGGAACTACTCGGGATGGGACACGCCGAGCACGGTGCTGGGAGAGACGCGCCGGCCGGAGACTGCGTATCGCCGCGCACTCTGGTGGGCCCTCCCGGTCATCTCGCTCGCCTACGTCGTGCCCGTGGCCGCGGGACTGGCCGCTGCCGGAGACTGGCGGAAATGGCAGACGGGTTACTGGCCGGTGGTCGCCAACACGGTCGGCGGCCCCTGGCTCGCGGGCCTCGTCGTCGCGGGCGCCGTCACGGCCACGGCCGGGCTCTTTCTCTCCCTTGTGCTGACCAACTCGCGGCTGCCGTACGCGCTGGCGCTGCAAGGTCAGCTGCCTCGCTGGCTGGCGGTCACGCATGCGCGGACCGGCGTGCCGTGGGCCTCGGTGCTCCTGTCGAGCGCCGTCTACAGCGTCTGCGCGTTCTGGTCCTTCAAAGAGCTCATCGTGCTGAACGTCTGGCTCTACTCGCTCACGCTCCTGCTCGAGCTGGCCGCGTTCGTCGCGCTGCGCCTGCGTGAGCCCGCGCTACCTCGCCCGTGGCGTGTCGGCGGCGGCGCCGCGGGACTCTGGCTGACGGCCGCGCTACCGTCGGCGGCGGCGCTCCTGGCGATGGCGACGGCGGGCTGGAGGAACACCGTGGCCGGAGTGGTCGCGGCACTCACTGGGCCAGTCGCGTGGGCCTCGTGGCGGAAGAAACGTCCATAGGATCAGCGGACGCGGGCGCGGGCGAGGCGCGCGGTGGCTTCGAGCGCGCTCTCGCATGGGGCGACCGGGACGATCCTGAGGCCGAGCCCGCGCGCCATTCGCCAGACCATCCGGCGGTAGGCGGGGTTCTCGAGGAGCGTGCCCGCCCAGCTGACGCTGATCGGCGGTGACAAGCGCGCTTGCTCCACGGCCGCGCGCATGAAGCGCGCCAACGCGAAAGCGCCGCGGGTCACCGCGAGACGCGCTGGGCCACGGCCGCGGGCGGCAAGCTTCAACACCCGCGGCGCCAGTGCGGCGATCCGCGCCACCGCGTTGGGCGCGTGAACGAGCCGCCGCGCGCGCGACGGATGGGTCGTGGCGAGCCAGTCGCGGCCGAGGGCGAAGGCGGAGCCGCCGTCGCCGAATAGCGGCCCGAGCCCGCCCGCTCTGACCCAGCGGCCGCCCGCGCCGCGGCCGAGCACGATCGACCCCGTTCCCGCGAGGACGAGGAGTCCCGGGCGACCGGCGAGCGCTCCCAGGTGCGCGGCCTCGGCATCGGAGATGACGGTCACTCGTCGCGCGAGGCCCCGCAGACCCCCGGCCGCGACGCGTCGCTCCGATGCAGTCCAGACGCCGCGCGTGGCCACGACCAGGTGCGCGACCTCAGCGGGCCCGAGATGCCAGCGCCGCCAGACCGCGCGGAGCGCAGCGGGCAGATCGTCCGAGGCCGGCCTCCGCATGACACGCTGGCGCCCTCCCCCGTCGGCAGCGAGCACGCGCAGCCAGGTGCCGCCCGCGTCCACGCCCACCGTCCAATTGCGCGTCATGGCGGCCATTTTGCCCCGGCAACCGGGGTCTTCGACACTGAATTCTCCGACGTATCGAGACAGTTGAACGGTGTGAGAGACTGAAGGGACACGGCGCGCCTCATCACGAGGGCGAAACCACGACAAGGGAGCGACCCTATGGTGACGATCATCATGGCTGTGGTGCTGGCGGCCGCGAGCCCCGCGACGGCGGCCAGCCCGACGGAGACGGTGAAGGCGGCGGTGCAGCAGGTCTTTTCGCAGCCGGACAGCCCCGCGGTCAAGGTGCCCTCCGTCGCGGAGCGGCGGGCCCAGATCCGCAAGGTCACCGAGACCCTCTTCGACTTCGAAGAGATGTCGCAGCGCTCCCTGGGCAAGGCGTGGACCCAGGCTTCGCCGGCCGAACAGAAGGAGTTCGTTCGCCTCTTCGGCGGCCTCATCGCCAACGCGTACATGGGCAGGATCGAGCAGTACGCGGGCGAGCCCATCACGTATGTCGGCGAACGGATCGAGGGCGACGATGCCAGGGTGCAGTCGCGCGTGGTGACGCCCAAGGGATCCGAGGTTCCGATCGAGTACCGCCTGTACCGCAGCACGGAGGGGCGCTGGACCGTGTATGACATCTACGTCGACGGCTTCAGCCTGGTGGGCAGCTACAAGGCCCAGTTCAACCGCCTCCTCCAGCGCGGCACCTTCGCGGACCTGCTCAAGCAGCTCAGGCAAAAAACCGGTTCGTAGTTTTCGAGGATTGCGGGGGGTTGGGCCATAATGGCGCGAGCCCATGGCCGAGCCCGCGGGATCCGCGCTCACCTGGCCCGACTTCGCCATCCTGGCGGTGTCGCTGGCCTTCCTCGTCGTCATCGGTGGCGCCTTCAGCCGCGAGCAGCGCGGGACCGCGGACTTCTTCCTCGCGCGCCGCCGCATCCCCTGGTGGGCCGCGTGCCTCTCCTTCCTCGCCACCGAGATCAGCGCGGTCACCATCATCGCGGTGCCGGCCACCGCCTACAGCGAGAACTGGGAGTACGGGCAGTTCTTCGTGGGCTCGAGCCTGGCCAAGCTCGCCGTCGCCTACCTCTTCATCCCGGCCTTCTACCGCTACGACTGCACGACCATCTACGAGTTCCTGCTCTACCGCTTCGGCCAGGCCAGCCAGGTGACGGGCTCGGTCTTCTTCTTCATCACGCGCCTCCTGGGATCCGGGGTGCGGCTCATGGCCGCCGCCCTCGCCGTCGCGCTGCTCGTCGGCTGGCCACTCTGGGCGACGATCGCGCTCTTCACCGTGGTGTCCATCGCGTACATCGCGCTGGGCGGGGTGAAGGCCGTGGTCTGGACCAACGTTTTCCAGGCCTGCACCTTCCTCGTGGGCGGCGCGGCGACCGTGATCTTCCTCGCCTCGCGGGTCGACGGCGGCGTCGGCGCCATGCTGGGGACGGCGGCGGAGGCAGGACGGCTGAGCGTGATCAACTGGGGCCCCGCGCCGGGCGCCCCGGATTTCTGGCGGCGCGTGCTGACGGACCCCAACATCTTCTGGCTGGCCATCCTCAATGGCTTCATCGGCTCGATGGCCGCTTTCGGCACGGACCACGACCTCATGCAGCGTCTGCTGACTGTCGAGACGCGCGGCGAGAGCCAGCGCACGCTGGCCCTCACGCCGATCGGCACGTTCGTGACGCTGCTCCTCTACCTGTCCATCGGCGCCGGCCTCTTCACGTACTACGCCCAGCAGCCGTCGGCGGCGCTGCCGCGGCCGGACGAGATCTTCCCGTTCTTCATCCGCACCGCCATGCCCGAGCTCTTGCGCGGCCTCATGCTCACGGCCATCGTGCTGGCCTCGATCGACTCGCCGCTGGGCTCGCTCTCCGCCTCCTTCGTCACCGACATCTACCGCCCCCTGCTGGCGCCCGGGCGGAGCGATCGTCACTACCTGTGGGTGTCGCGCGCGGCCGTCGTCGCCTTCGGGTTGATGCTGGCGGGGCTGGCCTGGGGCTTCTCCTTCTTCGACAAGATCCTCTGGCTCGCCTTCAAGATCGCCGGCGTCACCTTCGGCTCGCTTCTCGGCGTCTTCCTGCTGGGCCTGATCACCCGCGTGCGCGCCAACCGGGCCAATGTCGCCGCCATGGTCACCATGGGCCTGGTCAACCTCGTCCTCCTGGTGCTCTCCGAGACGGGCGTGATCGCGCTCGCGTGGTCCTGGCTCGTCATCCTCGGCACGGCCGGAACCATGACGCTGGCCCCGCTGCTCGCCCCGCTGATGGACGGTGGCGGCAATCTCCCGCCCGAGGAGTCTCGGAAGGCGCGGTAGAATCGGGTCGTGGACCCCGAGACCTCGGTCGCCGAAGACGCGCGCATCCGGCTCCGCGCGGGGCTGATCTCGCTGACGGTCGCCCTCCTCATGCTCGCGGCCAAGTACCAGGCCTACCGCATGACGGGCTCGACGGCCGTCCTCTCCGACGCGCTCGAATCGATCGTGAACGTCGTCGCCGCCGTCTTCGCCCTGGGGGGCCTCGTCTTCGCCGGGCGCCCCGCCGACCGCAATCACCCCTACGGCCACGGCAAGATCGAGTTCGTCTCCGCCGCCTTCGAGGGCGGCCTCATCGCGTTCGCGTCGGTCGTGATCGTCTACGAGGTCGTGCTGATCCTGCTCGCCGGGGCCGCGGTCAGGCAGATCAGCGCGGGAGTCGTGATCGTCCTCGTGACCGGCCTTGTCAACCTGGTCCTCGGCTGGTACCTCGTGCGCACCGGCCGGCGCTACAATTCCCTGACTCTCGTGGCCGACGGCAAGCACGTGATCGCCGACTTCTGGACGAGCGCGGGCGTGGTGGTGGGCCTGCTCCTGGTGCAATTGACCGGCCTCGCGTGGCTCGACCCGCTGGTCGCCCTGCTGGTTGCCCTGTCGCTCATGTGGACGGGCTTCAGGCTCGTGCGCCACGCCGCGGGCGGGCTCCTCGACGAGGAGGACCCCGCCCTCCTGAGCCGCGTGCTCGCCGCGCTGCAGCGGTACGTGGGTCACGGCGTCATCCGCGTCCACCACCTGCGCGCCATCCGCTCGGGGCGGTTCCACCACGTCGAGGCGCACCTGGTGGTGCCCGAGTTCTGGAGCGTGGACAGGGCGCACGGCGTGTCAGAAGACGTGGCCGCCCTCGTCATTCAGGATCTCGGCGTCGAGGGCGAGATGGTCTTCCACACCGATCCCTGCCACCGTATCTACTGCGCCACCTGCGACCTCGAGGACTGCCCGATCCGGCGCGAGCCATTTCTCGGCGCGACGCCGCTCACGCTGGAGGAGGCGGTCCAGCCGGACATGCCGCACGTCGCGCCTCAGGAGACGAGATGAGACTCGGAGGCAAGGTCGCGCTGATCTCGGGTGGGGCCAGCGGCATGGGTCAGAGCGAGGCCGTCATCTTCGCCAAGGAAGGGGCGAAGGTGGTCGTGGCCGACGTGCTCGAGGCGGAAGGGCGACAGGTCGCCGACAGTCTGGGCGGGACGGGACGCTTCGTCCGCCTCGACGTCACGAGTGAGACGGGCTGGCAGGAGGCGGTGGCCGCCACACTCTCGCACTTCGGCAAGCTCGACATCCTGGTCAACAATGCCGGCATCAGCGGGACCTTCGATCCGGACACGCTGAGCACGTCCGCCTGGGACCGGCTCATGGACGTCAACGCCAAGGGTGTCTTTCTCGGAATGAAGCACGCGATCCCGCTGATGGAGAAGGCGGGCGGGGGCGCCATCGTGAACATCTCGTCCGTCTCGGGCTTCGTGGGCCAGAAGGGGATTCACATGGCCTACAACGCTTCGAAGGGCGCCGTGCGGCTCATGACCAAATCGGCCGCGGTGCAGTACGCCCGCAGCGGCATCCGCGTGAACTCGGTGCATCCGGGCGTCATGCCGGCGATGCGGTCGTCCAAAGCCACCGCCGATCCCGCGTTCCGTGAAAAGATGCTGGCCGGCGTGCCCATGCGGCGCCCGGGCCGCGTGGAGGAAGTCGCCTACGCCGTGCTCTTCCTCGCCTCCGACGAGGCCTCGTACATCACGGGAACCGAGCTCGTCGTCGACGGCGGCTGGTTAGCCGTCTAAGCGGGGCGGATGCTGTGCTATCGTGTGAGCCGCTGATGAGGTTCTCCGTGCTCGTGCGCGACACCCTCTGGAACCTGCCGTTGTTGGCCGCCGTCGGCGTGGTCATCCTGGCGGGCCCCCCCGACGTCGGCCACGCTGCCGAGCCACCGACGGGGGCCGCCATCCTGCAGCAGCTGCGCAGCTTCGCCACCACGGGCAGCGTGCTCTACGTCGCCGCCCATCCGGACGACGAGAACACGCAGGCCATCACCTATCTGGCTCGCGGCCGCGGATACCGGACGGCCTATCTCTCGCTCACCCGCGGCGACGGCGGGCAGAACCTGCTCGGCCCCCAGCTCGGCGAGCTGCTCGGCGTGGCGCGCACCCAGGAGCTGCTCGCCGCGCGCCGGCTGGACGGCGGGCGGCAGTACTTCACCCGCGCGAAGGACTTCGGCTTCTCGAAGAACGCGGAGGAGACGCTGAGCGTCTGGGACCGGCAGGCCGTCCTCGGCGACATCGTGCGCGTGATCCGCGAGTTCCGTCCGGACGTGATCGTCACGCGGTTTTCCCCGAAGCCCGCGCCCACGCACGGTCATCACACCGCGTCCGCCGTGCTCGCCGTCGAGGCATTCACGCTCGCCGCCGACCCCGCGGCGTTCCCTGAGCAGCTCCGCGAGCTCAAGCCCTGGCCGGCGCGGCGCATCGTCCACAACGTCGGCCGGGGCGCCGCCGCGGCGAATCCGGGCGCCGGCATGGCCGTCGCGGGCCTGCCCGCGGACGTGCCGGATGGTCCGGGCGTGGTGAAGGTCGAGGTCGGCGGCCGGGATCCGGTGTCGGGCGAGTCGTTCGCGTCGATCGCCGCCCGCAGCCGCGGCATGCACAAGACGCAGGGCTTCGGCATCGGCGGCCCGCCCGTGAACGAGGGCTCGCGGATCGAGCCCTTCGTGCTGCTCGCCGGCGAGGCGGCCACGGGGGATCTCCTCGGCGGCGTGGATACGACGTGGAACCGCGTGCCGGGCGGCGCAGAGATCGCGCGGTCGATTGACGACGTGATCGCGAAATTCGACGCGCAGGACGCGGCCGCTCGCGTGTCCGCGCTGCTTGCGATCCGCCGCCGGCTCGCCGCGCTCCCCGCGGATCCTCTCGCGAGCGACAAGCGCGAGCAGCTCGATCGGATCATCCAGGCGTGCCTGGGCCTCGAGGTCGACACCGTGGCGGATCGCGCCGAGGTCGTGCCCGGCGAGACGGTGAAGCTGCGCCACACCGCCGTCGTGCGCTCGCGCATCCCCGTGCGCTGGACGGCGGTGCGCTACCCGGCCACGCACCGCGCGATCAACAAGGCCATCGAGCTGCGCCCGAACCAGCCGGGCGTTCGCGAGGCCTCCCAGATCGTGCCCGCGAGCCTGCCGCCGAGCCAGCCGTACTGGCTGCGCACGGAGGGCACGGCCGGGCTGTTCGACGTGGAGGATCCGTCGCTCATCGGCCGCGCCGAGAACCCGCCCCTGTTCCCAGTCGAGTACGTCTTCGACGTCGGCGGTCAAACCCTGGTGATCGCCGGCGAGCCGATGCCGGCCGCGGATCCCGCCGCGCCCGCACGGCGCCGGCGGCTGGAGGTCATCGCGCCGGTCTCGCTGCGCTTCATCGCGGGCGTGCGGCTCTTCGCGCCCGGCGGCGCGCGTCCAGTGACGGTGGAGCTCACCGCCGCCCGCGCGCACGCCTCCGGTACCGTGCAGCTCGACGTGCCGGCCGGCTGGAGCGTGACGCCGGCCTCGCTGCCGTTCAGACTCGCCGCCTCCGGTGAGCACTCGCGCTTCACCTTCACCGTGACCGCGCCGGCGCGGCTCGCGACAGCAAAGCTCGGCGCGAGCGTGGAGATGAACGGACGGCGCTTCGATCAGCAACGCGTCGAGGTCCGCTACGATCACCTGCCGCTCCAGCTCCTGCAACCCCCGGCGCGCGCGACGGCGGTGTCCCTCGAGCTGGCGACTCGGGGCCGACACGTCGGCTACCTCCCGGGGGCCGGCGACGACGTGGCCGCCGCCCTGGAGGAGATGGGGTACGAGGTCACCTCGCTGACCGGTGCCGACCTCACGCCGGAACGGCTGCGCGGCCTCGACGCGGTGGTCATCGGCATTCGCGCCTTCAACGTGAGGACGGATCTCGCCGAGCGCCTGCCCGCGCTGTTCGCGTACGTCGAGGCGGGCGGCACCGTCGTCGCGCAGTACAACACGCTGGACGGCCTGCGCGAGGGCTGGCTCGCGCCGTTCCGGCTGCGCCTGTCGCGCGACCGCGTCACCGACGAGCACGCGCCGGTGACGATCCTCGCGCCCGAGCATCCCGCGCTGACCACGCCGAATCGCATCACCGCGGCGGACTTCGAGGGCTGGGTGCAGGAGCGCGGTCTCTATTTCCCCGATCAGTGGGACGAGCGCTTCACCCCGATCCTCGCGTCCGGCGACGCCGGCGAGACGCCGCTCAAGGGCGGCCTGCTCGTGGCGCGGCAGGGCAAGGGATACTTCGTCTACACCAGCCTGGCCTGGTTCCGCCAGCTCCCCGAAGCGGTCCCCGGCGCGTACCGGCTGTTCGCGAATCTCGCCTCGCTGGGCAAGTGACGCTCGCCCCGCGACCCGACGAGCACTCCAGGGTCGAGGCACCCGACGTCCCCGGGTTCCACACCTGGCGCGGCGTCTACGTGTTCGTGCTCGGGTGGTTCGTGCTCGTGGTCGCCCTGCTGACCATGTTCACGCGGATCTTCTCGTGAACGCCGTCGACTGGGTGGTGCTCCTCGGCACCATCGTGGGCATCGCCGCCTACGGCTCCTGGCGCACGCGCCACGTGCGGAGCCTCAACACGTACATGCGCGGCAACGCGTCCACCGGCTGGGGCACAATCGGCCTCAGCGTGATGGCCACGCAGGCGAGCGCCATCACGTATCTCTCGATTCCCGGCCAGGGCTTCGAGAGCGGCATCGGCTTCGTGCAGAACTACTTCGGCCTCCCGTTGGCGCTCATCATCGTGTGCGCCGTGTTCCTGCCCATGTACCGGCGCCTCAACGTCTACACGGCCTACGAGTTCCTCGGCCAGCGGTTCGACGACAAGACGCGACTGCTCGGCGCCGGCCTCTTCCTGCTGCAGCGCGGCCTCGCCGCCGGCGTGACGATCTACGCGCCCGCCATCATCATCTCGACGGTGTTCGGCTGGCCGATCGACCTCGTCATCGTGTTCACCGGGCTGCTCGTGATCGTCTACACGGCCACCGGCGGCAGCGAGGCCGTCTCCCTGACCCACAAGTGGCAGATGGCGGTCATCTCGGCCGGCATGGTGACGGCCATGGTCGTCCTGCTCCTCCGGCTGCCCGCCGGCCTCGGGTTCACCGGCGCCGCGCACGTGGCCGGCGCGCTGGGCAAGCTGCAGGCGGTGGACTTCTCCCTCGATCCCAGCCGGCGCTACACGGTGTGGACCGGCGTGTTCGGCGGGCTGTTCCTCTCGCTCTCGTACTTCGGCACCGACCAGTCGCAGGTGCAGCGCTACATCGGCGGCGCCTCCCTGCGCGAGGGCCGCCTGGGCCTGATGTTCAACGCCGTGCTGAAGATCCCGATGCAGTTCGTCATCCTCCTGCTGGGGGCGCTCCTGTTCGTCTTCTACCAGTTCGCGCCGCCCCCGGTGTTCTTCAACCAGGCGGAGTGGCGGCGCCATGCGCAGGAGGATCGGTTCCGCGCCATCGAGGCCGAGCACGACAGCGCCGTCGCGCAGAGCCAGTCCGCGATTCGCGTGTGGCTCCAGAGCCGCGCCTCGGACGACTTCGCGCGGGAAGCGAGCGCGCGGACGGCCATGGTCGCGGCCAGCGATCGCACGCACGCGATTCGCGCCGAGGCCAAGGCGGCCCTCCTGGCTGCCGACCCGCGCGCCAAGACCAAGGACTCCGACTACGTCTTCATCACGTTCATCCTGACGCAGCTGCCGCACGGGGCGGTGGGCCTCCTGGTGGCGGTGATGTTCGCGGCGGCCCTGTCGTCGACGGCTTCCGAGCTCGCCGCCCTCGGCACCACGACCACGATCGACTTCTGGCGCCACTTCCGCCCGCTCGCCGCCGCCGCCGAGGCCCGCAACGTGCGCGCGGCGCGGCGCTTCACGGTGCTGTGGGGCGCCTTTGCGGTCGCCTTCGCGCTCTTCGCCGGGTTCGCGGAGAACCTCATCGAGGCCATCAACATACTCGGCTCGATCTTCTACGGAGTGCTGCTCGGCCTCTTCCTGGTGGCCTTCTTCCTCCGCCGCGTCGGGGGCAGCGCGGTGTTCTTCGCGGCCGTCGGCGCGCAGGCCCTCGTGATCGTGATGTACTTCTCGTTCAACATCGGCTACCTCTGGTACAACCTGATCGGCTGCGCCGCGTGCATCGCCTTCAGCGTGGCGCTGCAGGCGGTCCTGCCGCCGCGCGCCCGCGCCGGCCGGGGCCCCGCCGGATGAGCAGGGAGCCGGTCATCGCGTTCGGCCAGCAGCCCTGCGGCTTCTTCCCGCGGCGGTTCCTCGTGGCCAAGATTCGGACCGCGCGACGCCTGCAGGCGGAGATCGGCGGCCGCATCGTGTACTTCTGCCACGACAGCGACCACGACCCGCGCGAGACCCGCACGATCCTGCGTCATCGCGCGACGGGCCAGCCGGCGCCCCTGAACTTCGCCGTCGTCAGCGCGCTCCAGCGCAAGTTCTCCCCGCTCTACGCCAAGCGCATTGCCGAGGGCTGGCATGCCAGGACGCTGGGGCAGCTCACGAACTACCTGGATCACCCCGTCATCGACCTGTTCCGCAAGACGTCGGCGGAGACGGTGGCCGACTTCTGTCTCGAGATGTACCGGGGGATGGGTCTGCTCGACGCGGTGGAAGTCGTGCGCTCGAGCGATCCGGAGGCGCGGCGCCGCGCCTGCGATGTGGACGACTTCTTCGTGGACGTGCCGTACGAGGGCGCGATCGTACGCGCGCGCGCGCGCGACGGGGGGCTGTACCTGCACGAGGGCGGCGATTCGTTCGTCACGCTACCGGCGCCGGCCTCCGCCTTCGGGAAGGAGC
>WNFD01015417.1_pt1 | contig 13089 bp, 14 predicted proteins | sample 5400491 | NCBI WGS metagenome assembly WNFD01 (sample SAMN13153343, study PRJNA577476) | soil metagenome | isolation source: 120 cm saprolite under Douglas fir tree site 2 hole 2 replicate 2 | place: USA:California | collected 2015-04-18 | reverse complement strand
TGGGCCTTCATGGCGCGCTCCACAGCGCCGGGCGGATAGAGCATGGCCACCTCCTCGGTAGCCATTCCTGCCACCCCACGCGGCTGAAGCGGTCATGTCACGGTTCACTCCCGAGCGGCCAAATCACGTATCCCCAACACCGCGACGGTCCGGCAGTTGACCCGGTGGGGCCGTTCCTTTATGATTACCCGTTGCCATTCAACGGGGGGCTCCGGACGAGATCATGACGACGCTGATGCCGAAGGAAGAGGAAGTCGAGCGCAAGTGGTTCCTGGTCGACGCCAGTGACCGGGTGCTGGGCCGTCTGGCCACCCAGGTCGCCACGATCCTCCGGGGCAAGCACAAGCCCCAGTTCTCCCCGCACCTCGACGTGGGGGACCACGTGGTGGTCATCAACGCGGAGAAGATCCACCTGACCGGGCGCAAGCTGACCGACAAGATCTACCGCTGGCACAGCGGCTACATCGGAGGCCTGCGCGAGGTGAGCGCGGAGCGGATGATCAAGACCCATCCCGAGCGCGTGATCGAGTGGGCGGTGCAGGGCATGCTCCCCAAGGGCCGCCTGGGCCGCGCGATGGCCAAGAAGCTGAAGGTCTACAAAGGGGCGGAGCATCCCCACGCCGCCCAGAAGCCCGAGCCGCTCGCCACGCGCGCGCGCGCCCGCTGAGGAGTCCCATGGCCGTCGTCACTCGTTTCTATGGAACCGGACGCCGCAAGACCTCCGTGGCGCGTGTCTGGCTGCGGGCCGGCAACGGCCGCATCCTCGTCAACCGTCGCCCGTTCGAGGACTACTTCCCGCGCGAGACGCTGCGGATGGTCATCTCCCAGCCCCTCCAGCTCACCAACACCCTGGGCCAGTTCGACGCCATCGTGAACGTGGGCGGCGGCGGGCCGACCGGTCAGGCGGGCGCGGTCCGCCACGGCATCGCGCGGGCCCTGCTGCAGTTCGACGACAAGCTGCGCCAGACGCTCAAGCGGGCCGGCCTCCTCACCCGCGATCCGCGGATGAAGGAGCGCAAGAAGTACGGCCAGCCCGGCGCCCGGTCGAAGTTCCAGTACTCGAAGCGGTAGCCCGCTCGCGGATCCGGCCATGCTGAAAGTCGCGGTCACCGGAGCCAGCGGGTACATGGGCGCGGAGCTGCTCCGCCTCCTCTCCGTGCATCCGAAGGTGCGCATCGCCGCGGTCACCTCGGAGCGCCTCACCGGGGAGCGCCTGGACAAGAGCTACCCGCACCTGCGTGGGCTCAGCGACCTCGTCTTCCAGGACATCGATCCCGAGCGGCTGGCCGCGGAGTCGGACCTGGTCTTCCTCGCCCTGCCACACATGGAGTCGCAGCGGCTGGTGCCGGTGCTGCGCCGAAACCGCCGGAAGGCGATCGACCTCTCCGCGGACTACCGCTTGAAGGACGCCGGGCTCTACACCACCTGGTACAAGGCGGCGCACGAGGACGCGGCCGGGCTCGCGGAGGCGGTGTACGGGATGCCCGAGCTGCACCGCAAGCAGATCGCGGGCGCGTCGCTGATCGCCTCCCCGGGCTGCTACCCGATGGGCGCGGTGCTCGCGACCGCGCCGCTGCTGAAGAGCGGGCGGGGCGCGATCGACGGCATCGTGATCGACGGCAAGTCCGGCGTCACCGGGGCGGGAGCGCAGGGGCGCAAGGCGGAGCCGATGTACCTCTTCACCGAGGCCAACGAGAACGTGCAGGCCTATGGCATCGCCACCCATCGCCACACCCCCGAGATCGAACAGGAGCTCTCCGCCCTCGCGGGACAGCGAGTCGTCGTGAGCTTTACCCCTCACCTCGTTCCCCTCAACCGGGGTCTGTTCACGACCGCGTCCGTCCCGCTCACCAAGCCGGCCACCACCGCGGAGCTGGTCGCGCTGTACCAGGAGTTCTACGCGGGCGAGCCGTTCGTGCGGGTGCTCGACGAGGGCCAGCGGCCGACCACCCGGTCGGTGGTGGGCTCGAACTACTGCGACGTCACGGTGGTCGCGGATCCGCGCACGAAGCGCGCGGTCTGCGTGTCGGCGCTCGACAACCTGGGCAAGGGCGGCTCCGCCAACGGCATCCAGAGCCTCAACATCATGATGGGGTGGGACGAGCGGACCGGTCTCGAAGCGCCTCCGGTGTATCCGTAGCCTGCATGGCGGACTTCCAGTGGCTGGAGGGGGGCATCACCGCCGTGCCCGGCATCCTCGCCTCCGGCATCGCGGCCGGCATCAAGCCCAGCGGCAAGAAGGACCTGGCCCTGGTCTACTCGTCGTCGCCCGCGCGCGCGGCCGCGGTGTTCACGACCAACCAGGTCAAGGGCGCGCCGGTGCTCGTCTCGCAGGAGCACGTGCGCGACGGCCGGGCCCAGGCCATCCTGGCTTCCGCGGGGTGCTCGAACGTCTGCACCGGTGAGCAGGGGGTGAAGGACGCGCGCGAGATGACCCGGATCACCGGGGAGCTGCTGCGCATCCCCCCGCGTCAGGTCCTGATCGCCTCCACCGGCGTCATCGGCCAGCCGCTGCCGATGGACAAGATCCGGGCCGGGCTGCCCAAGCTGGTGAAGGGGCTCTCGCCCCAGGGCGGGCGGCTCGCGGCCGAGGCCATCATGACCACCGACACGCGGCCGAAGGAAGCGGCCCTGCGGGCGGACGTGGCGGGCCGGCCGGTCACCATCGGGGGCATCGCCAAGGGCGTCGGCATGATCGAGCCGCACATGGCGACGATGTTCTGCTTCCTCGCCACCGACGCGATGGTGGCGCGCGACTCGCTGCCGCGCGTGCTGCGCCGCTCGGTCGACCGCTCGTTCAACCGCATCACGGTGGACGGCGACCAGTCCACCAGCGACACGGTGGCCCTGCTCGCCAACGGGCTGGCCGAGAACGCCTCGCTCGAGCGCGGCGGCAAGGAGCTGCGCCAGTTCGCGCGCGCGCTCGAGGCCATCACCGAGCGCCTCGCCCGCATGCTGGTCGAGGACGGGGAGGGCGCGACCAAGCTCGTCGAGATCGCGGTGCGCGGCGCCCGCACCCGGCGCGAGGCGGTGCTGGCCGCCCGCTCGGTGGCCAACTCGCCGCTCGTGAAGACCGCGATCAACGGGGCCGACCCCAACTGGGGCCGCATCATGATGGCGCTGGGCAAGGGGCCGGCCCGGGTGGCCGCGGACCGGGTGGCCATCGCGATCGGGGGCGAATTGCTCGTGGAGAAGGGGATGCTGCGGGCGGGAGCCCGCGTCGACCGCATTCACGAGATGATGGGTGGGACGAGCTACACCATCGCCATCGACCTCGGATTGGGACGGGGCGAGGACTCGGTGTGGACATCGGACCTCAGTGAGGAGTACGTTCGAATCAACGCGAAGTACACGACCTAACACGCACGGTTGCGAGCTTCGGTCTCCGCGGGCCGCGTCGGCCCCCGGGGAAGTGTCGCCCCCCTTTCCGGGGGCCGGCCGCTCGCGACCGGAGGCCAACCGAACGACGACGGAAAGGACGGCAGGACCATGGCATCACTGACCATGAAGGAGCTGCTGGAGGCCGGGGTGCACTTCGGCCACCAGACCAAGCGCTGGAACCCGAAGATGCAGAAGTACATCTTCGGCGAGCGCAACGGCATCTACATCATCGATCTACAAAAGACCCTCAAGAAGTTCCGCGAGGCCTACGCGTTCGTGCGCGACCTCGCCGCCGACGGCGGCACCGTGCTGTTCGTGGGCACCAAGAAGCAGGCCCAGGAGACGGTGCTGGAGGAGACGGCCCGCTGCGGGCAGTTCTACGTCAACCACCGCTGGCTGGGCGGCACCCTCACCAACTTCACCACCATCCGGAAGTCCATCGCGCGGCTCAAGAAGCTCGACGAGATGAGCGAGACCGGCGAGTACGAGCGTCTGCCCAAGAAGGAAGTCATCGGGCTCGAGCGCGAGCGGGCCAAGCTCCAGAGCGCGCTGGTGGGCATCAAGAGCATGGACCGGCTGCCCTCCGCGATCTTCATCATCGACCCCAAGAAGGAGTCGATCGCGGTGGAGGAGGCGCGCCGGCTCGCGATCCCGATCGTGGCCATCGTGGACACCAACTGCGACCCCTCCGGGATCGACTACCCGGTGCCCGGCAACGACGACGCGATCCGCTCGGTGCGCCTGATCACCTCGCGCATCGCGGACGCGATCATCGAGGGCGTCGGCAGCCACGCCAAGCAGGAGGTGGAGGAGATCCCGGCCTCGCCGGACCTGCCCCTCGTGACCGAGGCCGAGATGTCGGCGACGGCGGAGCCGGGCGCCTGACGCCCCGAGGCGAGGACACCCACGTCATGGCATCCTCGGCGGAACAGGTGAAGGAGCTCCGGGAGCGCACCGGGGCGGGGGTGATGGACTGCAAGGCGGCGCTCGAGGCCTCCAAGGGCGACATGCAGGGCGCGATCGAGCACCTGCGCAAGAAGGGCCTGGCCGACGCGGCCAAGAAGGCGCACCGCGAGGCCAAGGACGGAGTGGTGGCCTCCTACATCCACCCCGGCAGCAAGATCGGGGTGCTGGTGGAGATCAACTGCGAGACCGACTTCGTGGCCCGCACCGACGACTTCCAGCAGCTCGTGAAGGACGTGGCGATGCAAGTAGCGGCCGCGAATCCCTCCTACGTGTCGCGCGAAGATGTGCCGGTGGCGGTGGTGGAGAAGGAGCGGGAGATCTACCGTCAGCAGATGGCCGACCAGAAGAAGCCGGCCCAGGTGATCGACAAGATCATCGAGGGCAAGCTCGAGAAGTTCTACGCCGAGTCCTGCCTGCTGGAGCAGCCGTTCATCCGCGACGCCTCCGGCAAGACCCGCCTCAAGGACATGGTCGACCAGTCGACGTCCAAGATGGGCGAGCGCATCGTGGTCAAGCGCTTCGCCCGCTTCCAGGTGGGCGAGAGCTAGGCCTCCCATGGCCGCCCCCGGCGCGGCTCCCGCCTACAAGCGCGTCCTGCTCAAGATCTCGGGCGAGGCGCTCGCGGGTGGCCAGGGCTACGGCATGGATCCCGACGTCATCAGCCGCATCGCCGAGGAGGTGGCCGAGGTGGTGCGGCTCGGGGTCGAGCTGGCGGTGGTCATCGGCGGCGGCAACATCTTCCGCGGCATCGCGGCCAGCGCGGGCGGCATGGATCGCGCCACCGGCGACTACATGGGCATGCTCGCCACCGTGATCAACGCGCTGGCCCTTCAAGATGCCATCGAGAAGGCGGGCGTGCCCACCCGGGTGCTGTCCGCGATCGAGATGCGCGCGGTGGCCGAGCCCTACATCCGGCGACGGGCCATCCGTCACCTGGAGAAGGGCCGGGTGGTGGTCTTCGCGGCGGGCACCGGCAACCCATTCTTCACCACCGACACCGCGGGGGCCCTGCGCGCGGTGGAGATCGGCGCGGAGGCGATCTTGAAGGCGACCAAGGTGGACGGGATCTATACCGCCGATCCGGCCAAGGACAAGACCGCGGTCCGACTGCCGCGGGTCGGCTACATCGAGGTGCTCAATCGCGGGCTACAGGTGATGGACACCACGGCCATCTCGCTGTGCATGGACAACAAGCTGCCGATCGTGGTCTTCGACCTCACCCGCAAGGGCAATATCCGACGGATAGTCACGGGCGAGCCGGTCGGGTCCGTCGTCTCCGCCGACGCGGTCGCCGCGAAGGGGTAGGCCATGACGCAACAAGCGGTGCAGAAGGACCTCGAGACCCGGATGCAGGCCGCGGTCGACGTACGCGGGAGTTCGCGAGCGTTCGCACCGGCCGCGCCAACGCGGCGCTGATGGACGGGGTGCGCGTCGAGGCCTACGGCAACATGACCCCGCTCAACCAGGTCGCGTCGGTGTCGGTGCCCGACCCGCGCACCATCCTGATCCAGCCGTGGGACGCCACCCAGCTGAAGGAGATCGAGAAGGGGATCGTCAAGTCGGACCTCGGGCTTTCCCCGAGCAACGACGGCAAGGTGATCCGGCTCACGATGCCGACGCTGACCGAGGAGCGGCGCAAGCAGCTCGCCAAGTCGGTCGGCAAGTTCGCGGAGGACGCGCGGGTCGCCATCCGTAACGTCCGGCGCGAGGCCAACGACAAGATGAAGGGGCTCGCCAAGGAGAAGAAGATCTCCGAGGACGAGGAGCGTCGCGGCCACGACCAGATCCAGAAGACGACCGATCGCTTCACGGCCAAGATCGACGAGCTCACCAAGAAGAAGGAGCAGGAAGTCCTGACCGTGTAAGGCGGGAACCGCCGGCAGTACCCCCAACGCGTGTCCGCCGACCTGGGGGAGTGCGGGGGCCATTTCGGGGCCCCCGCAGATGAAGAGCCTAAAGAAGTAATCGGTTGTCCGCTACGGTAGTCCGCCACGCTTGTCCGCCACGACCGTCCGCCCATCTCGCGGACGGATTTCGTTTGTATTTCAGCCTTTTTACTGGCAATCCGTGGGGGGCTCACGTAACATCGTCCGATATGGCGGCGAAGGCCGGGGCCTCAGTGCCGGTGGCGGAGTTGTCGACGCTCCCGGAGGACGACCTCAGGCGGCGCATCATGACACGCCCGGTGCCCCGCCACGTCGCGGTCATCATGGACGGCAACGGCCGGTGGGCCACCAGCCGCGGTCTCCCGCGCGTCGCCGGCCACGGCGAGGGCGTGAAGGCGGTGCGGGGCATCGTGCGCACCGCGGGCGAGCTCGGCGTGCAGTTCCTCACCCTCTACGCGTTCTCCTCCGAGAACTGGCAGCGCCCGCATCAGGAGGTCTCGACCCTGATGGCGCTGCTCGAGCGCTCCATCGAGCGGGAGCTGCCGGAGCTGATGGAGCGCAACGTCCGCTTCCTGATGATCGGCCGGCCGGAGGGCGTGCCCCCGCGGGTGGGCGAGCGCATCCGCCGCCTCATCGACACCACCGCGGGCAACACCGGGCTCACCCTGCTCATGGCGTTCAACTACGGCGGCCGCGACGAGCTGGTCGACGCGGTCCGGACCATCGCGCGTGAGGTCCAGCGCGGCGTCCTGCGCCCGGAGGACATCGACGAGGTGCGCGTCTCGCGCGCGCTCTACACCGACGGGGTGCCGGACCCGGATCTCCTCATCCGCACCAGCGGCGAGCTGCGGCTATCGAACTTCCTCCTGTGGCAGGTCGCCTACACCGAGCTGTGGATGACCTCGACGCTGTGGCCGGACTTCGGGGCGCGCGAGTTCTACCTCGCGGTGGCCGACTTCCAGCAGCGGGACCGTCGCTTCGGGAGAGTCTGATGTCCCGGGCCGAGGGCGTTCGCATCCCGCGCCCGGTCGAAGCGGCCGGCCCCTCCCGCGCGGCCGCCCTCGTGCGGCGGCTGCTCAGCACGCTGGTCCTGCTCCCGCTGTTCGTGTGGATGGTCGTCGAGGGCCCGGTGTGGCTCTTCGGCGCGGCCATGGTGGTCGTGGGTGCGCTGGGCCAGTGGGAGTTCACCGGCATGTTCGAGCGGGCCGGCGTCCGGACTCTCCGGGTGGTCGGCCTCCTGGGCGGGACGGTGCTGACCGCGAGCTTCGCGCTGCCGATCTCGGAGCGGGTCACGCTCACCGCGGTGCTCTTCGCGATCTTCGGGATCGGGCTGCTGCGGGTCGACGTCGCGGGCCGCGCCGCGTGGGAGCCGGTGGCGGTCACGCTCTTCGGCGTCTGCTACGTGAACTGGCTGCTCGGCTACACCTTCTGGCTGCGCGATCTGGACCACGGGGTGGAGTGGATCCTGCTCCTGGTCTCGGTCACGTGGCTGGGCGAGACCGCCGCCTACGTGGCCGGCTCCACTCTCGGGCGGCACAAGCTCGCCCCCTCCATCAGCCCACGCAAGACGGTGGAGGGCGCGGTGGCCCAGCTCGGCGTGTCGGGGCTCGCGGCCCTGGGCGCGCGGGCGTGGTTCTTCCCCGCGCTCTCCCTCGAGAGCGCGATCGTCGTCGGACTGCTGCTGGGCGTGGTGGGGCAGGCCGGCGATCTCATCGAGTCCGCGATCAAGCGGAGCGTCGGCACCAAGGACACCGGTCGGCTCATCCCCGGCCACGGCGGCATGCTGGACCGCATGGACAGCCTGCTCGTCAACACCCCGGTGCTCTTCTACTACGCAACCTACGCGAGGTCCCTGGGCGCATGAAGCGGCTGACCGTGCTGGGTGTCACCGGTTCCGTGGGACGGCGCACCCTGGAGCTGGTCGAGCATTTCCCGGAGGATTTCCGGGTCGAGGGCATGGCCGCACGCGGCTCCAACCCGGAGCTGATCGTGGAGCTCTGCCGGCGTCACCGGCCCCGCGCGCTCGCCCTGTCGGATCCGGCCGCGATGGACGCGGTGGCCCGCGCCCTGCCCGACCCGCGCCCCGAGCTGCTCGCGGGCCCGGCGGGCCTCGTGACGCTCGCCCGGGAGGTGGAGGCCGACGTGGTCCTCTCGGCCATCGTGGGCGGCGCCGGCCTGCTGCCGACCATGGCCGCCATCCAGAGCGGCAAGAGCGTCGCGCTCGCCAACAAGGAGACGCTGGTGATGGCGGGCAGCCTGATGACCGCCGCGGCCCGGGAGCGCGGGGTCGCGCTCCTGCCGGTCGACTCCGAGCACAGCGCGGTCTTCCAGTGCCTCGAGGGCCACAATCGCTCCGAGATCCGCCGCATCCTGCTCACCGCGTCGGGCGGCCCGTTCCGGACCATGAAGGCGGCCGACCTCGCCCGGGTGACGGTGGCGGAGGCGCTGAACCACCCCACCTGGCGGATGGGGGCCAAGATCACGGTGGACTCGGCCACCCTCATGAACAAGGGACTCGAGGTCATCGAGGCGCGGTGGCTGTTCGACGTGCTGCCCGAGCAGGTCCAGGTGGTGGTGCATCCGCAGTCGGTCGTGCATTCGCTGGTCGAGTACGTGGACGGCTCGGTCATCGCGCAGCTCGGGGTGGCCGACATGGGCATCCCGATCCTCTACGCGCTCACCTACCCGCAGCGGCTGCCGTGTCCGGCCGAGCGGCTCGACCTCACCCGGGTCGGCTCGCTCACCTTCGAGGAGCCGGACGTGGAGCGATTCCCGTGCCTGGCCCTCGCTCGGCGGGCCCTGCTCGAAGGGGGCTGCGCCCCGGTCATCCTCAACGCGGCCAACGAGGTCGCGGTGGCCGCGTTCCTGGAGGGCCGGATCCGCTTCACCCAGATCCCGGAGCTGATCGCCGACGCGCTGGCGCGGGTGCCCGCGCGGGCCCTCGACGGGATCGACACGTGTGTGGACGTCGACACCCGGACGCGGGTCACGGTGCGGGAGTGGCTTCCCGGCCCGGTGGCCGCGGCGGTGAGATAGAGGAGGCGCGCGGTGGCGACGGTACAGATGCTGGTGTCGTTCGTGGTGGTCCTGGGGATCCTCATCGTGGTCCACGAGCTCGGCCACTTCCTGATGGCCCGGCTCGCCGGGGTCGGGGTCGAGCGGTTCTCCATCGGCTTCGGCCCGGTGCTCTGGCGGTTCCGCGGCAAGGAGACCGAGTACTGCGTGTCCGCGATCCCGATGGGCGGCTACGTCAAGATGATGGGGGACGACGAGAACCCGCTCGAGGGCGGCAAGGGCGCGACCGTCGATCCGGCCAAGGCCTTCAACGGCAAGCCGCTCGGGGCCCGCTTCCTGATCGTGTTCGCGGGGCCGGCCATGAACTTCGTGCTGGCCGCCGTGATCGCCGGGCTCATGTTCATGCTGGTCGGCCGGCCGGTCGCCCCCGCGCTGGTGGGGCGGGTGGCCGACGGGAGTCCCGCCGCGCAGGCCGGTCTCAAGACCGGCGACCGCCTGGTCGCGATCGACGGCAAGCCGGTGCAGTACTGGGAGGATCTCGCCCGCATCGTGCAGGCCGCGCGCGGGCGCGCGCTCCAGGTCGCGGTGCAGGGGCCGGCGGGCGAGCGGACGGTGGCCCTCACCCCGGTGCAGACCAAGCGCAAGGACCTCTTCGGCGACGAGCAGACCGTCTGGGAGATCGGCGCGAGCCCGTACATTCCGGCCGCCATCGGCGACACGGTGGCGGGCGATCCGGCGGACCAGGCCGGGCTCAGGGCGGGCGACGTGGTGGTGGCGCTGGAAGGGCAGCCCGTCCTCTCGTGGGACGAGCTGGCCGAGCGCATTCACCAGCGGGCGGGGCAGCCCACCCGGCTCGAGGTCAAGCGCGGGGCCGAGACGCTCGCGATCACGGTGACGCCGAAGAAGGGCAAGGTCCCGGGTCCGGACGGCAAGGAGACCGAGGTCGGCCTGGTCGGCATCCGCCCCGGCGGCTCGGTGGCGATGGTGCGGTCGAACCCGATCTCCGCGCTCTGGGAGGGGGTCGCCTGGTCGGGCGACGTCACCATGAAGACCGCGATCGGGCTCTACAAGATCGTGGTGGGCCAGCTCGACCGGAGCAACATCGGCGGCCCGATCCAGATCGCGAAGACCGCGGGGGAGCAGGCGCGCCAGGGCATCGTGAGCCTCGCGCTCTTCACCGCGGTGATCAGCATCAACCTGTTCCTGCTCAACCTGCTGCCGGTGCCCATGCTCGACGGCGGCCACCTGCTCTTCTTCGCCTTCGAGGCGGTGCTGGGCCGGCCTCTGTCGGTACGCAAGCGAGAAGTGGCCCAGCAGGTCGGCTTCGCCCTGCTGATGCTCCTCATGGTGTTCGCCTTCTACAATGACTTCAAGCGGATCGGACTCTTCTGATGGGACAGTACGAGCGACACGTCTTCGTGTGCACGGCGGGCGACAACTGCCCGCTCCAGGGTGACGTGGAGAAGTACGTGAAGACGCTCCGGACCGGGGTGGTCGCCGCGGGGCGCCACGTCGAGGTCCGGGTGAACAAGGCGGGCTGCTTCTCCCAGTGCGGGCACGGCCCCATGATCGTGGTCTACCCGGAGAACGTCTGGTACGCGGGGGTCCAGGAGAGCGATCTTCCAGAGATTCTCGAGTCGCACATCCTCAACGGGGTGCCGGTCAAGCGCCTGATCTACGACCCGGGGGTCAAGGGCGCCAACAAGGTCAAAGAGAAAGAGAAGACGTAAGCCCGCCATGCGCTGGACCCGGTCGCTGATCCCCACGCTCCGGGACGACCCCGCCGACGCCGAAGCCATCAGTCACAAGCTCATGGTGCGGGCGGGTCTGGTCCGGCAGCTCGCGGCCGGCCTCTACGTGTACCTGCCGCTGGGCTTGCGCGTGATCGAGAAGGTCAACGCGATCATCCGGCAGGAGATGAACGGCATCGGGGGGCAGGAGATCGAGATGCCGGTGCTGCAGCCCGCCGAGATCTGGCAGCAGTCGGGCCGGTGGGACGCGATCGGCGGCGAGATGTTCCGGCTGAAGGACCGCAACGGGCGCGACATGTGCCTCGGCATGACCCACGAGGAGATCATCGCGTGGCTGGCCGCGCGCGAGATCCGCTCCTACCGCGACCTTCCCCAGATCTGGTACCAGATCCAGACCAAGGAGCGGGACGAGGCGCGCCCGCGCTCGGGGGTGCTCCGCACGCGCGAGTTCCTCATGAAGGACTCCTACACGCTCGATCCGGACGCGGCCGCTCTCGAGATCTCCTACAACGCCCACAAGGACGCCTACTGCCGGATCTTCGACCGCTGCGGCATCACTTACGTGGTGGTGCAGTCGGATCCGGGCATGATGGGCGGCTCGGGCTCGCACGAGTTCATGGCCCCGAGCGCGGCCGGCGAGGACGACGTGGCCCTCTGCGAGGCGTGCGGCTACGCGGCCAACGTCGAGCTGGCCCGCGGGGTGCCGAGCGCCGCCCCGGCGTCGGACGCCCCGCGCCAGGAGGTGGCGACCCCGGGCGCCCGCACCATCGCGGAGGTCTCGGCCCAGCTCAAGATCGATCCCGCCTCCACCATCAAGACCCTGGTCTTCATCGGGCCCGACGGGCCGGTGCTGGCGCTGGTGCGGGGCGACCACGCGCTCCACGAGCGCAAGCTCGCCCGCGCGCTCAAGGCCGAGGGGCGGCCGGCTCATCCCGAGGAGATCCAGAAGGCCCTGGGAGTGGCCCCGGGCTCGGTCGGGCCGCTCGACGTCCGGGGCGCCCGCATCATCGCCGACGAGTCGCTCCGGGAGGGCCGCTACGTGGTGGGGGCCAACCGCGAGGGCTTCCACGTGATGGGAGTGAAGCCGGGGCAGGACTTCGCCTGCGAGTGGGCGGACCTCCAGGTGGCCCTGGCCGGCGAGGGGTGTCCCAGCTGCGGCAAGCCGCTCCGGATCGAGCGGGTGATCGAGATCGGCAATATCTTCAAGCTGGGGACCAAGTACTCGGTTCCGCTGGGGGCCACGTACCTGGACGAGCGCGGCCAGCAGCAGCCGATCGTGATGGGCTCCTACGGGATCGGCCCGGCCCGGATCGCCGCCGCCGCGGTAGAGCAGCGCCACGACGCCGACGGCATCGTCTGGCCCTGGGCGATCGCGCCCTTCCACGTGCACCTGGTGCCGGTCTCGGTCAAGGATGCCGGACAGATGGCGGCCGCCGAGGAGTTGTACCGGGAGCTGCGGGCGGCCGGGCTCGAGGTGCTGATGGACGACCGCGAGGAGCGGGCCGGGGTGAAGTTCAAGGACGCCGACTTGCTCGGGGTGCCGATCCGGGTGACCATCGGCAACGCGCTGGCGAAGGAGGGCGTGGTGGAGGTGCGCCAGCGCGCCACGCGGACGGATCGCCGGGTGCCCAAGGCGGAGGTCGTCGGCGTGATCCGGGAGATGGCGCAAACGATTTCATAGGCCCTCGGCACCTCCGTCCCCTTGCGGGGGTCGGATCCCTGTGCTAAAGTCCTGAAAAAAGTGGGCCGTCGCCCACTTTTTTTTCTGGGGGGCAGGGCATGGTGGATGATGCACAGTGGCTCGACCGGATCGAAGCGGTCGTGGCGCCGGTGCTCGCCTCGCGCGGCCTGGACCTCGTGGATACCGAGTGGCACCGCGAGGGGCGTCGCTGGGTGCTACGCTTCTTCGTGGACAAGCCGGGCGGCGTCGGCATCCAGGATTGCCAGTCCTTCAGCCGGGAGGCCGGCGACGTGCTGGACGTCTCCGGACTGATCGAGCCCTCTTATGACCTCGAGGTGTCCTCGCCCGGGCTCGATCGGGTGCTGAAGAAGGATCGCGAGCTCCGCTGGGCGGTCGGCCGCGACGTGCA
>WNFD01012636.1_pt1 | contig 13089 bp, 14 predicted proteins | sample 5400491 | NCBI WGS metagenome assembly WNFD01 (sample SAMN13153343, study PRJNA577476) | soil metagenome | isolation source: 120 cm saprolite under Douglas fir tree site 2 hole 2 replicate 2 | place: USA:California | collected 2015-04-18 | reverse complement strand
CGACTTGGCCGTAATCAGAGCCGCTCAATTGAGCGAGCGTCAGGTGCTGAATATCTTCCAGTTCGCCCAGCTTGCTCGTCCACTGTCCGGAGGGTAGTTGCCGCGCCATGTGTGTGGGCGTACCGGTTTCGTCGGCGTAGACTGCCAGCCTTTCATAGCCCGTTTCGAGATCGCCCGTGTCGCAAATGGCGTAGCCAAATTGGCCAAACGCCCTGATGAAGCCTGCGACTGTTTCCTCACGGGGCTCCACGGGCCAATACTAGAACGGCGAAGGCGCGGGCCACCACTTGCGGCGAACTTCCCCGGGGCCTGCAGCCCATGCGACGCAATTGTATTTGACGTCTTCCGGACTTGTGACTTCGTAGTGGCGGATTCCAATCGAGGGAAAATACGCGCGAGGTCGGCTGGCATGCTAGATCATTCCGCGCTGCTTGCCCCAATTCAACCAAGCCTTGCTCATGGCCGCGATATTGCCTTCGTCCTGAGCAGCCACGGGATTCTCTCCCGTGACGGAATAAAGCGCCCAAAACCAATCCTTCGGTTCGCGGGCAAGATCTCGCAGTAAGAAAGGAACTACCGGCGGTCCCATTCCTATGATCTGCTGGTAGTGTGGATTCAGGATGCGCTTCGTGAACGAAGAAAGATGAGCGGTTTCTTCTTGCCAATTCCGAGCCAGACTTTGAAACCGTTCCTCGACCGTGGTCTGGTGCAATTCAGGCGTTCCCAATTCAGCCATACGGGCACCTCAAACTGCCGAACGAGTCCCGGGCCAGGCGGGGCCACCTCTGTTCCCATGTCAATCCTATCATTAAACAACCAGCTGTTCTTGCGCAGAAAAGGTTGAATAACGAAGGTGATAGACAGCTGGGGCAGCTGCCAAACGTCGTTTCTCAATAAAATTCGCCGCTGCAAGTCCTGAGCAGCGGCGAAGAAGGAAGAATGTTGGGAGCGTATCTACGCTTCTTTTTCGACTGTCACCTTGATCTCCGCCGTGACGTCACGGAACACCTTGATCGTCACCGGAAATTCACCGATGGTCTTGAGGGGCTCGCCTAGCTGCGCCTGGCGCTTGTCGATCTTGAAGCCCTGCGCCGCAAGAGCTTCCGCGATATCGCCAGAAGTCACCGACCCGAACATCTGATCGTTCTCCCCGGTCTTGCGCGTGAACTTCAGCGAAACTCCGTTCAGCAGCTCGGCCTGCTTCTGTGCAGCCTCCAGCTCTGTGGCCGTTTTCTTGGCCAGCGAAGTGCGAATGCGCTCGATCGCCTTTAGGTTGCCCGCCGTCGCCTCGACGGCCAGCTTTTGCGGCAAAAGAAAATTGCGTGCATAGCCCGGCTTCACGGTGACCACGTCGCCGCGGTGGCCCAGCTTTTCAATGTCTTCCTGAAGAATGATTTGCATGTCTTCTCTCTAAGCTCCTGTTCCCTTACGCCTTCGGCGCTTCAGCGGCTGGCGTTGGTGTCACCGGGGCCGGCGTTGGTGTTGCCGCAGCTGGCGCCGGCGTCGCCGGAACCGGTGTTGGTGCTGGATGCGCAGGCGCAGCGTGAGTCGCCGCTCCCGGCACGACCACGCGCGGTGCTTGCGTTCCCGCCGCGCTGCCGGCAAATGGCAACAGCGCGATGTTGCGCGCCCGCTTGATGGCCACGCCCAGCCAGCGCTGGTGACGTGCGCAAACGCCCGTCATCCGCCGCGGAAGAATCTTCCCGCGCTCCTGCACGAACTGCGACAGGATGTCGGCGCGCTTGTAGTCGATGAAGTCCATCTTCTCGACGCAGAACTTGCACACCTTCTTCTTACGAAAATACTGGCGCTTGCCCCTTGGCCGGCCTCCGGGACCGCCCGGACCGCCACCTGGTCCGCCTTCACGCCGCGGACCACCGTGCCCGCCGCCCGGTCCGTGGCCCCCATGACCACCGCCGCCTTCACGCCGCGGAGCTCCGCCGGGCGCTGGTGCTTGCTTCTGTTCCTCTGCCATACCTTCCACCCTTTCACTCATCGCCCCGGCCTTGCCGGGGTCAATCTGCTGGTGAGCCCGGTCAAGCCGGAGTCACTTTTTCTCGATTCAATAAACTCTTTCGGCGCGCAGACCTAGCTCGTAGCCGCGGCCTGCTCCGGCGCCGCCGGTGGGGCGGGAGCCGGTGTGCGGCGCGGACGCCGCGCGGCGCGCTTCTCGCGCTTCGTCGTAAGTTTCTTCTGCCGCTTCAAGTCTTCGTCCAAGCGCACCGTCTGATATTTGATCACGACGTCTTGCACCCGCAAACGCCGCTCCAACTCGGCAATCAGCTCACCGTGGTTCGTGCGGATTTCCTGATGAACGTAAATGCCTTCGCGGTGCTTGGCCACGCGATAGGCAAGCTTCCGCGTGCCCCAGTGCTCGGTCTTCTCGATCTTGCCGCCCTTTTCCGCGACAGTGTGCTCGATGACCGTGAGGACTTTCTTGATCTCCTCTTCCGGCGTCGCCGGCCGCACAATGAAAACCAAATCGTAATAACGCTCTTCCATGATGACCTCTTTTTCTTTTGACCCCGAACAGGTCGGAGCCGCTTCAAACCATGTCCCGGGCGCGAGGCCCGGTAAAATCGTTCTTACTTTTCTTCCTGCTCTTCCGGATCCGCCGGTTTGCGCCGGTTATACTTAGTCATCGCCGCGTCGATGCCCTGGGTCAGGATCATTTCCACCGCGTCCCCGGCTTCGCCGATCATTTCCGCGGCGACTTCCAGCTCCGCTTTCTTCATCGGCCGCAGCACGTATTCTTTGCGGCTGCTCAGCGGATGATCCGGCCCGCAACCCAGCCGCAGCCTTGCAAATTCCTGCGTGCCGACCGAGCTGATCACGGACTTCGCGCCGTTGTGGCTTCCCGCGCTGCCGTCGGGATGAATTCGAATCGTTCCCATCGGCAGTTGTGCCTCGTCCCACAGCAACAGCAGGTCCTGCACATCCAGCTCGTACTTCCCCAGCAGCTCCCTTACGGAGATGCCGCTGAGATTCATGTACGTCTGCGGCTTCGCCAGGAGCACTTCTTCCCCGGCGAGCTTTCCACGGCCCACCAGCGCCTTGCCCTCGGGCCGTTCCACGCGAATCCCGCTGCGATTCGCAAGTTCATCCACCGCCATAAAACCCAGGTTATGCGGCGTCCACTGATACTCCGGATCGGGATTCCCAAGTCCGACAATGAGCCGCATAGACCTTTTTCCAGAAGCCTTCTAAACGCAGGCTCCTTGCTGCACAACGAGCGCTACTTCTTCTTCTCGCCCTTGTCGCTCTTCTCCGCCTTGGGCTTGGCTTCCGCCTCGGCGCCTTCTTCGCCTTCCACTTCCTTCTTGCCCTTCTTGATGACTTCCGGCTCGGCCGGCGTTGCCGCTTCCGCTGCCACGGCCTCCGCGGGCTTCTCTTCTTCCACCTTCAGCGCGACGACGTGCGCCAGCACGCGCTCCGGCTCCGTAAGCAACTTGATCTTGGTCTTGTCCATCGGCAAATCGCTGGCGCGCAATTGCGCGTTGAGCATCAAGCCGCTCACGTCCGCGCGGAACTCCGTCGGAATGTCCGCCGGCAAGCACTCGACTTCCACTTCGCGCGTGACGACTTCGAAGACTCCGCCCTGCACCTTCACGCCAGCGGGATCGCCAAAGGTGTGAACGGGAACTTTCACGCGCATGCGGACGTCCATGGCCACGCGCAGAAGATCCACATGCAGCAATTTCCCGGTGATAGGATCAACCAGCCAATCCTTCAGGATCGCGGGCTCGTGCTTCCCGCCAAGATCCACCTGAAAAAGTGTGTTATGCCCGCTCTCGGACCGGAGAATCGCGCCAACCTGCTTGGCGTTCACCGCCAGTGTGATCGCCGCGCCCTTCCCGCCATACAGGACCGCCGGCACCTTGCCCGTCTGCCGCAGCCGCCGCGCCTCATTCTTGCCGCGTGTCTGGCGCGGCGAACCTTCCACTACAATCTTCTCTGCCATGTCCTTCTTCCTTCCGTATGCCTTGTTGTCGGCTAAATTCTTTCAAAACCCGTTCGCGACCGAATCAGTTTCTTCCACGAGTCACCAGTGACGAATCGCCAATCACCTAGATAAACAGCTCGCTGATCGAAGTCTCTTCGTGAATCGAGCGAATCCCGCGCGCCAGCAAATCCGCGACGCTCAGCACCCTGATCTTCCCCATCTTCTTCGCCGCCTCGGTCAGCGGTACGGAGTCCGTCGCCACGACCTCAGTGATGTTTGACTTCTCGATCCGCTCGACGGCCGGCCCGGAAAGCACCGCGTGCGTGCACGCCGCAAAAACCTGCGTCGCACCTTCCCTCAGCAGCGCGTCCGCGGTCTTCACCAGCGTTCCCGCCGTATCAATGATGTCGTCCACAATCAGTGTGCTGCGCCCGCGCACGTCTCCGATCAGGTTCATCACTTCGCTCACGTCCACGTCCACACGGCGCTTATCCACGATCGCCAGCGGCGCATCCAGCTTCTTGGCAAAAAATCGCGCCCGCTCCACGCCGCCCGCATCCGGCGAAACCACCGTCAGATTCGGCAAATTCAAGTGCCGGAAGTATTCGACCAGCACCGGCGAGCCGTACAAGTGATCCACGGGCACGTCGAAATACCCCTGAATCTGCGGCGCGTGCAAATCCAATGTCAGCGCCCGGCTGGCGCCCGCGGTTTCCAACAAGTCCGCCACCAGCTTCGCGGAGATCGGAACTCGAGGCTTGTCTTTCCGGTCCTGCCGCGCGTAGCAGTAGTACGGCAGCACCGCCGTAATCCGCCATGCCGACGCCCTCTTGAACGCGTCGATCATCAGGAGCAATTCCAGCAGGTGGCTGTCCACCGGGTTATGGCACGGCTGCACGACAAACACGTCCGCCCCGCGGACGTTTTCCAGAATCTGGAAATAAATCTCGCCGTCGCTGAATCGCCCGAGCAGCGCCTTGCCCAGCGGCACGTTCAAGTGGCGGCAGATGCTCTCCGCCAAAACCGGATTCGCGGTCCCTGAGAAAATCTTAAATCGGTCGTCGTTCACGCCGCTCGCGCTCCGTGTGACCACTCAGCGGCCACACCATCTTGCATGCAACTAAACCGTAAAGATCTTCCACAACGGGATGGACACAAAGAGACGCTGAGGCAGAATCCACGACACGCTTGCAGACTACTCTGCGCCGCGCGTCAAACGAGCGTACCTGTCGCGCGAGACAGTCTCGCAAACGAAGGTCTGGTCGTGCGGAAACCCAACAGCGGCTCGGCGCGCCATCGCTGGGCTCGGGAAAACTCCAAACACCGCCGAACCGCTACCCGCCAGCGAGGCTTCTGCAGCTCCTCTTTGGAGCAACTCCCGCTTGATTTGATCAAGCCGCGGATGACGCCGGAAAACCGGTCCCTCGAAATCGTTCGAAAGGCCGTTTCCCTGCGCGCTCCAAGATAGAGCACAGAACTCCCAAAGTTTAGGGTTTCCGCCTGATTTTGTCAATCCAACAGGTTTAGCCTTCAGCCAGCGGTACGCATCGGGCGTCGGTACGTGAATCTCTTTCGGCGAGACCACCAGCACGTGCTGCTTCGCGATATCCGGCAAGGGATAGATCTCATCGCCCTTATTTACCCCCAGCGCCCGCCCGCCCAACAGAAAAAACGGCACGTCCGCGCCCAGCGACGCGGCAATTTCCAGCAAACGCGCCGCCGCCAATTTTTTCTTCGTCAGCCGCAGATACCCCAGCAGCGCCGCTGCGGCATCGCTCGATCCTCCGCCCAGCCCCCGGCCCGCGGGGATCGTTTTCTTCAGATTGATTTCCACGCCGCCGCGCATTTTCAGCTCGCGCCGCAGCGCATCCACCGCGCGATACACCAGATTTTTCTCCGCCGGTTCCGCGGCGAGCGGCTGGTTCCCCTCGATGCTCAGTGCAATTCCCCCGCTGCGTGACGCGCGCAGCCGCAATTCGTCGTGCAGCGAGATGGTCTGAAAAATTGTCCGCAATTCGTGAAATCCATCGGCGCGTTTGCCGAGGATATCCAGGCGAAGATTGATTTTTGCGAACGCGGGAATGCGGACTTCGGGCATGCGCTGGATTACGGCTTCGCGTCGCTCGCCGTGGATTTTTGCGCCACGCGATGCTTCGATTGCGAGAGCTTCTTTTCGAGTTCCGCGACCTTATCGGTTTCCATGTCCGCGGGCAGCGAGCGGCGCCATTCCACCAGCGATTTCTCCCATTCCGCGGCGGCTAAATCGCCCCGGCCCGTCTTGGCGTAGAGATCGCCGAGGTGCGAATGAATCGTCGCGTCGTGCCTTTCGCGCTCCAAGGCCTTCCGCAGCGTGCTCTCCGAAGCGCCAAACTTGTTCTCTTTGAAATAAATCCAGCCGAGACTGTCAAGGTACGCCCCGTTGAAAGGATCTTCCTTCAACGCCTGTTGGACGAGCGCTTCCGCTTCGTCAAGACGTATCCCCAGGTCGCCCAGCATGTAGCCGTAATAATTCAGCACCGGAGCATTTTTCGGATTCACGGCAAGCACTTTCTTGAACTGCTCCTCGGCCTTGTCGAAAAACTTCTGCCGCTCGTAGATGGCGCCGAGCAGGAACCACACCATTTCGTTTTCGCGCGCCTGGCCCGGCAGCACTTCCGCGGCCCGGGCCGCATCTTCGGCTTCCTTGTAACGACGCCCGCGCTCATACACTTGGGCGATGTTCAGATACGTCTCGCGATCTCCCGCATCGCCGTGGAGTTGCGCTCTCAAAATCTTGACCGCGTCGTCCGTCTGCCCGTTCTCGCCAAGCAACAGTGCGTGGCTTGTTCGAATCGCGGGATCGGCCGGATATTTCGCCAGCGCTTCCTTGCCCGTCTGCAGTGCTTTGGGCAGATCTTTTGCGGCGCGGTACGTGTCCATAATCATCATCCGCGCGCGGCGATCTTCATCTTCGCCCAAATGCCCCAATTCTTCGAACGTGTAAATCGACGCCTGATAATTCTGCGTGTCGCGATAAAGTTGCCCGAGTTGCTGGTACAGAATGGCCAGCGACCGCCGCCGCGACGGCAGCGCCGGAGACTGCCCCTTGATGCCCGTCACCGCATCCGACAAGACGCGGATGGCATCCTCAAAGCGCCCCTGCGCCTGGTACAGCATCGCCTCGTTGTACATGATCTCCAGGCTGCCCGGTGCGTACTGCCGCGCCTTCACGAGATTCTCTTCCGCCTTATCGAGCTGGTGCAGTTCGCGGTAAATTTGCGCGATTCGCAAATACACGTCCGAATCGTCCGGCATCACATCCGAAAGCTTCTGGTACACCTTCAATGCTTCGGGATATTTCTCTTCGGCCAGCAAGGTCTGCCCCAGCCCGCGCTGGTGGCTCATCTCCGAAGGATCGAGTTCTACGGCTTTGCGGTAGGCTTCTTCCGCCTTCGCCAGGTCATGCGCCTGCGAGAAAGCATCGCCCAGAAGATCCAACAGCACCGGCGAGGGAGAATGTGCGGTGATTACTTCGAGCAGCGAAACCGCCTCGGAGGACTTGCCCTCGTCCATCAGCAGTTGCGTCAGTTGCTCGACCGCCGGTTCATTTTCCGGATCGGTCTTCAGGATGCTCCTCAGAACTTGTTCCGCCTGGTCGTGTTCGTTCTTCAGCCGGTAAAGCCGCGCCAGCCACAGCGCCGATTCGGTGTCCGAAGGATCGAGCCGGTTGATCTCGCGGTACTGTTCGATGGCCAGGCTCACCGTTTCCGGCTGGCCGTTGCCCGCGCTGACATCCCCCAGGCTCCGCAAATAGATTCGCCCCAGCAGCCGCCGCGACTGCACGTTGTCCGGGTCGCGCTTCAGGATTTCCTGCGCTTCCGTTACCGCATCGTGAATCCGCTGCGCCTTCCAGTACATCTCCGCCAGCCGCTCGCCGATGACCTGCGATTTCGGGTCCAGCGCATACGCCTTCTTGTAGGCTTCGATCGACTTCGTGGCGTATTCGGCGCTGCTGGTCGCTTCGTACTGCTGTTCGTAGATGTGGCCTATCGTGAAGTTGTAGTAGGCCTCGGCACGCCCGGAGTCTTTGGCGGAAGGAGCGGTTTTCGGGTCGGTAAGCTGCTCTTGTGGCGCCTGCGCCGTGGCAGCCGCGCCGGAGAAACCCGTCAATACTGCGGCAAGAGTAATCTGTCGAAGGTTCATCGCAGCCCCAGAAAGTGAAACCCGTCAATACTGCGGCAAGAGTAATCTGTCGAAGGTTCATCGCAGCCCCAGAAAGTGAAATTATCCCATGCGGCCGAAACGCGGTCAAAAGCCAAATACAAAACGTTTCTAGAGCTTGGGAGCCGCCACAGGTAGGATGCAGCCTAGCGGAAAAACGTTGAAAGCGAAAAATCCAGCTGCCTCACTCTGCCCGCACTGACAATCCCTTTCGAGGGGCGCTGGACCCTTTAAATTTGAGGCCTCTCTCCCACCAGCCACGAGTCACCAATCCCCGCGCTTCAGTGGAGGAAGTGCCGCATGCCGGTAAACACCATCGCCAGCCCAAGCCGGTCCGCCGCCGCGATCACATCGGGATCGCGCATGGAGCCCCCTGGCTGGATCACAGCCGTGGCTCCCACCTTGGCTGCTTCTTCCACGCCATCGGGGAAAGGAAAGAACGCGTCGGAAGCTACCACGGTACCGGCCAGGGAAGATCGCGCCTTCATCACCGCGATTTTCACGGAATCCACGCGGCTCATTTGTCCCGCGCCGACGCCCAACGTGGCGCCATCCTTCGCAAACACAATCGCATTCGACTTCACGTGCTTCGCCACTTTCCAAGCGAAGCGCATGGTGTGCATCTCTTCCGCCGTGGGCACACGTTTCGTCACCGTGCGCAGCTCGCCGTCCTTGATCTCGCCGAGGTCCGGCTGCTGCACCAGCATTCCCCCGAGAATGCGCTTGAGTTGCAACGCGCGCTCCGGCTCCAGGCCACCGGCCGGCAATTCGAGCAATCGCAAATTCTTTTTCGCAGCAAAAATTTCTTTTGCGCGATCCGCAAAACCGGGCGCTGCAATGCACTCCACAAACAGTTTCGCGACCTCTTCCGCCGTCGCCGCATCCACCGCGCGGTTGAACGCCAGCACTCCGCCGAACGCCGACACGGGATCACACGCCAGCGCTTTCAAGTACGCTTCCAGCAGAGTCCCTTGTTCCGCTGTTCCGCACGGATTGTTGTGTTTGATGATTACCGCCGCTGGATTCTTGAATTCCGCGGCCAGGCTCCGGGCCGCTTCCAGATCAACAAGATTGTTGTAGGAAAGTTCCTTGCCCTGCAGCTGCTTGGCCGCCGCCAAACCTTCGGGCGCGCGGCCCGCCGGCACATACAGCGCCGCGGCTTGGTGGGGATTTTCTCCGTACCGCAATTCCTGCTGCCGCCGCAAAGCGATGTGCACGCGTTCCGGCAGCACAGGCTTCGTTTCCAAAGAAACATGCCCGGAGCCAGCCGACAGTCGTTCCAATTCCGTTGTGATCATGCCGTCGTACCGCGCAGTCGTCGCGAAAACTTTTCGCGCCAGCTCCAGCCGCGTCGCCAGTGTCGTTTCGCCCGTACTCTCGAGTTGCTTCGCCACCCGCTCGAAATCCGCTGAGTCCGTCACCACCGTCACACTCTCGAAATTCTTCGCCGCCGACCGCAGCATTGTCGGCCCGCCGATGTCGATGTTCTCGATCAGCTCTTCGGCCGTCAGTCCGGCTTTCGCCGCCGTCGCTTCAAACGGATACAGATTCACCACCACCAGATCGATCGGCGCGATTCCATGTTCCGCCGCCTGCTTCTGGTCTTCCGCGTGCCCCCGCCGGAAGAGCAGCCCGCCGTGCACTTTCGGGTGCAGCGTCTTCACGCGCCCGCCCAGCATTTCGGGCCAGCCCGTGAAATCGGAAACGTCGCGCACCGCGATACCTGCTTCGCGCAGCAGCCTGGCGGTCCCGCCCGTCGAGAGAATCTCGATCTTCAGCGCCGCGAGGCGCTTTGCAAATTCCACAATCCCGGTCTTGTCAAACACACTGATGAGCGCGCGCTGCATCGCCATGGATGCCTCCACAATGAGAAAAACACAATAGTGTAAGCGCGGATCGCCAAATCGGAAAGCGCCGCCATGTGGAAAAGCGCGCCGGGGAGAAGGCTCGAAAAGTCTTAGCGAGAACTTGAAACCGGAGATCCTAGTTCGATTGCTTTCCGAAATTGGACTTTCAACTTTGAACTCTCAACTTCTTACGATTTCACAAGTGCTTTCAATTTGACCTGGCCTTCAACCACTTCCACGACGTATTCGACGTCGCGGCAATTCTTCTGCTTTTGCAGTTCTTTCGTTTTCTTCCGCACGAATTCGTTGAAGCCGGCGCGCGACAGCTTTCCCGTCTCTTCCCCGGCCGTTTGTTTGGCTTGAAGAAACGCCTGGTACAACTGGTCGACTTTCTCCGTTTCGCGCTCCGGCTCGGAACACGTCATGCGAAATGCCCTAGACTCTCCCGCCGCCGCGGCTGCAGCCGCGTGCTCTTCCGCTTCTTTCTTCGCGCGGGCCGCTTCAATCTCCTTCGCCGCCGCGCCGAAGTGCCGCTGGATTTTTCCTTCTTCTTTCAGCGCGACCCTTTTCCGGAAAATATCTTTGTATTTTGCGTACGTCTGCGAGAGGTTGTTGAAGCGGAATCGCTGCGCGAACTTGAGCTCGCCGCCGCGTTCCGCATAGCGCTTGACCAACTGATCGATGCGCCATTCGATTTCCGTGGGCGGACGCTTCCTGCCGCCGCCGAAATACTGGTCGTATTCGATCTTGAGCTGACGGATGTCCCGTTCGAGCTGGCCCAGTTCTTCGTCGATGGTCGCCATGCGTGGAGAAATCCCTCGAGTCTCCATGCTAGGAGCACGGATGAACGGAGTCAACCAGATGCATGCGCTGCGATTCGAATCGCGCATCACACCCGGCCTGGTCACTGTCCCGGCCTGCGGGACAGGCCACCGGCATTGCCCGGCGCTCCGCACTGTGCTGAAATGTTGGAATGGAAGCGCGCGGGAAGAGAACGGTTTCGGCGGAGCAGGCGGAATTGCTGCGGCAGATTCCGTCGGTGGACGAATTGCTCGCACAGCCGCGCCTGGCGGCGCTTTCGAAACGCGCGGACCGCAACCTCGTGGTCGAAGTTGCGCGCGCGGTGCTTGCGGATTTGCGCGCGCGCATCGCGGGCGATTCGAATTGGACGGCCATCAGTCTGGACGCCGCTGCCGTGGAAGATCTGATCTCCGTACAAGTGGAAAGAATTCTTTCGCGCTCGCTGCAGCCGGTCATCAATGCCACCGGTGTGATTCTGCACACGAATCTAGGCCGCGCGCCGCTGCCGGAAACAGTGGTCGATGAATTTCGGCGCACGGCGACGCAGTACAACAATCTTGAATACGATCTCGAAGCGGGCGCGCGCGGCAAACGCGATGTGCATACTGCAGAGTTGCTGACGCGCCTGACCGGCGCGGAAGCCGCCATTGTTGTCAACAACTGCGCTGCGGCCGTGCTGGTCACGCTTGCGGCGCTGGCTCGCGGGGGCGAAGTGATCGTCTCGCGCGGGGAGCTCATCGAAATCGGCGACGGCTTTCGAATCCCCGAGATTATGGAGCAGAGCGGCGCAATCCTTCGCGAAGTCGGCACCACGAATCGCACACACCTCGCGGACTATGAGAACGCCATCAATGAAAAGACGCGCCTGTTGCTCCGCGTGCATCCTTCAAATTTCAAGGTCACCGGCTTTACCGATAAGCCTTCGCTCGAAGAGCTGGTAGCTCTCAGCCAGCGCAGGGGCTTTCCGCTCGTGGAAGACCTCGGCTCGGGCTGCCTCGTTGAACTATCCGAGTACGGCGTTAGCGAGCCCACGGTGAGGCAAAGCATCGACGCGGGCGTTTCCGTAGTGATGTTCAGCGGCGACAAACTTCTGGGCGGGCCGCAGGCGGGCATCATCGCTGGAAAGAAGGAGCTCATCGCCCGCATCCGGCGCTACCCGCTGTTTCGCGCACTGCGTGTGGACAAACTCACGATCGCCGCTCTCGAAGCCACTCTCGGGGCCTATCTGCGCGCGGCGTGGGACGAAATCCCGGCCATTCGAATGATTCGCGCGACTCCCCCGGAACTGAAGCGCCGGGCGGAGAATTTCATCCGCGAGTTGCGTCCCGAACTCCCTCTTGATGAAGTCGAGATCGAAATCGCGGATGGCAGTTCTCTCGCCGGTGGCGGCTCCACGCCTTCGCAATCTCTTCCCACACAAATCATTCGAATCGCCAGTGCCCGCTACTCCGCGACGAAACTCGAACAGCGCCTCCGCCGTGCTCCTGCCGGGGGCTCCGTCATCGCCCGCGTGGAAGACGACCGACTCATTCTCGACCTGCGCACCGTTTTTCCCGAACAGGAGCCACTGCTGATCAAGATCCTTGCCGTTGCTCTGCACTGAGGAATTGATGTGTTATGATATAGGTGCGATATAGGAGTGGATCATGGCCACAGCGCTTATTCATATGGATCCAATACAAAAGCAGCGCCTCGCTCGCCGTGCGAAGCTGCGCGGAAAATCCTTCTCGCAAGAAGTGCGCGACGCGGTGGATTTGTATCTGGACCTGCCGGTGGAGAATGAGGCGGAACTGCGCGGCCTGGCAAAGGCGGCAAATCATGCCGCGGACCGAATGATCAAGAATTTAGACGAAACCGTCGCGTACGTCGACCGCGTTCTGAAACAACACAGGAACGGCAAGTGAGTTGGGCGCGGGATGCGGTTTCGGCCATCCGAAAGATCGTGCTGATCGAAGACCGGATGGAAGCGCTGACGACACAAGTGAAGCATCTGGCAGATGGCTACACGGACCTCGATCGCCGGCTGGTGCGGCTGGAGGCCAAGTTCGATCTGATTGAGAGAATGGCAGCGCCGGGGCGAAGGGCTTTCCCGTCAAAATCGCGATCCCTTAAAGATAAAAAGAAAACGAGCTAGACACCTCGTGCTCTCCTTCCGCACAGTAAACGGAAAATTGAAAGCAACCTCGCAGCCGCGGCCAAAATTGCGAAAGGGCTGGGCGCTCATTCGCGTTCGCCTCGCCGGGATTTGCAACACCGACGTGGAAATCCTTCGCGGTTACCACGACTTCCTCGGAACGC